>SXGT01868276.1_pt1 | contig 10607 bp, 10 predicted proteins | sample 3176221 | NCBI WGS metagenome assembly SXGT01 (sample SAMN11356862, study PRJNA531348) | freshwater metagenome | isolation source: freshwater sample F1-120 | place: China: Fuxian Lake, Yuxi | collected 2017-12-25
AGTTCTCATTGGCGACTTAGGACGTATCGGGTAGTCGAACCGCTTTATTTGTACTCATTTTTGTTGGTGTATCCCTCTTGGGGCGCTGCATCGATATCACGATCACACGCCAAGCAATCTCTGAAGCATTTTGTCTTTAAGGGCCAAACCATGCGTCACGCTTGGATGATGTTACTTATCTAGGAAAAGTATGAAAAAGTTAATCGAAGGACTGCGGCACTTTCAGGAGAACCTATTCTGGGAACGGAAAGAACTCTTTGAGCGAAGCGTGTCAGGACAAAAGCCGCAAGCACTCCTAATTACATGTTCTGATTCTCGAGTCCTCCCAGAAACGCTCATGCAAGCCGATCCGGGAGATCTTTTCGTCGCTCGAAATGCCGGAAACCTCGTCCCACCACCCGAGAGCATGGGCGGCGAAGCGGCAACGATTGAATATGCTATCGGAACACTAGGAGTGAAAGATCTCATCGTCTGCGGACATTATCGGTGTGGTGCCGTCAAGGCATTGATTGATATCGGCACACCGAAAGGAGACTCGCCTGTTGGCGCATGGCTTACTCACGCAACCGGAACGGTCTCGGTCATGAAAGAGCAGCATGCCGAACTAGAAGGAGAGGCACAGTGGGACAAAGCCGTCGAAGTTAATGTCCTTGTACAACTTGATAACTTGGCTAAGCATCCTATCGTTGCGGCAGGATTGGCGGCAGGCACGATACGTCTTCATGCATGGGTTCTACGTTTTGAATCAAGCGAGGTGTTGGCATATGACGCATGTCAAAAACGGTTTGAGCCGCTTTTAGAAATGCCCATTGTGCATCCCGCGCTTCCTGCGGCTGGGCCTGACCATGTACGAGAAGCGACAACCCCTCCTTCAATCTCAAAGAACTCTGGCAAGAAACAACCCCCTTCCTGGTATCAGTCGCTTCGACACGATATCCCCTCCTCGCTCGTCGTATTCGCCGTTGCTCTACCACTATGCGTGGCGATCGCAAAGGCATCTGGCGTTCCGACTGCATCGGGTATCATCACAGCCATTATCGGTGGCGTCGTTGTGGGGCTGCTCGGTGGTGGGCCGCTACAAGTAAGCGGCCCCACAGCAGGCCTTATTGTCGTTATCCTGGGTCTGCAGGAACAATTGGGGATCGCTTCACTAGGAATAGTCGTCCTGCTTGCTGGTTTGATTCAGATTGTCTCGGGAGTGTTGCGGCTAGGGCAGTGGTTCCGTGCTGTGTCTCCGGCAGTCATCCTAGGAATGCTCGCGGGGATTGGCGCTGTATTGTTGCTACAGCAGTTTCACGTCGCGCTTGACGATACTCCAGCCAAAACAGCCATTGGCAACTTTGTGGGAATTCCCCGGGCCATCTTCCATATTTTCGACGGCCATCCTGGACACCCGGGACACCTGTCTGCAGCACTAATTGGCCTGTTGACACTCTCAATATTGCTACTTTGGAAGCGTATTGTGCCGACAAAGCTGCAATCAATCCCATCAGTTTTAGCGGCTGTCATCGTTGCCACAGCTACTGCAAGCCTACTAAATCTGCCTATCCAACGAGTCGAGTTCGACAGTTTGAGTTCGGGCATTCATTTGATAAGCATCCCATCTGTTGAATTGCTTTCAAACTCTACTATTTGGCAGATCGCGCTGACGATAGCGATCCTAGGCAGTGCTGAGTCGTTGTTGACTGCCGCTGCCTTAGACGGAATGCACTCCGGCTCAAGAACCCGTTACGACCGAGAACTTGCTGCCCAGGGAGTTGGGAACGCAGTATGTGGAATGATAGGAGCACTTCCATTAGCTGGTGTTATTGTCAGAAGCTCTGCCAATTTGGAAGCGGGAGCAAAATCTCGGTGGTCTTCAGTGTTTCACGGCGTCTGGATGTTGTTATTCGTACTGTTGACGCCAGGGCTTCTTCGACTGATACCTGTCGCTACACTGGCCGCGACACTCGTCCTGACTGGATTCAGGCTGATTCAAACCTCGGCTATTCGTGCGCTCTGGAAGGAGAGTCAATGGGAAGGAGTTATCTGCGTCATCGTGGCCTTCACAGTGGTAACGATTGATCTTCTAACAGGCGTCGTCCTTGGAATTGCACTATCTGTTGTTCGTCTCATCTACACGTTTTCGCGATTACGGATTCGCCAACGTGGAGATGGTGCAAATGGCCGAATGACACTGATCCTCGAAGGGGCTGCGACATTCCTGCGATTGCCCAAACTCGCTTCTGCCCTGGAGGTTGTCCCTCCTGGAACAACGCTTCATATCGATTTTAAAGGTCTTAGCTATATCGATCACACATGCCTAACGCTTTTGATGAATTGGGAAAAGCAGCATTCAACGACCGGCGGAACGCTCATTTTGGACTGGGAGACTCTCCGAGCGCGATTTCAGTCCGGCACGCCTCGCCCAAGAAAAGAGCGAGTTCTTTCGAAGGCATTCTATTCTCGTCCTGAGTGATACATGAATCATCGTCCTCGCGAGAGTGATTAGCGACTCGCGAAACCTCAACTGCAATTCACAAAAAAAATATGGCAGGTTCAAAAACATGAGCGAAAAGACACATCTCGATATTCAACTGATTCTCCCAGCCATCCCTGATTCGCATGATGCATGCGTTGAAAGGTTGGTGACCTTGCTGAAGAACAAAAGCGGCATCGAGTCAGCCCATCTTTTAGAAAAAGAAAATCGGGGAAACGGCCAAATCTGCATCCACTACGATCCGAAGATAATCTCGATCGGTGAAGTTCGGGAACTAGCACTGAGGGCTGGAGCAGAGCTAGAGAGGCGATATGGCCATTTCTTGGTGCGCACAGAACCGATGCATGCACGGCAAGCCCGTTCCTTGGAATCAAGAATCCGTAGAATAGATGGCGTCCTTGAAGCAGGTGTCTCCCCGGCTGGTGCCATCCGAGTAGAGTTTGATCTTCAGGTTGTAGAGAAAAAACAGATTCTCACCGAGCTTGAGAAAATTGGATGGCGTAAGCCTGAACCTTTGAATGAAGACCTATCACGTCACGGGAGCAATGCTCACGATCCAAAAGAAGATGACGAGGATGAACATAGCCATGGATGGCTGGGTGAAAAGACGGAATTGATCTTTGCGGGGATCTGCGGCGCTTTGCTTCTCTTCGGCTGGACACTTTCAATGGTATCCAGTGCAGAGCCAACACTCTGGGTTGTCTATCTGTCTGCTTATGTCTTTGGTGGCTTTTTCACGTTTCGCGAGGCATTTGATAACATTCGAGCCTATCGCTTAGAGATCGACCTTCTGATGCTGGTGGCCGCTATTGGGGCTGCCACTTTAGGTGCATGGGCCGAAGGAGCACTGTTGCTGTTTCTATTTAGTCTTGGCCATGCCTTAGAACACTACGCGATGGGACGAGCGAAACGAGCAATTGAAGCCCTTAGCGAACTTACTCCGCAAACAGCAATTATTCGACGAGAAGGGAAAACGGAAGAGATTCCAGTCGAGCAGCTTAAAATAAATGACATTACGATCGTAAAGCCAAATGAGAGAATCCCTGCCGATGGGTTTGTTGTTAAAGGCGAAAGTAGCGTCAACCAAGCTCCTATCACTGGCGAAAGTGTTCCTGTCGATAAGAAAGCCGTCGAGAACTCCAGCCAAGCTAGCGATAATCCCGAACGCCTCGGATCGGAATATCGTGTTTTCGCTGGAACAATTAATGGAAGTGGTGTACTTGAGGTCCAAGTCACAAAAACTTCTTCTGAATCCGCGCTCGCACGAATGGTGCAGATGGTAAGTGAAGCAGAAACACAGAAATCACCTACCCAAAGATTCACGGATCGGTTTGAACGCTATTTTGTACCCGGCGTTCTTGCTTTCGTCGTTTTGTTGCTATTTGCGGGTGTTGTGATTGATGAACCTTTCCGAGATTCATTTTATCGTGCGATGGCAGTGCTCGTCGCGGCTAGCCCCTGTGCATTGGCAATTTCAACCCCAAGCGCTGTCCTAAGTGGAGTCGCGAGAGCTGCGAGAGGCGGAGTCCTTGTGAAAGGTGGTCGTCCGCTAGAAAGCCTGGGTCAGCTTAGTGCGATTGCTTTTGATAAAACGGGAACGCTGACTGAAGGTAAACCTCAACTTACTGATGTCGAAACAATGGATGGAATCGAAAAAGATCAGCTTCTCCGTGTAGCAATTGCTGTTGAGAAACTGAGTGATCATCCGCTGGCAGCCGCCGTTGTAAAAGGTGGGCAGGAACGGTTGAAAAAAGATACTGATCTCCAAGCACACGACGTTCAGAGCATCACTGGCCGGGGAGTCAAAGCAACGATTGATAAAGACGTCGTCTACATCGGGAAAGACAGCCTATTTTCGGAAGTCGAAGGGACGCCCCTACCAGACACATTACGAACTACGGTTGAGAAACTGAAGTCAAATGGGAGGACAACCATGATCGTTCGTGCGGGAAAGAGTTACCTTGGCGTGCTCGGCCTGATGGATACCCCACGTGTGTCTGCAAAAGAAGTTGTAAGTCAACTTCGAACGCTGGGAATCAAGCGGATGGTTATGCTTTCCGGAGACAATCCACAAGTAGCGAAGGCTGTGGCAGAGCAAGTAGGAATCGATGAAGCGATCGGTGATCTAATGCCCAACGACAAGGTCAACGCGATAAAAAATTTGAACAGTGAAGAAGGTGTTGCCATGGTGGGCGACGGTGTCAATGATGCTCCAGCCATGGCAAGTGCGACAGTAGGAATAGCGATGGGAGCAGCTGGATCCGATGTCGCATTAGAAACAGCCGACGTTGCCCTCATGGCCGACGATCTAAAGACTCTTCCATTTGCAGTTGGACTGAGCAGACAAACCAGTTGGATTATTCGTCAGAATCTTTGGTTCAGCCTCGGAATGGTGGCATTCCTGATACCCGCCACTGTTTTTGGTTTACAAATGGGTGCGGCAGTGATGTTTCATGAAGGCTCGACTTTGATAGTGGTTTTCAACGCATTGAGACTATTGAACTATCAAGCCAGTTAAACGCCAAGAACCGGCAGAAATCCGTTCCAAAGCCTGTACCTTTCACGCAGTCAAAAGGGTTAGAAATAAGCACCTTTACTCATTCCTGTTCAAACGCAATAAACAAATCACGGCCTCCTCACAGGAAATTGCTCTATGTCACTTAGATACACTGCTATTCACGAATCAGGTCATGCATTCTTCTGGTATTATGCAGGAGCACCTTTGAACCAAGTCTGGATTGAACGTCAGCCTCTTATGGACAGCAATGAAGAAGAAGGCTGGGAAGGGGAGACTGATCCCGGATTGGTTTTAGGGATTGAAGGCTTAAAAGCAATTATGGCTGCCTACGCTGGACCGTTAGCAGAAGCAAAACTCCGCAGAATTGATTCCACCCAACTACAACAGCAATTCAATTACCTAGACGACGAGGCTGACTTTGTTCGCGGGATCGCTTCCGATTTCGTTAATGGAGTTACAAACTTGTCGTTTATTGAAACTGGCAGCGGTGCCGTCAGTACGCAGTCGCTTTTGCTCGCTTCTTTTCACAGCGATACTGCTGCTGCATTTGATATCGCAAACGAGGCTAAACGAACTGAAGTACTCTCTTGGTGTTGCCGAAGAACAAGAGAACTTCTGGATCTGCCTGCTATTTGGAATTCGATTGTCCGATTTGCGCTTCAGCTCGAACTTAACAATACAATCAGCAATCCTGATTTTTATTCATTGATGCATGACTTCTTTGAGCAAGAGACGTCTTATGCGGCGCGTGACTTATGGCTACAAAGAAAGGAAATTCTTGGTGACGATCAAACTGATTGGTACACTGCTCAAGGCCGTGTAGAAGCGTCAGATGAATAAAGCATAAGTTAAGGGCATTTTACTGTGTCAACCGATCACGTAACACGCCACCAGAGAGTGTCACTCAATCTCGGAGGCGAAGGGGAGGTGCCAGAATGCATCAATCAGCAGCCACCATGGGTCGATTTTGATCACATAATGTCACTAAGAGCGACTCCGCTTCGGGGGCTAAAAGATGCTCAAGAACCGATATTGTTTTGCGACAACAACAATTTGTGTTTTCCCGATGAATCTATCGATATCATCTACACGAATTCAGTGCCTATCGATAATGACACATTATGGGTACCTTCTGTGACCACTGACGAAATAGAACGCGTACTCAAATTCGATGGTATTTGGGTTCACGATGGTTTTGAAATTGATCGAGGGGCCCGCGATGTTTCGTAACCTTCTTGAGAATCCAAACAGAATTCATCCCGGAACATTGCAAGCGAATGCCAGACAGCTGTTTCCCGAAGTTGTAGGCAAAAGCAATTTGAAGTTTTTTGACCCGTATAAGAAACATGATTTTGACGCTGGTGAAAAGCACGTTCTCCTTGGAATTTCAACATATTCGAAATATGACTTACAGTTACTGGACGATCTCGATTCCTTTTCAAGTCAATGGGCTAGTTTTGGAACTGTTTCCGTTTTCGACCTTCAAGAATGCAAGGATTTTAATGAGGTTGTCATACACTTTGAAATTTGGGCATTTTATCCGCATAAGTACAGTTCATTCACGCCTTATCCTAAGACTGAAATTCAGCCTCCCATTCTAGGAATTTGGAATGGCTTAGAAGCGGGATTGTTTTTTAATCTTCACACGGTTCGTATGGTCTTAACGGACGAAGGTTTTCTAGAAAAATAGCATTTCGTCTGTGTTACATATTACGGCAGAATGACAGAGCCAAAGAACGGCTCCGTCATATCCATTTTTACTAGCCGCTTATTGAGCCTGTGCGTAGATCCATTCATGTGCCTGGCTCACAACCTTTTCAACCAGAGGCAAGTCATCCCGTCCGAAGCTGTCCGTTTGCTTCCATTCGTCGTTCTGTTTGTAAAGCCGTGTGATCTGGACATTGTAACGCACACCTTGGTCGGTGTTGTTCTCCCAGATGATTGCTTTCACGACGCCCATTCGGACTTCGTGAGCCGGTTGCTGTTTGGTTTTCTGTTGATTCTGATTGCGTGCCATGAAATGGTTCCTGAAGAGGTTGGGTGGATCAATTCTTAATGTTACTACCCCGACTTGCTTCGTGACTCATTGAGTCTGCCCAGCGTTTGAGATTTGAATGACAGGTAGTCTGACAACTGCCGAGCGAGTCCAGTTTCGACCTCACTCATCTCATCTTCCTGCGACTTCAAAACAGTTACGACATCCGGGTAGCTCAACTGTCCGATAAATGGGGATGAGGGAAGTCCGATAAGTCGTTCGGAAGCAGGCAAGGAGTCTTTTAGCATCCGAAGATTGCGATAGCGATCCACCAGCGATTCTTTGCCCTTCGGTGTCATGACCAGCATGATGAAGTTTCGATGTTCTACGGGGTACAGACGCTGCTCCCGGTACCATCCGGTGGTGTAAAGACCCATGCGAATATTTCGGATGAGTTGATCAGACGGAACTTCGGTACCGGAGTTGTTGGACGTCGTTGGTGATAAAGGAGAACCATACTTCATCTCGATGAAGACGGTGGTTGCCGGGTTCTCCCATCGAAGAATGACATCAACCTCGGTCTGACCTTCGTCAAACGTGAGATGCTCGCGGGGAAATCGGGGTTGCTTCTCCCAGAGGTCAACTTGAAACCGACGATAGTACTGAGGTCGAAAAACATTCTCACCCAAAGCACGATTTAATAACGGTGCAACCCAGTGACGGGGATTGATGTGCTTGAGAGTTCCCCAGAGATGACTAGTAATCACATCTTCGCTGTTGGGGCGTACGAGCAGTGGACACCGGATTTCTCCTTCTCGTGCCTGAGAGCACATTCCACCCGCTTTGCCAGACAGTTCTGCTAGCATACAAGTCCCCTCTCTCGCTTGTTAGAAATTTTGATTGTCCATCTACCGCATTCCGCCAGCAAGGTCCAATCACCGCAGTGCATCAAGACTAAAAACGGCTAGCTTGATCAGCCGAACGCTACCTTCTGGTCGATTGAGATCTGGCCCACATCTCCGTTCGGGATGGCTAGATCTTTGAAATCGAGCATTGTGGGCCTGAGTCGCATTTCGGACTCAGACGGTCACTTTTCTCGGCGTGGCCGTCGAGTCGGTGTAGCTTTTCATCAACGCGTTAAGAACTTGCCCGGCCTGGGCTTTGGTGAGCGAATACAGTTCAACTGAGAGTCCCAGAATCTGAGTAATTCGGCCCTGTAATTGAGACGGATTCAACCCCTGTCGTTTTCCGAGATTCAGAAGATACTGAATCTGTTTTTTGGTGGCAGGATCTGCTACCTGTTCTGTCACGGAAGCACTGATCTCGGGTTCGGTTGGTACGCTAGGCGGAGACATTGTGAGTTGAGGCGAAGAAAGCGTTTGTTTCACATCAGAGTGAAGTGGTCGAGCGGTGTGATGTTCGATCTGTCGCTGAAGAGCTTCTTCTGCCAGGTCGTAATATTCCTGGATATTCGCCAGAAGTTTTTCCGGGTTATGGAGCGAGGCTGAAACTTCGCCTTCCAGATTAATCGTGAACCCGCTGGAATTGAATTCTCTCGAGAGTTTGCGTGACAGTCCAACATTCACTTTAAGCATAAGACCTCCAGAGTTGAGTTTATCTTTATACCCAACTTTGGAGGCTACTCATGTGAATTGTGAAGAATTCAGACTGCCATTTCCATTGCCAGCTTCCAGGCAGTTGCCTTGAGAGTCGCCCCCGATCCGAACCAGGCTGATTCGAGCCGTTTAGCCGCTCGATCTTGACTGGTCTGTCCTCGCGTCGAACGATGGTGGTCAACATACTCTGTCACAGCATTGAATGCGGCCCAACTGGTGTGTCGAATCCCGGAAAGTTCCTGTCCTCGACCGTGTTCGAAAAGATGCATCAGTTGGTGTCGAACATTGCGAGCCCGTTGCCGATTGAGTTCGGCGGTATCTGGGTAGAGCAAGGCGAAATAATTTTCAACTTGCTTCACCGTCGGAGTGTGCCGAGCAAGATGATTCACTCGTTCATCGAAGTCAGCATAGAATCGGTGAGCCAGACCCAGAATCTTCTGTGCTTCTCGAACTTTGGATGACAGATCACCTTTGTGGATGATCGAGACGCCTTGTCCTTTTCCTCGTCGCTCCGCCATTCCTAAGGTATTGGCACAGACAACTCGAATCGGAGTGAAGAAGACTCGTAGCGATGATGTCCCGTCATGGCTGTTGCTCAACAGGAGGTACCGTTCTGTCACATCATCGGTATTCTTAATGTGAATCTCTCCGGGAAGCTTTGCGAGCATCCAGATCTTCTCCCCTTGTCCGAGTGCTCCTGCCGTGTGGTAGCGAAGCGAGCCATCGGCCACGACCTCATCCAGAAAGCTGAAGCAAGATTCGTTCTGGACAGGCTGGTAGGAATTACCGACAACTCCCAGAACGGTCTTGTTGTCAGTTCGAACGACGGCACGTCGTTGAGTGACTGGGATTTGGCTGGTCGTTTCCAGGGACTGCAATTGAACAAAGTAGTTCAGTCCTGCCGCAGTGATTGCTTCACTGGCTGTTGCGGGTTCCTCAAGCCGAGTCCCCAGACCGTGCCATGGAGTTTCTCCAGAGTACATCATGGCAGTTCGATCGTTTGTGGTAGCAAGCTGGTGAGCCATCGGAGATCTCCATTTGAGTATGGGAATGATCTCCTCTGTACCCTCGTGTGAATGCAAGCTCGAACCGAGATTCGATGCCCGATAGACTTTCTGGCTGTGTCAGTTATTCAGACAGGCAAAAGCACCTGATCTATGCGTTCGAAGGCCTTTCGATCAATTCTGCACTTGAGGTACTTTGGGCTGATTTTCTGTAATCCTTGCCGTCGATGAGTAAACGTAACCATCATCAATGAATGACTCTGAGCCGCAGATTGCCAGATTGGCGAGATGATCGCACCTCTCATTTTCTTCAATCCCAGAATGCCCTTTGATCCAAATCAGCTTGACGTTGTGGGCACGCATGGAGTCCATCATCCGCCGCCATAAGTCCGCATTTGGAATGGGTCGCTTCTTGCTTCCGTAACTGACGAACTTCTTCGTAATTCGATTCATTGCACCATCAACTACGTAGCGAGAATCACTGAAAATCGTCACCTGGCTCGGCATCTTGAGCGATTCAATGCCAATAATCGCGGCCAGGAGTTCCATGCGGTTGTTCGTTGTCCGCTCATAACATCCAGATTTCTCTTCATAGCTGCCATCCCGCCTGAGAATAATGCCGTATCCTCCTCTTCCAGGATTTGGTTCGGCAGCACCATCACAGTACATGATAACAATTGGTAAGTTCTGATTAGGCTTCATTTTGATTTTCTGTTGACGAATGATATAAAGGGAGCAATGCAATTGATGTCTTTGAATAGTGCATGTATTCGATATGCAATATATGCAATGCGACACCACTCGTTCGTGACTTATACACTTTGGAACATTTGACGAATCTCAGCGGAACTAGCAGGTGAATGAAAAGGGAACTTTCGAAGATCTCCAAGTAAGTTGTAGGTAATCCATTCGATCGATGGACCTTTTGCGGCTTTTTGACAAACTCCTAATAACATTTTCTCCCAGAGTCTTTGATCGAGTAATTTACCCTTGAGAAACATCATTCCTGTAAAAC
>SXGT01064153.1_pt1 | contig 10606 bp, 5 predicted proteins | sample 3176221 | NCBI WGS metagenome assembly SXGT01 (sample SAMN11356862, study PRJNA531348) | freshwater metagenome | isolation source: freshwater sample F1-120 | place: China: Fuxian Lake, Yuxi | collected 2017-12-25
GAGCTCGCTCAGCGTGGCCTGCTCGCGGACCTGGCCACGGCGCCGCCGGTTGAAAAGACTGCCGCCACGCCTGGGGAATACCGCGCCTTTCAGCGCATCAATCTGCGTGAAGGCCCCGGCGTCGATGCGACGCGTATCGCGGTCCTGCCGCGCGGGGAACGGGTGCAGTTCGATGGCGAGGCGCAGGGTGACTGGTGGCATATCCGGGCTGCCGATGGCCAAATTGGCTGGGTCAGCAGCATCTGGCTGCGCCGTCCGGAGGAGGTGGCGCCTGCGGCGGTGGGTGGTCAGAGCTGACCCGGTTCATTGGCAGAATTTCCCGATGGATGCGGATCGATCCGACGGGTTTGAATTCTTGAACACCCCCTCTCCCCCTGCCCCTCGCCCGCACGCAGGGGAGGGGTGTGTGGTGTAGTCCCGCGTCCTCGTCTTGCTCTGATCGTTCCTCGATCAAGCCATTCTGGCTAGAGCCGGCTTCCTCTTTGCCCGCCCGGACGGGCGCATTTCCCCCTCCCCCTGCATGTTTCTGGCGGAATCACTGATGAGGTTACCGCCATGTCGCATCACCACGCCCGCTCGGGGACTCTGCTCGCCCGCCTGATCCTGTTGCCTGGCCTGATCCTGTTGCTCGCCTGGCAGGGATTCATTCTGTGGGGGGCGCCGACGCACTATGTACCCGCTCGCATCGATATTTCCGTCGCGCCGGGCGAGGCGCATCTGTTGGGGCGTGATTCCCTGGCGGCGCCCGCCGCCGACGCGCGGCACTTACTGGTGCGCCGCGACAGGGATGGCACGTGGTGGCTGGGCAACGCCAGCGCCAGCCACGCCATCGAGGTGAGCCGGGCCGGGCACGATGAACTCATCCGCACTCTGCCATTGGCTGCCGGCATGTCCGTGAATATCTGGGACCAAACCGTGCGCATACTTTCGGCGGCCGACAAGCGCCTGGTACTGGGCCTGCCCTCGGGACGTCAGATCGAATTCGATGGTTCGCGGATAGAGGGCGATGCACGACGTGACTGCCCGGAATCGACACTGGCCACCACCTTGCGGCAATCCTGGAACCGCTGGACACCCACCTGGCTACGCCTGCGTGACGAACTGGAACTGGGCGGGCTGCTCGATTGCGGCAACCGGGTCGCCCTGTTAAACGTACCCCGTGGCGCGGCGCACATCTGGCTTGATGACGCCGGCCGCTTCAACCTGGCCGCCGGCTGGGCAAACGGGGCGGACTCCGCCATTTGTGGAAGGCCAGCCGCTGTCGGGTGCACGCCCGGCCACGCCCTCTTCGAGCGGGAAACGCCCTTGGCCGAGATCGAATCCATGGTGGCCGGCCGAACCCAGTTTGATGTGATGATCGACGGCAACACCCTCCGCCTGACTCCACTCAAACGGGTCGGACAGTACGCCAGCGCCACGCCCTCCGTACCTGCCGGCGTCCACTGGACCATGACGGCCGAAGACCCCTGGCGCTGGCCCGGTTCGGTCACACCGCCCCTGCTCGCCGCGCTTGCTCTCCTGCTGACCGGCATCCTGGCCGCCTGGGCACGCTGGCGCGATCCGGCGCGTCCCACCGCCAACTGCATCGGCCGGGCCAGCGGCGCCACCCTGGCCCTGATGGCCGGTATGGCCTACCTGTCCGGCCCGGACCTGGGCATCGGCTGGTCCTGGGTTTTGACCAGCATGGCCGGTCTGCTGGTCTTGCTGGCTCCCCTCAGCGGCCTGTCGCTGTTCTCCCTTGGCCTGGCTGTCATGCTGGGGGAAATCGGCCTGACCGCCCTGCTGACGTTGGGACAAGCCGGCCTGGACAACGATGCGACACGTTTCTTCCAGAGCAATGCAGCCGTGTTCGCGGGGGGCCTGGCCTTGCTGTACTGGCTCGCCATTCCCCCAGGCCAGACCAAAGCCAGGCAAACATGGCGCCTGGAACCGGCCTTCTTTGCCCTGGCTTTGGCCGGGCTGACCGGATTGGCCATGCAATTTTTTTTCGGGGATGAAACCGGCGTATTCGGCATTCAGCCCGTGGAATTGGCGAAGCTGGGCCTGCTGGTGCTCTCCGCGCATGTCCTGGCGCTGCGACTGGATTGGCGCAACACCCATGGCTTGCTGGCCAGGCTGTTGCTCTGGTTGCGCTTCCTGCTGCCCATTCTCTTGTTCCTGGCGCTGGCGACGACCGCCCTGCTCCTCGTGCACGACTTCTCGCCCCTGGTACTGATCTCGGCCTGGGCCTTCGCAACACTGGTAGCCTGGATATTCGCCGCCGGCCGTGTCTTTGCCGGCCTGGTGCTGGCGCTGATGTTGGCGGGCACGCTGGCCGGCGCGGTCTGGAGCGTGGACCATCAGGGGGACAACATCGACCGGGCTATTCCTTACGGTGACCGTATCGCCGTCTGGTTGGACCCCGAACGGCATCCCCACAGCGGCGAGCAACTGGACCGTGCCACCCGGCTGCTCCGGCAGGGTGGCGAGTACGGCCTGGGCAACGCCCAGGGCTGGCAGGTTCCGGCCATTCAGGACGACTTCGCGCCGGCGTGGTTCCTGGCCCGCTTCGGCGGTCTCGGTGGTGCCCTGCTGGTGATGCTGCAAACCTTGCACCTGGCCACCCTGCTGGCCCTGGGCTGGCGCTTCCTCAACACCGAAACCGGCGATTTTCGTGCCGTATGGTGGGGCCGTCTGCGCTTCTTCGCGCTCTGGGGCGGCGCCGGCCTGTTGCTCGGCCACTACGTCGTCTCCTGGGGCACCAACCTGGGCTGGCTGCCAGTGATGGGCCAGCCCTCGCCCTGGCTTTCTTATGGCGGATCGCTGCTGGCCTTCCTGCTGATCCCGCTCCAGACGCTGGCGCTGGAAGGAACCCCCCGGCCGAAACGAGCGCGAGATGGCCGTTTTACCCATCCCCCCCGCAGAGTTTGATCGAGCGCCGCGCTTGGACGGCCATACAGGAAAGGACCCGAAAATGCTGATCGACTTTTTCAAGAACGCCACCGGAAATGACCACCCGGTAACCACGGGCAACGGCACCGACTACCTGCACAGCGTCGTGCTCACCGGTATCGAAGACCACTTCAACGCCAGTCAGCTCTGGCACCGCCCTTTGCCCATGATGGGCGCCGGCGGGCGCGCCAAGGGCTTTGTCGCGGCGCATCCCTACGTGCTGGGTGCCAACGAATACGTGCATGCCCACGTCTGCATCGAAATCCCGCCCCAGGTCATGGCCTGGGACCGCAACGTGGCGAACGGCGAACTGAGCGCCGGCCTGGCGCATGAACTGGCCAGCCTGCATACCGCCGATTTCGGCAAGCGCCTGCAACCGGGCTCCACGCCGCGCTACACCGTCCTGGCCGGCCACGACCTGCCGGTCAACGGTGTGCGCATCCGCATCGGTCATGCCGTCTACGTGCCGGGCAAGGACGAGCCGATGGCCTGGCGCCTCGAAGGCTCCCACGACGGCATCATCTTCGAGCCCCTGGGCGAACTTGGACAGATGCAACGCCTCTCCCTGCTCGGCGCCAACATGGAAACCGCCTCTATTCCGGTGCGCCGCTGGCTTTGGGGAGATCGCCATTCGGTCGTCATCATCAACAACCCCGAGGGCGAAACCCTGAGCTTCAACGCCGACCCCTATGGCAGCCTGGACATCCAGCATGACGATGCCATGGGCCACTACGTGATCGGCAAGCCCGGCGGCAAGGACAGCTACATCCTGCGTGCCCAGCGCCTGATTCAGGCCCAGCCGATGCCGAAGCGCCAGGAGCGGGTCGTCGGGATATCCATGCCTGAAATCACGTCCCAGGCGCGTATTGATCCCGACCTGTCCAACATCACCCCCGAGTGCAGTGTCATCCAGTTTCCGCGTCTGGTTGAAAACGAATCCGTCCTGCCCGTGATGATGTCGCTGGAAGAGCCGTCCGCCCAACCCGCGTCGGATCATCTCGACGACGGCACCTTCCTGCCCGACCTGCATACTCTCCAGCAACAACCCCGCATGACGCTGGTCGGCCTGGCCCTGCAACGCGTCTCCCTCTACAAGGGGCACGGCGTCAGCAGCATGGGTATTGGTTTCGACCGTAACGGCCAGCTCCACCCGCCGCACGACCCGCATGCCCAGGTCAGCTTCCTGACCAATGCCCGCGACCAGATACTGGTGGCGACAGGCAACGGCCGCCGGCCTGTCAATGCCGGCGAACGGCTGCCCCTGGGCACCGACGCCAGCGTGCTGTTCGAAGACCCGCCTGAGCCGATGCGCGACATCTATCTCGCCTTCTGTCGCCTACCCGTCCAGGCCAGCGACCCGGTCGGCATTGGGGCCTGCTTCTCGGTTGGCCGCGACAAGCCGGTGCTGAAAGGCCTGCGCCCCCTCTCCCGCAAGGGCTTCATCGAGGCCGACGCACGCTGGAGCGGAGCCGACCGCATGGGCCTTTCCCGCATGGCCTTCGCCATGGAAGTGACCAAGGAGGGCCTCTCGCTGACCCGCATCGGCGAGAACCAGGCCCTCTATCACCTCGACCCCGCCCTGGCCCTGACGGCACGGATCGACAAGGACACGCCCCAGCCCTACGCCATTCCGGTTGGGCATCACCTGGTGGCCGGCCCCTACATCTGGCGCTTCGAAGCCTGACAACCCGACACCCGCCGCCGGACCGACCCGGCGGCGGCAAGGAGCAAAGACATGATCGACGTAAACGGCTTCAAGGACTGGTTCGCGCGTCGCGCAACCCTGAAGAGCGTGGATATCCGGCAACTGCGCGAGCAGCGCATGGACCTCGACAACGAAGCCCGCCAGTGGCAACGCAAACTGGACCTGCTGGAAGAGGAAAAGGACAACCTCGTCGCAGCCTACGCCGTGGCCAAGCAGCAGGGCCGCAAGAACCATATCCGCTTCATGGCCCGTCAGTTCGAGGAACTCAAGGGCCAGATCCAGTACACGGAATCGCGCCATATCCGCCTGATCAAGGACATGCGCATCCTGCTCGGGCTGGAACGCATCAAGGAAAACGAAGTCAGCCTGAACGCACGTGGCCGCGCCAGCGTGTTCAACATGGATATCGACCGCCTGCAGGAATATGTGGAAACCGCCTCCGCGCGTGGCGAACTCGACATGGAGAAGCTGGACAACCTGCTCTACACCCTGGAAGACGCCGATGCCCGGGCGCGCGAAGCCGTCGATGCCTCCACCGAGACGGCCCTGCGCGAACTGGATGCCTTGGTCGAAGAACGCGTGGCGGTCCAGCCCGAGGCCGGCGAGACCGCCGCCATCGAAGCCGAACTGGCGCGCATGGAAAACGTCATCGCCCAGGCCGAACAAACCGCCCTGCCCACCTGGGAACTGAAGGTGAAGCCATGAGTCCGCTACGCGACACGCCAACCGGCCAACCCCTGCTCGGGCTGGTCCGGGCCGCTGACGAAGCCCTGGCGCGCCGCGACCACGACGCCGCCCGCGATCAATTTCTGGCCGCCGCGCGTGGCATGTGCCAACTGGCGCGCGCGGCCCACGGCCCGCTACGGCAGCGCCAGGCCAGCCTGGCACGCCGGCTCTACCTCCAGGCTGTGCATCTGCGCCGCGCCGACCGGGAACTGCCCGATCTGACCGAGGCCGCCGCACCCGCCACAGAGCCACCGGCCGCAAACACCTCGCCGCCCGTCACCACTTTGGCCGACGTGGCCGGCAGCGACGCCATCAAGCGCATTTTCCTGTCCAAGTACGTCTACCCGCTACGCCACCCCGACCTGGCCGCCCTGTATCGGCAGACCGGTGCCGGCGGCGTCCTCCTGTACGGGCCACCCGGTACCGGCAAGACCCTGCTGGCTCGCAGCCTGGCGGGAGAGCTCGGCATCCCGGTATTCAACCTGCGCCCTTCCGACATTTTGTCGAAATGGCTGGGCGATGCCGAAAAGCGTCTGGCCGAGGTCTTCGAGCAGGCTCGCCGCCACCCGGCGGCCCTGATCTTCGTCGACGAGATCGACGCCCTGGCCCCCAGCCGCGACCAGGCCGAAAGCAACGGCGCCATGCAGCGCCTGCTTACCCAGCTTCTCACCGAACTGGACGGCTTCCGCCGCGCCCCCGGCCGACTGCTCTTTTTGGCTGCCAGCAACCGGCCCTGGGACGTGGACGCCGCTTTGTTGCGCACCGGCCGCTTCGACACCCTGGCCTATGTCGGCCTGCCCGACGCCACCGCCCGTGAAACCATGCTGCGGGCCGGCCTGCTCGGCGTCCCCTGCGAGGCCGGGCTGGACCTGGCCGCCATTGCCCGCCGCGCCGAACATTACTCCGGCGCCGAAATCCACGCCCTGGCCCAGCTCGCCGCCCGCCTGGCCTTCTTCGAAACCATAGAAACCGGGCAACGCCAGCCGGTGCGCCGGCAGACCCTGGCCGACGCCCTGCCCCATATCCACCGCGCCGCCACGCCCGAACTGCTGGCGCGCTACGAGGCCTTCGCCGGTCGCGGCAAGCCGGCCATGCCGACACCTTCCGCCAAGGCCGCGCCACCCGAAATCGTCGCACCGCCCCCAGCTCCGATAGCGGAAACGGACGAAGCCACCTTCCGTCCCTTCCGCCACGTTCACGCCCGCGATCTCGACGTCGAGATCGAGGTCCTGCCCTTTGTCTGCTACGCCCTGCAACACGCCGGCATCGCCCCGGTGCGTCGCCTGGCGGTGAAGAACCTCGGTCGCGAGGAGAGCCAGAACCTGATGGTTGAAGTGGCCCTGGTGTCCGACGAATACGGTGAGCCCTGGGTCGGCAACATCGCCGAACTGCGCGCCGGCGCCATCTGGGAAAGCCGCGACATCGGCCTGCCCCTGCGGCTGGAACGCCTGCGCGCCGTGAAGGAAAAGGAACGCGCCCACATCCGCGTCACCCTGCGCGACAAGGACGAAACCCTGTTCGCCCGCACCTGGGAGATTCCCGTACTGGCCTACAACGAATGGCTGTTCCTGCCCGAGTTCCTGGAATTCACCGCCGCCTTCGTCCAGCCCAACTCGGCGGCCCTGCATCCGGTTGTCGAGATGGCTGCCGACCACCTGCACAAGATCACCGGCAGCCGCGCCTTCTCGGGCTATCAGCAGGGCAACCAGAGTCACATCCGGGACATGCTGAACGCCATCCACAACACCCTGAGCCGGGACCAGGTCATCGACTACATCAACCCACCTCCCAGCTTCGAGCGCACCGGCCAGAAGGTCCGCCTGGTCGCCGACACCCTGGCCCAGAAGCGCGGCACCTGCCTCGACCTGGCCATCCTGCAGGCCGCCCTGTGGGAACACGTGGGCCTGCACCCCTGCCTGATCCTGGTACCCGGCCATGCCCTGCTGGCCTGCTGGATGGAAGACGCCGGCCAGCGCCCCAAGGTCGTCCGGCTGCATCAGCCCGGCGCCGACGCCCAGGTAATACTCACCGCGCTACGCAGCGGCCGGCTGCTGCCGGTCAACTCGGTGGAAATCACCGCCCGGCTGCCGCTGGAAAAAGCCATCGAACAGGGGCGGGATATCCTCGAAAAGACCCTGGCGCTGGGTGGTGAGGTGTCGCTGATCGATATTCAGGCGTCGAGGGGGAAGGTGACGCCGTTGCCGTAAAAAATGGTGCACCAATAAACGGCGACCGGCCTGCGGCCGGCCGCTCACACCACCGGCCGGTTCAAGCTGAAAATAGAAGGGGTAAAGCGGTAAAGAGGAAAGAACTAAGCTTCCTCCGCTTTACTCCGGAAGCATCCGGGCTAAACGGAAACCGACGTCGACCCGGCTGTCCTGGGAGACCCTGCCGCGGTTGGCCGAGCGCAAGAACCTCGGATAGCCGCCCCACGAGCCGCCACGGAGCACCCGATCTTTCTCCTGACCACTCACCCAGGCACTACCGTCCGTCGGCGCCCCCTGGTAATCGCCATGCCAGCGGTCTTCCACCCATTCCCACACGTTCCCATGTACCTCATGCAGGCCCCACGGGTTCGCAGGCAACGTGCCCACCTCCACGGTCTTGCTCCGGTATTCCCCAACCGGGCTACCTTCGTAACTTTGCCGCGCGTCGTAGTTCGCCTTCTTGGCGTTGATCAGACCCTCAAAGCTGTACGGCCCCGTCGTTCCCGCTCGAGCCGCGTATTCCCATTCCGCCTCGCTCGGCAGCCGGTAGCGGTCCGGTCGCCCCGTCAGCCCCAGCTTCTCGTTCAGCCATTCGATGTAGGCCTGGGCCTCGCCCCAACCCACGTTGATCACCGGCCGCCGTCCGCGGCCCCAGTTCTGGTCGCTCGGCACGGTGATGCCCGCATCCCTGGCGTAACGATCAAATTCCTCGAAGGTCACCGCGTACCGGCCCAGCGCCATCGCATAGGTGATCTCCACGGTGTGCGGAGGGCCTTCCGACGGCTGCCGGTCGATTTCATCCGGCGGACTGCCCATCATGAAACTGCCTCTGGGCAGCACCACCATTTCCGGCGCCCAGTCGGCATCCCGGAACACCCTGCCGGGACGCTGGCGTTCCGGCACCGGCGTTGCGGCCGGCGGCGCGGGTGGGGCGACCACGACTACCTCGGGGCCCGGCACCTCCGGTGGCTGGTGCAGGGCCTCGATCCGCTCCAGGGCTGCGTCGATGTGCGCCGCGTCGTCGGGAGCTTCCCGGACATAGGTCTCAAAGGCCGCCACCGTGCCCTTGGCGAGGGCCAGCCGCCAGAGCCGCTCGTCCAGAGCGCGCCCGGTGGCCGGCGCCGCCAGCCACGGGGCGGGCGGACGCAGGACGATGTCGATGCCGATAAACTCCGGCGACTGCGCCACGCCCGACACGCCGTTGTGATACGCGAGTTCGGTCATGCGCCGGCCGATCGCTTCGACGTAGGCAGCATCCAGACGGATTTCCCCGCCCCCGGCCAGGGAGTCCTTGAGGCTGCCCATCAGGGCGGCGGTAAAGATGCCGTAACCCCGGTCGGGCAATTCCAGGGCGCAGGCGCCGTCGGCGCAGGAATTGAGGATGGTCTTGGGTGAATGTACCTGCTCGCGGGACTTAGACACCGGCCCGCAGCGCAACAGGTGGTTGCCCTGGAAGGCCGGCCGCTCGCCGGCGCCCTTGGGCGGAATCAGCGGCGCACGACAGGCGTCGAGGATGAACACGCGCTGCACCTGACGCCATGTCGAGCCGCTGGTCAGGCTATCCAGACTCCTGAACGACAGCACCCCGGGCGTCGCGCCGCCGCTCGCCACCAGCCCAGCCAAGCGGCAGCGGGGCAGGAGGAAATACATGTCGTCGCCTTGTGCCTTGCCATGGCCGGAAAAATAGAACAGGAACTGGTCGCCGGGCCGAAGCCGCTCCGCCAGGGCGCCGATGCGGGACTCGATGTCCTCGGCGTTGCGCTCTTCCAGGTATTCGGCCTCGAAACCAAACTGGTGCTTGAGCAGGCCGGCCAACTCGCGGGCATCCCGCTCGGCGCATTTCAGCGTGTCGATGGGGGGCTCGTAGTGGTTGACCCCGAGGGTAAAGGCGTAGGTCGTCATGGCGGGAATATTAGCATTCAAGCACGGGCCAACGAACGCCTGCCAGCCGGGCCATCGGCCGCGTGAGGGACCGCGTCCACCACGGTTTCCCGTCAAGGTGGACGCGGGTACTGCGCTTGCTCCCAGACCCCTGGACGCTTCCACCGCGCGACGGCGCGCGCCTTGACGCGGGCCGCTTGGGCTTGGAGCGTGCGGGCTAAACGGAAACCGTAGTTGTTGTTCCGGTTGTCCGGGGTGTTCCTGTTGCGGTTGGCCGAGCGCAAGTTCCTCGGATTGTTGTTCCACGAGCCGCCACGGAGCACCCGATCATTCTCAGGGCCTGGAAACCTTCGCCGGCGAGCCGTCCGACCACCACGGGTCGAACCAGCCGCCCTTGAAGAGGGTATGGCGCAGATGCACGGTATCGGCATGGCGGGCGTGGGCGACCCAGCTCGCCAGCCTTGGCCGGATATCGTCCGCGCCCAGTAGGCTTTCCCGCCAGCCTCGCCGCATGTCGTCCAGGCGGTGTCGGAAGCGACGCACGTTCTCGCGCGCCAGCCGCCGTCTTCCGCCGGGCAACAATTCAAAGCCGAGGAAGCGGGCCGGATGTCGGCAGGATTCCACCGCCGTCTTGAGCGGATGCAGTCTCAGCCGTCGCCCGACCAGATAATCCGCGATCCGCTCCCGCCATGCCTCAAGCTCATCGCGCCCATCGGCGAACAGGGCGATATCGTCAACGTAGCGCAGATAGGGGGCGCGCAGGACTTCCTTGACCCAATGATCGAAACCGTCGAGGTAGACGTTGGCGAAAAACTGGCTGGTCAGATTGCCCAGCGGCAGGCCGCGTCGCCGAGTCTGGGGCGTCAACAGGTCATCGTCGGGAAACAGCAGGTCGACCGGTTCCTGGGGGTTCGAGCCGTCGATGATTGCATCGATAAGCGCCAGCGTCGGATGGCAGGCGATCCGGCGGCGAATGTCCGCCTTGAGGATGGCGTGGTCGATGGCAGGAAAGTAGCGGTAGATATCGCCCCGCAGCACGTAGTCATGGCGGTCGCGGTAGTGCTCAAAACGAGCGATGGCACGGTGAGTACCGTAGCCTAGGCGGTTGGCATAACTGTCGTGGATGAAGCCGCGTTCGAACAGGGGGCCGATGACC
>SXGT01852450.1_pt1 | contig 10606 bp, 12 predicted proteins | sample 3176221 | NCBI WGS metagenome assembly SXGT01 (sample SAMN11356862, study PRJNA531348) | freshwater metagenome | isolation source: freshwater sample F1-120 | place: China: Fuxian Lake, Yuxi | collected 2017-12-25
CACAACCCGACCGGCTACGACCTCAATGATGCCCAGTGGGACGAGGTCATCGCCACTGTACGTGAGCGTGACCTGGTGCCCTTCCTCGATATCGCCTATCAGGGCTTTGCCGAAGGCATCGACGCCGATGGCGCGGTGGTGCGTCGCTTTGCAGCGACGCCCGGCCCGCTGCTGGTATCAACCTCGTTCTCCAAATCCTTCTCGCTCTACGGCGAACGGGTCGGCTCGCTGTGCGTGGTTGGCAAGGATGCCGAGGAAGCCGCACGGCTGCTCTCGCAGTTGAAACGCATCGTTCGCACCAACTACTCGAACCCACCAACGCACGGCGGCAAAATCGTTGCCACCGTGCTTGCCAATCCCAAACTGCGTGCCATGTGGGAGGCCGAATTGGGGGTGATGCGGGACCGCATCAAGGCGATGCGCGCCAAACTGGTGGAAAGCATCGAGGCGCGCGTGCCGGGGGCCGATTTCAAGTTTGTGATTCGCCAGCGCGGCATGTTTTCCTACTCCGGATTGACCAAGGAGCAAGTGGCGCGCCTGCGCAGTGAATACTCGATCTATGCGATTGATACTGGCCGCATCTGCGTGGCGGCACTCAATTCGAAGAACATCGACTACGTCGCCGATGCGATTGCCACGGTGATCCGCTGACAACGAACTCATAAGCCCAGGCCACCTGCTGCTTGAACCCGGCGCCCAAATCCATACGCTGCCGAAGCGTGCGAGCAAAACAGTGCGCACGTTCACAAATTTGGTGCAGCGCACCAGTTTTCGTACTATAATTTCGGGTTGTCTGGTAGCAGTCATGCGCGAATCGAATTCGTTTCCGCGGAATTTCGCGCATGGTTGTCGCGGGCAACTCGTCCTCCTTAAAATTTAATGCAAAGGAACATCATGAAGAAATCGCTCCTCCTGGCCGCCCTCGTGGCCGCCGCTGTTGCCGCCTGCGGCAAAGAAGCACCGAAACCTGCTCCGGCCCCGGCTCCTGCCGCTGCTCCGGCTGCTCCGGCTCCGGCTCCTGCTGCTGCTCCGGCTCCTGCTGCCGCCCCGGCTGCTGACGCTGCCAAGCCTGCTGATGCCCCCAAGGCAGAAGAGAAGAAAGACGAGAAGAAGGACGGTGCTGCTGCCGCTCCAGCTCCTGCCGCTGCCGCCGCTGCTCCGGCTGTTGACGCCGCCAAAGCTGCTGCCGGCGCCGCTGTCGACAAAGCCAAGGACGCTGTCAAAGATGCAATGAAGAAGTAATTCTTCAAGTAGCAACGCAAAAAAGCCGGGCACTGCCCGGCTTTTTTGTTGCCTGTTACCCGCCTACCGTTGCATCAGGTGGATGCCAGTGTGTTTATTGAGCCAGACAATACTTCACAGCTCACGCCAGGCAAATCCTTCCGCCTGGTCCGCAATGCCGACCCAACCCGGCGCACACCCCAGCGCGGCCGCGAGCGCCTCCTGCGCCAGCGCCGGCGTGTTGTTTTGCTGGCTCAAATGCGCGGCAATCACGTGTTGCAAGCGGTCATGCCGAACGCTGCGCAACAGTGCCGCCGCCTGATCATTGTCCAGGTGGCCGTAGCGCCCTCCCACCCTGGCCTTGAGCGAAGCCGGATACGACCCGCCGGCAAGCATGCCCTGGTCATGATTGCATTCCAGCACCAGACCGTCGCAGCCCGCCAGCATCGATTCCACGTGCTGCGTGGAGCTTCCCAGGTCGGTCAGCACACCCAGCCGCGCCACACCATCGAAAAAAACAAACTGCGCCGGTTCGCGCGCGTCATGCGGAACCGGAAATGGCAGCACTTCGAGATTACCGATGGAAAACCGGGCGTGGTGGTCAATTAGTCGCACCTGCAGGCGATCGTCCCGATTGGACTCGGCCGCAATCGCACCGGAAGCCGTCAGCGTACCGTGCGTCATCCAGAGGGGAACCTGGTACTTGCGTGCCAGTCGGGGGGCGCCGCCGATGTGGTCCCCGTGCTCATGGGTGACAAGGATGGCGTCCAATCCCTCCGGCGCCACCCCGAACTGTTCCAGGCGGCGCTCCATCTCGCGAATACCGAAGCCACAGTCGAGCATGACCCGAGTGACCGTTCCGCCAGAATGGGCCTCGATGATGAGGGCATTGCCTTCGCTGCCCGACCCGAGCGAGGCGAAGCGCAGTCGACGCACCACCCGCGCTACTTCAACTGCTCGTGAAGAAGACCCAGAATGCGCTGGGAGGTAGCGCTGTTCTCCGCAGCCCCCGTCTTGGACAGTACCGCTACTTGCGTAGCCGACTGGACGTTGCGTACCTGGATCTGGTACTGCTCGGCAGACTTCACCGCTTCGGTACGAAAGATGTTTGTCACGCGCCCGATCAGGCCCGGTTGGACCGGCTTCTGATTGGCGTCCGAATCGGCGTAGCGAACGTAATACAGTCCTTTGGCGCGATCGCGATCCTCCACCGTAAAGCCAACCCGATCAAGTGCCAGGCCGACGCGGCGCCACGCCCGATCAAAGGTTTCGTCGATTTCCATCAGGCTGCTGTTGCCGGAACTCACAATTTTGGCACGCTCGGCCGTGCGATCTGGCGCCACCACCAGCTGCTTGGCGCGACTGTCCTCGGTGCCCAAGCGCACCATCAGCCGGCGCAAAAAATCCGCTTCAAGTTCAGGCTCGGCCGGACGCGGCTGCCAGACGGTCTGGTCGCGGCCTTCGGTTTTGTAGACCTCAATCATGCCGCGGTGACTAACGAAAATTTCGGTCTCTCCGGCAGCATTCACCTCCATGCGGGTGCGGAACTTGTCGCGCTCCGGTGTGGAATACAGCGCATCCAGAAAACGTCCGATGGTGCTGCGAATGATGTCCTGCCCGATCTTGGCACGATTTTCAGCCCAATCCGTTTCCATCACGCCTGACTCTGGACGCTCGATCTCGATGACGAAACCGACCTCCTGCCAGAACTCCTTGACGTTCTGCCAAAGCTGGTCCGGCTTGGCGCTCACTACCATCCAGCGTTGCGTGCCCGCGCGCTCGATGCGTGCGTTGCTCACGCTCGGCAAAATCCCGGTGGAAACCGGCTGCGCCCCCGTCTTCGAGAGCTCGCTGGCGCGCGCGGTGCGCAAACGCGTGTCGTTCGGCAGTTCGAAGCGCCCGTCACGGGTAGGGCTGGTCAGGTCCGGCGGAATCTCGAGAGATGGTGCAGCAGTCTGGCTCTTGCTCTTGTACTCCACCTTGTCGCCTTGCAGCAGATTGCCGGTCCAGCCACAGCCAACCATCGACAAAGCGGCCCCGCACCAGAGAAACGTACGGATCAAGCGGGAAGCGTTCATGGGTTTCTTCATCAGAAGGAGATGCCAGCCTGACGCATGGCATCTTCCAGCACGGCATGGAATTGCGGCATCAGAGGTGTCATCGGCAGGCGCAGTGCACCCCCCGCCAAGCCCATCCGCGCCACCACCCACTTGACCGGGATCGGATTGGCTTCGACAAACAATTTCTGATGCAAGGGAAGCAGGCGCTGGTTGATTTCACGGCCCTTGACAACATCGCCGGCGAGCCCTGCAGCGATCATGTCGTGCATCAGGCGCGGCGCCACGTGGGCGGTGACGGAGATGGTGCCGTGCCCCCCCATCAAGGTCAATGCCAAAGCGGTGCCATCACAGCCCGAAAGCATGGCGAAATCGTTCTTGCCTGCCCGTTCGAGGTCTCGCAGGAGATGTGAAGCACGTTCGATATTGTCGGTGGCATCCTTGAGCCCGACAATACCGGGCACTTCCGCCAGCCGCAACGCGGTTTCGTTAGCCATGTCGGCAACCGTCCGTCCGGGCACGTTGTACATCACCACCGGCAAATCGACCGCTTCCGCCTGGGCGCGGAAATGGCGGTAGAGGCCTTCCTGGGTTGGCTTGTTGTAGTAAGGCACCACCGACAGGCAGGCGTCCGCACCCGCCGACTTGGCAAACTTCATCAGGTCGATAGCTTCGGCGGTGGAATTAGCCCCGGTGCCGGCGATCACCGGGATGCGGCGCGCGATGTGATCAATAGTAGTCTTGATGAGCAGGCGGTGCTCATCATGGTCCACAGTCGGGGATTCGCCGGTGGTACCGACGATCACGATGCCGTCGGTACCCTGTTCGACATGCCAGTCGAGCAGGCGTTTCAGCGCGGGCAGGTCAAGCGAGCCTTCCTCCTGCATGGGGGTGACAATTGCGACCAGACTGCCCTTGAACTTGACCATTTTTTTAAGCCCCTGCCATACTGCGAAAACAACTTTCGATTTTACTCCAAACGCACCTCTTCCGGCACACGCAAGGGAGGTTTCTGGGCGCAAAGCCGCTGCACCATGGCGGGCTTGGGAAAGGCCGAAAACCCGTCCTCGAACGCTACCACCTGAAGCATCCCATCATGCGCCACTGCCAACAGTTCCTGTGGTGCCAGAAGAAACGCCGGGTTCGATGGCTTCCCATAGGACTCATTGCCCTGACGGAAAGTTTCATAGATCAGCAGTCCCCCAGGTGCCAACGCGGCGATCAGCAGCGGAAACAGGGGCCGATGGAGATAATTTGTTACAACAATGGCAGCAAACTGGCGGCCTTCAAACGGCCAACTCCCGGCCTCGAGGTCGGCGGCAACCGGGTCAATGGCGTGCAGCCCCTGTAAGCCGGCCAGCGCCACGGCATCCCGATCCACCGCTGCCACCCGAAAACCCAGATCCGCCAGATGACGTGCATGCCGACCGTTACCGCAGGCCAGATCGAGAACCGTGCCGCCGGCAGCAATGCAAGGCGCCCAGCGGGCGACCCAGCGCGAAGCCTCGGAAAGATGACTGTGGCCAGCGGCTGCAACCATGTCAGAACGACGATCCAGGCGTTTGCAGAAAAGTGGCCTCTTCCGAGGTGGATGGCCGCCCGAGAATCACGTTGCGGTGCGGAAAGCGGCCGAATCGACGGATCACCGCGCGATGCTTCTCCGCATACTCAATCACACCGTCAGCATCAGGCCCCGGCGTCGATGTACGAAACAGGCGTACCGCCTCATCCTGATCGGCCAGGTTCTCGCTGTGCTCTAGTGGCAGGTAGACAAACCAGCGCATCACCGGCAACAAGGCCCGATCGCCGCCTTCGGCCACCAGTTCTTTCGCCAGCACCAAGGCAATGGCATCACTTGCGAATGCTGCAGGGGTATTGCGAAACATGTTGCGGGAAAACTGGTCGAGCACGATGATTTGCGCTAATCGCCCCTCAACGCTTTGCGCCCAATCGACCATTCGGCCCGCGGCCACATCAGCGTGCAGCGTGCCAAACCGTTCGCGCAGGACCGCATCAAAAGCGTCGTTTTTGCGAAACCATTCGGGGCGGCTATTGCCATATGCGGCCGCCTCGGCAGGGCCAAACCAGAAATCCAGAATGGTGGCAGGGCTCACGTTACAATCGATCCGATCCAGACTGCGTTAAAGGTAAGCATTATGCCCTCTCCTCTTTTTGACATCACCGGCAAAACCGCCCTGATTACCGGCTCGACCAAAGGCATTGGCAAGGCCATCGCGCGCCAGCTGGCGCTGGCCGGCGCAAGGGTGGTCATTTCCAGCCGCAAGGCCGATGCCTGCGCGGCAGTACAAAAAGAATTTGCGGATGAAGGCCTGGAGGCGATTGCCATCCCCTGTAATGTGGCACGACCCGACGAGGTCGAGGCACTCGTGCGCAAAACCATCGAAGCCTATGGCAAGATCGACATCCTGGTCTGCACCGCAGCCACCAATCCGGTCTACGGGCCCACGGCCAGTGCATCGAGCGATGCGTTCGACAAGATCATTGGTACCAACGTCAAGAGCGTGTGGTCGCTGTGCAACCAGGTGATCCCACAAATGGCTGCCCGCAAGGACGGTGCGGTGATCCTGGTCTCGTCCATCGCCGGCATTCGCGGCAACTCGGTGATCGGACTGTACGGCGTATCCAAGGCTGCCGATTCGGCACTGGTGCGCAACCTCGCTGTGGAATGGGGCCCTTCCAACATTCGCGTCAACGCCATCGCGCCCGGCCTCGTCAAAACCGACTTTGCCCGTGCCTTGTGGGAAGACGACACCGCGCGCAAAACCCGTGAAGACCAGACCCCTCTGCGTCGCCTGGGGGAGCCGGATGACATCGCCGGTCTGGCGGTACTGCTCGCCGCCCCCGCTGGCGCCTTCATCACCGGGCAGACGTTTGTCGCCGATGGCGGCGTCACCATCGCCTGATTGATGCCATGGGCGCGCCGCTGACCATCGCTGCGCTGCTGGCGATCGGCGTGGTGGTGGTCGCCACCCTGCTCGTCCGTGTCACCCTGCGCCTGCGCCGGCTCGAAGCCACGGTGCGGGTACCGCTGGGCGCCGACACCATCATGCGCAACGACTGGATTGATCTGCCCGAATCCTGGGTATCGTCGCTGGGCCACATCACCATCACTTCCAACGACCTGTTCTGGGAATCAGACGCCAGCCATCGGTACGTCAAGTTCTACGGGCGTCAGCAGGCCTTCGATGGCTTCGACCTCAGTCACTTTGAAGGCAAGGCACCCTGGGAAATGCCTGCCGTCGGCGTCAGTGCGGCCGAATGGGAGGATTTGCGCAAGCTGATGGACGGGCACAAGCCCTTTCACGATTTCGTCGTCGGCCGCATTGATGCACACGGGCGGCTGCGCTTCGGCAGCATCAGTGGCACACCGGTGTTTGATGCGCACGGTGCATTCGCAGGATATCGCGCCGCCAGCCGCCACATCACGCGCTTTCGGCTGGCACAGTTGCGCATGCAGATCTCCGACGGTGTAACCCGCGCCCTCTCGGCACACCACAGATTGTCTGCTGCGACGCCTGAATTGCTCGAAGCCGTGTGCCGCCCGCTGGAATGGCTGTATGGCGCCCGCTGGATGCGGGATCCGCGCGACAACCACCTGGTGTGCGGCGAAATCTGGGCGATGGCGCGGGCACAACCACTGGTAACGGCATCCAAACAGACGCGCGTGCCGGTAGAAGGCTACGACCCGCTGGCGCGTGCCTGGCGCAATCAGGTAGCCGTCTGGGTCACCGATGCGCGCACCGACCCGGCCAGCATGCGCCAGACAGCGCTGGTTGAGGCCAGCCTCGCTGCAAGTTTCGTGGTGCCGGTCATGGTGCAGGGTGAGCCGGTCTGCCTGCTCGAGTTTTTCGGCCCGATGATCCAGCAAAGCGACGATCTGGTCGAGTCGGTCAGCGAGGCCCTCAATCACCATGTGTCCCTGTTCTGGCTGCGGCGCGAAGCCGAAGTACGCTTGACCTATGCCGCCACGCACGACGCCCTGACGGGTCTGCGCAGCCGCCTGTCGTTTCACGCCGAACTCGACAAAGGCATCGTCCGCTCCGAGCGCAACGGCTGGCGCATGGCCCTCTTGTTCATCGACCTGGACGGGTTCAAACTGGTCAACGACGCCCTCGGCCACAGCGCCGGCGACATCGTTTTGGCTGAAGCGGCCAAGCGCTTCAAGGCGCTGTTGCGCGCCAGCGATACCATCGCCAGGTTGGGGGGCGATGAGTTCATCGTCCTGCTGGAACAAGCCGGAAACGACGGCGTCCTCGCCGATATCGCCAACAAACTGGTCAAATCCCTCGACGCACCATTCCATGGCATTGATCCGAATGCACGCGTCGGTGCCAGTGTTGGCGTGGCCATTTATCCGGTGGACGCAACCGAATCGGTCAATCTGCTTGCCCGTGCTGACAGTGCCATGTACAAAGCCAAGAACTCGACCGTCTCCCGCGTCGCGTTCTACCGTCCCCCCCCGGGTGAGCGCCCGGCGCTCAATCGGGCACCACCTGCACTGGACGGATTTCCGGACCCCGAATAAGCTACCGGTCAATCACGGCCGTGCCAATCATGGCATCGCGCGTGACCAACGCGGAAAGAGCGGATTCATCCAATGCATCGGTTCCCGCGGGCTGCATCGGTAGTACGAGATAACGCATGTCGGCCGTTGAATCGTGTACACGCAAAGCCACCTGCTCGGGCAGGCGGGTGCCGAACTCCTCAAGCACGCGGCGGGGCTCATGCACCACACGCGAACGGTACTCGCGGCTCTTGTACCAATCCGGCGGCAGGCCCAGCAGCATGCGCGGATAACACGAGCACAAGGTGCACACGATGACGTTGTGCACTTCAGCTGTGTTTTCCACCACCACCAGCTTCAACGGCCCCAACTCCAGCCCGAGCTCTTCACAAGCCTGCGCACCATTCGCCAGCAGCCGCGCCTTGAAGTCACTGTCACGCCAGGCGCGCGCCACTACTTTCGCTCCGCGTGCCGGCGAGCGTGCATCCATGGCTTCGATCTGGGCGCGCAAGTCGCTCGCCGTAAAGATATTCTTCTCGATCAGCAGTTCACGTACCGCGATCTCCATGGTGCGGTAATAGGAAACCGAATCCTCGTCATCGCCGAAATGGGTATGGTCGTGCGGGGCGTTCATCGCGCTTCCTCCGGTTCAAGCCAATGCTGGAAGATTTCAATCTCCACCACATCCGCCGGTAGCCCGGCATAGTCGGCAAACAGGTCGCGCGCCGCAAAGCGCACGCGGTACAGCGGTTGCGCGGGCAAACCGGGGCGGTTGTAGGCCAGCTCTTCCGGATTGGCAAACGCGCCACACAGGCGTTCGATGGTGCCGGATTTGCCACGGCAATAGGTGGGCGTGCGCACATGCCCGGGTGGAAAGGCGATGCGCACGCGCACCCGCTCACCGACTGCAAATGCTGCGGGAGCATGCGGCGCCGCCGGTGGCTCCACCCCATACATGCCGAGCGCTTCCATCAGCACTTGCCCTCATCCGGCAGTGCGCCGCGCGCCTTCACTTCTTCGATCCGCCGGCCCAGCTCGTCGAGGTTGATCGCACCGCGCTGAATCAGCGTCTGGCAGATCGCGTGCATCCAGCGTTCGTAATAACTCATGCGGTCATAGGCATTCGGGCCCAGGGTTTCGATATTGCGCCGCAACTCGTCGACCTTCAGCAACTGGCGGTCGCGATGGGAGAGCAGCATCATCAGTGCATCGACACGCTTTTCCCAGGGCTCGTAGGTATGCTCACGCGGCACGATGCGGCCGGCGGTAAGCCCTCCCATGTCATGGTTGGATCGCATAGTGAAGGTTCCGAAGCGGTGGTTGCGCGAAAGAAATGTCCTGGCTGCAGATGATACCGTCAGCGCGATGAAAGGCCCAGCTTCACCGGTACCACTTTCGCAGCGCCACCATCGATGCGTTCGCTGGATGGCTGCGCCAGGCGCGCCGGCTCGACCCCCGCACCCTTGAGTACCTCGATGATCACATCTGATCGCCGCTTCGCCAGCTGCTGCAGCGCCTCAGGAGCCAGGGTTTGCGACTGGTTGAGCCGCTCGACGATGCCGCGATACAGCGGCCCAAGGTCTGCCACCTGGGGCTCGCCCTGGGTGATGCGCTGGGCGCGCTCAAGCATCGACACCGGCGTCCCGGCCGCGCCCTGCTCGGCTTGCACCTTGCGCTGGTCCCACTCCGCAGCGCCGTGGCGTTCGGTCAGCATGGCGCGCAGCGCCGTGCGCACAGCCCGATCCGTCAGGTCGGCGGGACCGGGCTCTTCGCCTTCGGCCACTCGAATACCGGCTCGACGCGCAACTTCCAGACGTACTGCCCGCACCTTGAGCGCCGCGCCATCGGCAGCCTCATTGAATTGTCCCGGAACCGCCAGCTTCAGCTGGGCACGCTTGGCGAGAACGGTCGCCACCTGCTTGAGTTTCTCCCGTTCTGGTGGCAGCAAGACGGCGCTGCCGGCATCGAAATCGATCGCCTCCAGCTTGTCACCGCTGATGCCAAACAGCGCGCCCAGAGCACGGAACGGCGCCGTGACGATCTTGGTCAGCACATTGGTGATGGCCTTCCAGACAATGGCGCCGTAGCTGAACTGCGGGTCGTCCAGGCTACCGGAAACCGGCAAGTCCAGATCGATCTTGCCGTCGCTGCCCTTCAGGATGGCCAGTGCTAGCTCGAGCGGGAGCTTGAGTGCATCAGGGCTGTCGACGCGTTCGCCCAACGTGAGTTGATCCAGGATCACGCTGTTTTGGCCTTCAAGCTGGCTGGCGCGGACTTTGTAATTGAGGTCAAGCGAAATCTTGCCCGAGGCGATCTTGTAACCGGCGAACTTCATCGAATACGGCGAAGCCGACACCAGGTCGACGTTCTTGAATACCAGCGACACATCGGTATTGATGCGTGGCGCAAATGGATTGAGCTCGCCGCGAATCCTTGCCAGGCCAAATTCGTCGACTCGCCCATCAAGCTCCAGCTGGCTGCGCGTAGCAGGGTTGGTCGAGAGCCCGTTGATGACCCCGTTACTCACTGGTCGATAAATAAAGCGACACTTGTGGAACTCGTTGAAGACGTGCTTGTCCAAGTTATCATGAAGCGAGACGGTCGCACCTTCGATCATCAGACACTGGAGTCGATCCGCCTGATGGCGGTTGAACGCGTACGGCAAGGGGAACCAGCCTCGAAGGTGATCGAGTCCTTCGGATTCAATCGCACGTCGATCTACAGATGGCTTCAGGCGGCGCTGCAGCCGGGCGTGGGAATCAAGGCGCTGCGCTCGACAAAGGCAACGGGGCGGCCGCGCAGC
>SXGT01114033.1_pt1 | contig 10605 bp, 10 predicted proteins | sample 3176221 | NCBI WGS metagenome assembly SXGT01 (sample SAMN11356862, study PRJNA531348) | freshwater metagenome | isolation source: freshwater sample F1-120 | place: China: Fuxian Lake, Yuxi | collected 2017-12-25
ACGACCAGGTGGAGGCGATGACCCTTGGCGACCGGCTGTGCGTCATGTCGGCCGGCGAGGTGCAACAGATCGGCACCACCGACGACCTCTACAACCGCCCGGCCAACACGTTCGTGGCGGCATTCATGGGCAGTCCGCCGATGAACCTGATCCCCGGCCTGGTTCGGGACGGCAGGCTGCTCGTCGGCGGGGCGGACGTGGGTATCCCGGCGACCATCCCGGCCGGGCCAGTCATTGTCGGGGCACGGCCCGAACACCTGGAGCTGGCGGTCGGTGACACCGAGGGCGCCATCGCTGCACGGGTCGACTTCGTCGAACCGTTGGGTAGCCATGCCCTGGTCACGGCGCTCGTGGACGCGCGAACCGACGGGGTCCCGTCGGCCGAGAGTGGGCACCGTGTCATTGTGCACGCACCGCCGGGAACGGATTTGGCCTCGGGCACACGTATCGGCATCACCGTGGCGCGCGAGCGCACCTACTTCTTCGACGCAGAGTCCGGAAAGGCAATCCGGGAGCGTCCGGCCGCTCCGTCGGTCGGCGTGGCGGTCACCGGCACTCGAGTGAACTCCTGACGCGGCACGCCCCGATACCGCCGACCGCCTGAACGATTCTTCCGGTTCATCCCCAATGCCGGATTCATCCACAACCTGAGGTGTCACGAGCCGCGACGACGCCGGTAGGTCGGTCGGCGTGCCTACCGTCGGCTCATGGACACCGAATCGCCCGCGCAGCGCCTGACGCGACGTATCGGGACCGACCGTGACGCGGTAACCGAAGTGCCAGAGGAGGAGTCGGACACCGTGCTGGCCCGGTGGCTGCCCGATGGAGACAGGCCGTCGGCACGGGATTGGCTCGGTACGCTGCGAGCAGACCCGGGCCGGGCCGGTGTGATCGCGTTGCTCGGCGTCGGGATCATCGCGGTGCTGGTCACGGTGTTCACCGTGTTGCGTGATTCACCTGCGCCGGTATCCTCGGCGAATCTCCCTGCGGTGCAGATGGTTTCCGGATCTCCCACCGCACAGGCCGGCGCCACCGCAGGCCCGCCGGAGCCACCTGATGGACCGGTGGTGGTCAGCGTCGTCGGCCTGGTCAACACGCCCGGGTTGGTGACGCTGACGGCGGGGGACCGGATAGCCGACGCACTGGAGGCCGCCGGCGGCGCGGTGGACGGCGCGGATCTGGTCGGGTTGAATCTGGCCCGCCGCGTCGCGGACGGGGAACAGATCATCGTCGGGTTGGCCGCACCACCTGGATCGCCGTCACCGATGGGCAGCTCGGTGAGTTCGGCGGCTCCACCCGAACAGGCACCCCCTGCGCGGCCGAACGCCACCGCCACGCCCGGGGCCCCGGTCAACCTGAACACCGCGACCCCGGAGGATCTCGACGCCTTGCCCGGTGTCGGGCCGGTCACCGCCGCGGCGATCATCGCGTGGCGGGAGGCCAATGGACGATTCACCAGCATCGACCAGCTCAGCGAGGTGGACGGTATCGGCCCGGCCCGCCTGGACAAGCTCCGTGGCCTGGTCGATGTGTGAACACCGACGAGCGCCACATCGATATCCGGCTGGTCCCGGGCGCGGTGACCTGTTGGACGGTGACCGCCGCCGGAATCCTCTGGTCGCCCGCGGTCATCGTGGCGATCGTGGTCGGCGCCGTCGCGGGGACGGCGATGGCGGGGCGGTGGTGTGCGCGGCGCGGGATCGCGCTGGGAGCCGCCGGGGTGGCCGCGGTCGCGGTCATCGGCACGGCCTTCGGCCTGTCGATCGCCCTGCGTGCCCACGATGCGCGGCATCATCCGATCACTGCGCGGTACGGCCACACCGCGACCGTCGGTGTGGTTCCCACGGAGTCGCCGCGATCGCTGGGGCAGGGCCGCATCATGTTCCGGGCCGGTCTGCTGGAACTGGACGGCAACCCGCTGGCCGGCATGGTGCTGGTCTTCGCGCCGGTGACGGATTTTGCCGAACTGACCGTGGGCCGCCCGGCCACCTTCCGGGCACGCATCGGGCGTCCGCTGCGGCCAGACCTCAGCGTCGCCGTGCTCACCGCAATCGGCGAGCCGACGCTCGGAGCAGTCCCCATGGTGCGCCGGCTGTCCGGGCACATCCGCGCGGAGTTCGCCGACACCGCGCGTCGGGTGCTGCCCGCCGAACAGTCCGCGATGCTGCCCGCGCTGGTGCTCGGCGACATGTCCGCGGTCCCGGCGACGATGGCCGATGACTTCAAGATTGCGGGCCTGACCCATCTGACGGCGGTTTCGGGGGCCAACGTCACCATCGTGTGCGGCACCGCCCTGCTCGCCGCCGCGTTGGTCGGACCCCGGCTGGCGGCCCTGCTGGCGTTGGCGGTGCTGATCGGTTTTGTCGTCGTGGTCGAACCGTCGGCGAGCGTGCTGCGCGCGGCCGTCATGGGCGGGATCGCCCTGCTCGCGGTGCTCACCCATCGCCGTCGCCAAGCGATCCCGGTGCTCTCGGCGAGCGTCGTCGCGCTGATGGCGGTGGCGCCACAGCTGGCCGTCGATGCGGGGTTCGCGCTGTCGGTGGTGGCCACGGCCGCCCTGGTCGTGATCGCCCCGATCTGGTCGGCACGCCTGGTCGAGCGCGGCTGGCCCACACCGCTGGCCGCCGCGGTGAGCATCGCGCTGGCCGCTCAGCTGGTCACCGCCCCGCTGATTGCCGGGATCTCGGGCCGGTTCAGCGTGCTCGCGGTCCTGGCCAATCTGCTGGTCGCCGCCGTCATCCCGCCGATCACGGTGATCGGCACCGTCGCGGCGGCGCTGTCGGCCTTCTCGCCGCAGGCAGCGGGCATCCTGATCCGCTTCACCGGGCCCGAGCTGTGGTGGCTGCTGACGGTGGCGGACCGGATCGCGGCGGTGCCGGGGGCCTCGGTCACCGTTCCGTCCGGCTTCGTCGGTATGGCGTTGGTCACCGCGGTGAGCATCATGCTGATTCTGAGCCTGCGGCGGCGGTGGGGCCGGATGTTGAGTGCCGCCGCGGCCTGCTGCCTACTGGCCTGGACCCTCTCCGGGGTTGTCGGCGCGGCGTGAAACGATCCTTGGGTGACAGACACCGCGGAACTGCACCTCGTCCTCGGCGACGAGGAACTGCTCGTCGAGCGTGCGGTGGCCGGTGTCCTGAAGACCGCCCGCAAGAAGGCGGGCACGGTCGATGTCCCGGTGGACCGGTTGCGCGCCGGTGAGGTCAGCACCAGCGAGCTCGCCGAACTGCTGAGCCCGTCGTTGTTCGCCGACGAGCGGGTCGTGGTGCTGGAATCCGCCGGTGAGGCCGGTAAGGAGGCGGCAGCCCTGATCGTCAGCTCGGCGGCCGACCTGCCGCCGGGTACCCAGCTGGTGGTGGTGCACTCCGGCGGAGGTCGCGCCAAGGCGATGGCCGACCAACTCAAAAAACTTGGTGCTCAGGTGCATCCGTGCGCGAAGATCGCCAAACCCGGCGACCGCGCCGACTTCGTGCGCCGCGAGTTCCGGACGTTGAAGGTGAAGGTCGACGATGACACCGTCACGGCGATCCTCGACGCGGTCGGTTCGGATATCCGCGAACTGGCGGCGGTGTGCTCACAGTTGGTAGCCGACACCGACGGCACCGTCGATGCCGCCGCGGTGCGCCAATACCACCAGGGCAAGGCCGAGGTGAAGGGCTTCGACATCGCCGACAAGGCGGTCCTGGGTGACATGTCCGGAGCGGCGGAGGCATTGCGCTGGGCCATGCTCAGCGGGGAACCGCATGTGGTGCTCGCCGATGCGCTGGCCGAGGCGGTGCACACCATCGCCCGGGTGGGCTCGCTGCAGGGCGATCCCTACCAGTTGGCAGGGGAGCTCGGTATGCCGCCGTGGCGGGTGCAGAAGGCGCAGAAGCAGTCACGGCGCTGGTCGCGTGACCGGGTGGCCGAAGCGCTGCGCGTGGTCGCGGCGCTGAACGCCGATGTCAAGGGCGCGGCCGCCGATGCGGACTACGCGCTGGAGGCCGCCGTGCGCAAGGTCGCCGAACTCGCCACCGACGCGTGAGCGGCAGCGGCACTCCGACCGAGCCCGGGCACGCAAAAACCCGCGCGTGACAGTGGATCGTCGACGCGCGGGCGTGCGGGGGTGAAATCAGAGCTGGTTGACGGCCAGCGACAGCGCGGACTTCTTGTTCGCGGCCTGGTTCTTGTGGATGACGCCCGCGCTGGCAGCCTTGTCCAGCTTGCGGTTGGTCACGACCAGCAGTTCGCCCGCCTTGTCCTTCTCACCGGCGTCGATGGCCTCGCGCAGCCCGCGCACAGCCGTACGCAGCGACGACTTCACCGACTGGTTGCGCAGTCGACGACGCTCGTTGGTCTTGATGCGCTTTTCCTGCGACTTGATGTTGGCCACGCGTGTAGTTCCTTCGTAAAACGTCGGTTGGGATACGTCTTGGACGCCCCGCCGTGCAATCGCGGCTGGGCAGCGGTTGTTCAGGTTACCAGCGGGGGCGCCAAACCCCCAAAGCGGAGCGACTGGCCTGCCGAAATGCCGGACTTACGGCAGCATGGCAGTGGTGAGCCTACGAACCCTGCCGAACGAAACTGCCCGCACGTCGCGCTCGGGTTCCCGCGCGGTCAAACGCCAGGCCGGCATTTTCGACGGCTATGAGAATCTGGGCAGATACTCGGCGGCCTTCGACGAGATGTTCGACGCCGAAGGCAACGTCCGCGGGCCCTACAAGGGGATCTTCGCTGAACTTTCGCCGTCGGATGCCTCCGAGCTGGCCGCCCGCTCCGAAGCCCTCGGCCGCGCCTTCATCGACCAGGGCATCACCTTCTCGTTGTCCGGTCAGGAACGCCCGTTCCCGCTCGACCTGGTGCCCCGCGTCATCTCCGCGGCCGAGTGGTCACGCCTGGAGAAGGGCATCGCGCAGCGCGTCAAGGCGCTCGAGCTCTACCTCGACGACATCTATGGGGAACAGGAGATCCTGCGCGACGGGGTGATCCCGCGCCGGCTCATCACCTCCTGCGAGCACTTCCACCGCGAGGCGGTCGGCATCGTGCCCCCCAACGGCGTGCGCATCCACGTCGCGGGCATCGACCTGGTCCGCGACGCGCAGGGCACGTTCCGGGTCCTGGAGGACAACCTGCGTTCGCCGTCGGGGGTGTCCTACGTGATGGAGAACCGCCGCACCATGGCGCGGGTGTTCCCGAACCTGTTCGCCTCGCACCGGGTTCGGGCGGTGGGCGACTATTCCTCGCACCTGTTGCGCGCGCTGCGCAAGGCGGCGGCCACCAACGAGGCCGATCCGACCGTCGTCGTGCTGACCCCCGGCGTCTACAACTCCGCCTACTTCGAGCATTCGCTGCTGGCCCGCCAGATGGGGGTCGAACTGGTCGAGGGCCGAGACCTGTTCTGCCGCGACAACACCGTCTACATGCGCACCACCGAGGGGGAGCGTCAGGTCGACGTCATCTACCGCCGCATCGATGACGAGTACCTGGATCCGATGCAGTTCCGGCCGGATTCGGTGCTCGGGGTGGCCGGCGTGCTGAACGCGGCCCGGGCCGGCAACGTGGTGATCTCGAGTGCGGTCGGCAACGGTGTCGGGGACGACAAACTCGTGTACACCTATGTGCCGACCATCGTCGAGTACTACCTGGGCGAAAAGCCGTTGCTGGCCAACGTCGACACCTTCCGCTGCTGGCTCGACGAGGAACGCGAAGAGGTCCTCGACCGGGTCGACGAACTGGTGATCAAACCTGTCGAAGGCAGCGGCGGCTACGGCATCGTGTTCGGTCCGGACGCCAACGAGAAGGAACTCGCCACCATCAGCAAGAAGATCCGTGCCGACCCGCGGGGCTGGATCGCCCAACCCGTGGTGCAACTTTCGACCGTGCCCACCCAGATCGACGACTGTCTGGCCCCGCGGCATGTGGACCTCCGCCCGTTCGCGGTCAACGACGGTGACGATGTCTGGGTGCTCCCTGGCGGGTTGACCCGGGTGGCACTGCCGGAGGGTTCGTTGGTGGTGAACTCCAGTCAGGGCGGCGGCTCCAAGGACACCTGGGTGCTGGCCTCGCGGACATCGGCCGCCGATCGTGAACTTGCCGCCGCCGAGGTGGTCCGGGCACTGCCCGAGGCCGCCAAGGCCGGTAAACCGTCGGTCGCCGAGAAGGTTTCGCGCAACGGAAAAGCCAGCCGTGAGGTCAAGGGTGAACAAACCCAACAGCAGCAGACCCGAGATTTCCGGGGGACGTCCACTCAGAACGAACAACACCAGCAGCAGCAACAGCAGGCGGTGGTCGACTGATGTTGGCACGTAACGCGGAATCGTTGTACTGGATCGGCCGCTACGTCGAGCGCGCCGATGACACCGCGCGCATCCTCGATGTCGTGGTGCACCAGCTGCTGGAAGACTCCAGCGTGGATCCCGACCACACCTCGCGGGTGTTGTTGCAGGTGCTCGATATCGAACCGCCGGAACAGCAGCTGGACGTCTGGTCGCTGACCGATCTCGTGGCTTTCGGCAAGGACACCAAGGGCGGCTGTTCGATCGTCGAGTCCATCACCGCCGCGCGCGAAAATGCCCGTGGCGCACGCGAGGTCACGTCCACCGAAATGTGGGAGTGCCTCAACACCACCTACAACGCCCTGGCCGAGCGGGAACGCGCGGCACGACGGCTCGGACCGCACGAGTTCCTGGCCTACGTGGAGGGCCGGGCCGCGATGTTCGCGGGCCTGGCCGATTCGACGCTGTCACGCGATGACGGTTACCGCTTCATGGTGCTCGGGCGGGCCATCGAACGCGTCGACATGACGGTGCGCATGCTGTTGTCGCGGGTCGGTGACAGCGGTTCATCGCCGGCCTGGGTCACGGTGCTGCGTTCGGCGGGCGCCCACGACACCTACCTGCGCACCTACCGTGGTGTCCTCGACGCCAGCAGGGTCGTCGAGTTCATGTTGCTGGACCGGCTTTTCCCGCGATCGATCTACTACTCGCTGCGATTGGCCGAGCACAGTCTCGACGAACTGCTGCACCGCCGGCACAGTCGGGTCGGATCGACCGCCGAGGCGCAGCGGTTGCTCGGCAGGGCCCGCAGTGAGCTGGAGTTCCTGCCGCCCGGCGCATTGCTGGAGTCGCTGGAGGATCAATTGGCGGCCCTGCAGCAGACGTGCGTCGACGTCGGAGACGCCTTGGCATTGCAGTACTTTCACTCGGCGCCCTGGGTGGCGTGGACCGACGCCGGACGCACGGGTGGCACCGTCATCGAAGAGGGGGAGATCTGATGTGGCGCATGCGAGTGGTCCACGCAACGGGCTATGCGTACAAGTCGCCGGTCACCGCGTCATTCAACGAGGCGCGGCTGACGCCGCGGTCGGATTCGCGCCAGAACGTGATCCTCAACCGGGTGGAGACCGCTCCGGCCACCAGGCAGTACCGGTACGTGGACTATTGGGGCACCGCCGTCACGACCTTCGACCTGCACGCGCCGCACACCGAGTTGGAGGTCACCGCATCCTCGGTGGTGGAGACCGAGAAGCCCGATGCCCCGGAGTCATCGGTGACGTGGGCGGATCTGGAGACCGCGGCGGTGATCGACCGTTTCGACGAGTTGCTCACCCCGACGGTCTACACACCGGCCAGCAAGCGTATCGAGCGAGTGGGCAGGCGGATCGCCAAGTACCACGAACCCCAGCAGGCGGTCATCGAGGCGGCGCGCTGGGTGCACGGCGAGCTCAAGTACGTATCCGGGACCACCGGGGTGCACTCGTCCGGCCTGGACGCGCTGCGTGAAGGCAAGGGTGTCTGCCAGGACTACGCGCACCTGACGCTGATCCTGTTGCGCGGCATGGGCATTCCGGCCCGTTACGTCTCGGGATACCTGCACCCCAAGCGCACCGCGAAGGTGGGCGACACCATCGAAGGTCAGAGCCATGCCTGGATCCAGGCCTGGACAGGTGACTGGTGGCACTACGACCCGACCAATGACAAGGCCATCAACGAGCAGTACATCAGCGTCGGGGTCGGCCGCGACTACGCCGATGTGACACCGCTGAAGGGCATCTACTCCGGGGAGGGGTCCACGGACCTCGATGTGGTCGTGGAGATCACCCGACTGGCCTGACGCGATTTGCGGAGTTTTTGTCGGAATGAGTCCGACAAAAACTCCACAAATCACTGGGGTGTGGTGCAGACGCCGGGGTGAACCTGCACCCGGTGCAGGTCGTCGCCGAGTTCGATCTGGCGGTCGAACACCGTGGCCGCCAGGGCGCGCCAGTCGTCGTACTGACCGGGGGCGGGGCTCGGCACGTAGTGGGTGAGGATCAGGATGCCCACCCCGGCGCGCGCAGCGGTGTCGGCGGCCTGCTCCACCGACGAGTGGTAGTCGCAGATGTCGCGGATCCGCTGCAGCGGCATGGCGTCGATGAGATCGTGACGGATCACGGTGTGCACCAATGCTCCCGCACCCGCAGCGAGTCCGTCCAGGGTGTCGCACGGCACGGTGTCACCGGCCAGCACCACCGACGCGCCGTCGTGTTCGATGCGGAAGCCGATGGTCGGTGCGACCGGACGATGGTCGGTGGGTGCGGCCACGATGCGGACTGTCTCGTGATCCCACACCACACCTTCGGTGTACTCGTGTACCTCGATGGCCGGTGGTTCGGTGAGGTCGGCGTGATGGGCGATGCGGTAGCCGATGTCGTGGGCGAATGCCGCCAGCGTCGCGTCGACGACCTCGGCGGTGCCGGGTGGGCCGATGATCTGAAACGGTGCGGGATCCGGGGTGAAGGTGGAGATCCAGCGGGTGATGATCACATCGCCCAGATCGGCGATGTGATCGCTGTGCAGGTGCGTCAGCAGCAGTGCCGTCAGCAGGTTCGCCGCGGATCCGGCGGCGGCCAGTCGCTGCTGGACCCCGCGGCCGCAGTCGACGAGGAAGGTCTGGCCGCCCGCGCGGATCAGCGTGGACGGGCCGGCCCGATCGGGGTCGGGGATGGGGCTGCCCGTGCCCAGGAGCGTCACTTCGATCATGACGCACGAAGTTACTCCTGGCGCGAGCCCACCGACGACATATCCGGATGCCGGCTACCCGTGACCGCATCGCCCGCCTCGCCGAGAGTGGCGACCTGTTCCGATGTCAGCGCCACCGACAGTGACGCGAGGTTCTCGTCGATGCGCGCAGCGCGCCGTGTGCCGGGGATCGGCACAGACGCGACGCCGAGATCGTCGGCGCGGTGGCGCAGCCACGCCAGGGCCACCTGCGCCGGCGTCGCGCCGATGTCGGCGGCCACCGCGACGACGGCCTCGACCACACTCTGGTTCGCCTCCAGCGCCGCGCCGTTGAAGCGGGGCAACGCGCGACGGAAGTCGTCGCCGCCGATCTCGGCGGCGGCGCGGACAGTGCCGGTGAGGAATCCCTGGCCCAGTGGTGAGAACGGCACGATACCGACGCCGAGTTCGGCGGCCGTCGGAGCGATGACGGGTTCGATGTCGCGGGTCCAGATCGACCATTCGCTCTGCAGTGCCGCGATGGGATGCACGGCATGGGCCGCGCGCAGATCGTCGGCGGAGACCTCTGAGAGTCCGAGGTGGCGGACCTTGCCGGCGGTGACCAGTTCGGCCATCGCCCCGACGGTCTCTTCGATCGGCACGGCCGGGTCGCGCCGGTGCAGGTAGTAGAGATCGATCACGTCGGTCTGCAGGCGCTGCAGGCTCTCGTCGATGCACTGCCGGACATAGGCCGCGTCGCCGCGCGGACCCACCGGCCCGCCTGCCTCGTCCGTGGGGTCGCCGTGGATGCCGAATTTGGTGGCCAGGGTGACCTCGTCGCGACGATCGGCGAGCAGGCGCGCGATGAGCCGCTCGTTGTCGCCGCCGCCATAGACGTTGGCGGTGTCGAGGAACGTGACACCGACATCGACCGCGTGGTGCAGGGTGGCGAGGGACTCGTCGTCGTCCAGCGTCCCGCCGTACACCGGCGTGAGGGCCATGCCGCCGAAACCTAACGCGCTGACGGTCAATCGATCGCCCAACGAGGTCGTTCCGGGCATCTCTCGTCCTTTCGGGCGGGGCGGGCGTGGCTCGCCGGTGCAACGGGCGTGGCGGCCGATTTGTTCCGCGCGGAAGTCACTGGTAGTAGCCTGATGTGAGCTACGTCACCCAGGGAGTTTCGATGCGGATAGCCGACGTACTGAAGGCCAAGGGTGCCGCGGTCGCGACGATCACCCCGGAGACACCGGTCGCCGTGCTGCTCACCGGCCTCGTCGACCGCAATATCGGTGCGATGGTGGTCGTCGGCCCGGACGGGCCGGTGGGCATCGTGTCCGAACGCGATGTGGTGCGCAGACTGCACGATCTCGGTGCGGACCTACTGAGCAGGCCGGTCAGCGAGATCATGACCAAACATCTGCTGTTCTGTTCGCCCGAGGATTCGGTGGACAGTCTCAGCGCCGCGATGACCCACAACCGGGTTCGCCATATCCCGGGTCTGGTGGACGGCCGGCTGGCCGGCATCGTGAGCATCGGTGACGTGGTCAAGACCCGCATGCAGGAGCTGGAGTCCACCAGGGAGCAGTTGCAGGCGTACATCACGCAGGGCTGAATGGACGGCGTGAACAACTCCGACGACGTCGCGGTGCGG
>SXGT01256236.1_pt1 | contig 10605 bp, 8 predicted proteins | sample 3176221 | NCBI WGS metagenome assembly SXGT01 (sample SAMN11356862, study PRJNA531348) | freshwater metagenome | isolation source: freshwater sample F1-120 | place: China: Fuxian Lake, Yuxi | collected 2017-12-25
AGTATCAGGAATTATTGTTCAATGTAGATTTTCCTCTGGAAGTTTGTGAAACTTACTTTTACGATAACTTTAAATGGAACTATCTATACATTTATCTAAAACCAAGAATAACTTTTAGTAATTCGTTTAAACACTTTTTATTTTAATACGTTTTTCTTTTTGTACTCAATGATTGAGTAATTTTGTGTCTTAAATGTTTTAAAATGAATGTGATTGGAATTAACGGTTTTGGAAGAATTGGAAGATGCCTAACGCGCATAGCCTTAGCAGAAAACGGTATTGATATTGCTCTAATCAATGACATCACAGATATTGCCACATTAGCACATCTTTTAAAATACGATAGCATTCACGGAATTTTAAACCTTCAATTCACAATTGAGGGCAATACGCTACATTTTGAAAATGGAAAAAAAATAATCTTTACACAAGAAAAAGATCCTTCCCAAATTCCTTGGGGAGATTATTCTGTAGAGACAGTTATTGAATGTACAGGTATTTTTTTAACCCGAGAAGCAGCTGGAAAACACCTTAAAAATACTGTAAAAAGAGTTATTCTCTCCGCTCCAGCTAATGACGCAGATATTCAAACAGTTGTGCTAGGAGTAAACGACTCAAGCATCAATCTATCGGATACTATTTTTTCGAATGCTTCATGTACTACCAATAATGCAGCTCCTATAATTAAAGTTTTAAAAGAATTAGTAAAGATAGATGTTGCCTATATTTCAACTATTCACAGTTATACTTCCGATCAAAGGTTGCACGATTCTCCACACAGAGATTTAAGGAGGGCAAGAGCAGCGGCAAACTCTATTATTCCAACCTCAACTGGAGCAGCAAAAGCAATAACTAAAATATTTCCAGATTTAGATGGTAAAATTACTGGTGGAAGTGTCCGGGTGCCTGTTTTAGATGGATCAATGACTGAAATGACAATAATTACCAAAGATGAAGTCTCCGTAGCCCAGATAAATGCTGCTATGAAAAATGCTGCACTCGGCTCCTTAAAAGGAATACTTGGTTATACTGAAGATCCTATCGTGTCAGTCGATGTAATTGGAAGTTCCTACAGTTGTTTATTTGATGCAGACTTAACTGTGGTATTTAATAATTTAATTAAAGTAGTTGGCTGGTACGACAATGAAGCTGGTTATTCTCATCGACTTTTAGATTTTGCTAAAAAGTTTAATTAGTAATAGCCGAAATTCCCGGTAATTCCTTTCCTTCAAAATATTCTAAAAGTGCCCCGCCTCCGGTACTAACATAACTAACTTGATCAGAATAACCAAACTTTTGAACTGCAGCAGCACTATCGCCTCCTCCAATAAGTGAATATGCACCATTTTTTGTTGCTTCAGCAACAGCTTGTGCAATCGCTTTCGTTCCTGAAGAAAATGCATCCATTTCAAAAACACCCATTGGGCCATTCCAAAGAATAGTTTTGCTATTCAAAATGATATTCGTAAACGATTGTATTGTTTCAGTGCCGATATCTAATCCCATCCAACCTGATGGAATTTCATTGCTGTTATGATTTTTTGTCTCTGCATCGAAAGCAAATTTATTTGCGATTTTTGAATCTATGGGTAAATGAATTTCTACACCTCGTAAATCTGCACGAGCAATTATCTCTCTGCAGGTTCCTAAACGCTCAATTTCACAGAGCGAATCGCCAATTTCTCCACCTTGCGCCTTAAAAAAAGTATAGGCCATTCCTCCACCTATTATTATGTGATTTGCGATATTCAATAAATTTTCGACTATCAAAACTTTATCTGAAACTTTAGCACCACCAACAATTGCTGTAAAAGGTCGAAGTGTATTTTTCATGATCTTTTCTGCGTTTTCAATTTCTGTTGACAACAACAAACCCATCATCTTATCTTTAGGAAAAAAAGATGCTATTTGAGTTGTACTTGCATGCGCTCGATGAGCAGCACCAAAAGCATCATTCACAAAACAATCGCCCAAAGAGGCCAATTTTTTCGCAAAAGAAAGATCTCCAGCAGTTTCTTCAGAATAAAACCGGACATTTTCTAACAATAAAATTTCTCCAGCTTGTAATACAGTACTTTTTTGTTTTGCTTCACTTCCAATACAGTCATTTGCAAAAAAAACTTCTTTTCCTACTAAAATTTGTAGTTGACTAACAATGTATTTTAGCGAAAATCGATCTTCTGGGCCATTTTTTGGCCTTCCTAAATGGGATAGCAGGATGAGACTTCCTCCCTTATTTAAAATATGTCTTAGTGATGGTAAAGCTGCTCGAATTCTTTTATCGTCAGTAATTTGATAGGTAGTTTTATCTTGAGGAACATTAAAATCAACACGAACCAATACGCGCTTGTTCGAAAAATCATAATTCAAAAAATCAATCATACCACTTTTTTTACAAATTTAAAAAGAGCTTTGTAACTTACATTAATTTCTTTGTTTATTACTTGACAAAAGAAAATTATTTGCACTTTTACCTCAAATCTATTTTAATGAAAAATCCAATTTTTATAATCACTCTTTTCACCTTTCTTTATTCCTGTTCACTATTTAAAGAAGTTCCTAAAAAAGATGTTTTAACTGCAGAATTAGAAAATACAGAGGAAGAAAATACTGATAGTTTGGATATGTATGATGACTACATAGACTACGGAGACTTTGACTTCGATGAGCCCAAAGTTAGAGCCATCTACAACAGTTCAAGAACCTTATACACCGATTTAATTCACACCAAATTAGAGGTGAGCTTTAATTGGCAAAAATCACAATTAAATGGAGTTGCTACAATAACAGCAAAACCACATTTTCATGCTTCCGATAGCATCGTTCTTGATGCCAAAGGAATGGATATTAAAAAAATTGAAATGAGTGGTAAATCACTAAATTATGTTTATAAGGATTCTCTTAGCCTTCATATAAAATTAGATCGCTACTACTCTCGAGATGAAAAATTTACGCTTCAAATAAATTATGTGGCAAAACCAGATGAGAGAACTGTAAATGGCAGCGCAGCAATAACATCAGATAAAGGGCTGTTTTTTATCAACCCGAAAGGCGAGGATAAAAATACAATGCCTCAAATATGGACTCAAGGAGAAACAGAATCAAATTCTGTATGGTTTCCTACAATTGACGCACCAAACTCAAAAACAAGTCAAGAAATTTTAATGACCGTTGACAAAAAATACCTCACTTTATCTAACGGAAAATTAATCTCATCGAAAAATAATGCCGATGGCACTCGCACTGATCACTGGAAGCAAGATTTACCTCACGCGCCATATTTATTTATGATGGCAGTTGGTGAATTTAAAGTTGTTAAAGATTTCTATACAAAAAACGATGGCTCAATAATGGAGGTAAATTACATCGTTGAACCAGAATATGAAAAAGATGCAAAAGCAATTTTTGGGGAAACTCCTGCTATGATAAAATTCTTTTCTCAAAAACTCGGAATCGATTACCCTTGGGATAAATATACGCAAATTGTTGTTAGAGATTATGTTTCTGGAGCAATGGAAAATACAGGTGCTGTTATTTTTGGAGACTATGTTTATAAAACTGAACGGGAATTATTGGATAAGAATGACCAATCTACCATTGCACACGAATTGTTTCACCATTGGTTTGGAGATTTGGTTACCTGTGAGTCTTGGGCAAATCTACCTTTAAATGAGTCTTTTGCTAATTATTCTCAGTATTTATGGGACGAGTACCGTTATGGAAGAGATGAAGCAGATTACCAAGGATTGAATGAAAGTGAGAGCTATTTTAATTCTGCCTGGGGAAACTACCACAACTTAATTTGGTTTGAACACCCCAACAAGGAAAATATGTTTGATGGACATTCTTATGCGAAAGGTGGTAGAATTCTACACATGCTTAGAAACTATCTTGGTGACGAAGTTTTCTTTAAAGGGCTAAAGAATTATTTGATTTCAAATAAATTCAAAGCTGCAGAAGTTCACAATTTAAGAATGGCATTTGAGGAGGTTTCTGGAGAAGATTTAAATTGGTTCTTTAACCAATGGTTTCTGGGAAAAGGTCACCCAATAATTCACACCTCGCAATTTATTGATTCAGATACTAAAACAGTTACAATTACAGTAAATCAAAAGCAGAATAGCGAAGAATTTCCAATCTATAAGCTTCCTGTAGATCTTGCAATATGGGATTCAAATGGTAAACGAGTAGAAAAAATTGTTTTAGAAAATTTAGAACAAGATTTTACCTTCCCATATGTCGGAGAACTAAAAAATGTGCTTTTTGATGAACAACAAATGCTTTTAGGGAAGTATTATGAGGAAAAACCAACTAATCAATTTATTCATCAATATTATAACTCTTCAAGATATAAGGCGCGAGCAACAGCTATAGGAATAGCTCAGAGGAAAAAAAATGCAAGCAGTGAAAAAATGATTTTTGACGCTTTAAATGATCCTTTTTGGAATATCCGAAAACTAGCAATAGAAGCATATGGTAAAGTTAAAAATGAACTGGGTAACCAAGCTACAATTCGTATAAAAGAACTCGCAATTAATGATCCTAAACCGGATGTTCGATCAGCTGCACTAACTTACTTGGCTGAATTTGCTAAAGCAGAAAGTAAAGAAATAATCAAGTCTGTATTAACGACAGAGAAATCATACTCTGTCATAACCACTTCGCTGGCGCAACTAGCAAAACTTAATCCAGATGAGGCGCTGGCAACAGCAAGAGGCATGATGAAAGAGGGAAATAATACAATTAATACGACAATTGCTGGCGTTATTCAAGAATTTGGAACTGAAGAGGATAGCGCATTTTTTTACAAAAACATAAAAAACGAAAAGCTTAAGGGCTATGATCAGTTGAACATTTTTATTCCATATGTTATTTGGGTTTTACGCATGGAAATTGATCTCCAAGAAAAATCTCAGGAAATTTATTCACTAATGAAAACAAAAGGTGGGTCTGCTGTTCAGATGTATTTTGACCAAGTAATTGAGTATAGCAATTCTATTTATCAGGAAAAAATTGATGGCTTAGCTGCAGAAATTGCAGAATTAGAAGAAGCAAAATCCTTTGGAGCTGTCTTTGAAAAAAAGAAGTTAAAACAACGTTACGAGGACTTAATAGCGAACTTAACACTTCTGAGTCCACCTTTACCGATGGAATAATCTCCCTTACTTTTTGTGCAAAATACTGGCTGATGCCTGTGCTGTTGGCATAATCGTTAAATCATTGATAGTTACATGACTTGGTCGGGATACAACAAACCAAACTGCCTCGGCAATGTCATGGGCTTGTAAGGCTTCAAATCCATCGTAAACTGATTTGGCTAAACTTGCATCTCCTTTGAATCTTACCAATGAAAATTCTGTCTCTGCTGCTCCTGGAGCGATGTTTGTTACTTTTATGCCATGTGAAACTAAATCTATACGCATCGCTTTTGAAAGGGCATCAACAGCATGTTTAGTGGCACAGTAAACATTTCCACCTGGATAAACTTCTTTTCCTGCTATGCTAGAAATATTGACAATATGAGCTGAAGAATGAAGTTTTAAAAAAGGGATAATAGCTTTGGAAACATACAACAAGCCCTTGATGTTGGTATCAATCATTCGCTCCCAATCGTCTGTTACAGCATTTTCAATTGTTGATCGACCTACTGCAAGTCCTGCGTTATTGATGAGAATATGAATTTTAGTTTTTATTTCCTCCGGAATTAACTCAATTGCCTGAATCACATCTTTTTCAACTCGTATGTCAAGCTCCAAACAATGAATAGCTATGTCTTTAGATTGTAAGGAATTTTTTAGATTTTCTAATTTGGCTATTCTTCTTGCTACCAAAATAAGTGAATAACCGTTATTCGCAAAAATATGAGCACAGGCCTCACCAAAACCTGAAGATGCTCCTGTGATAAAAACGTATTTTTTCATGCTGCAAATTTGAATAGAAAATTTCTATTTTTCTTTATTTATGCCAATTTTACAATAAAAAAAAGACAAAATGACATAAAAATAAAAATGGCATATTGATTGAAAGTCAAAAAGAAATAAAAAATACAATGAAAAAAAATACAATTAAGTCAGGACAAATTAATGTGCAAACGGAAAATATCTTTCCGATTATAAAAAAGTTTTTATACTCAGACCACGAAATATTTTTACGCGAATTGGTTTCTAATGCTGTCGATGCCTCTCAAAAACTACGAGTTCTTGCAGCAAATGGTGAATTCAAAGGTGAAGTTGGCGATTTAAAAGTGGAAGTACTTTTAGATAAAGACGCAAAAACAATTACAATTCGGGATGCGGGAATTGGAATGACAGATGAAGAAATTGATAAATACATCAATCAAATAGCGTTCTCAGGAGCTGAAGAATTTGTTGAAAAATACAAGGGAAAAGAGGGTGCAGAGCAAATTATTGGTCATTTTGGACTTGGATTTTATTCTGGATTTATGGTTGCAGAAAAAGTCCAAATTAGAAGTTTGTCGAAAACAAAAGGAGCTAAAGCAATTCAATGGGAAAGTAATGGCTCACCAGATTATACAATAATTGAAATTGAAAAAGAAACAAGAGGTACTGATATTGTCTTGTATATTTCGGATGAATCAAAAGAATTTCTAGAAAAAGAACGGATTTCTGGTATTTTGACTAAATACTGTAAGTTCTTGCCAATTCCGGTATTTTTTGGAGACAAAACAGAATATATTGACTCACCTGAAGGAGAGAAAGACGATAAAGGAAATGTAAAACGCGTAGCAATTGAAGTTCCTAATCAAATAAACAATCCTTCTCCTGCATGGACAAAGGCTCCTGTTGATTTAAAAGACGAAGATTATAGTTCTTTTTACAGTGAATTGTATCCATCAACATTTGACAAGCCACTCTTTCATATTCATTTGAATGTAGATTACCCCTTTAATTTGACAGGTATTTTATACTTCCCAAAAATCAAAGAAAATGTTGAGGTGCAAAGAAATAAAATCAACTTGTATTCGAATCAGGTATTTATTACGGATAGCGTTGCCGAAATTGTACCTGAATTCTTAACACTTTTACATGGAGTAATTGACTCTCCAGATATTCCGCTCAATGTTTCTCGTTCTTACTTACAAAGTGATGGAAATGTAAAAAAAATAGCTACACACATCACAAAGAAAGTCGCTGATAAATTAGCTGATATGTTCAAAAAAGACCGTAAAGATTTTGAGGAGAAATGGAACGACTTACAAATATTTGTGCAGTATGGAATGCTTTCGGATGAAAAATTTGCAGAAAAAGCAGCTGGTTTTTCCCTATTAAAAAATACAGACGGAGTTTATTTCACACCTGAGGAGTACAAAGAAAAAATTGCAGCGCTTCAAGTAGATAAAGATAAAAAAACCATTTGCTTGTATACCAATAACCCAGAAGAACAATTTTCCTTCGTTAAAAAAGCAAAAGAGAGAGCATACGATGTTTTGCATTTAGATGGTCCACTTGTCTCGCATTGGATTCAGAAGCTAGAGCAAACAATGGAGAACACAAGTTTTATTCGAGTAGATGCTGACACACTGGATAAATTAATCAAAAAATCAGATGAAATTCCTTCAAAAATCTCGAAAGAGGAAGAAGATAAGTTAAAGCCCATTTTTGAAGACTGTTTGAATAAAGAAAAATATACTGTTCAATTTGAAAGTATGAGTGAAAGCGATTCACCTATTATTATTACCCAACCAGAGTTCATTCGTAGAATGATGGAGCAACAAAAATTAGGTGGAGGAGGAATGTTTGGGGGCTTTCCAGAAATGTATACACTTGTTGTAAACGGCAATCATCCAAAAATTGCACAACTTCTAACGAAGAAAGCAAAAGACCAAAAATCAAGTGTCAAACAACTCACAGACCTTGCTTTATTGGCTCAAGGAATGTTAAAAGGCGAAGCTTTGAATTCTTTCATTGAACGAAATATTGAGCATATTGCTTAATTTATTAATTTTACGCAGGAGATTTTCCTAAGCAAAATTTTTAAAAGCTCTATGCGTGTATAAGTGGATTTTAGGTGCCGGAGTGTTTATAGCAACACGCAATTTTAGCTATGCAATAATAGGATACATTATTGGCTCCCTATTCGATCGAGCTTCGCGTAGTTCTAACTCTAGTCAGTCATCGGAAGGAAAAGGATTCAGTAATGCGTTTGAATACTACCGGCAACAATCCTCACGCTACGATATTCAAACAATGCTAATGGCTCTCTCTGCCGCAGTGATGAAGGCCGATGGAAAAGTCTTAAAAATTGAACTCGATTTCGTAAAACGTTTTTTTACAGCACAATTTGGGAATCGTTTCACAAGCGACCATCTTCAAATTCTCAAGGATTTTCTCGCCTCCGATAAAATTCCCCTTCAAGAAATTTGCTCTGATATACGCGCACGAATGCCGTCTGAAGTTAGAGTTCAGTTGATTCACTATTTATTTAGTATTGCAAAAGCAGATGGCGATGTTGCTCCAGCGGAAATGAATATTATTCAAAAAATTGCAACAATGCTAGGAGTTGCTGCAGTAGAATTCGACAGTGTGAAAAACATGTTTTATCGAAATGTTGATTCTGACTATAAGATTTTAGGTGTTGACGCAAATGCAACAGATGACGAAGTAAAAAAAGCTTATCGGAAAATGGCAATTTCATTTCATCCCGATAAAGTTGCAACAATGGGAGAAGAATATCAAAAAGGAGCAAAAGAAAAATTTCAAAAAATTCAAGATGCCTACGAAGCAATAAAAAAAAGAAGGGGCTTTAAATAAATTTTTTGTGTTTATTTTCCTTGTTTTATTATTGTATTTTTGAGAAAGAACGAAAAATTAGCAAAAAATGACAGAACTAAAATATTCCGACGCCTTTGAGGAACTTCAAGAAATAGTAAGCGATATGGAAAATGGTAGCATTAGTGTAGATGAACTTGCAGAAAAAGTGAAACGTGCAACAGTTTTAATTCGTCTTTGTAAAGCAAAATTAACTGCAACAGAAGGAGATGTCCAAAAAATCCTGAAAGAACTCGAAGAAGATAAAATGGAAGAATAATTGTTTTTTTAACTTTACCCAATTAATAGAGGCATGTCCGACGAACGTTATCAAGCAAGAGGAGTATCAGCAGGAAAGGAAGATGTTCACAATGCAATAAAGAATGTAGACAAAGGTTTGTTTCCGCACGCTTTTTGTAAAATAGTTCCCGATTATTTGAGTAACGACGCAGATTATTGCATTGTCATGCACGCAGACGGCGCTGGTACAAAAACATCATTGGCATACATGTATTGGAAAAAAACAGGCGATATTTCTGTTTGGAAAGGAATTGCACAAGACGCATTAATAATGAATATTGATGATTTATTATGTGTGGGTGCCACGGGACCTATTCTTTTATCATCTACTATCGGTAGAAATAAAAATCTCATTCCTGGTGAAGTTATTTCTGAAATCATAAATGGGACAGAAGAACTTTTAAAAGATTTAAAATCCTACGGAATAGAAATTCACTCAACTGGCGGTGAAACAGCAGATGTAGGTGACCTAGTAAGGACGATTATCGTAGATTCTACTGTTGTTGCAAGAATGAAACGCAGCGATGTTATTTCAAATGATAGAATTCAAGCAGGTGACTGTATCATTGGGCTTGCTTCTTATGGTCAAGCACATTACGAAAAAACATACAATAGTGGAATGGGCAGCAACGGACTTACGAGTGCGCGCCACGATGTCTTTAACTACCAATTAGCAAAAGAATTTCCTGAGAGTTTTGACCCAAGTTTACCAAAAAATTTAGTTTACAGTGGTAGTAAATTATTAGAGGATAAAATAGCACAAGTTCCTACTGATGCAGGAAAGCTTGTCTTATCACCAACACGAACGTATGCGCCAGTTATTAAAAAGATTTTAGATAAGTACCGCTCACAGATTCATGGTATGGTTCATTGTTCAGGTGGTGCACAAACTAAAGTTTTACACTTCATAAATAACCTACACATTATTAAAGACAATCTTTTTCCAATTCCCCCTCTTTTTCTAATGATTCAGGAGGAGTCAGGTACTTCGTGGAAAGAAATGTATAAGGTTTTTAATATGGGACATCGAATGGAGATCTATGCGCCTGAATATCTCGCTAAGGAGCTGATCGCTATTTCAGAATCATTTGGTATTGCTGCTCAGGTAATTGGTAAAGTAGAATCTTTCGATGGCAAACAAGTAAGCATCAAATGTGAAAAAGGGGAATTCCGCTATAATGCCTAATCTTTTTCTTAAAAAACTACTGATAAAAGGAATAAAATTTATACTTTTGCCCCCTATTCATTGAATATTGGAGGGATGGGTGAGTGGCTGAAACCACCAGTTTGCTAAACTGACGTACGGGAAACTGTACCGCGGGTTCGAATCCCGCTCCCTCCGCCATTAGATTGAAAAGAAATTGTTGAGGGATGAAGAACCAGCGGGTTCGAACCGGAGCAAAGCGGAGCTCACTGAAAAGCGACTTTTGGAGCTTGAAGTAATCCCGCTCCCTCCGCCATTAGATTGAAAAGAAATTGTTGAGGGATGAGAACCAGCGGGTTCGAACCGGAGCAAAGCGGAGCTCACTGAAAAGCG
>SXGT01590547.1_pt1 | contig 10605 bp, 7 predicted proteins | sample 3176221 | NCBI WGS metagenome assembly SXGT01 (sample SAMN11356862, study PRJNA531348) | freshwater metagenome | isolation source: freshwater sample F1-120 | place: China: Fuxian Lake, Yuxi | collected 2017-12-25
ACCGCGAACCCGCCAACGGCGGCGTCGGGGTCAGGCGATCCATTGACGCGCGATTGGCTCGCCATCGGCTCTGGCCTGGTCGCGTGATCGCGGATTTGGAACCGGTGCTCGTCCTATATGCGTGGCCGAAGACCGGGCTGCGGCTCGCCGCCATCTACGCCGCCTCAACCCGACGCGAGTTCAGAGCTTGTGTCGCCAGACCTAGATGCGCCGGACCCTAACCGCCATCCACGGTCGCCCGGGCAGGCTGACCGTGGGCCGGGCAGGATCGTGGAAGAAGTAGCGGTTCTTGCGCGCCATGGTGAAGACGCCCGGCAGGGTGTCGATGGTCATGTTCCAGGTGTCGATGACGTCCACCTCGAACCGCTCGCCGCCCTCCAGTTCATCGCGCGGCAGATCGACGGCCCATTCCATCGGCGCATCCTCGCCGAAGTAGCGCAGGTACAGCTGCCCCAGCTTGCCGCCCAGATGCTGCTCCCACCACTTGTCGATGGGCTCGTAGCCGGGCGCCGGCGCCGCATCCATCACATCCTTGAAGAAGGCCAGCCGCGCCGGGCTCTCGCCCACCAGCGTCCCGCCGATGCCCAGCCAGAAGCCCTCGTCGGAATTGGGCGTGGTTTCGCTGTGCCCCACATAGGTCCCGGCGATCAGGCCCTCCCAGAAGGCGCGAGTCATCTCCTGACCGCTCAGATTGCCCCAGCGATCCTCCATGGTCCCCTCATAGCGGACCTCGTCGAACACCACCGGCTTGTACCAGACGTCGCGGTAGATCACCGCCCGCGCGTCATCCACCACCGCCGAGCCATTCTGGATCGAGGCGTGTGTCACCCAGGGGTGCGACTGGTCATAGATACGCCGCCAGTTGTGGATGGACCGCAGCCGACCGTGCGGGTCCGCGCCCTGCACCAGCTGGAACATGCGGTCCCAGTCGGCGTCGGTCTTGCTTTCGAGCAGGTCGAACTCGTTGGCCATGGACCACCAGACGTTCCGGTACGCGGCCAGACGCGCCACCACATAGCGGACATAGCGGTCATCAATCCCGGCCGGCATGCGGTCGAACCCCCACCGGTCCTCGTCATAGGGATGGAACAGGATGACGTCGGCCTGAACGCCGAGGGCCATCAAGGCCGCCACCTGCTGATCCAGGCGCTGGAAATAGGCGGGGTTGAAGCGGGTGAAGTCCCAGTCGGCCTCTGCCGGTCCGCTCTTCTCGAAGGGGAACAGCGGCTCGTTCGGAATGGAGCCGTTCGGGAAGACCAGCATGCGGATCTTGTTGAAGGGCGAGGCCGCCAAGGTCTCCAGGGTTCGGCGTCGCTGGGCTTCTTCCTGGTGTGTCCAGCCATAGGCGGTGGTGCCCAGCTGGCGATAGGGCGTCCCGTCAGCGTAGGCGAAGTGGAAGGTGTCCGCCACGGCGACGGGGCCATGATTTCCCGCGATCGGCGCCGTGACCGTAAAGCCGCCGCGGCGACCGTCCAGATCGGGCACGTCGCCGACGATCGCCCAGGTCCATGCGCCTTCGCTCGGCGGGCTGAACCGCACGCGCCAGATCCCGTCGCCGTCGTAGAAGCCGGGCGCGTCGATGGTGCGGCCGCCCTGGGTGAAAACGCCCTTCACCCTGGCGTCGAAGGGATTGCCCGACGCGACCCCGGTCAGCGTGATCTCGAATACGCCCCAGCGTTCCACAGCCTGAGGAGCGCCCTGGGCGCGGCCCGGCCCGGCCGTGAGCGCCGCCGTGGCCGCCGCCAGGCCCACGCCCATCGCTGCCCGCCGCGTCAGTTCTCTGGTCATGTCACCTCCCGATATTTGTATGACATCTTATATGTCAGAGCGGGGGTGGCAACCTTCTGCGGGGCTTTCGTTCGATGACGCAGCCGCCGTCAGCCGCCGGTACGCTTCGCGCTCTCGGGCCGTCGTTTGCGCCAGGAGGATTCGATATGCTCGCGCATGGCGCGCCCGGCTGCGTCGGCGTCCCGCCCCATGATCGCGTCATAGATCCGGGTATGCGCCTCGTGGGTGGCGCGCACATGGTCCACGTTCAGCCGCCCAGAGTAGCTGAACGTCTTCAGGGCCTTGCCCTGGATGCCGTCGATGATGGCCTTGGACAGGCGGTCACCGGACATGGACATGATGATGTCGTGGAAGTTCACGTCCTCATGGACGTAACCCGCCGGCGTCTCGATCAGCCCCGCCAGCTTTTCCATCTGCCGTGTCAGCGCCTCGGCGTGTTCGGAGGTCAGGTTGCGGGCGGCCTTGGCCGCCATGGACGCCTCCAGGGAGGCGCGAATCTCGGAGAGATTGTCCAGATAGGCCAGCCCGTCCTCACGCTGGAACAGGGCGCCGAGGACCATGGGATCCAGCAGGTTCCAGTGGGCCTGGTCCTCAATGATGGTGCCGCGTCCCTGCTGGGAGATCACCAGGCCCTTCTCGGTCAGCGCCGTGGTCGCTTCGCGCACGACGGTTCGGCTGACCCCGTAGATGTCGCACAGCACGTTTTCAGGCGGCAGGGCGGAGCCGACCGGATGGATCTCGGTGACGATGGCGTTGACGAGATCCTCGACCACCGCCTCGGCCAGACGGGGTCGCTTGCGGGGGGCTCGGGCGCTGAGCGCTGCGTTGGACAAGACCGGGTTTCCTCTATCGAGCGCAGGGCTGGCGCACTTGGCGGCTCAATCCTCTGACATCTGTCATCATATGCCCTCAGACGATTCAGCCAAGAGCCAGATCTGACCGGCGGCGATTCCACAACCCGGGATAGAGGCACTGGCGCTCCAAAAACTTCCGTGTCATAAGTCATCATACATATGATATTGCAGAGTCCGGCGCGCACCGGCCCTGTCGGAAGTGTGAGTTTCTGGATGAAGATCACGGGTTATCGCAGCCTCGCCACGGTTCACGACTGGGGCCGTCCCATCGGGGACGCCAACGGGGTTCTGGCCGGCGGACTGACCGACCTGCCTGTTCTGTTGCTTGAGACCGACGGCGGGCTGACCGGAGTCGGCCTGGGTCAGCACGCCGATATCGAGCGGGTCTTTCCGGCAGTGGAGAACGAAGACCCGCGCGCGGTGACGGCCCTGTACGACCGGATGCTGGCGTCCGTTTTCAAGAGCGGCCATGGGGGCGCCACCTTCGGCGCCATCGCCGCAGTGGACATGGCGCTATGGGATCTGAAGGCCAAGATGGCGGGCGAGCCCCTGTGGCGAACCCTGGGCGCGCGCGATCGCGTCGTGCCGGGCTATGCCTCGGCGCTGTGCATGGGGCTGGACGACGAGCAACTGGCCGCTGAATACGGCCGGTGGGCCCAGCGCGGTTTCACCTCGGCCAAGATCAAGGGCGGCCGGGACATCGACGCCGATATCCGCCGACTGAAGTTGGTGGAGGAAATTCTCAAGGCCAACACGTCCCGCCCCGCCATGATGCTGGACGTGAACGAGACCTGGAGCCTCAAGCAGGCCATCCGCCACATCAGCGAGATCGAGCGGCAAATGGACCTCACATGGATCGAGGAGCCCCTGCGCCGGTGGGACGCCGAAGGGCACGCGCGCATCAGCCGTGCGGTGAAGGCGGCGGTCGCCACAGGCGAAAACCTGACGGGCCTCGAGCAATTCGCGCCGCTGTTCGAAGCGGGCGCGGTGGACGTGGTTCAGACCGGCAGCGTCTGGGGGATCACCCATTTCCTGCGCGTGGCCGCGGCCGCCCACGCGCACAACCTGCCTGTATCGCCGGTCGCCTTCAGCGCCAATCCGGTCGCCCACGCCGCCGCCGCCACGCCCAACATGCTGAGCATAGAAGTCCAGTCCTTTGACATGCCGCTGGGCCTGACGGTTGATCAAGTTATCGAGGAGGGCGCCCTGGTTCTGGGCGACTCGCCGGGGCTGGGCATAGAGGTGGACGAGGCGGCCATTCGCGCGAACCGGTTGAACGGCGACTGGACCAAGCCTGAGGGTCCGCACGTGCGGCCGCTACGGGCCGGTCTCAGGCTGGCCCCGGAAAGGCGCGCGTAACACCGTGCAAGACCGGCTCAAGCCGGCGGCGAGGACAGGCGATGGAAACGACCAGACTGGGGCCTGACGGGCCCGCGATCCCCGCGTTGGCGCTGGGCGGCGCCTCGCTGGGCGGCGTGTATCGACCCGTCAGCCAGGCGGACGCAGACGCCACCATAGCCGCCGCCCTGGACGCCGGGGTGAACCTGATCGATGTGGCGCCCTATTACGGGCAGACCCGGGCCGAGACGGCGCTGGGCCATGCCCTGCGCGGCGTCCAGCGAGACCGCTATGTGCTGATGACCAAGGTCGGACGCTACGGCGACGACGCGTGGGACTTCTCGCGCGATCGTGTGCTGCGGGAATTTGACGCCAGCCTGAAGCGCCTGGGGGTCGACGATGTGGACGTCCTGCAATGCCATGACATCGAATACGGGGATCAGGGCCAGTTGCTGGATGAGGCTCTGCCCTTGCTGCGCGAACTGAAGGCGCAGGGCGTCATCGGGCGGGTCGGTATCACGGGATATGATCTGGCGCTGCTGGAGTCCGTGGCGACGTCCGAGCAGGTCGACACAGTCATGGCCTATTGCACCTTCACCCTTCAGGATCAGCGGCTGGGCGCGGTTGCGCAGCGACTGGCCGGAGCGGGGATCAGCGTTTTCAACGCCTCGCCTCTGGGCATGGGTCTGCTGACCGACCGCGGACCACCCGACTGGCATCCGGGCCTGCCCGAAGTGAGGGCGGCGGCTGTGAAGGCGGCGGCCGCCTGTCGGGAGGCCGGGTCGGACATCTCATCCACAGCCCTGTCCTTTGCGTTCAGAGCGGCTTCCGCGAACGGCATCGCCTCCACGGTCGTGGGCATGGCCAGCCCGGACCATGTGCACCGCAACCTTGAAGCCTGGGCTGCAAAGCCCGATCCGGCCGCGCTGGCGGCGGCGGAAGCGGCGTTGGCGCCTGTGCGTGACCTGGGCTGGGACAAGGCGCCCGCCGCATGATCGATGCGCACCTGCACCTGTGGGATCCGGGGCGGCTGGATTACGGCTGGCTGCCCCATGTCCCGACCATTGCGGGGCGGCATGGGGTGAAGGAATGGGCGCGGTTGAACGCGACCGTCGAGCAGGCTGTATTTGTTCAGGCGGACTGTCGGCCGGATCAGGCGCTGATTGAAGCCGACTGGATCAGCCAGATCGCCCCGGAAGTCCCCATCGGCGCCGTGGTCGCCTTTGCACCGCTGGAACAGGGCGACGCGGTCGAGGATCATCTGGCCGCATTGCGCCAGCGCCCGCTGGTGCGCGGCGTGCGCCGGTCCGCCCAGAACGAGGCTGACGGGTTCATGGCCAAGCCCGAGCATGTGGACGGTCTGACGCTCGCCGTCAGGGCGGGACTGAGCATCGACGTCTGCGTGCGCGACCGCCAGTTGCCGGAGCTTCTGGGCGTGCTGCGGACGCTGTTCGAGCGCGAGCCCGATGCGCGGGTGGTGATCGATCATCTGGGCAAGCCGGATATCGCCGCCCATGACGGCGACCCGGACGGCGCCGACTGGCGCGAGAATCTGGCCGCGCTGGCCGAGCTTCCCGGCGTTTTCGCCAAGGTCTCGGGACTGACGACGCAGGACCTCTGGACCCATGTCCGGCCAGGCAGGCTGCACCCCTACATCGACCACGCCCTGGCCTGCTTCGGCGCCGAGCGGCTGATGTTCGGGTCCGACTGGCCGGTTGTGGATCTGGCCGGGGGCCACGATGGCTGGCTGGAGATTTTTGAGATCGCCGTCGCCGGGCTCTCGGCGGAAGACCAGACACACATTCGCAGCGGGACGGCGCGCCGGGTTTACGGCCTGGACGCCGGCCACACACGAGGACAGGCATGACCATCGAGCAACTGGCGCACGACAAGGCCGACCAACATGTGGCGGGCGCGGCGCGCTGGCGGCTGCAAATCTCGCTGATGGTCAATTTCTTCCTGTTGATGGCGCTGTACAGCGGCGTTCTGGGGGTGCTGCTGCCGGACCAGATCGCCGAGTTCGATCAGGCCAACAAGGCCAACAATCTGGCGCTGATGTTCGCCGTCACGTCAGTGTTCTCCACCCTGACCACGCCCATCGCCGGCGCCCTGTCCGATCGGACGCGCACCCGCTGGGGACGGCGGTCGCCGTGGATCGCCGTCGCCTCCCTGATCGGGTCGCTGTGCCTGTTCGGCGTGTCGTGGATGACCACCTTCTGGTCGCTGATGGTCTTCTGGGTCATGGCCACGGTGGCCTACAACTCCATGCAGCCGGCCATGACCACGGTCATCGCGGACCGCTTCGCGCCGGAGAACCGGGGCATCGCGTCGGGCATCATGGGCGCGGGCATGACGGCGGGCCTGACCGCCGGCACCGTGGTGGCGGGTTATCTGGCGGGCGACCGGGTGCTGGCCTACAGCCTTTTCGCCCTGGCCATCGCCGCGTCCAGCATCGCCTTCGTCATCATCAATCGCGAGCCCCCGGCCAACGATCGCCCGGTACGCCATTTTTCCTGGATGGGTTTCCTGAAGGGCTTCTGGATCGACCCACGCCAGCATCCGGATTTCGCCTGGGCCTTCGCCGGCCGGTTCACCATCTACATGGGCTACCAGGCCGTGGCGGCCTATCTGCTTTACATCCTGCGAGACTACATAGGCCTTTCCGACGAAGGTTCGACCCGCACCATCGCCAACATGGCGATCCTGACCCTGATCTGTCTGGTGGCGTCGTCGTTGATCTCGGGGGTGTGGTCGGATCGGGTGCAGCGGCGCAAACCCTTCGTCTTCGCCGCCAGCCTGATCATGGGCTGCGCCATGGTGGCCCCGCTGCTGTGGCCGACCATGACCGGCATGTGGATCTATGCGGGCGTGATCGGCGTCGGGTACGGCATGTTCATGTCCATCGACATGGCGCTGATGACCCAGGTGCTGCCCAAGACCGAGGAGGGCGATGAAGGCAAGGACCTGGGCGTCCTGACCACGGCGGTGAACATCCCCCAGATCATCAGTCCGATCATGGCCGCCGTCCTGCTGGGCGTATTCGGGGGCAACTACGCCACCATCTTCATCGCGGCGGTGATTTTCGTGTTCGGCTCCGCCCTCTGCGTCCTGCCGATCCGCTCAGTGCGCTGATCGAAAAACGGGTTATGAGCAGCGTCCCAATTTGTAAGATGTATGATGATGATTTGACATACGACCGATGAATGCTACGGTGATATCAAGGCTCGCCTCCATAAGGGCCGTCACGGGGAAACCACAGGATTCAGCATGTCCAGAAAAAGACTCATGATGGCGGCCACCGCGCTGTCCGCCACGGCCGCCTTCACCGTCCTGACAGCCGGCGCCGCCGCTGCCCAGGACGCGGCTCCTGAAGCCACCGAAGTCGACGAGATCGTCATCACCGGCATTCGCGCCAGCCAACAGGCGTCCATCGACATCAAGCGCAATTCTGTGGGCGTGGTGGATTCCATCGTCGCCGAGGATCTGGGCAAGCTGCCGGACCAGAACGTGGCGGAGTCGCTCCAGCGCATCGCCGGCGTGACCATCGAGCGCAACCGCGGCGAAGGCCGCTATATCTCGGTGCGTGGCTTCGGTCCGCGCTTCAACGCCGTCACCGTCAACGGTCGCACCCTGGCCACCGACAACAACGGCCGCGAGTTCTCCTTCGACGTGATCCCGTCCGAAATCATCTCGGGCGCCGACGTTTACAAGTCGCCGCAGGCCAGCATCAACGGCGCCTCGATCGGCGCCACGGTGGACATCCGCACCCTGCGACCGCTGGATCAGGTGGACACCTTCAGCATGGCGGGCTCTATCGGCTCGACCTGGGCTGAACTGGCCGACACCTACAACCCCGAAGCCGCCGCGGTGATCAGCTGGCGCAATGACAGCCGCACGCTCGGGGCGGCCCTGGCGCTGTCCTACGTGGATCAGGAAACCCGCAACGACGAGTTCACCATCGGGGCCGGCCACGTGCGGCGGTCCAGCACGGACTCCTACTACAACGCCGGCGGGGTCCCCGGCGCCCGGCTCGGACCGAATGTCGATCCGTTCACCAACGTGTCGATGCCCTCCAACCTGTCGCCGTTCTTCTTCGAGCGGACCAAGGAAATGCTGGGTCTGAACGCGGTGGTTCAATACCGCCCCTCCGACAGCCTGACCCTGACCTTCGACGGCTTCCTCGCGGACGCCGACATTACCGAACAGCAGACCGGCCTGGCTTACGACTTCGCCGGCGGGACGCTGGTGGAACAGGTCGTGGAAGACGGCGAGGCGGTCTACCAGCGCTATGAAGGCGGCTTCGTCGATCAGATCGTCCAGTACGACAACCGCAACGTCACCACCAGCATGCTGGGCTTTAACGCCGAGTGGGAGGCGACGCCCAGCCTGACGGTCAGCTTCGACGCCGCGCACTCCCTGGCGGAGCGGCGCGGACACGAGAACAACGCCTTCACAACGATCCGCCGCAAGGACGTGGATGTCTGGTGGGACCGTCGCAGCGGCAGCCCCATCTACGATTACGGCTTTGAAAGCCCGAATTACGCCAACGCGCCGACCAACCCCCAGGGGATCACCGCCCACTACTACATCTGGGGCGGCGGCTCGGATGTGGACGACGAAATCACCGAGATCCAGCTGGACGCCGAATGGTCGCCCGGCGACGGGGCGGTGACCATTTACGGCGGTCTGGCGGCGCAGAACCGCGTCAAGACCATCATGGCGGACGAGGTGCCTTTTGGTCAGCAGTGCGCCTACTGCAACTCTGACCGCGTCCTGCCGGAATCCCTGTTCACCAGCACCGACCGCAACTTCTTCGGCGGTTCGGGCGGCGGCGACATCATCCGCGACTGGCTCTATTACGATCCGCTCGAGCTGGTCCGCGTGGTCGACCAGTTCGCCGCCGAGGACGGCATCACCTTCGACCCCGCCATCCCGAACCCCTCCGGATCATCGGTGGTGGATGAGGACGTCCTGATCGGCTTCCTGATGGCGGACATCGAAACCAATCTGGGCGACATGCCCCTGGCGGTGAATTTCGGCGTCCGCATCGAGGACACGAGCTACACCTCGTCGGGCGCCTCGCGGACGGTTCTCAGCGCCGTGCCGACCGGCGGCGGGCAGAACACCATCGTCGTATCGGACGTGGTGCCCGTCAGCTTTGACGGCGACTACACGGACGTTCTGCCGTCCTTGAACGCCCGCCTGTCGGTCACGGACGACCTGATCCTGCGTTTCGCCGCCTCACGCGTCATGACCCGGCCGACACTGTCTGACCTGTCGCCGCGCCAGTCCATCCAGACAAACCCGGGCAACGAGACCATCCGCCGGGGCAACCCGGACCTGGAACCGTTCCGGGCCACCCAGGTCGAGGCGGGCGCCGAGTGGTACTTTGACGACAACTCCCTGCTGTCCTTCGCCGCGTTCTACAAGAACATCGACTCCTTCGTGACCCTGGTCACCACGCCGCAACAGGTGGATCAGGTGACGTTCCAGGTGACGGTGCCGGACAACGGCGACGGGGCCACGGTGCACGGCTTCGAACTGGCCTACCGCCAGGTGTTCCACGACCTTCCCGCGCCGTGGAACGGCCTTGGGGTTCAGACCAGCTTCACCTATGCGGACTCCGACGCCGAGTACACCAACACGGTCGCCAATGTGTCGTATGGGCTGGAGGGCCTGTCCAAATACTCCTACAATCTGATCGGCTTCTACGAGCAAGGACCCCTGACGGCTCGCGTCGCCTACACATGGCGCGACGAGTTTCTGGGCGTCGCTTCCGGCCGCAACGGCGAGCCGGAGTATTTCGACGCCTATGGTCAGCTGGATATGGGCGTTTCCTACGACTTCACCGACAACGTCACGGCCTATGTGGATGGCCTCAACCTGACCGACGAGGACGAGTTCATCTATTCCGTCACGCCGAACCGGACGAAGGAATTCCGCACGACCGGGCGGCGCGTATCGGCGGGTCTCCGGTTCCGCTTCTGAACCCCGCCACACTCCTCTCCTGAGCCTACTCGCGCCGCCTCGATCCTCGAGGCGGCGCTTTTTCTTTGATGGTTGACGACCAGACAGCTGAAGCCTAACCCGTATTCATAATATGTCTTATGAGTAAGGAGGCCGGCATGCGGCTGCAAGGCAAGACGGCGCTGATCACAGCTGCGGCGCAGGGCATCGGGCGCGCCACCACCGAAGCGTTCATCCGCGAAGGCGCGCGGGTCATCGCCACTGACGTGAATGTCGCGCCTCTGGCGGATCTGAAGGACGCCGACGTTCAGCCTCTGGACGCCACCGACCCCGAGGCGGTGAAGGCCTTGGCGTCGCAGCACGGCGATATCGATGTGCTCTACAACTGCGCCGGCTATGTGCACGCAGGAACGATTCTGGACTGTGACGAGGAGGCCTGGGCCTTCTCCAACACCCTGAACGTCACGGCCCAGTACCGCATGATCCGAGCGTTCCTGCCCGGAATGCTCGAGCGAGGCGGCGGCTCGATCATCAACATGTCGTCCATCTGCTCCAGCATCAAGGCGGTGCCGAACCGGTTCGCCTACGGCGCCACGAAGGCGGCGGTGATCGGCCTGACAAAGTCGGTAGCCGCGGACTTTGTCACCCGGGGCATTCG
>SXGT01132028.1_pt1 | contig 10604 bp, 7 predicted proteins | sample 3176221 | NCBI WGS metagenome assembly SXGT01 (sample SAMN11356862, study PRJNA531348) | freshwater metagenome | isolation source: freshwater sample F1-120 | place: China: Fuxian Lake, Yuxi | collected 2017-12-25
GAGACACTCGTGGATAGCAATGGGCTGGCCCGCGTTATAGCGCGTGTCGAAATCGTCCCGCTCCAGCATCCGCGCCACCGTGTGGCGCGAGGCGAGCCCGATCAAGTCGGCAGCGGACATGCTCGCCATCCAGCGGGAGTTGAACTCGAGCCGGGTGCGGTCGGGATCCAGGATCTTGTAGATCTGGCTCGCGTAGGTGTCCGCATTGCGCTTCACGTCCTCGGCGGTGAGCGCAGGCCGGGTGGCGCTCCGGCCCGAGGGGTCACCGATCATCCCGGTAAAGTCCCCGATCAGGAAGATGACCTCATGGCCGAGGTCCTGAAATTGCCGCATCTTATTAATGAGCACGGTATGGCCGAGATGCAGGTCGGGCGCCGTGGGGTCGAAGCCCGCCTTGACCCGCAGTGGTCGGCCCTGCGCCAACTTCGTCCGCAGGTCTTCCTCGAGCAGGATGTCCTCGGTGCCGCGGCGGAGCTCAGGCAACTGCTGTTCGGCTGGCAACATGTCTGGGCGGGCAATGAGGCGGGGAGAATGCGGGCGCCGAGCATAACCAATTAGGCTGGGGTGGTCATCACGGCACCGGGCGACACCTGCGTGACATCGCGTTTCGCCAGCGCATTACGTGCAAGGGTTCACAAATTGGGAAGCTTTGTTGACCCAGCCTGCTGACGCCGCTAATAATTCCGCCGCAACGGGAGTGAGGCGCCAATCTGTTCGTTCCCCCAGCTGACCGGCAATACCGGTCCAGCACGGAACGGACTGTTCAAACGACTGCGCAACCCCGCGCGGAGGCTGATTTGAGGCAGACCATCGACACCACCGAGGCCGCCATTGCTGCCGCGCCGGGCCGCCTGCGTGCCGCGGCCGCGACGGCCCGTCTGCCCTGGTTCGTGACCGGCCTCGCCCTCCCGCTGCTCGGGCTCAGTCTGGCGTTCCCCGAGCGGGGCCTCGACGACCTGCACCGCATCGATCGGGTGCTGACCGAACTGAAGCCTGTATTTTCGGAGTCGCTGCTCGCCAGCGAGCCGGGGCGGCTGGCCAGTGGCGGTTTCGGCCACCCCGAAGATGCCGTGGCCGAAAACACCGTCACGCTCAACGTGCGCCGCGGCGACACACTCGAGCAGTTGTTCCGGCGGGAGCAGCTCGACTCCCACGACATGGCCCTGATCCTCGCCGCGCCCGCCGCTCGCGACAACCTGCGCATTCTCCGTCCCGGGGACGAAATCCGCGTTCGCCACAAGGACGGTGCGGTGCAGGGACTCAGCCGCTCGCTCGATACTTTTACCGTCCTCGAGGTCACGCGAGCCGAGGCCGGCTTCGACGCCGAGCTCGTCAAGCTGCCCTATTCCACCCGCACCAACCGGGCGACCGGATTCATCACAAGCTCGCTGTTCCAGGCTGCCGCTAGCGCCGGCATTTCCGACGCGACCATCATGAAGCTTGCGTCGATTTTCGCCTCCGAGATCGATTTCGTGCTCGACCTGCGCGAAGGCGACCAGTTCACGCTGATCTATGAAGAGATGTGGCGCGACGGCCAGAGGCTCGGCGACGGCGACGTGCTGGCGGCTGAGTTCATGAGTCAGGGCAAGGTGCACCGGGCCGTGCGCTTCGAAAGCGGCGACGGGCAAGTCGGGTACTACACGCCCACGGGGGAGAGCCTGCGTCGCGCCTGGGTACGAGCCCCGCTCGCTTTCTCCCGCGTGAGCTCGAACTTCAATCCGCGGCGGCGACACCCGATACTCAACACCATCCGCGCCCACACTGGCGTCGATTACGCGGCACCGACCGGAACGCCCGTGCGGGCACCGGCCGATGGCAAGGTTTCCTTCCGGGGCCGCAAGGGCGGCTACGGCAACGCCATCATCCTGCAGCACAGCGGTGGCATCACCACGCTTTACGCCCACCTCTCCGGATTCGGCAAGGTCGCTCGCCACGGCGCACGTGTGAAGCAAGGCGACGTCATCGGCTATGTGGGCGCCACCGGCCTCGCGACAGCACCACACTTGCACTACGAATACCGCGTGAATGGCCGTTACCTGAACCCGCGGACCGTCCGGCTACCGGACGGCGGGGTCGCACTGCAGGCTCGCGACCGAGCAGAATTCCAGCGAACCGCCCTGCCGCTCATGAAGCGGCTTGACGCCGGTCGCAGCATGCTCGCCGACGTGCCTAACCGGGCCAGACCCTCAGCCGGCTGAGCCAGGGCACCGGTCAAGCCCCTCGCCCGACGAGCGGCTTATGACAACTGTGACGGGCGTAACGTCCCCGCCTTACACCGCTGCTATAGTCGATCGTCTACGGATGAAAGCACCCCGTGGACGTCATCAATTTAAGATTCCCCGATTACTACATCAACAGGGAGCTCAGCGCTCTCGAGGTCACGCGCCGTGTCTTGCACCAGGCGCGTGATCCGTCCGTGCCGTTGCTGGAGCGGTTGAAGTTTCTCTGCATCGTCTCGACTCACCTCGACGAGTTCTTCGAAATCCGCGTCAGCGGTTTGCGACAGCGTGCGGAGATGACGGCGACACCGGCCGGCGCTGACAACATGGCGCCCCGGGAGGCGCTCCGCGAGATCAGCCAGCGCGCCCACGAACTCGTACGCGAGCAGTACGACCTGCTGAACGGTGTGGTGATTCCCGCGCTCGATGCCGAGGGGATCCGCTTCGTGCCGCGCTCAGCCTGGAGCACGGCGCAACGCGACTGGCTCCGCGAGCATTTCGACCGCGAGATCGAACCCGTGCTGAGCCCCGTCTCCCTCGACCCGGCGCGGCCATTTCCCCGCATCCTCAACAAGAGCCTGAACTTCATCGTCGGGCTGGAGGGCATGCACGCATTCGGCAAGCCGGTGCAACGCGCGATCGTCCAGGCACCGCGGTCGCTGCCGCGGTTGATCCAGCTCGACCCCACACTGCCGGGAACAGGACCCAGCGACTTCGTGTTCCTCTCGTCGGTGATCCACGCCTTCGTGCAGGAACTGTTCACCGGCATGGTCATCACGGGTTGCTTCCAGTTCCGCGTCACGCGCAACAGCGACCTCTATGTAGATGAAGAGGAAGTGGACGACCTGATGGATGCTCTCGAAGGTGAGCTCATTGCGAGCCGCTACGGCGAGGCGGTCCGGCTCGAGATCGCGGATGACTGCCCCGGCGAGCTGACCAGCTTCCTGCTGCAGATGTTCGAGCTCGACCAGGATGACGTGTACCGCGTGAATGGCCCGGTCAATCTCAATCGCATCATGGCGGTCTACGAGCCGGTGCACCGGCCGGACCTGAAGTACCCGCCATTCGTGCCAGCAGTGACGCGCGAGATCACCGACGCGGACTCAATTTTCGACGCAATACGCCAGCGCGACATCCTGCTGCACCACCCGTACGAGTCGTTTGTACCGGTACTCGAGTTCATCAGTCGCAGTGCGCAGGACGCAGATGTGCTGTCGATAAAGCTCACGCTCTACCGGACCGGTCACCAGTCGCCGATTGTCGACAGCCTGGTCGCGGCGGCCCAGGCTGGCAAGGAAGTCACGGTCATCGTCGAACTCCGCGCCCGTTTCGACGAAGCAGAGAACATCGCACTCGCGAATCGCTTGCAGGAAGCCGGCGCTCACGTCGTGTATGGCGTCGTGGGCTACAAGACACACTGCAAGATGGCGTTGGTGGTACGCCGTGAGCGCGGCCGGCTGCAGCGCTACGTCCACCTCGGCACGGGCAACTATCACCCGGGTACCGCGCGCGTCTACACCGACTACGGGCTGCTCAGCGCCAATCGCGGCCTCACGGAAGACGTGCACCAGGTATTCCTGCAGCTCACGAGCCTCATGCGTACGCCGCCGCTCACGCGGCTGCACCAGGCACCCTTCACGCTGCACAAGGACATCCTTGGGCTGATAGAGGATGAGATCAGCCATGTTGCCGCTGGCGGCAACGGCCACATCATCGCGAAGCTGAACGCGTTGGTGGAACCCGAAGTGATTCGCGCGCTGTATCGCGCCTCTTCCGCCGGCGTGATAATCGACCTCGTCGTGCGCGGCACCTGCAGCCTGCGGCCGGGCGTGCCAGGCGTATCCGACAACATACGCGTGCGCTCTATCATCGGCCGATTTCTCGAGCACTCGCGCGTGTATTACTTCCACGCCAACGGTGCAGAGAAAGTACTGCTGGCGAGCGCCGACTGGATGGAACGGAATTTTTTCCGCCGGGTCGAGGTGGCGTTCAGCATCGAGGGCGAGGCGCTGCGGAATCGCATCCTTGAGGATCTCGATACCTGCCTGAGCGACAATACGCAGGCTTGGGAACTGCAACCGGATGGCCGGTATCGCCAGCTCTCGCCGGAAGGCAACGAGGCACCGCTCTCGGCGCAGCTCACTCTGCTACGCCGCCTGTGCGAGCCGGCCGCGTCCTAGCGCGCTGCGCGGCGCTCGCGCAGCAGCAGCTCAAGCCCCACCGCCCGTAGATATCGCTGCTCCTGCGCGAGATCCGCCGCAGTGAGTGGACTGGCCCGTAGCCAGCGCGCAGGGGCACTGAGTGACATCACGGCACCGCGGCAGCGAAGCTGCAGCGCGGGTAGTGCCTGCTGCGTGCGACTCCGATGCAGCAGCACGGCCAGGCGCAGCAGCGCGGTAAGTCGCAGCGCCGCTGGTCGAGACTCGCGTGGCAGGGCGGCGGTTGCATCGGCGCCGAGTGTCCGGCGGTGATAGCGCACCAGCGTCGCTAGCTGCAGCTGCTCGTCGCGCGCGAAACCCGGCATGTCGGCGTGTTCGAGGATGTAAGCCGCATGGCGGTGGTGCTGGGCGTGCGCGATATCGAGTCCAAGCTCATGCATCGACGCCGCCCAGTGCAGCAGGTTGCGGTGGCTGTCGTCGTCGATCGCCCACGCCGCGGCGACCTGCCGCCACAGCATGTTGGCTGTCGCCGCGACCCGCCGCGCCTGCCTCACGTCCACACGGAAACGCTGCTGCATGGCGCGCACGGTACGGGGCCGCACATCGGCGTTCGCCAGCCGGCCGACCATGTCGTGGAGGATGCCCTCACGGAGCGCGCCATCCGCCACTTCCAGCCGCCGGATACGCAGCGCGTCGAGCACCTCGGCGAGGATCGCCACGCCGCCTGGCATCACCGCGGCGCGATCCGCCGAGAGCCCCGGAAGGTCGATGTTGCCGATGCGACCCGCCACCACCATCTGTTCGATGAGGAACTCGAGATCGGCCGGAGTAATGCCGTCGGTGGCACGACCGAGCGCGTTCAGCACGTCGCCGACCGCGCGAATCGTCCCAGACGTACCAGCAATGCGCGTAGCTGCGCGCGGAGTGAAGCGGGGGCGCAACGGCCGGAGCTCGAGACGCGCTGCCTCGCGCGCGTCGCGAAATGCCCGCGCCGTGAGCTTGCCCCGAGGAAACGCGCGTTCCGTGAGGCTCACGCACCCGATGTACAAGCTTTCCAGCTGCACCGGCTCCATGCCGCGCCCGAGGATGATCTCGGTGCTGCCGCCGCCAATGTCGATCACGAGCTGCCGGTTCCGCGTGCGCGGCAGGCTGTGGCTCGCGCCGAGATAGATGAGTCGCGCCTCCTCAATGCCGGAGATGACCTCCACGGGATGACCGAGCAGGCGCGCGGCCTGCCCCCGAAAGGCCGCAGTACCGCGGGCCTTGCGCATGGCGTTCGTGCCGACGACGCGGACGCGGCCGGCCTCCAGCGCACGGAGCCGCTCGCCGAAGCGTGCGAGGCAGGCGAGCGCGCGACGTTGGCTTGCTGCATCGAGCCTGTCGCCACGTTCCAGACCGGCACCGAGCCGAACGCTTTCGCGCAAGCGATCGATCACCTTGAGCTGCCCGTGCGACAGCCGCGCGATCACCATGTGAAAACTGTTGGAGCCGAGATCGACGGCGCCGAGAACTTCGCGTCGTCCCCGGGCTGAGCGGCGCCGCCGCGTTATGGCGCTCATGTGGCTGTCACGGCCCAGGGAAACGACGCGACACTCGCGCGGCTGCCGCGGCCGACTGGCTGCACGCGCAGCACGATGCGACCGGGCGCGAAGTTATCCGGCAACGTGAACCCTGCGCGGAAATCCTGGAAATAGCGGAGCCGGAATCCGAGGGCACTGCGCTCGGCGGCCGCCATGAGCGGCGCTACATCAACGCTGACCACGCGGCCGTCACGCTCGCCCTCGATGCGGATCTGGACCTGGCCTGCCACCTCCCGCTCGGTTTTGGCGATCTGCGCCACGACGAATCCGATCTCGTAGCGGCCGTCGGCCATCGCCTGCAGGACGAAATCCTTCACCTGCAGGCCCGTGTCGGCGCTGCCCCCGACAATGCCCCGGTAGAAGGAGAGCTCCTGCTGCTGGTCGAGAATCTTCTCCTGCAGCTCGGTGAGCTGGCGCTCGACCTCGCCGTAGGCTTGCCGGTCGACCTGTGTGTCCGTCTGCAGCCGGGTCAGGTCGCGGGCAAGTCGGCGGTTGTCGGCACGCAGGCGCAGTGACTCGACCGCGAATCCGGGCGCATCGCTACCTGCTCCTCCGAAACTGGCCAGGGTCGAGACGGCGAAACCGACGACGAAGGCCAGGATGCCAACTGCGGTCGTCAGCCGCGCCTGCTGGAAACGTGGCGCCGACAACCATTCACGCCAGGGCGTCATGCGAGCGTGTCGGTGCCACGCGGTGGATTCCAATCGGGCGGCGGCGGGACAGGCGCGGGCAGCGAGGGTGCCAGTTGTTCTAGCGCCTTCCGGTACACCCGCCGCTTGAAGTGGATTACCTCCTGCACAGGCGCCCAGAAGCTGACCCACCGCCAGCGGTCGAATTCGGGCTCGGACGTCGTATCGCCGCGCAACTGCGACTTCGGCGCGAGGAGTTGCAGCAGGAACCAGCGCTGCTTCTGGCCAATACACAGGGGCTGCGAGTCGCGACGGATGTAGCGCTCGGGAAGGCGGTAGCGAAGCCAGCCGCGCGTCGCCGCCAGCAGCCGCACATCGTCGGGCACCAGGCCGATTTCTTCGCTCAGCTCGCGGAACATTGCTTCCTCTGGCGACTCGCGCACGCGGATGCCACCCTGCGGAAACTGCCAGCCTTGCCGGCCTACCCGTCCACCGAGCAGCACGAGACCCGAGTCGTCGCAGACGACGATGCCGACGTTGGCCCGATAGCCCTGCGAGTCGATACGGTCCACTGTCGAGGATTCCCGAGAAATGCGCCTGCGGATTGAACCACATCGCGACGACCGCCAAAAGCGGTGGGTCGCACGCATTCGGTACACTCCGCGCATGAGCGCACCCGTGGATCGATTGGAGCCAAACGCCCGCACGGGTCCGCTGTCCCCTGCCGGCCTGGCAGCGCTCGTGCTTGCGCTGGCGGTTGCGAGCCTGTTTGCCGCCATCGCAATCGGCAGCGGCACTACAGGGGCACAGGAGGTTCTCGACCTGCTCGCCGGCCGCGGTACCGCCAGCGATCGGCAGATCCTGCTGGAGCTGCGGCTGCCGCGCGCGCTCGCCGCGTTCGGCACCGGCGCGGCCCTCGCACTCGCCGGCGCGCTCATGCAGGTGCTGCTGCGCAACCCGCTCGCCGATCCCTACATCCTCGGCACTTCCGGCGGCGCCGCGACTTTCGCGCTCGGCGCGATGCTGGCGGGTGCCGGGGCTGGAGTGGTCAACGCAAGTGCCTTCGTCGGCGCACTCGCAAGTACGCTCGTCGTGTTCCTGTTCGCGCGCGGCGGTCAGTGGGCCGCCGGCCGCTTGCTGCTGACGGGGGTCGTGGTTGCCGCTGGCTGGAGCGCCGTCGTGAGCCTCATGCTGGCAATCAGCGCCGAGCGCAACCTGCGCGGCGCGCTCTACTGGCTCATGGGTGACTTCGGCTTCGCCGACGGCGCCGCGGCCGTGCTGGCCGTCGCTCTCGGTTGCACGCTCGTCTGCTTCCTTCTCGGCCGCTCGCTGAACGTTCTGGCGAGTGGCGACCAGCAGGCTGCGCTCCTCGGCCTGCCGGTGCGGCAGATGCGGATCGGAGTCTATTGCCTGGGCGCAGCACTAACTGCGGTGGCCGTTACAACCGCAGGGACTGTCGGCTTCGTCGGTCTCGTCGTGCCGCATATCGTGCGGCTGGTGGCGGGCGCCGATCATCGCGTGGTCGTGCCGGCCTCCGCGCTGGCGGGCGGCTCGATGCTGGTGCTCGCGGACACCATTGCGCGCACGCTGCTCGCCCCGCGGCAGCTGCCGGTCGGCGCCATTACCGCCCTGGTCGGCGTACCACTCTTTCTGGTCCTGTTGAGCCGTGGCCAGCGCAGCCGCTAGCTGCGCGTGGCGAGGTAATCGCGACCCTGCTGCATGAGCTCGACGAAGGCTGCCTCGTCATTGCGTCTCACGATGTCGGCAAGTCGCTGCACGGCTTTCAGCAGCTCTTCAAGCGCGACAGCACCAGACGGGTTCAGGCTCTGGATCTCGAAGTACAGGTGGGGACTCTCCTGCGCGACCCGGCTCGCAATGGCGAGCTGCGCATCGAAGGTCGTGCTGGACAGCTTGGCGAGCCGCGGCGCGCTCTCGCCACTTTCGGCCAGCGCGGTGAAAAAAGCGATGTTGAGCGCGTGCGACAGGCCGAGTACGTAGGCGATGAGCCGGTCGTGATCTTCCAGCGGCATCTGCATCTGCAGGGCCATCGTCGACGCAAACAGCTGCTGTGCCTCGCGAACCGCGCCGGGTGCACCCGCGTCCATGAACAGCACATGGCGCCCGGACAGGAGCTCAGTGTCAGGTCCGAACATGGGATGCAGCGAGGTTACCTGAACGCCGCGGGCGGCGAGTGCGCGCAGCGGCTCGACCAGCGGCGACTTCAGCGAGCCGATATCGAACACGAGGCCGCGGCAGCCGCGCTCGGCAAGCGCTGCCAACACGCTCGCCGTGACACCGAGCGGAGTCGCGACCACGGTCACCGCAAACTCGTCGGGCAATGTGCGCCAGTCCGAATGGCTCGGAAACCCGTCGACCGCTCCCGCCGGGTCGGCGATGGCCACGGCATACCCCTGCGAATCGAGAAACTCCGCGAACCAGCGGCCCATCTTGCCGGCGCCGCCAATGACGAGCGCCCGCTGGCCCTGCCCCGCGCCTTCGGCACGCACCCGCGCCTGCTCCTGCGTTGTGAGCGACGAGCGGATGAGCAGCTCCATCAACTCCTCGGCAACGTCGGGCGACACGCCCTGGGCGACTGCGTGACCGCGCGCCGCATCGATGACGTGCTTTTCGCGACGGAAGTCGCGGGTCGCGCGGCCCTCGACACGCTTCACCGCGCCGATCTCCCGGCTCACCCGCTGCCGTTCGGCGACGAGGTCGAGGATCTGCCGGTCGATGGCGGCAAGTCGCGCGCGCAGTTCGTCGAGGGTCATGGTCGCCCGTTCCGCCAGGTCGTTGGGAGTGCCGGAGTTTTACCGGCTGCCGTGCGGTGCCGCAAGCTCAGCGGGACGGCGACTCTGCGAACCAGCCCCTAGGCGGGATCGCGCCAGCCGGGCAAGCTCTCGACCTCGATCCCTGGAATGCCGTTCCTGTCGTGAAGCCCCCGCACCGGTACCGTAGTCGCACCCAACGCGTCGCGCTTGCGGCACTGGCGACGCTCGCCCTGATTGGTGCCGCGCGGGCGGAACCCGCCGAGCCGCCCCCCTTCCTGCTTGTCCGTGAGGCGACTGAACTCAGTGTCACAGGCCGTGGGCCCTGGGTCATCGAGGTCGCGCGTCGCCTGTGGCAGTTGCCGACCGCAGGCGGACCAGCGGAGCCGCTAACGCCCGCTGGTCAGTGGGCACGCCGACCACAGCAGTCGCCGGACGGCGCGCGATTGGCCTACCAGGCGCTGGTCGCGGGTGCCTTCCAGATCGCAATCAGCAACGCCGACGGCAGCGAGCCGCGGATCGTCACCAGCGGACCGTTTCACCACCTCACGCCCGCCTGGTCACCGGACGGCAGCTCCCTCGCCTTCGCGGCGAACCGCACCGGCCGGTTCCAGATCTGGCTGCTCGAAGTCACCTCCGGTGAGCTGCGCCTCGTCAGCAGCGGCAGCGAGCAGCACTACGACCCGGCGTGGGATGCGGCGCGTGGACGGCTTGCCTGGGTCAGTGAGGCACCCGGGCGCTTCGGTCTGCATGCCGCACGGCCGGGCGAGACGCCGCAGCAACTGCTTACGAGCAGCCTGCCGCTGCGCGCCCCGGCCTGGCGGCCGGACGGCCGTGTCATCGCCTACACCGCGCTGACACCGCAGGGTCCGCGTCTGCAGCTCGCGATCCTGTCACGACCGGTGGTCGTGAAGCCGCTCGCGGCGGGCGAGTCGGCAGCGATGTCGCCGCCCGTATGGCTCGACGACCGGCACCTGCTCTACGGCGCCGATGGGCAACTCCGGCGACGCGAGATCGGCGCGAACCTGAGCGAGCCGATCGGTTTCGAGGTCGCCCTCGAACGGCCGCCTGCGACGCGCCGCGTCCCGCGGATCTCGCTGCCGGAGCCGGCAACACCGGCCGCGCCGCTACTCGTCCGCGCGGCGCGCGTGTTGAACGCTGCGGGCGATGGCTGGCTGCTCGATCACGAACTGCTGGTGGAAGGCGGCCGGATCCGCGCAATCGGTCAGCGCGGCACGCTCGCGTTGCC
>SXGT01891021.1_pt1 | contig 10604 bp, 13 predicted proteins | sample 3176221 | NCBI WGS metagenome assembly SXGT01 (sample SAMN11356862, study PRJNA531348) | freshwater metagenome | isolation source: freshwater sample F1-120 | place: China: Fuxian Lake, Yuxi | collected 2017-12-25
CATGATCGAGGCAGGCCGCGAGCGGGGCCTCCCGGTCGCGTCGCTGGTCGGCGCCACGGAACACGCGGTCAAGCAGGTCGCCGCGGGTGTGGACCTGATCGTGGCCCAGGGCACCGAGGCCGGCGGGCACTGCGGTGAGGTGTCCACACTGGTGGTCGTCCCCGAGGTGATCGACGCCATCGACGATGCGGTGCCGGTGTTGGCCGCCGGCGGTATCGTCACCGGGCGGCAGATGGCCGCCGCGGTGGCGCTGGGCGCCGCGGGCGCCTGGACGGGTGCGGTGTGGCTGACGACCGAAGAGGCCGAGACCGAGCCGCACACCGTCACCAAGATGCTGGCCGCAAGCTCGCGGGACACGGTGCGCTCGGCCGGGCGTACCGGTAAGCCGTCGCGCCAGCTGCGCTCGGACTGGACCGATGCCTGGGCTCCGAACCCCGGTGGCCGGCAGCCGCTCCCGTTGCCGCTGCAGAACATGCTGTCCGAGCCGGTGCTGCGCCGCGTCGATGCGCTGGCCGATCAGGGGCACGAGGGGGCCCGGCTGTTGTCGACGTATTTCGTCGGTCAGGGCGTCGGCCTGATGAACAAGGTCAAGCCGGCCCGCGATGTGGTGCTCGAGTTCATCGAGGATTACCTGGCCGCCACCGAGCGTCTGAGCAACTCGCTTCCCGACTGAGCCGTCATACTCTGCGGGTGGCCGGCACCGAACTCATCCTGTTGGGCGCCGCCGGACTTCTGCTCGCGGGACTGATCACCTTTGTGGTGCTGTTCCTCGTCGCGCGCCGCCAACTCGGCAATGCCCGCCGCGAACTCAGCCGGCTGCTGGCCGAGCAGGACGTGCAGCGCCGGCGACGCCGCCGTGGCGTCGCCCCGTTGGCGCTCAAGACGGTGTTCCAGACCGCGGACATGCTGATCACCAAGGGTCTCGGTGCCACCGTGCGCAACTCGATCGAAGACCTCGCGGGCTGGGCCCAGATCGAAAGGCCCGACCTCGCGCGGCTCACCGCCGACGGGCGGGTGGTCATCGTGTTCTCCGATATCGAGGGCTCCACGCAGTTCAACGAATCGATGGGTGACCGGGCCTGGGTGCGGGTGCTGGGCAAGCACAACACGCTCATCGAATCCCTGGTCGGCAAGCACGGCGGCCATGTGGTGAAGAACCAGGGCGACGGTTTCATGATGGCCTTCGCCGACCCCGAGAACGCGGTGCGCTGCAGTGCGGACGTGCAGGCCGCGTTGGAGCAGAACCCGCAGCGCTGGGAGTCCATCAAGGTGCGCATCGGGGTGCACATGGGCACCTCGGTGCGACGTGGCGAGGACCTGTTCGGGTTGGACGTCGCGATGGCGGCCCGGGTCGCCGGTCAGGCCGACGGCGGCGAGATCCTGCTCAGCGCACCGGTCGGCGAGGCCGTCGCCGGTCTCGACGACATCCTGCTCGGCGCCCCGCGTGAGGTCGAACTCAAGGGGCTGCGGGGCACCCACCTGCTGTACCCGGTGGACGGGTCAACGTGGCGTGGACGCTGACGTGCTCTGAACGGGTTTGGTGGTCTCGGGTTTCTTGTCCGCCGCCTTGATCAGCTTGGCGGTCCATTCCGCGCCGAGCTTGACCAGACCGGACTCCTGGTACTGGACGTGGGCGTCCCAGTCGCGTCCCAGTGAGCAGATGGGGTCGGCGGGTGCGCACAGGTCGGCCGTGCGGGACCCGAAAACCGTGCTCATCCGGGTCAGCGGGTTGCCGATGCGGGCCGACGGATTGCCGAACACCACCACCGAGGCGATGTGCGGGACGGCGGTCGCCGGCAGCGGTGCGGTGTAGCCGAGACCGGCGATGGGTGCGGTCGCGACGACGTCCACCACGGCGGCGCCCTGCGAGTAGCCGCCCAGCACGATCTTGGTCTTCGGGCACTGCGCGACGATGGTCTGGATGCGCTTGCTCATGTCGTTGGCCCCGATCGCCGCCTTCATGAAGTCCCAGGTGGCCGGGTACTTGACCGCGTAGGTCTTGACCGACTGACCCTTGACCATCGGGCGCAGGGTGTCGACGAACGCCTTGCCGACCTTGCCGATACCGGGCGGCTCATCGGTGCCGCGCGCGAACACGACTTCGATATCGGAGCACTCCGGTGCCGCCGATGCGATGGGTGCGGTGAGCGGGCTCAGGGCAAGCACCAGCCCCGCAGTGATGAGCACGGCCAGTCTTCGGGCGGCCATTACGTGTTCTCCTCGAGGGTGTCTGGTCGGCTACGTGCCCCCTTCAATGCCCATCATCGTTGACAATATTCACTCTATTAACATCTGTGCCAATTCTGTGACCTAGTTGTGGCGTCGGAATCGCTGATCAGATCGGTATCTGACCGATTTCCGGGGTCCTTCCGGACTCCTGGAAAATCACCTTCCGGGCAATGTCCACGGTGTGGTCGGCGAAACGCTCGTAGAAACGGCCGAGCAGCGCCACATCGGTGGCCGCGGCCACCCCGTCGGACCAGCTGTCGTTGAGCACCGTGCCGAGCAGTCGCCGGTTCAGGGCGTTCATCGCCTCATCGCCCTGCTGGATGCGGACGGCCTCGACGGTATCGGCGGCGATCACGGCGCGCTGGGCCCGCTCGGCGAGATCGACGGCGTGGTGACCCATCTCCGCGAACAAGCCCAGTGTCGTCGCCGGCACGGCGACACCGGTGCGCACGCGGGTGCCGATCCCGGCGATATTGGTGGCCAGCGCGCCCATCCGGTCGGCGTTGGCGGCGATGCCGAAGGCGGTCATGACCAGACGAAGGTCGTGGGCCACCGGGGCGTGCCGCGCCAACAGCGAAAACGCCCGGCGGTCCACCTGTGCGTTCAGCTCGTCAAGGCTGCTCAGTTGGCTGCGCACGCGCCGGGCCGCGGCTGCGTCGCCGCCGAGCACGGCCGTGGTGGCGTCGGCGGCGGTGTCGGCGGCGATTCCACACATCTCACCGAGCTCGGCGGTGAGCCGGTCGAGTTGAGCGTGAAATTCGGTCCTCATGGTGTGCCGGTTAACCCGTGGAGGGCACTGTCAAACTGTCCTGATGTCCGTTCTCCGGCTGACGGCCCCGATCGGTCTGGCCTTCCTCCCGCTGGGCGCGGCGCTGGGATTCCTGGTGGTGCACGCCGGCTTGGCCTGGTGGTGGGCGCCGGTGTTCGCGGCGGTGATCTACGCCGGTTCGCTGGAGTTCCTGATGGTCGGGCTGGCGGCCGCCGGCGCGCCGATCGCGACGGTCGCGCTGACGACGTTGATCGTGAATTCCCGGCACGTGTTCTACGCCTTGTCCTTTCCGCTGCACCGCGTGCCACGGCTGCCCGGCAAGCTCTACAGCACCTACGTCATCTCGGATGAGGCCTACGCGGTCGGTATCAGCCCCGCCGCCGGGCACTGGACCTCCCGCCAGATCCTGACCATGCAGGCGGGTCTGCACCTGACCTGGACGGTGTCGGCCGGCCTCGGCGGCCTGCTCGGCGCGGCACTGCCGATCGAGCGGCTGCACGGTCTGGAGTTCGCGCTCACCGCGCTGTTCATCGTGCTGGCCATCGATGCCTACCGCCAGCACCCGGACCGGCTGACCGCGCTGCTGGCGGTGGGCTGCGCCGTCGTCGCGTGGGTGCTGGCGCCGGGGCAGTTGCTGGTGTGGGCATTCGCGGCGTTCACCGTGCTGTTGCTGGCACGGTACCGGTTCGCCTGACACCGGCTACATCGCGTTGCTGGTCGCGGTCAGCGCCGCGGTCACCTGGGCGCTGCGGGCACTACCGTTCGTGGTGCTGGCACCGATGCGCCACAGCGCCGTGATCCGGTACCTGAGCCTGCACATGCCGCTGGGGGTGATGGTCATGCTGGCGCTCTACACCCTGCGGGATGTCCCCGAAGCGGCTGGGCGCCAACAAATCTGGCTGCTCATCGCGGTGCTGGTGACGGCCGGACTGCAGGTGTGGCGGCGGCACGCGCTGCTGTCCATCTTCTTCGGCACCGGAATTTATGTGGCGCTGATGTCCCTGTGGTGACAGAGTGTCCCGCCGTGAGCACCCTGTTCTGCGGTATCGAGCGGGGCCGGCGCATCGAGCACGCGGAAGCTGCGCTCATCGGCGCGGCGGTCGCCGCGGCCGGTCGGCGCGGCACCGACGGATTTGCGCTGCCGCTGGCCGGCGGGGTGGCCGCCTACGCCGAGCCGGGTGCGCCGTTCAACAAGGTGGTGGGACTGGGATTCGCGGGAGTACCCACCGAGGCGGCTATCGGCGCGGTCGAGCGCGCCTACGCCGATCACGGGTCACCGACGCCGATCGAACTGAGTACCCTCGCCGATCCGCGGATCGCCGAGCTGCTCGGTGCCCGCGGCTATCGGGTGGTGGCGTTCGAGGACGTGCTCGGCCGCGCCCTGGGCGCCGCACCCGAACCGCTGCCGGCGGGTATCGAGGTGCGTCCCGCTCGCGAACACGAACTCGACGCCTGGGTCGACGTGGTGGTGGAGGGGTTCGCGCACCCGGACGGCGAAGGGGTCCCCAGCCCCGAGGAGTTTCCGCGCGATGTGGTGGACCGCGCCGAACGCGATTTCGCCGAGGCCGGGGTGACCCCCTATGTGGCGGTGGTCGACGGGCGTATCGCCGGCGGCGGCAGCATGCGCGTCACCGATGGTGTGGCGCAGCTGACCGGTGCGGCCACCGCCCCGAACCACCGCCGTCGTGGCGTGCAGGCCGCACTACTTGCCGCCCGCCTGCGCGATGCCGTGCACGCCGGTGCCGATATCGCCGTGGTCACGACGGCGCCCGGGTCGCTGTCGCAGCGCAATGTGCAACGACGCGGCTTCCACCTGCTCTACGCCCGGGCCGTCTTCGTGAAGGGCGATCAGTAGAGCATCTTGCGGTAGTTCTCTTCGCTGTAGTACGCCTCGAGTGCTGCCATGCTCTCCTCGGCCTTGAACGATTTGGCCAGCGCGGCCGTGCTCGGCACCGAATCCGGTGTCCAGGTCTCCGGCTTCCACGCATCGGAGCGCAGGAACGCCTTCGAGCAGTGGAAGAACACCTCGTCGACGTGCACTTCCAGCGCCAGGATGGGCCGCTTTCCCTGCACCGCGAGATCGTCGAAATAGTCGGCGTCCGAGAGGATCCGGGCCCGGCCGTTGATCCGCACGGTGTCCCCGCGACCCGGTATGACGAAGATCGTGCCGACGTGCGGATTGGCCAGCACGTTGAGATAGCCGTCCACCCGTTTGTTGCCGGGGCGCTCCGGGATGGCGATGGTGGTGTCATCGATGATGTGTACGAATCCGGGCGGGTCACCCTTGGGGGAGACGTCCACCCGGCCGTCGGTGTCGGTGGTGGCCACGAAACACAGCGGGGAGTTGGCCACCCATTGTCGGTGTACATCGAGCAGACGGTCGCTCACCTTGTTGGCCACCGCGGGTGCAGGATGGCCGACGATCTCTCGCAAAGCGTCAACCGACGTGATCTCGACTGGTTCGGTGCTCACCCGATCCATCATGCCCCGAATCGTCGGATCAATGCGCGCCTGTCCAGCTTGCCGATGCCTCGGCGGGGGAGTTCGTCGATGACGTGCAGCTCCCGCGGTGCGGCGGTGGGGTCGAGTGTCCTGCTGATATGGGCCCGCAGCTCGGCGAGCGTCGGCTCGCGCTGCCCGGCCGCCAGCACGACCGCCGCGACGACGCGCTGGCCGAGGCGGGCGTCGGGGACCCCGAACACCGCGCACTCGGCGACGGCGGGGTGTCCCGCCAGCGCGTTCTCCACCAGCTGGGGCAGCACGGTCAGCCCACCGGTGCTGACCGCGTCATCGGCACGGCCCAGGATGCTCAGCACGCCCGAATCATCCACTGCGCCAAGGTCATCGGTGCGGAACCAGCCCGGCTCGGCGAACGGGTCGGGGTCGGCGGGGTTGCGGTACCCGGATGCCAGCACCGGCCCGCCGAGGGATACCCGCCCCGCGTCCAGACGTATCTGCACGCCGTCGAGCGGCACGCCGTCGTACACACAACCACCGCAGGTTTCGCTCATCCCGTAGGTCCGCACCACCCGCACCCCAGCGGCAGCGGCCCTCTCGCGCACCCCCGCCGGCATCGGGCCACCGCCGATCAGGACAGCGTCGAGTTCGGCCAGCGCCGCGGCGGCCGATGGGTCGGCCAGCGCCTTGTCGAGCTGGTTGGACACCAGCGAGGTGTAGCGCCGCCCGGTTCCCATCGCGGTCACCGCGGCGACCAGGTCGGCGGGCTCGAAACTCGCGTCCAGTGCGACGGGGGCGCTCCCGCCGACAACGCTGCGCACCAGGACCTGCAGGCCGGCCACGTGATGGGCGGGCAGTGCCAGCAGCCAGCGGCCGGGACCGCCGAGGCGCCGGTGGGTCGCGGTGGCACTGCAGGTCAACGCGGCAGCGGAAAGCATGGCGCCCTTGGGGATTCCGGTGGTGCCCGAGGTCGACACCACGACCGCGATATCGTCGTCGATGAGTTCGCCGGCGCGCAGCGTGGCGGTCAGCAGGTCGCGCCGGCGGGTATCGGCGGCCGGCACCGGCAGACGCGCGCCGCCGCCGGCGAGCGCGGACTCGAGATCCGGCAGTATCGCCAGGGCCGCGGCGCCGGTGCCGACGGCGAGGGTTTTCAGGACGGTGATGCCGGGCCCTCCGGATCCTGTTCTCTCGGGTCATCGAGCGGCCGGCCCGGGTTGGGCAGCCGGGCCCGCGCCCGTGTGGCGTCTTGCTCCAGCATTGCGTGCACTGCGCCAGCCTGCCAGATGGGTGTCACCAGCGCCGATGTTGCCGACAATCTCCAACGCGGGCCGGCGCGAACATGAACGCTCGAAGAACAACGTCGGGCTCCACCTCAAACCCGCAGGTGGGACGCGACTCCCGACTTGGGTGAAATTGCGCGAAATGCTGTGAGATGTCTCAGAATTGCGGCATGAGCGCTGAGCTGATCATTCTGGTGTTGCTGATTGCCACAGCACTGGCATTCGACTTCACCAACGGCTTCCACGACACCGGCAACGCGATGGCGACCTCCATCGCGACCGGGGCGCTCAAGCCGAAGACCGCGGTGGTGCTGGCCGGCGTGCTGAACCTGGTGGGTGCCTTCCTCTCGGTCGAGGTGGCCGTCACGGTCACCACCTCGGTGCTGAAGGTGCAGGACTCCGGCACCGGCTCGCTGTTGCCGGGGATCGATGCTTCCACGGGCCTGACCATCATCTTCGCCGGTCTGATCGGCGGCATTCTGTGGAATCTGCTCACCTGGCTGTTCGGCATCCCGTCGAGTTCCTCGCACGCGCTCTTCGGTGGGCTCATCGGCGCCGGCCTGGCCGCGCTGGGAACCGCGGGCGTCAACTGGTCCGGGGTCACCCAGAAGGTGCTGATCCCCGCGGTCGCCGCGCCCGTCATCGCCGGCCTGGTCGCCTGCTGCGGCACCTGGATGGTCTACCGGCTCACCCGCAACGTTGCCGAGAAGCAGCGCCGGGAGGGCTTCCGCTGGGGGCAGATCGCCACGGCCTCGCTGGTCGCGCTGGCACACGGCACCAACGATGCGCAGAAGACCATGGGTGTCATCGCGCTCGCCCTCATCACCACCGGCCACCTGACCGGTGATGTCAAGGAACAGGGCCTTCCGTTCTGGATCATCTTCAGTTGCGCGGTCGCCATCGGCCTCGGTACCTACCTGGGCGGCTGGCGGGTGATCCGCACGCTGGGTAAGGGCCTCGTCGAGATCGAGTCACCTCAGGGCTTCGCCGCCGAGGCCTCCTCTGCGGCAATCATTCTGAGCTCCAGCGCCGCCGGTATGGCGCTGTCGACCACGCATGTGGCCACCGGCTCGATCCTCGGTAGCGGCGTGGGCAAGCCCGGCGCTGAGGTCCGCTGGGCGGTCGCGGGCCGGATGGCCGTCGCCTGGCTGGTCACGCTGCCCGCCGCCGGGCTGGTCGGCGCGCTGTCGTACTGGCTGTCCAGCGGGGTGAAGTCGCTGACCGGCTCCGACCTGGTCGGCGATGGGCTGATCTTCCTCCTCCTCGTTGTGCTGTCGGCCTACATGTGGTGGCGCGCCCAGCAGCAGAAGGTCGACCACAGCAATGTCAACGCCGACTGGGATTCCTCGACCAACTCCGTCGTTCCGGCCGAGCTACGCGAAACCGGTTCGGACAGCAAGCCCGCCGCGTCGGTCTGACCGCACAAGCTAAGGAATTCTGATGGTGTACTTGGAGAGCATCCTGAAGGTGCTGGCGATCGGCCTGCTGCTCGGTGCCGGTCTGCCCGCCGTGTTCGCGCTCGGGCTGGTGGCCTACGCCCGTGGCGCCGACGGCGCGGATGCGGCCGCCGCTCCGGCGAACCCCGCGCTGAAGTTTCTCGGTATCGCACTGTTCGTCTTCGTCGGTTGGGTGATCTTGACCGCGGTGCTGTGGATCACCAGAGCCACGATCATTCACCACACCGGTGTGGACCTCTTCCCGTTCCTGCCCAAGAAGTGAGTACCTGGAATATGAGTGAGAACAAGAGCTTTCTGGACAGCGTCCTCGGCTGGCTGCACCAGGGTTACCCCGAGGGTGTTCCTCCGACGGACTACTTCGCGCTGCTGGCGCTGCTGAAGCGTTCGCTCACCGAGGACGAAGTGGTCAAGGCCGCCCAGGCGGTCCTGCGGTCCAGCAACGGTGACACGCCGGTGACCGAGGCCGAGATCAGTGGCGCGATCCAGATGATCATCGCCAAGGAGCCCAATCCCGAAGAGCTGCATCAGGTTGCGGCGCGGCTGGCCTCGGTGGGCTGGCCGCTGGCGGCCCCCGCTCGCTGAGCGGACACCAGGCACTGCTTGAAGTAGCTGCGCAACATCGTGCGCAGCCGCGGGGCAGAGATATCGTTGAGCATCGAATCCGTTGCGCAGTAGTAGCTTCCGGTGACGGCCACGGTCAGCGACACGCGTGTCGAGTGGTCGTGATCGGGCCCCAGCAGCAGCGCGTGCAAACGGTCGGCGATGGCCTGAAGTTCGGGGTGCCGGGCGACGAGGTGGTCGATGTAGCGGTCTCTGCGGAACGGGAACGCCGCGTTGCGTTGGCCGACCATCAGGTCGACGACTCCCTCGATCGCGGCATCACGTCGAGATTCGCTGTGCGGTAACGATTCAGCGGCCTCGATGAGGCGGGCGACATCGTCGAACACCGGCCGTAGCGCGGCCAGCACAATCTCGTCCTTGGACCGGAACTGGTAGTAGACCGCGGCTTTACCGACGCCGATCCGGTCGGCGATCATCTGCAGCGATGTGCCCTGCACCCCGTGTTCGGCGAACAGTTCGACGGCCACCTCGACCACGCGGTCGCGCGCTGCCCCGCGTGCTCTGACCATGGAGCCCTTTCCCTCGCTGCGGCACTCAAGCACGCCTACATCGTCCCTTTGGCTAGTCATTGTTACGTACTGTGATGAGCAACACTTAGCCGTGTGGCTTGTATGAAGTAAGCCGATTGTATAACTTGAGTGCGACCGATGGCTGAGGGGTTCATCGGGCCGGCCTATCGGCGCGTCACTGCAGGAGGGAAGCGGACATGCAACTGCTCAAACGGGCGTGGCTGCCCCTGGTGATCGTCGTGGTGGTGGGGGTAGCCGGCTTCACGGTGGACCGCGTCCGCGGCATGTTCGCATCCGACCCGCCCCTGGTCACGCCGATCGAGTTCGCCAACGACCCTGAGCCGTTCGATCCAAAAGTGGTGACCTACGAAATCTTTGGCCCGGAAGGGGCGGCGGTAGATGTGAACTACGTGGACCTGCAGGGCGAACCGCAGCGCGTCGACGGTGCGATCCTGCCGTGGTCGGTCACGCTGCAGACGACCGAACCCTCGGCCGCGGCCAACATCGTCGCCCAGGGCAAGACCAGCTTCCTGGGTTGTCGGGTGCTCGTCGACGGTGAGACCAAGGACGAGCGCAGCATCAGCGGCACCAACGTCCAGACCTTCTGCATCGTGAAGTCGGCATGAGCGCACACGGCGCGCACAGTGCGGATACGCCCACCGGGCCCATCGCCGTCGTGCCCGCTGCACACGAAACCGCGCATTTCGGCCGGATTGCGCGGCTGTTCCGAAAGTTGGCCATCCCCTTCATCCTCGGCTGGATCGCCATTGCGGTCCTACTGAACGTTGCCGTCCCGCAACTGGAAGCGGTCGGTGAGATGCGGTCGGTCTCGATGAGCCCGAAAGAGGCGCCGGCCGTCATCGCCACCGAGCACATCGGCCGGGTCTTCGACGAATACGAGTCCAACAGCTCGGTGATGATCGTGCTGGAGGGCAAGGACAAGCTGGGTGACGATTCTCGTCGCTACTACTCAGAGCTGATCGAGAAGCTGCGCGCGGACACCAAACACGTTGAGCACGTTCAAGACTTGTGGAGCGATCCGCTTACCGCATCCGGTGTGCAGAGCGGGGACGGCAAGGCGGTCTACGTCTCGGCGAACCTCGCCGGAAACCAGGGCGAGGCGCTGTCGCTGGAGTCCATTGAAGCCGTCAAGAACATCGTGCACAGCGTGGCGGCGCCACCGGGGGTCGAGGTCTTCGTCACCGGCTCCGCAGCGATGACGGCCGAGCAGACCGAGGCCAGCCACGGCAGTATGCGGTTGATCGAGGCGTTGACCTTC
>SXGT01334607.1_pt1 | contig 10603 bp, 8 predicted proteins | sample 3176221 | NCBI WGS metagenome assembly SXGT01 (sample SAMN11356862, study PRJNA531348) | freshwater metagenome | isolation source: freshwater sample F1-120 | place: China: Fuxian Lake, Yuxi | collected 2017-12-25
CCGTTTGTTGCTCGTGCTCGGGTAGCGTAATAGGCTCGGACATGCCGGCAGTTAAATAAAGTCAGCGCCTTTTGTCCAGTTTTATACCGCCTTTTGTTTCACCTGCCTCCTTAAAGTCGAAATCTTGAAACTGCCCTGGGCCCAGCTCAGTCTCATGGCATCGTCCACCCTGTACCCTTTGTCTGCCACCAAAAGGAGGGTATATTGCCAGCGGTTGCTCAGGAACAAGCCCACGCCGATGGCGACGACGACGGTCAGAGCTACCAGGATTCCCACGACCCAACTAATGCCTCGGTTGCCTCCGGGCGCGACACCTAGGAGCAGGGCGGGAATGACGGCAACCAGGGCAATGATCGCAGCGGACAGACCTGTGGCAATGGCTGGCAGGGCATACCCCCCGGCGAGCGCACCAAACCGCGGACCAAATCCACTGAACGCCACGCCCAATTCCGGGGATTCCCCACGGAACTTTCGCAGATAAAGCGTCATGAGTCCCCCGGTGAAGGGTCCGGCAAAGATCAGGGACAAAATGCCGCCGATGTAAGGAAAGATTTGGACGGCGTAATTGAGAAAGCTGATCAAGACGCCTGCTCCCATCGCCATGCCCACCGGCTGGGTCAGCAATCGGGCCGCCGAACTGACACTCTCTCCAATCTCCACACGGTGGACTTGTTGCAGGAGTTGTTCTTCTGAAATCCAGGCGCCTCCAGGCGCTGGCATGGGCGCCCCCTCTCGCAGCCGCTGCAAGAACACTGGCTTGCATCCGGCACAGACATGCCGCGTGCCAAATTGAACGGTCTCACTTGTCGGAAAGAGGTTTCCGCACTCCGCACAGATCACCTTGTCCGTCCCCTTGCCACCCAATCCCGAGGCACTGCCCCCGGTCCCATCGCCCCTACCTCCCGCCAAATCCACTGGTGCCATCAGTTCGGGCGGAGGTGCCGTTGGTGATGTGGCCAGTGTGGATCGAAGGGCGGAAAAAGGCTCCCAACCTGACATGCCTTCCTTCCAGACCAATGTCTCGTCTTGAACAACTCCGGAGGACACCAGCTGGATCAATTCGGATTCCGTGATCGGGCCACTTCGATTTCCTCCGTTCGCATAATACCATTTCATGAGGTTGGTTGATGTTTAATGCGCTAATCATGAACCAAGCTGCCGTGGGATAAAGCCTCAACTTGAGTGATTTGTTCCCCAAGGCGTCGCTCCGAGTTGTCGGACATTTGGTGATCGGTTGTTACGGGACTTCCACCAAAGCGGTGGAGGGCCACCGCATCTCCAAAAGGCGTGGTGTTTTTGGAGTGCGGCAGCCCTGCCGCTTTCCGCCCCAGATTCCAATGCGACGCGGGTCACAAGGATCCATCGATCGGCACTTTTGACCGTTGCCAGGCTTAATCCGCGGGCGCGGTGCGGAAAAACTGGCGGTCCACGGCATTCGTGGTCCCGTCTAGATACAGCAGAACCCCTTCGGGATCCCTGATCTCGATCGCGGGTCCCCGGATCCAGTCGATCAGATTTGTGGAGCGGTCCAGGCGGAAAACCTGATCGGGTGCACCACTAAATAAGAAAAGGCTTTCGTCGGCATTCTTTGGGTATTCCAGGAATTTCACGGCGGATGCAAACGCACCTGCTTGAGACCGCAAGATTGCTCCCTCCGCTCCGACGGCGATGAGTTGGCCGTTTCGGGTTGCCAGTCCATAGAGGGATTTGCCGGTAATGGAATCCACTGGCTCCCATTCGAGGGTGTTTTGGCTCGCGAGCACTGTTCCCTGAGTTCCTACCGCATAAAAAGTCCTTTCCACCTCGATGACATCATTCAACCAGGCGTTTACCCGGCTGCTTCGTTGGTCCCACGACCTCCCATCGGCACTCGTGAGAATCAACCCGTTTTGACCGACAGCAACAAATCGGTCGTTGAGCCAACGGACGCGATAGATCCAGTTGGTCGTGGCCATGGAATGGTCGGTCCATTGCAATCCGTCCGCGCTATGCAACAAGGTCCCGAGATCGCCAACACTGACAAATCCCTGGCTGGAATAAGCCAACGAACTGAGAAACGTGGACCTCGGAGAATTCCGTGGAGTCCATGTCTTGGCATCGGCGCTGGTCAGAATGGTTCCGTTCGCTCCGGAAACGACGACCAGTCCGGCACTGATACAGACGCCCTGGAGATCGGACGTGACTTTGGAGGTCGATGCACCCCACGCCAAGCCGAGTGTGTTGACTTGGTTGGTAAGCACCACTTGAGTGACCACAGTGCCGTTGGTGAAGAGATTGGTCGTGGTGAAGGGTTGATATTCAGGTTCACTGACCGCGATGGCGCCGCCGCTGCCGACGGCGACCAACAGTTGCTCGCGTCCAGCAACGCCCAGATAAACCACATCCGTCGCGTTTGCGGGCGCCAGTGCGGTCAGCCAGCCAATTCCATTTTCACTTTGCAACAATGCTGCACCTTGTCCGACTGCGGAGTAGAAGGTGTTGGTCGTGTGGTTGGTGCTGATGACGACGCGTTCGTTGACGAAGGAGGCAGCTAAATTGGTTCCATACGCGGTCGCCTGAGTGATGTCCCACAACCACGATCGGGTTGGATTGGCCAAAGCGCTCCAATTGTAGCTGAAACCGCTGCGGCGACCTGTTACCAGCAGCCCCGTGCGACCTCCTAACACAAATTGGGACCCATCCCAGACGGCACTGTAATAGGTTGCTGCCGGCGGTGGTGAAATCCGGTTCGGATCCACTTCGTTGTTCCAGTCCTGACCTCGACCCAACGTGGTATCGATCAGGACAACGCCTGCCCCCACTGCAACTGTCTGACGGAGATTGTTGACCGTACCGGCGGTGAGATGATTCGTGGTTCCGGTGGAAACCGCTCTCCAATTCGATGTGCCATTCGAGCTCGTCAGAACGACGCCGCCTTCGCCCAAAGCGATGAAGACTAGTCCAGTCCAAACTACCCGATTGAGATTGGCGGTGGTGCCACTGGAGCGTTTGGTCCAGGTCATGCCATTGGGACTGGTGGCGATCGAACCTCCTTCACCCACGGTGATAAAGAGACCTGCCGTGCTGCTGTAGGTGACACTGCGCAGCCAGTCGTTGAGGCCTGACGAACGGGGGGTCCATGCAATTCCATCGGGACTGGTGTAAATCGCGCCGTTGTCGCCAACTGCCACCACCAAGGATTCGGAGACCCCCACACCTTCCAACCAATTGTCCGTTCCCAATTCAATTGAAGTGAGTTCGTCGGCACTCATTCCACTTAGCAGCAGTCCGGACTCACCCGTGACGATGAGTCGGTCGCCAAAATAGACTGCGGCGCGCAGCGCTCGCCTCGTCCGGGTCTCATGGCGTTGCCAATTGGTCAGATCACTGCTGGAGTACAATTGCCCCCGTTCGCACGCGGCGATGTAAGGCAGGTTCGTACTGCTGAAGGCCAACGCCGTGACATTATTTCCAAAAGGAAGTGGGTTGGACCAGTGCCAGTGGAGGTTGGTGGTATCACCTTGGAGTGCTAGTGGTTCGAGTCCCAGCCACAGGAGGGTCAACCCGATGAAACGAAGTGAGGCAGACCATCGGGAGCAGGGTTGGCATTCACCGAATTTAAGGCAATACATGCAGAGCAGCGGTGCATTATACCCCTGGCACCGCAAACAGCAACTGACCGGGGAGTCACAGAAGTGCCAAATCTTGGAACAATCGCGAATCGGATCTCCGTTACCATTTCACACCGACACTCAGTTTCGCGCCGAAACGGTTCTTGTAGAACAGTTGCTTTCGCGTCGCGCCGTACTCATGCACGAGCTTCGTGAGTTTCACGTCGAAACAGCAATATTCCGCAATCTCGACCATGCGCCCCTCGCGAAACCATTCGATGGCTTGCAATTCTTCGCTGGTCTTCTCCAACCCCAGGGTCGCTGCCGCAATGGAATCGAGCGAGAGTCGGTGCTGGAGTGTGCGCTGCAACTCAACCAGCATGTCCAATGTTGGTACCTGCGTCAGATCGAAGATCGTGTAGCCGTGCAGCACTTCGTAATCGAATCGGAGGTTATTAAAGCCCACGACCAGGTCGGCACGCTGCAGTTCACGTATGAGCTGGTCGACGCGCGTTTCACTGTAGATTTCGTACGTGCCCCGCGTGGTGCTGTACGTCACCCCAATGCTCATGCGCATATCACGGATTTTGTCCCAGCCCCCCACCTCATCGGCCGACTTCTGCGTTTCGAGATCAAAATAGACAATGTTCTTCATGCCAGCGCACACCCAGATCAATCGGTTCAGCTCAAAAGTTCCGGAATCGGTGCGCCACCATTGGTCACCATCCGTTGCCGGCCAAGAAGATCCGGAAATTCCGCGTTTGGCGAGATGCCTAATCGATGAAACACGGTTGCCGCCAAGTCAGCCGGCAGAATCGGACGCGCTGTGGGATATCCACCCTCGCGATCACTGGATCCCAGCACCAACCCGCTTGGGGTTCCCGCTCCAGCCATCACCACCGAGAAACAATGTCCCCAATGATCCCGTCCGCCTTCTGGATTGATCTTGGGCGATCGTCCAAACTCACCCATCACCAACACGAGGGTTTCATCGAGCAATCCGCTGGATTCGAGGTCGTCGAGCAGAGTGGCAAATGACCGGTCAAATGCTGGACAAAGAACGTCTTTACAACGCTCCGCGTTTTTTTGATGCGTATCCCACAGCGGATTTCCAACCGAGGTGTCGCCCGCTTCGCGCGGCCAGTTCACCTGCACCAAGCGCACACCGCTTTGAATCAATCGACGCGCCAGCAACAGGCTCTGGCCAAATTTGTGTCGACCATATCGATCGCGCCAGCTCGCCGGTTCGGCGTCCAACTCAAAAGCAGCCCGCGACCCGGCATTGCGCATCATGTCGAAGGCCTGCTGTTGCACCCGGTCGAAGCCTCGCGTGAGGGACGTACTGACTCGCGCCTGAAACGAGCGATCCAATCCCTCTAACAATCCCGCCCGCGCCGTCATTCGGAGTTCGTCCACGGCCGGTGGCAATCTCAAACCGTCCACCACGAATGGAAAGCGACCCGGATCGCATCGCAGCAGAAACGGGTTGTGGGTCGCACCCATGATGCCCGCGTCTTGTCCAGGCCACGGCACATTCGGGTTATTGACGATTGCCTCCGGCAAAACCACTGACGAAATTGGCACCTTCTCGCTCGGCTTTAATGCCCCTACCATCGCCGCCAAACTGGGGAAATCGTCGGATGTCGCCGGTGTCTCCGCGTTGCCAGCGGGGTGCGGATATCCTGTCAGCATGAAGTGCCCACTCGACGAATGCGAATTGATGTCGGTGGTCATCGACCGGATTATGGTCACTCGGTGCGCCTTGCGTGCGATGGCAGGCAGGAGCTCGCTGAAGTGAATACCAGGAATCGATGTTGGAATCGACCTGAATGGCCCCCGGATTTCTAGAGGCGCATTGGGCTTTGGATCAAAGGTTTCGTGCTGGGGCGGTCCTCCGGTCATGAACACCAGCAGACAGGACTTCGCGCGACCAAAGGAAGTCAAGGAGGAGGGGCGCGGCCGCGATGCGGCTTGTGCGTGGTTTCGAAGCAACCCAGGCAACCCAATCCCCAGTGCCCCGATGGCACCGGCTTGCAGCCACTCGCGCCGGGACCAAGCGTCACCCCCAGATCTCATAGGACCCCGGCTTGCGCTGTGATCAATGGTTGAAGAGGAATTCTTTCGTGTTCAACAGAGCCCAAAGAGTGTCTTCATAGGCTTCTCGTCGAGCCTTGGTGCGCGCGGCGTCCGTTTCCTTCGCGTCTTTTCCTTCTTTCACCGCCGTATTCTTTTTCGAGAGATATTCTTTCGCAAACTTCAGCTCTTCGGATTGCGGATCACGCGCGTAGGCTACTCGATACAAATCTCGAAGCTTGTCATCGTCCTGCCGCTCGGCATCCAGCGCCAACCGCGCAGCACGGCCGGAATCCGCCGCAAGACGGTCTTGAATATCCTTCGAGTTCAGCAAGTGCAGGCTCTGGCTCAGACTGGCGTCCATGGAACGTTCACATTCACAAGCGCTGCTGCTCTCAGGCCGACCAAATACCGTTAGGAAATAATTGTTTGCGTTGAAGCTGTTGTCGGGGAGGCACACCGCACGGGTTCCCGGTGGTAATCCTTCAAATTTGGACTCACTCATCAGCATGGTGTTGACGGCATCGAAAAGCACTTCCGCCGTCAGTCGGCGTGGATAGTAGCGACTGAAGTGATGGCGATCTCGAGCGTTGTATTGGTTTGGAATCGAGCTGAGTTGGTACGTGGATGACCGTGCGATATTCCTCACCAGGTCTTTCAGATCGTAGCCGCTCTGAATAAAGCGGTCGGCCAAGGCGTCCAGCAGTTCGGGATTGGTCGGTGGGTTGGTGTCCCTCAAATCGTCCTCCGGATCCACCAAGCCCCGGTTGAAAAAGTGCTTCCAGTACCGATTCACCAAGCACCGCGCAAACGTCTTGTTATCCGTGGAAGTGAGCCAATCCGCTAACACCAGGCGCGGATCCTCGTCAGCACCCAGATTCAACGGCGTTTCGCCCAATCCAGCGGGACGAACGTCTTTATTGTTTTTCTTGTTCTTGGCGACCGCCGTGCCTCGCCGATGGGAGACCAACTCTTCGCCTGGCCTCGAGCCCGGTTTGGTGCCTACCTGAGAGAAGAATGCTGAGAAACTCCAATAATCATTTTGGCTCCATTTTTCGTAAGGATGATGATGGCACTGGGCGCACTGCAATCGCAGACCGAGGAACAATTGGGCGGTATCTTCCAATTGAGCCGTGGGAGTCTTCACCTGTCGATACCAAGCCACTGGCGGATTCTCGGTGATATCGCCAGATGCTGAAACGATTTCCCGCACGAATTGGTCGAAAGGCTTGTTCTGATAGAGACTGTCCCGAATCCAGGCATGGAAGGCATAGGTTCCATTTGCGTGTTTGGGATCGGTACGCTTGTTTCGGAGCAACGCACCCCATTTGTTAGCAAAATAGTCCGCGTAATCTCCAGAATTCACCAACCGCTCGATCACCGTATCCCGATTGTTGGGACTCTTGTCCGACAGGAATGCCTGCGATTCGGCCGGAGTCGGCAACCGCCCCGCAATGTCGATCGTCACTCGGCGGATGAACGTGGCGTCATCGCAGAGGTCGCTCGGGGGAATGCCCACTTTCTGCAGCTTCCGGAAAACATGCTCATCCACAAAGGTCTTCGCGATCGGCAAATGGTCGACAGGCGCTCCCAACGGAACCGTCGCCCGAAAGACCGCTACTTGGGCTTGGTAACGTACCATGACCGCAACTTCGCCGGGTTGGTTGAATACTTTCACCAACCCGCGTTCCTCCGGACGGGCCATGTCCTTGTCATTGGCCTCAAACAAGGCACTGCGAGTGACGTCCTCGGTGCTGCCATCCGAGTAATGCGCGCTCACCACCAACTGTTGTTCCCCGTTCAACGGAAGTGTCCGTTCGGTCGGAAACACAGAAATTCGCGTTACCGTCGGGTCCGAATCCTTGCCAACGGGCATTCCTTGCCGAATCCAGCGGACCAGAAGTCGGTAATCGTCGCTGTCAGGTTCAAGTCGTTTTCCGCCGCCGTGCGGGAGCGTGGCAGCTCCTTTTTCCAGAAGCAGACTTCGCTCGGGTGACGCGGGGAAAATCCGACGCCCTCGCGCTTCCTTGACCAAATGTTCGTAATCTTCCTCTGGTTCAAACCCTAACAGGCTCAGGCGAAACCCGTTCTGCCCGGCGCTCTTCCCGTGACAGCCTCCGCCATTGCAGCCGTTCTTGGTGAAAATCGGGACAATCTGGTTAGCGAAGTTGATCGAACGGGATTGCGTCGAATTCTCCACCGCCACGGGAAAACTGGACTCCAAGCCATCCGCGCCCTTTGCGACAACCCGACACGTGCCGTCGGTCACCGGGGTGACGCGACCGGCTTTATCCACGGCCACGATTCCTGGTGGTTCCGATGACCAACTCAATTGTTGGGTCAGATCGCGCTCTTTGCCGTCGCTGCTGATCGCGGTAGCCAACAATTGCTGGGCGGCATCTTTGCTCTTAAGAACGAGTTTGGAAGTGCTTGGCCCGTAATGGATTTTGAGTGTGTCTGCCTCGATGGAACTCGCTTGCATCGACAGCCAACAAGCCGCCAGACCCCCCAAATGCCGACGCCACCGCGCTCCAGCGGTCGCTTGATCAGGACGATACGTGATGAGCATGGTGGAACTGTACCGCAAAGAGGCGAGGAGGAACAAGGGCCACTTTCATCAAGGCAACAATTCTCCTTTTGAAGCTTTTGATAGGTTTAGGGGAGCACGGTAAGGCAACTCCTTGAGGAAGGGAAAATTTGAGCAATTCATTCGTTTTGGACGCTTCCGTCCCAATTTCTTGATCGCCCTCCGTCGGCACTCGCTGGGTGATTGGGGCGATTGCGGCGCTGAAGATTAGGCTAAGAATGGCTTACATTAATTCCGCTCCTTCTAGCGCCCGCAGACCCCGCCACTGCCGTGTCCCAACAGGCAGATCAACGAACCGCAAAATCCAAAATGCCAACAAACCGTTATCAAATCTCCCCCCCCCAACCGCCGAACCTTTTGCGCCGTCTTCGGCGTACACTTAAGCAATAATTGCACATGCCCCAACACCGGACGACCCACCCCACACCGCTTCCCACCACGACCCCCACCCGTCACCAGCAAGGCATGCGATACCGCTTGTTTGGGCTTCGCCGACTCCGCAACCGATTTGGGCGCCTCGCCGTGATGGTCATACCAAAGACGGTACCGCGCTTCAATCTCCGCCCCTCTCGAAGCTCGGCTTTAGCCAAGGACTGGTCGCTCACCTGATGCCAGTGACGAGGAAATCCGTGTTCTCAAAGAGCAGCTCGGTAAGCCACCTCGATTCACTGACGATCAACGGCGACGCCTCGCTGTCAAACGCAAACCCATCGGCAGAAAAGGCCTTTTGCAATTCGCGAGCATCGTCACCCCAGACACCCTGATCGGCTGGCATCGTCGACTCATCGCAACACAGTATGATGGCTCCGGAAAGTAAAGACAGCCAGGAAGGCCCGGCACTCGGGCTGCCATCCAGGAACTGATCTTAACGATGGCGAGAGAGAATCGGTCGTGGGGCGATACACGCATCCAAGGAGCCCTGGCCTATCTTCATCACGAAGTGGGACGTGGCACCATTGTTGATGTCCTTCGTGAAGCCGGCCTCGGGCCATCACCAGAGCGGCGCAAAGGCACCGATTGGAACACATTCCTAACAACCCATTGGGATTCCATCGCGGCAACGGATTTCTTCACCGTCGAAGTATGAACCGCTTCGGGCCTTGTCCGCTACCATGTCATGTTCGTCATCCGGTTGGTCACTCGGGAAGTCCACATTGCTGGAATCATACCGGAACCGGATTGGCCATGGATGAATCAGATGGCCTGCAATCTGACCGATGCCTCAGAAGATTTTCTGCGCGGCTGTCGATTCCTGATCCACGATCGTTCTACCCTATTCACCGCTCAGTTTCGTGACATCCTCGCATGTGCTGGTGTGGACTCCATCCGACTCCCGGCACGATCTCCAAAATCTGCCTTCCTCCCAAATCTAGCCCGTTGCGCTTTCTACTGTCTGAATCGCAGATTCCCACTGAAATGCCTTGAAATAACAGGGGCTGTTTGATAGGGGCAGCCATTCCCGTGATCGCATGGATGGTCTCTTCCTCGCAATGGATAAGGATAATTCCAACCAAAGGTTTCAGCTTGAGATGATGGAGCCGAAGCTTCTGCTGTCGGATGTTCCCGCAGTTGAGTTGCTTGGAGCCACTTCGGTACCCGATGCGCAACCCCGAGAAACGGGTGATGAAGTTGCCTGGTTGTTCCTAGAATCGACGGCGGCGGACTCCCAATCTATTCCGTCGCTACTTGACGCAGCGGTTGAGCAGCTCAGCGGTCTCGGTTTTAGTCCCGAGCAGTTGGAGAAAGCCCGTGATGTCCAAGCACAAATCGCCGATCTACCTGGATGGACGCTGGCAGAAGCGAGCAGCGACGGCATCACGATCGATCGAGAGGGTGGCGGCTATGGCTGGTTTATCGATCCGAGTCCGGCGGATGCTGTTGAATTCACTCAACAGGGCAAAGATCTTCAAGCGGTCCAAGGAAGCCCAGCCGAAGGGCGCTTGGACCTGCTCACCGTTTTAACTCATGAGTTAGGCCACTATCTGGGGTTGGAAAATAGCGACGGTAGCGAAGCAGCTACCGCGTTCATGCAGTCTGGAATACGACCTGGAATAAGGCGGTTGCCCGCAACTATAGCAAGTGAATTCCAACAAACCCAATTCGACGGCAGGGCAGTTTCAAGAAAAGTGGTTTGGCCGGATTGGTTGAAGGATGGACCCGCGGAAGAACAATAGGCAGGCGGGATATTGAGAACTCGGCTGATTTTTCACCAGGGCCACGCTTGAAAGTAAGCGCATGGCTTCTTGAAGCCATGAGTCTGGGCAAAGGCCTTGTGGCCTCCCAGGCGCGCTTAGATGCATGCTGGGAAGTTGCCCCCGTGGTGTCTTTAATTGGGTCCTTGGCTATGTCTAGC
>SXGT01411268.1_pt1 | contig 10603 bp, 9 predicted proteins | sample 3176221 | NCBI WGS metagenome assembly SXGT01 (sample SAMN11356862, study PRJNA531348) | freshwater metagenome | isolation source: freshwater sample F1-120 | place: China: Fuxian Lake, Yuxi | collected 2017-12-25
ACAGCGACTCCGGCGTCGTGATGAGGATGTCGGGCGGCGACGTCAGGAGGGCGCGGCGCTCGCGCTGCGGGGTGTCGCCGGAGCGGACGCCGACCCGGACGTCGGTGAAGGAGTCGCCCCGACGGGCCGCGACCTGGGTGATGCCGACGAGCGGGGAGCGCAGGTTGCGCTCGACGTCGACGGCCAGCGCCTTGAGCGGGGACACGTAGAGGACGCGCGTGCGACGCTCCTTGTCCGGCGCGGGCTCGTGCAGCAGCCGGTCGACGGAGGACAGGAAGGCAGCGAGGGTCTTGCCCGACCCGGTGGGCGCGACGACCAGCACGTGCCGCTGCTCGGCCACCGCGTCCCACGCCCCGGCCTGCGCCTCGGTGGGCGCGGCGAACGCGCCCTCGAACCACGCGCGGGTGGCCGGCGCGAAGTGGCGGAGCGGGTCGGGCACCACCCCATCGTGGCAGCGGCCACCGACAGCCGCGCGGCGACGAGGGCCGGACCCGGGGGTGCGGAGGATACGCGAGACGACCGGGTCGCGACGCGCCACGGGCCTTGACCCGGGACGGACGTCCCGTGAGGCATCCTGCTGGCATGTCGCACCGCACCACCCGCATCGTCGCCAGCGCGCTCGCCGCCGTCCTGCTCCTCGGGGCCTGCTCGGGAGGTGACGACGACCCGTCCGCCGCCCCCGCGCCCGAGGCGTCCGAGGGCGACGGCGCGAAGGTCGTCGAGGTGTCGCCGGTGACGGGCAAGCCGTTCCAGAACGGCCGCCCCGACCACCCCGTCTTCGTCGTGAAGGTCGAGAACACCGACGCCGGGGCGCCGCAGATCGGCCTCGACCAGGCCGACCTGGTCGTCGAGGAGCTCGTCGAGGGCGGCATCACCCGGCTCGCGGCCATGTACTACTCCACGCTGCCGAAGACGGTCGGCCACGTCCGCTCGCTGCGCGGCACCGACATCGGCATCGCCAAGCCGGTGGGCGGGCAGATCGTCGCCTCCGGCGGTGCCATCAAGAGCCTCGTGCAGGTCCGCGGCGCCAAGGTCGTCGCGCACACCGAGGACGCGGGTGCGTCCGGGTTCCGCAGCGACCCGGCCAAGTCGCGGCCCTACAACCGCCTGGTCGACCTGCAGACCCTCGCGAGCACCGCTCCCGACTCCGCCGCCCCGGGCCCGTACTTCGACTGGACGCCGGCCGGTGCCGAGGACGAGGGCCCGGAGCGGACGCCGGCCTCGCGCGCCTCGGTGCGCTTCTCGCCGTCGTCGACCACGACCTGGACCCTGCGCGACGGCACCTGGATCCGCACCAACGGCCACGCGACGAAGGAGTTCCGCGCCAACAACCTCGTCGTGATGTTCGCCGACGTCGTCGACGCCGGCTACCTCGACCCGTCCGGCAGCCGGGTCCCCGAGACGAAGGTCAAGGGCAAGGGCCGGGCCGTGATCCTCACCGCCGACGGCGCCGTCGAGGGCACCTGGACCAAGCCGGGCGTCTCCGACACCGTCACCTTCAAGACCAAGGACGGCGCCCCCGTCACGATCAAGCCCGGCAAGACGTGGATCGAGCTCGTGCCGAACGACGGCGGGACCGTCACCTACAACTAGTCGCCGCGACCCGTCTCGGCGCCGAGGTCCGGCAGCAGGCGCATCCCGGCGAGGATGGCGCCGATCGAGGCCTGCACCTGCTCGGCCGCGAGGTCGGCGTCCTCGGCGTCGGCCACGTACTCCGAGCTCGAGCGGATCGCGCCGAAGAAGATCGCCGCGAACGCCTCCTCGAGCTCCCCGGCGCCGCCGAGGTCGTCGAGCAGCGAGTCGACGATCCGCTTGACGATGCCGAACGAGGCGGCACGCTCGGCGACGACCCAGCGCTCGTGGCCCAGTGCCACCGGGCCCTCCTGCAGGCAGATGCGGCGGAACTGCGGCTCGCGGCACTCCTGCAGGAACGACTCGAGGCCGATGCGGGCGCGCTCCCACGGGTCGCTCTCGGTCTCGATCCGCTTCTCGATCTTGCGGGTCGTGGTCTCCTGGAGCCGGTCGAAGACGCTCTCGAACAGGGCCAGCTTGCTGGGGAAGTGGTGGTAGAGCGCGCCCTTGGTCACGCGGGCGGCCGCGACGACCTCGTCGAGGGACGTGCCGGCGTACCCGTGGTCGGCGAAGAGCTTCGTCGCGCTGTCCAGGAGGGCGCGCTTCGTGCCGGAGTGGCCCGGACGCCGGGTCGTGGACCGGGCGGCACGCAGCACCTTCTTCTGGACCTTCGCGGGGCTGGTCATGCCCGGCAGTCTACGGAGACCGGGGTGTGCGGACTCACACCGGCGTGAGTTGGCCGCACCCGGACCGATGCAACATACTCAAAGTACGTACCAACGGTATGTACCGACGGTCCCCCCGAAAGGAGCACCTCCATGACCTGGGATGCCTACAACCGTCGCAAGTCCGCACTCCGCGACGTCCTCGAGCTGGCCGACCGCCGGCGGACCACCGACGTCGCCGACCTGATCGACTCCGTCCCCGCCGCCCGCGAGGCCTTCGCCGACGACGCCGAGCTGCTGCGCGAGGTCCAGATGGCCTGGTACCAGCGCCTCAGCGGCACGCTCGACCGCGGCGTGCTGGAGGGTGACAGCCCAGCGCTCGTCGCCGTCACCGCCTGGGTGGCCGCCGCGGCGCAGATGCCCGGCGCCCGCACCCTGCTCGACGCACACCTCGACCACCCCGGCCTGCACGTCGCCCTCGCGAAGGAGCGCGTGCTGCTGGCCACCTCGGCCGGCATCTCGGCCTACCACCCCGACCTCGACGGCGAGGGTGCCCGGCTCGTGGAGCAGGCGCGCGACCAGGCCGTCTACCCCGAGGTCGTCGCCGAGGACGAGTCGCGCGGTCTGCTCGCGCGACTGCGCAACGCCCTGGCCGCCTGAGCGACCGGGCCCCGACCGCCACCCCGTCCGCGCACTCTCCCTCGACCTCGCCCACTCTCCCTCGGGCCGGGTCACCGCGCGGGCGGGGTGGTCCTGCTCCCGCGCAGCTGCGAGCCGATCTCGTCGAGCTGCGCGCCGATCTCCTGCTCGATGGCCGCCGACAGCTCGTGCCGGAACATCGCGTACGTCACCTGGCTCGCCACCGGCAGCAGCTGCTCGACCGTGCTCAGGACGGCGGGTGCGTCCGCGGCGGGCAGCCCGCGGTCGATGAACGGGCGGATGATGGTCGAGACCGCGCGCCCCACGAACTCGTCGGCGACCGCGCGCAGGTGGTCGCGGATGGCGGGGAAGAGCGCGATCACCTCGGCGGCCGGCAGGCCGAGCGAGACCGCCGCGGCGCCGTTGCGGACGATCGCCGGGTAGAGCACGCGCACCGACTCGTCGTCGCCCTCGATCCACTCGACGAGGCCGAAGTCGACCAGTGCGTCGATGAGCGCGTCCTCGCGCGGCACGTGCGCCAGGGCGGCGAGCGCGTCGCGCGTCATGACCTCGGGCTCGACGTCGCGGCCGGGCTCGTCGAGCAGCTGCAGCAGGTCCAGGGCCGGACCCGTGGCGGCGACGGGGCTCGACAGCACGGCCTTCTCGACCGCCGCGAGCGTGTACCCCCGGTCGAGGAACTCGCGCACGAGCCGCAGCCGCTGCAGGTGCCCGCGGTGGTAGTAGCCGGTGCGGCCCTCGAGCCGCGGCGGCTCGATGAGCCCGCGCCCGGCGTACGCGCGGACGTTGCGCACGGTCATGCCGGCGCGGGCGGCCAGCTCGTCGATCGTGTACTCGTCCCCACCCTCGGCGGGAGCCCCGGACGCGCCGTCGTCCGGACGCGACGGGTCTGCGGCCATGCGGGCATCATAGAGGCATGGACTCCCTGCGCGGTCGGCTCCTCGTGGCCACGCCGGCGCTCGCCGACGGGCCGTTCCTGCGCAGCGTCGTGTACCTGCTGGACCACGACGAGGACGGCGCCCTGGGCGTCGTCGTGAACCACCCGCTCGACGCCGACGTCGACGACGTGCTGCCGTCGTGGGGCGCCTGGGTCGCGGCCCCGGACTGCCTCTTCGAGGGCGGTCCCGTCGCCACCGACTCCGCCCTGGCGGTCGGGGTGCTGCACGAGCACGTCGACCCCGCCGGCCGCGCGCCGCACGGCTGGCGCGCGATGGCCGGCCGCGTCGGCCTGGTCGACCTCGACGGACCGCTCCCGCAGGCCGGCGACTTCCTCGGCGTCCGGGTGTTCGCGGGGTACGCCGGCTGGGGCGCCGACCAGCTCGAGGCCGAGCTGGAGGAGGGGTCCTGGGTCGTCGTCGACGCCGAGGACGCCGACCTGCTGTCCTCGCGGCCGGAGACGCTGTGGCGCGACGTCCTCCGTCGCCAGGACGACGACGTGCGGCTCTGGGCCACCTACCCGCCCGACCCGACCCTGAACTGAGCGCGGCACCGCGCGGGAGGTTCGACGCGTCGGCCGCGGCCGTTACGATGGCGGACGTGGGATTCTTCGGCCGCGGCACCCAGACCGTCCACGACGAGCGCACCGAGCTGCGCACGGAGGACGGTGACCACGAGCGCTTCAGCCACTACGTCCCGAAGGACACGCTGACCGAGGCCATGGTCATGGGCACCCCCTGCGTCGCGCTGTGCGGCAAGGTCTGGGTCCCGAGCCGCGACCCGCAGCGCTTCCCGGTGTGCCCGGAGTGCAAGGAGATCTGGGACGGCATGCAGTCCGGCGACGACGGCTCCGACGGCCAGGGCGGGGGCTCCGGCACGGATGCCTAGCCAGCGCCTGCGGGCCTGGCAGCGCGACGCGCTCGACCTCTACACGAGGACGCAGCCGCGCGACTTCCTGGCCGTCGCCACGCCCGGAGCGGGCAAGACGACGTTCGCCCTGACGGTCGCCGCCGACCTCATGCACCGCGGCGACGTCGAGCGGGTCGTGGTCGTCACGCCCACCGACCACCTCAAGACGCAGTGGGCGCTCGCCGCCGCCGGCGCGGGCATCCGCCTCGAGCCCGCGCTCGACGGCGCGCTCGCGCCCGGCTTCGACGGCTACGCGGTCACCTACGCCGGTCTCGCCGTCAACCCCAACGGGCACCGGGTCCGCATCGACGCGCGGCGCACCCTCGTCATCCTCGACGAGGTGCACCACGCGGGCGACGCGCTGTCGTGGGGCGACGCGGTCCAGGAGGCCTGCGAGGGCGCGGCCCGCCGTCTCGCGCTCACCGGCACGCCGTTCCGGTCCGACAGCAACCCGATCCCGTTCGTCACGTACGCGCCGCAGCCCGACGGCACCCGGCAGAGCGTCGCCGACTTCACCTCCGGCTACGGCCGCGCGCTGCGCGACGGCGTCGTCCGCCCGGTCCTGTTCATGGCCTACTCGGGCCAGATGCACTGGCGCACGCGGGCGGGCGACGAGGTCGCGGCCCGGCTGGGCGAGCCGCTCACCAAGGACGCCACCGCCCAGGCCCTGCGCACCGCGCTCGACCCCGAGGGAGCGTGGATGCCCACCGTGCTGCGGGGGGCGCACCGGCGCCTGCTCGAGGTGCGGCGCGACATCCCCGACGCCGGCGGCCTGGTCATCGCCACCGACCAGGACTCCGCCCGCGCCTACGCCCGGCTGCTCACCGAGATCACCGGCGAGACCCCGACCGTGGTGCTCTCCGACGAGTCCGGCGCCAGCGCCCGCATCGCGGAGTACTCGGCGTCGATGTCACCGTGGCTGGTCGCGGTCCGCATGGTCTCCGAGGGCGTCGACATCCCGCGCCTCGCCGTCGGTGTCTACGCCACGACGACGGCCACGCCGCTCTTCTTCGCCCAGGCCGTGGGGCGCTTCGTGCGCGCGCGCCGCCGTGGAGAGACAGCCTCGATCTTCCTGCCCAGCGTCGCGGGGCTGCTCGGGCTCGCCGCCGACCTGGAGGCCCAGCGCGACCACGTCGTCGGCCGTCCGGTCCAGGACGAGGCCGACCTGTTCGCCGCGGAGGCCGAGATGCTGGCCCGCGCCCAGCAGGCGGAGTCGGCGTCGGGCGAGCTGGAGCTCGGCACGTACCAGGCCCTCGGCAGCGAGGCCGACTTCGACCGCGTCGTCTTCGACGGGGGCGAGTACGCGACCGCCGTGGCCGACCTCGACGACGACGACCTCGACTTCCTCGGCATCCCCGGGCTCCTCGAGCCGGACCAGGTGGCCGAGCTGCTCAAGGCCAAGCGCACGAGCGCGGGCACGGCCACCGCGCAGCGGGCCGAGCAGGCGCGGCAGACGGCCGAGGACGCCGCGTTCGAGCGGCGCTCCGAGCTGCGGCGCGAGCTCAACGGGCTCGTGGGCGCGTGGCACCACCGCACGGGGCAGCCGCACGGCGTCACGCACGCCCAGCTCCGCAGCACGTGCGGGGGTCCGGCGGCCGCGCAGGCCACCACCGACCAGCTTCAGGAGCGCATCGACCTCCTGCGTCGCTGGGCCCTGCGCGCGTCGGGCTGAGCGTCCGCCCGACCCGCGACCCATCCCACGAGCGGGCGTCCCGCGGCTACGGTGACCGGGTGAGCCTCCCACTCGTGACCTGTGTGTTCGGCCTGCTCGAGCGGGCCTCGTCGAAGCCCATCGAGGACGTCCGCGACTTCCCGGCGCGACGGGCGGCGCGACTGCGCCTGCAGCGCTCGGTGGTCGGCCGCTGGCTGTTCGGCACGGCCGACCCCTCCGTCGCGACGAGCGAGCACCACGCCGACGTCGACGGCCGTCCGCGCCGCTACCTCGAGCACCGTCCGGCCGCGCCCGCCGACGGCTCGCTGCCGCCGGTCGTCCTGAACCTGCACGGCGGGGGATGGGTGCAGGGCAACCCCGAGCAGTCCGCGTGGTTCGCGAGCCGCGTGGCGGCGCGCACGGGTGCCGTCGTGCTCTCGTTCGACTACCGGCTCGCGCCCGAGCACCCCTTCCCGGCCGGCGTCGACGACGCGTGGGCCGCGCTGCGCTGGGTCGTCGAGCACGCCGACGCGCTCGGCGTCGACCCGGCCCGCGTGGCCGTCATGGGCGACAGCGCCGGGGGCGGACTCGCGGCCGTCGTGGCGCTGCTCGCCCGCGACGCCGATGGTCCGGCGCTGCGGGCGCAGGTGCTCGTCTACCCGGGCGTGGAGTCCTACGACCGCTGGCCGAGCGAGGACGAGTTCGCCGACGCGCCCGTGCTCACGTCGGCCAACATGCGCGCCTTCGTGCGGCACTACCTCGGCGACCAGCACGGCACGCTCGACTGGCGCGCCTCGCCGATCCGGCACGAGTCCCACGCGGGACTGCCGGCGACGCTCGTCCTCGTGGCCGGGCACGACCCGCTGGCCGACAACGGGCGCCGGTACGCGCAGCGCCTGGGCGAGCAGGGCGTGCACGTCGTCCTGCAGGAGGTGCCGGACGCACTGCACGGCTTCGTGAGCCTGCCGGGCGTGAGCCCGCCGGCGCGGCGGGCCGTCGACACGACGGCGCGGTTCCTGCGGGACGTGCTGTAAGTCACGCCGGACTATTGTGACAGTGGTGCTGTCACGGTAGCGTCGGGCCATGCGCCTCCGACCGCTCCCGCGCGACCACTGGCAGCGACACGTCGCGACCCTGGACCCCGAGACCGAGTACGAGCAGATCTCGCGCGTCACGGGCCACCACGAGTTCCCCTGGGACATCCAGCAGGCGCTGAGCTTCGCGCTGTTCCGCACCTACGCCGTGCCGAGCATCGGGCGGCTGCTGCACGACACCGACGAGTTCACCGACCGTACGCAGAAGCGCCACGACGACACCGTCCTGGTGCTGGAGACGGTCCTCGACGACGGCATGGAGAGCACCGAGGGCCGGGCCGCCGTCCGCCGGATGAACCAGATGCACGGCAGCTACGACATCTCCAACGACGACATGCTGTACGTCCTCTCGACCTTCGTCGTCGCCCCCGTGCGCTGGATCGGCGAGTTCGGCTGGCGCGACCTGACCGAGCCCGAGCTGACCGCCGCCGTGCGCTACTACCAGCGTCTGGGCCGGCTCATGGGCATCACCGGGATGCCCGCCGACTACGCCGGCTTCGAGCGCCACCTGGACCGCTACGAGGCGGCGCACTCCGCCTACGACGCGGGAGCGCGCGCCGTCGCCGACGCCACGCTCGAGCTCTTCACGACGTTCTACCCGCGTCCGCTGCGTCCGGCCATGCGCGTCTTCGCGATCGCGCTGCTCGACGACCACCTGCGTCGAGCCTTCCGCTACGACACGCCGCCGCGCTGGGTCCGCGACCTCGCCCGCCGCTCGCTGCGCGCCCGGGGTCGGCTCGTGCGGCTGCTGCCGCCGCGCCGCCGTCCGTACGACCCGCGCCGCTCGCACCGCATCCGCAGCTACCCCGGCGGCTTCATGGTCGAGCGGCTCGGCACCTTCCCCGGGGGCGCCCCGGCCGACCTCGGTCCCGCGCCCGCGAAGGCCGGCTGACCGCTCGCGTGTGACCTGGCTCGCACTCGATCGTTGAGCACGCATGCAGCAGCGGCAGCAGCGACACCTCGCAGGCGTGCTGGTCGTGGCGACGACGATGGTCGCCACCGCACTCGTCCTCCCGGCGTACGTCGGCTGGGCAGAGGGGCTCCACGAGCCGGAGCCCGAGGTCGCGACCTCGGCCGCGGCGCTCGACGTCCTGCGCGGTGACGGGCACGACCACGACCACAGCGACCCGGCGACGAAGAACGCGATCTCGCGCACGCCCGACGTCCCCGGCACCGAGGACCTCACGAGCGCGGTCGAGGCCATCGTGGGGGAGTCCGCCGTGGCCGCCCAGCGCGCCGAGCCCGACCCGGTCCTCGTGCCCGGCACCGCCCCGGCGCCGCGCGCCGACGTCCCGGCGGACCGCTACGCGATGGCCGGGGGCTGCTACGCGCTCCAGGCCCCGTCCGGACGCTGGCTCGCGCGCACCGGCAACGGCTGGCGCGCGAGCGCGACGAGCCTCGCCACCGCCGAGCCCTTCCACCTGCAGGCGAGCGACCTCGGCCGCTACCTCCTGTGGAGCCCTGACGAGACCTTCGCGGGCGCCGGGCTGCTGGCCAACGCCGTCGTCCGCACGACCGTCACGAGCGCGGCCGTCGAGTGGATCGCGCAGGGCTCGGGCGGACGCATGACGTTCGGCCAGGACGACGGCCTGCGCCTGGGGCTGACCTCCACCGGGACGCTCGTGCGCAGCCCGCAGGCCACGACGTTCTCGCTGCGCCGCACCACCGGCTGCGCGCCGTGGCCCGAGATCGACACGAACGTCTCCGGCGAGCCGCACGTGGGCGCGTCGCCGTTCCAGGAGGTCCGCGGCTACCTCGACGCGCACACCCACGGCATGGCCTTCGAGTTCCTCGGCGGGTCGGTGCACTGCGGCCGTCCCTGGAGCCCGTACGGCGTCGAGGTCGCGCTGACCGACTGCGTCGACCACCAGCTGCTGTTCGGCGTCGGCGCGGTGCTCGAGAACTTCATGCGCGACGGCTCGCCGATCGGCAGCCACGACCCCGTCGGCTGGCCCACGTTCCGCGACTGGCCGGCACCGGACTCCCTGACTCACGAGGGCACGTACTACCGGTGGCTCGAGCGCGCCTGGCGCGGTGGCCAGCGGCTGTTCGTGAACCTGCTGGTCGAGAACAACCAGCTCTGCACGGTCTACCCGATCAAGCGCAACTCCTGCGACGACATGGACAGCGTCCGGCTGCAGGCCCAGCAGATGCGGGCGCTGGAGCGCTACGTCGACGCCCAGCACGGCGGTCCCGGCAAGGGCTGGTACCGGATCGTCACCGACCCGTTCGAGGCCCGCGAGGTCATCAACCAGGGCAAGCTCGCGGTCGTCATGGGCATCGAGACGTCGGTGCTGTTCGGCTGCTCCACGAAGCTCGGCAAGCCCCAGTGCACGAGCGAGGAGATCGACCGCCAGCTCGACGAGGTGCACGACCTCGGCGTCCGCCAGCTCGAGCTCGTCAACAAGTTCGACAACGCGCTCGCCGGCGTCGCGGGCGACACCGGCGGCATCGCGCCGCTCGTCAACGCGGCGAACTTCCTGGAGACCGGCTCCTTCTGGGACATGCGGCGCTGCGAGGGCGCCGAGGGCGTCGAGGACCGCACCCAGCTGACGGCCCCGGAGGTGCTGCCCGAGCAGGACGCGCTCTTCGGTGCGATCGCCGAGCTCTACATCCCGGTCAAGCTGCCGCTGTACGCGTCGGGTCCGCACTGCAACGCCAAGGGCCTGACGACGCTCGGCGACCACACCATCACCCGGATGGCCGAGAAGAAGATGATCTTCGACCCCGACCACATGAGCGTGGCGGCCCGCCGGACGTCGATGGACCTCATCGAGCGCCTGGGCTACTCCGGCGTCGTGTCGAGCCACTCCTGGTCGACCCCGGACGCGTACCCGCGCATCTACCGCGCCGGCGGCGTCATCACGCCCTACGCGGGCGACAGCGAGGGCTTCGTCGAGAAGTGGCGCGAGCACCTGACGTGGGCCGACCCGCGCTACTACTTCGGCTTCGGGTTCGGCGCCGACATCAATGGGCTCGGTGCGCAGGGCGACCCGCGCGGCGCCGACGTCCCGAACCCGGTCGAGTACCCCTTCGAGGGCCTCGGCGGCGTCGTCGTCGACCGGAACGTGAGCGGCGAGCGCGTCTACGACCTCAACGTCGACGGCGTCGCGCACTAC
>SXGT01831401.1_pt1 | contig 10603 bp, 7 predicted proteins | sample 3176221 | NCBI WGS metagenome assembly SXGT01 (sample SAMN11356862, study PRJNA531348) | freshwater metagenome | isolation source: freshwater sample F1-120 | place: China: Fuxian Lake, Yuxi | collected 2017-12-25
CCCGCCGCACCGCCGCGCCGGTCGGCATGCGCTCGCCGGCCAGCCGGCGCGCGTGCGCTTCGACGGTGGCGAACAAGGCCGCCGCGGTCGGCACCGCCGCGGCCAGCTCGTGCATGGGCACCGCCAGCCGGCCGATCGCCGCGGTCATCCCTTCGACCGCGCCGCGGATCGCCGCCGACGGCGAGTTGATCTCGTGGGCCACGCCGGCCACCAGGAGGCCGAGGCCGGCCATCCGCTCCGACAGCACCAGCTGGGCCTGGGTGTCGCGCAGCTCGGACAGCGCGCGGCCCAGCTCGGCGTTGATCGCCGTCAGCTCGGCGGTGCGCAGCCGCACCTTGGCCTCGAGCTCCTCGCTGGCGTCGCGGACCTGCGCGTACAGCCGGGCGTTCTCGACCGCCGCCGCCGCCTGGTCGGCGAAGGTCGCCAGCAGGTTGGCGTCGGCCTCGAGGAAGGTCCGGCTGCGCTGGGTGCGGCCGAGCACCAGCACGCCCACCACCGCGCCCTTGCGCTCGAGCGGCATCGCCAGGAGCGAGCCGTCGACGCCGGCCGCCAGCGCCGCGTCCTTGCGCCGGGGATCGGCGATCACGTCGTCGACGCGCAACGTCGCGCGCAGCCGGGCCACCTGCGCGGCGATCGGCGCCAGCGGCGCGGCGTCGGCGGGGTCGACCCCGATCAGCGCGCTGGCCAGCTCGGCCTTGCGCACCCGGGCCGCCGCCACCGTCACCCGCGGCTCGTCGCGACCGCCGCCGGCCACCGCGAACAGCGCGCACAGCCGGACGTCGAACACCCGGGCCACCGCGTCGACGATCTTGGCCGACACCTGGTCGAACTCGATCACCGACGACATCGCCCGGCCGGCGTCCTGGATCGCCACCATCTCGCGCATGCGCGCCGCCAGGCGCTGCTGGTTCTCCTTGAGCGCCGCGGTCATGTGGGTGAAGGCCTTGGCCAGGTCGCCGATCTCGTCGCCGGCCGGCACGTCGATCACCTGATCGAGCTCGCCGCGGGCGATCGCGATCGCGCCGCGGTGCAGGGTCGCGATCGGCCGGCCCACGCGCCGGGTCAGCGCCGCCGCCAGCACGAACGCGAACGCCACCGCCACCGCCGCGCCGATGGCCAGCGAGCGGAACGCCACCCGCTGCGCCTGCGACAGCGACCGCCGATCGATCGCCACCGCGAACAGCCCGACCGCGCGCCCGCGATCGTCCTCGAGCGCGGTCCACGCCACCGCGTGCTCGCGGCCGGCGATGGCCTGGGTCACGACCGGGTGGCGGCGCTCGCGCACCTGGGCCAGCACCCGGGTCGGCACCTGCAGCGCCGACAGCCGCCGGCCGTCGGCGTCGCGCACCGTCGAGGTGGCCACGCCGGCGTTGAGGCTGCCGATCAGCACGTCGACGCCGAGCGCGCCCTTGATGCCGTCGGCGAACGCGCCGTCGAGCGGCACCGAGATCACGACCACGCCGACCAGCGACAGCTGGCGATCGAGCACCGGCGCCGAGGCCCGCACCACGACGCCCTTGGGCGACAGCTCGAGTTGCACCCGCCGGGCCCAGTCGCGCGCCGACGCCACCGTCGCCGAGCTGCCGTCGACCGCCAGCTCCGAGAACCGCGCCTCGTCGCCGCCGATGACCTCGCTGGTGAGCGGCAGGCCGTCGCGCGACAGCACCTGGACCAGCGCCGACGGCAGGTACGCCGCCCGCTGCGCCACCACCTCGTGGATCGCGGCGGCGCCGCGCGGCACCGCGTCGGCCAGCTCGGGGTTGGCGGCCAGCCGCACGGCGTCCTCGCCCAGCCGCTCGACCGCGCGCAGGGTCAGGTTGAGCCCGACGTCGAGCTGGCGCTGCACGTCGGACTGCAGGCCGCGATCGAGGCTGCCGAGCACGACGCCCGAAGCCAAGGACGCCACCACCAGCATCGGCAGCAGCGCCGCGACGGTCAGCGCCAGCGCCAGCTTGGTGCGCAGGCGCGCCCGCGCGATGCGCCGCGCCGGCCAGGCCAGGCCGGCGCCCAGCCCGCGCAGCCACCGCCCCGGCCGGCTCACCGCTTGACCCGCTTGAGCCCGGCGTACACGACGTGGCCGGTGGGATCGACCACCACGCCGGTGATGTCCTCGCGCGCGGCCACCGTCACCTGCGAGTGGGCCAGCGGCACCCACGGCGCGTCGGCCGCGATCCGGGTCTGGGCCTCGGCGTACAGCCGCTCGCGCTCGCCGCGGTCCTCGACCCGCTGGGCCCGGCGCAGCAGCGTCGACACCGCGTCGTCGCGGTAGAACGCGATGTTGCGGGCGATGCCGGGCACGGTGTTGTCCTTGTCGAACATCAGGTACAGGTAGTTGTCGGGGTCGCCGTTGTCGCCGACCCAGCCGGCCAGCGCCAGGTCGTGGCGCCCGGCCTGGGTGTCTTGCCGCGTCGCCGCGAACGGCTGCAGCACCAGCTCGACGTGCAGGCCGACCTCCTCGAGGTTGGCGCGGATGATCCGCGCGACCTGCTCGGGGTTGGGCAGGTACGGCCGCGGCGTCGTCGGCGCGTACAGCTTGTAGGTGTGGCCCAGGTCGATCGCGCCCTCGGCGGCCAGCCGCTCGAGCCGGGCCCGCGCCGCATCCGGATCGAAGGCCACCGCGCCCAGCCCCGGTCGATACCCCCACTGCGACGGCGGCAGCGGGCCGTCGGCGACGGTGGCCAGGCCCTGGTACGCCAGCCGGACGATCGCCTGCTTGTTGATCGCCAGGGCCAGCGCCTGCCGCACCGCCGGCTGATCGAACGGGGGCCGCGCGCAGTTCATCGCCAGGTAGGTGACGTTGTTGGCCGGCGGCCGGTGCAGCGTCAGGCCCGGGTGCAGATCGAGGAACTGCGACTCGGCGGGCAGGATCGCCAGCGCCAGGTCGACCGCGCCGCTCTCCAGCGCGATGAGCCGCTGCCGGGCGTCGGGGACGACCTCGAACACCACCCGCTCGATCGCCGGCCGCGGGCCCCAGTAGTCGGGGTTGCGCACGATGACGATCCGCTCGCCGCGGGTCCAGCGCTCCAGCCGGTACGCGCCGGTCCCGACCGGGTGATCGCCGAAGTCGTCGCCGGACCGGGCCACCGCCGCCGGCGACACGATCGACACCGGGAAGGTCGCCATCGCCGCCAGGAACGGGGCGAAGCGATCGCTGATCGTGATCCGCACGATCATCGGCGCGATCGCCTCGACCCGCTCGATGTTCTTGAACGCGTTCTCCCAGTACGCGAACTTGCCGCGGTGGTACGGGTGCTGGGGATCGCGCTGGCGCTCGAAGCTGAACACCACGGCCGCCGCGTCGAGCGCGGTGCCGTCGTGGAACCGCACGCCCGGCCGCAGCCGGAACGTCCACGAGCGCCCGGCGGGATCGACCTCCCACGCCACCGCCAGGCCCGGCTCGATCTCGGTGGTGCCCGGGCGGTAGCGCACCAGCGTGTCGTAGAGCTGCGAGATCACCTCCGACGACTCGTTGTCGCTGGGCCGCGCCGGGTCGAGCGAGCTGGCGTCGGCGGGGCGGGCCACGACGATCGTGCCCGCCTTGAGCCCGCCCGGCCCGCGGTCGGACGGCGCGGCGCCCAGCCACGACGCGTCGCAGCCGACCGCCGCCAGGGCCAGGGCGCAGGCGAGGACCAGCCAGGCGCGCGTCACCGGCCCAGTGTACCCGGTCGCCCACCGCGTCGCCGTGATTGACTCTCGCCTTTCGCTCACTTAGCCTTCGCGTCCGGGGTAGCGGGCGGGTTCATCCCGCCACCGCCGTGAATGCCCTACGCCGAACCCTCGTCTCTCACAGGACCTCGCGCATGATCCGAACCTCTCGCCTCGCTCTCGCCGTCGCCGCCGTGGCGACGCTCGTGCTCGCCGCGTGCGACATGGGCCAGTTCACCGTCAACACCACGGCGAAGGTGCTGATCCGCGCCCAGCCGTCGATCAAGATGGAGTCCGACTACGAGCTGGCGGCGCGCGCCATCCCCGGCACGCTCAAGACCGTCGAGGGCTTCTGGGTGGTCGATCCCGGCAACCCGATCCTGCGCGGCATCCTCGCCGAGGGCTACTGCCAGTACGGCATCGGCTTCGTCGAGGACGAGTGGGAGCGCGCGCTGATCGCCAACGACTACGACGCGGCGCAAGAGCTCGACAACCGCGCGACCCGGATGTTCGTGCGCTGCATGAACTACGCGCTGATGCAGCTCGGGAAGAAGTGGCAGGACGGCCTGTTCGGCGACACCGAGTCGGTGACCAAGCTGATCAACGGCGCGTCGAGCGGCCAGCGCACCCCGCTGATGTGGGCGGCGATCGGCCTCGGCTCGATGATCAACCACAACAAGGACAACGTCGAGCTGGTCGCGCAGGCGCCGACCGCCAAGGCGATGCTGCTCAAGGTCGTCGAGATGGACGACAAGCACCCGCCCAAGGACAAGGCGCTGGCGGCCCTGCCCCACGTCGCGCTGGGCCTGCTGTACACCGCGGCCGGCGCCCAGCTGGGCGGCGACGCGGCCAAGGCCGAGGAGCACTTCAAGAAGGCCCTCGCGCTCACCGACGAGAAGTTCCTGCTCGCCCGCGTGAATTACGCCAAGCGGGTCGGCGTCATGACCCAGAACCGCACGCTGTTCCACGACGAACTGGTCAAGGTGCTGCAGACCGATCCGGCGATCTGGCCGGAGCAGCGCCTCGCCAACGAGATCGCCCACCGGCGCGCCCGCCGGTACCTCAGCCAGGAAAAGGAGCTCTTCTGATGCGCAGCCTTGTCAACCGTCTCACCCTCGCGACCGCCGTCGCGGCTTCCCTCGCGGCGATCGCCCCGGCGGCGGCCGACAACGTCGAGATCCGCCTGGCCACCCTGGCGCCCGACGGCAGCTCGTGGATGAAGATCCTCGGCAAGGGCGCCGCCGAGATCGACAAGAAGACCGAGGGCCGGGTCAAGGTCAAGTACTACGCCGGCGGCGTCCAGGGCGACGAGCGCGACGTCGTCCGCAAGATCAACCTCGGCCAGCTCGACGGCGCCGCCGTGACCTCGGTCGGCCTGTCGATGGTCGAAGAGTCGATCCGCGTGCTCGAGCTGCCGCGCATGTTCGCGACGGTCGAGGAGCTCGACTACGTCGCCGACAAGATGTGGCCGTACTTCGTCAAGAAGTTCGAGGCCAAGGGCTACAAGCTCGGCGATCGCGGCGACGTCGGCTGGATCTACCTGCTCTCGAAGTCCGAGATCACCAGCGTCGGCAACCTCAAGAGCTCGAAGGTGTGGATGTGGGGCGACGACGCGATCGTCCGCGCCATGTACAAGCGGCTCGGCATCTCGGGCGTGCCGCTGGGCGTGCCCGAGGTCGAGCCCAACCTGACCACCGGCCGCATCGACGCGTGCTACGGGTCGCCCTTGGCCGCCGTGGCGCTGCAGTGGAACACCAAGGTCAAGTACATGACCTCGATGCCGATGAGCTACGGCATCGCCGCCACGGTCATCAAGCTGGACGCCTACAAGAAGGTGACGGCCGAGGACCAGAAGCTGGTGCTCAAGATCTCCAAGGGCATGCAGAAGACGCTCCGCAAGCAGATCCGCAAGGACAACGAGAGCGCCAAGAAGCAGATGGAGCGCAAGGGCGTGAAGATCAGCGCGACCACGCCGGAGCTCCTGTCCGACTTTGACAAGGCGGCCAAGGACGTCTGGGCCGACCTGACCGGCAAGGTCTACACGAAGGCCGAGCTCGAGATGGTGCTGAAGTACCGCGACGAGTACCGCGCGAAGAACCCCGCGCCGTGACAAGGAGAGGGGCTTTCGCAAAGCCCCTCCCCCACAAGACGTGGGGCCCCCACCCGAAACGCGAGAGCGTTCAGCGCGGGGCTGACCACGACCACTGACGCCCCGCCTCGTGCGGGGCGTCGGCGTTTCGGAGGTGGCTAGCGGCGGCCCTTGAAGCCCATCATGCCCTGGATCACCGATTCGCTCGCCTCGGCGATCTCGGCGCCCTCGCGGGCGCGGTCGGCGCAGTCGGCGCAGAGCTTGACGGCCTTGCCGGCGACCTTGACCGAGACCAGGCGATCGACTTCGTCCTTGCACTCGCGGCAGATCGGCATGGCGCGAGCGTAGCCGAGATGCCGCCCCCACTCGAGTCGACCGTGGTGGCTGCAGCGACGCGGCCGACGGGACGAGCACTTGGTGGCGGCATCGGTTGAGGCAGGTTCCGGATCCTGCGTAAGATGCTGGTGTGAGCGCATCCGGTGATGACCCACCCGTCAAGCCATCGCCCGACCTGCCCGACCCCAAGGCCGATGGCGAGGTCCACCTCAAGACCGAACCCCCTGCCGCGACGGGGATGGGCGTAGCCGTGGCCGTCGCGTTCCCGGAGCCCCACGTGGTCGATCACTTCGCCGATGAGCCACCGCTGGCGCGCGCGGTGCGCCGGATCGACGAGGCGGTCGGCGCGGGCGAGCGCGCCGGGCTGTTCGGCGCGTTCGCCGTGCTGGTCCTGGTCAGCTTGTACCGCACGTTCATCGACATGTTCGCCAGCGAACGGCCGCTGTGGGCGATCGAGATCGTGCGCCTGTCGGCGTTCTCGATCGGCATGCTCGGCGCCGCCTACGCCACCCAGAGCCGGCGCAACTTTGGCCTCGACCTGGTCTCGGCGCTGTTCCCCACCAAGGTGAAGGCGCTGGTGCGGGTGTTCACCAACGTCGCCGCGCTGCTGGCCGGCGCGCTCTTGTTCCACGGCGGTCGGCTCATCCAGCACGCCTTGACCAAGGAGAAGCAGCACTACGAGGTCATCCCGACCACGACCGTGGGCTGGCTGATCCCGGTGTGCGCCGTGCTGATCATGTTCCACGTCACCCTGCACATCGTCATCGAGATCGACTACCTGCGCCAGGGCAAGACCGCGCCCGAGCCGGAAGTGGCGGGCTGACATGCTGACGCTCCTGATCATCCTGCTGGTGCTGGCGTTCGTCGCCGGCTCGCCGCTGTTCGCGGTGATGTTGTTCTTGACCGCGATCGGCGCCGAGACCGGCACCAAGGGCTTCGAGAAGGACTTCGGCGGCTTCGCCTACGAGTTCTTCAGCCTCGGCACCGGCGACAAGTCGACGATCTTCTCGAGCATCCCGCTGTTCATCTACGCCGGCTACGTGATGGCCGCGTCGAAGACCGCCGAGCGGCTGGTGCGCTTCGCCAACGCCGCGCTGGGCTGGGTGCCGGGCGGGCTCGGCATCGTCACGATCCTCGCGTGCTCGGTGTACACCACGTTCACCGGCGCCTCGGGCGTCACGATCGTCGCGCTCGGCGGCCTGTTGATGCCGGCGCTGATCAAGCAGCGGTACCCCGAGCGGTTCGCGCTCGGCCTGGTGACCGGCACCGGCTCGGTCGGCCTGCTGTTCCCGCCGGCGCTGCCGATCATCCTGTTCGGCACGATCTATGGCCTGCAGCGCATCCAGCCCAAGCCCGAGAACTGGCAGTGGGAGTGGGCCACCGAGCGCTTCTACTTCGCCGGCATCATCCCCGGCGCGCTGCTGATCCTGATGCTGTCGGCGCTGGTGGTGGCGATCGCGATCATCAAGAAGGTGCCGCGCCAGAAGTTCGAGTGGGGCGAGCTGTTCGCCTCGCTGCCCGGCGCGCTGCCGGTGATCTTCCTGCCGATCTTGATCTTGCTGGGCCTGGCCAAGGGCGTCGGCGACATCTCGCAGATCGCGTCGCTGACGGTGCTGTACCTGATCATCGTCGAGATGGGCATCTTCCGCGACCTCAAGCCCCAGGCGCTGTGGGCCATCACCAAGGAGTCGATGGCGCTGATCGGCGCGATCTTCATCATCATCTACTCGGCGACCGCGCTGACCAACTACCTGGTGACCGCGGGCGTCCCCGCCAAGCTGGTGCACTGGACCCGCGACCACATCGACTCGCGGTGGGCGTTCCTGCTGGCGCTCAACGGGCTCTTGCTCCTGACCGGCATGGTCATGGACATCTTCTCGGCGATCTTGATCGTCGTGCCGCTGATCGCGCCCGTGGCCCACGAGTACGACGTCAGCCCGTACCACCTCGGCGTGATCTTCTTGCTCAACCTCGAGATCGGCTACCTGCACCCACCGATCGGCCTCAACCTGTTCATCTCCAGCTTCAAGTTTCGAAAACCGTTGCTGGAGGTCACGGTCGCGACCTTGCCGTTCATGTTCACCGTGATGGCGGCGCTGTTGATCGTGACCTACGTGCCGAGCCTGACCGTGGTGCCGCCGCCCAAGCCCACCGGGACCCTCGACGGCCTGGTGGCGGTGGTGAAGTCCAGCGCCCAGGCGGTGATCAACGTCGACGAGGTCACCCTGCCCGACGGCACGGTCAAGAAGCAGGACGAGTGCAAGGGCATCGAGGACGAGTTCGAGCGCGAGAACTGCCTGGGCCTGTTCACCGACGTCACCAACTGCCGCAAGAAGGCGCCGGATGAGGCCAAGGCCTGCGAGACGGCGAAGATCGCCGATTGGGTCGAGGCCAACGGCGGCGCCGACGACGGCGGCGACTTCGAGGACGACGAGGACGAGGACACCGAGGACACCGACACCGAGGACACCGACACGGACACCGAGGACGCCGCGCCGGCCGCCGACGATGGCGACGCCGGCGTGGGCGCGGGGTCGGGATCGGGATCGGGGACGGGATCGGGATCAGGATCGGGGACGGGATCGGGGACGGGTTCGGGATCGGGGACGGGATCGGGGACGGGTTCGGGTTCGGGGACGGGCACGGGTTCTGCCGCGGTCGCGCCGTAGCCCACCGCACGGTTGGCGCCGGGAACTCGGCATCGCGTCGAGCCCCGTGCTAACACCGCGCGCTCGCCGATGAGCCCGGCCCGCGCAGTCCTCAAGACGCTCCGCCCACACCAGTGGGTGAAGAACGTGTTCGTGGCCGCGCCGCTGGTGTTCGCCAAGCACCTCGCGGACGGGCACTACGCGCTGCGCGCCGCGCTGGCGGTGGCGGCGTTCTGCGCCCTGGCCGGCGCGGTCTACGCGTTCAACGACGTGCTCGACGTGGCCGCCGATCGCGCGCACCCGACCAAGTGCAAGCGGCCGATCGCCGCCGGGCACCTCGGCGAGCGCGCGGCGCTGGTGGTCGCGGCGGTGCTGGCGCTGGCCGGCCTCGGCACCGCGTTCGCGCTGGCGCCGATGGCGGGGGTGTGGGCCGGCGTGTACCTCGCGCAGAACCTGGCCTACAGCTTCAAGCTCAAGCAGGTGGCGTTCGTCGACGTCATCTTGATCGCCGCCGGGTTCATCCTGCGGGTCATGGCCGGCGGCGCGGCCATCGGCGTCGCGCCGTCGCCGTGGCTGCTGGCGTGCACCGGGCTGCTGGCGATGTTCCTGGGGCTGGGCAAGCGCGCCCACGAACTGGCCCGCGCCAAGCTCGCCGGCCGCGACGTCGGCACCACCCGCGCGGCGCTGGCCGGCTACCACCCGACGGCGGTGCAGTGGTCGATGATCGTGCTGGCGCTGGCGACGATCGGCGCGTACGTCGCGTACACGCTCGACGCGCACACCATCCGCTTCTTCGGCACCCGCAACCTGGTGTGGACCGCGCCGCTGGGCGCCGTCGGCATCCTGCGCTTCGCCGACCTGGCGCTGCGCAAGGCCGGCGAGGACAGCCCCACCGACGCGATGCTGCGCGACCCGCTGTTCTTGCTCAACGGCCTGGCGTTCGGCGCGCTGGTGCTGTTGATGGTGTATTGACGCGCGGCCGGCGCCCGGCCGCCGGCGGGGCGGCAGCGTGCTAGAAACCGGCGATGGCCGACGAACCTGCGATCGCGCGGCGCAAGGCCGATCACCTCGAGGTCGCGGCCTCGGGCGAGGCCGACTTCGCCGAGCGCACGACGCTGCTCGAGCACGTCCACCTGGTGCACCAGGCGCTGCCCGAGCTGGCCGCCGACGAGCTCGAGCTCGACGTCGAGCTGTGCGGCCACCGGCTGGCCGCGCCGGTGATGGTGACCGGCATGACCGGCGGCACCGCGACCGCGGCGCGCATCAACCGCGAGGTCGCGACCGCGGCGGCCGCCGCCGGCCTCGCGATGGGCGTCGGCTCGCAGCGGGCGATGGCCGAGCACCCCGAGCTCCTGGCGACGTTCCGGGTCAAGGACGTCGCGCCGGGGGTCGTGCTGATCGGCAACCTCGGCGTGGTGCAAGCGAAGGCGCTCGGCACCGCGCGGGTGATCGAGCTGGTCAAGCAGATCGAGGCCGACGCGCTGGCGATCCACCTGAACCCCGGCCAGGAGCTGATCCAGGCCGACGGCGATCGCGACTTCCGCGGCGCGGTCGACACGATCGCCCGGCTGGTCGACGCGCTGCCGGTGCCGGTGATCGTCAAGGAGACCGGCTGCGGGCTGTCGGCGCAGGCGGCGGCGCGGCTGAAGTTCGTCGGCGTGACCACCGTCGACGTGGCCGGCGCCGGCGGCACCAGCTGGGTCGCGGTCGAGGCGCGGCGCGCGGCCGAGGGCTCGCGGGCCCGGGCGCTGGGCACCGAGCTGTGGGACTGGGGCGTGCCGACCGCGGTGGCCACCGTGGCGTGCGCCAGCCACGGGCTCACGACGATCGCGTCGGGAGGGCTGCGCAGCGGCCTCGACGTGGCGCGGGCGCTGGCGCTGGGCGC
>SXGT01844166.1_pt1 | contig 10603 bp, 9 predicted proteins | sample 3176221 | NCBI WGS metagenome assembly SXGT01 (sample SAMN11356862, study PRJNA531348) | freshwater metagenome | isolation source: freshwater sample F1-120 | place: China: Fuxian Lake, Yuxi | collected 2017-12-25
ATCGGCCCTGTTCGGGAGGCGGATTTCGAAGGATGGACTTTGAGAGCGATCCACGACACTCTTGTGGCCGGTCGTTCGCTCCGTCTCCTGGCCCCATGACCCTGCGAAGGGTTGGCCCCATGACCCTGCGAACTGGCACCCCCTCTACAGCGCCACGTTTTTTACATTGCCAGGGCGACGGAGGGCCGGCTCGGCGATCACGAGCAGGCTCACGCCTTGAATCCAGGATCTGTCTTGGCAAGTTCAATGGCGGCGCGAAAGCGTCGTGCGCAGTACGGGTGGAGCTTGGGTTTCAGCCTTTCCCGAGACGACAGGATCCGCTCGAGGAGCGGCGCTGCGTCGCCGCCGAAGGTCTCGACGAGGTCGAGGGCGTTGTCCGCTCCCTCGATGGCCAGCGCGCCGTTTCGGCTCTCGATGAACTGGCGCGCGATGTCCAGATCGGTGAAGCACGCCAGCATCGTCCCGGACCGGGCGATGTACTCGATGTTTCCTGCGGCATCTCGAGAGAAAAGAGCCTTTGCGTGGTCGCCGTTGCGTCCGAGGATCCAGGCCGCGAAGGCGCGCTCGTCGCCGTCGTCGGCCCACCTCGGCTCGACCGGTGCGCGCGTCGCCTCGCGCGCCCCGAGGAAGCGCGCGCTTTCGTCCACGAACCGAGCTTCCGGAAGAGCAAAGAAATACCTTCGCAGCGCCCGCCTCACCGCCGGGAAATCAAGTATACCCAGGCCACGGTTGGGCGAGCTCTGCTGCGTGTCCTCCCCGGAGAAGAGGCGCCCGCTTCCAGCGCCAGACTGCCAGCTTCCAAGACCGTAGACGTGCGCGGCTCGTCCCAACGTCCAGAGCCAGTCCACACCCATGGTCGTGGCCCAAAATGCCACGAGCCCCTGCAGGCCACGTCCGGGCTGGTCGTTGTACGATTCCGGGAGCAAGACATGTGCGCGGATCTGCTCCGTCATGGTGTCGAGGCGATCCGGCATTTTACCGTTTGGCGACGGGACGAGGATCGGCTCGAGCAACGCCGCGGCCTCGCCGGTATCCGTCCGGATCTCGCCCCGCTGACTCAGGGTTTCCTGCGTCCCCAAAAGCACCTCACGCCACGCCTCTTCACGGGAAATAGCAGGCCGCGGAGGATCAAGAGGATGGGGCCTGCGCGAGCCGTGAAGCGCGGCGCGCTGTGCGCGGGTCCATTTGGGTACGTCGGGGACGACATCTTGTTTCTTCGTGGTCGATCTGGAAGCCTTTTTTTTCGACGAAGGTAGATTCGGCATAACGACTCTCGCTCTTTGATCTGCGACGAACGCTCCCGCAGGCTATTCCATCCAAGCTCGTAAGTCCTGGCGGATTGAAAGGCCTCGATGCAGTCCCGGGGGTGGGAGATCGCGAACTCGAGCGCCTGCCGAAGCGGGTCGCCTCCCACCCCTCCACCCGCGTGAGGCTCGGCCACCCGATGGGACGTACCCAACGAGCGGCGGCACGCTTTGGCCCAGCCCCGAGCGTTGTTCGCCTGGCTTCCGCAAAGGGCGCTGGCTCACGAATCGCGGCGCTTCCAGCGCGATGCGCCCGCGGTATGCGGGTTGCTTGTCGGCGAGCATGTCCTCGTTTCATCGGCTCGTCCTCCTCGTCATCCCCTTCCTTTCGCTCGCCTGCGGGGGCGACGAGTGCACGCAGCCAGCGACCACGATCCAGGCGGCCCGGAGCGCGGTGATCGAGGCGAGGGCTACGGTCGCAGGGCAGGCAGGAGAAGCGAGCGGCTGCCGGATCGGCGTCGGGACCCCGGCCCCCTTCGCGGCCGCCGATGCCATGCCCATCGGCGTCCACGTCTCCTGCCCCCGTCGTGAGGACGTTAACCTGAACTTCAGCGCGCACCTCCAGGATCCCAGGGCCGAACGCTCCCGCGAGCTCGCCGGGTTCGCGGCCCTGGACATCTACGGGAAGGCCGCCGGAGGCGGCCCCTCGCGCCAGGTGAACGGAGCGGCGCGGGTGCGCCTGCAGATCCTGCGGCGAGCCGGCGAGCGGCTACCCGCCCCGCAGCACGTAACCGCGGATTTCGTAAGCGAATACGAGCTCACGTTCGAGCCGCCCGCCTCGCCCGAGAGCCCGGGATCCGGGACGGAGCTGGCGTGGGACGGCGCGGTGAAGGTTCGGTTTACGATCGATCCCTCGAGCTTCAGCAGGCAAGACACCTTCTTTTGCAAGTGAGGCCCTCGGCGCGGGAGGGTGGCAGTGACCGCGCCCCGGAGGAGACCTCAATAGACGCGGGAACAGCGCGCGCCCACCTTCCCGTACTGGAAGGTGATGACCCTGTAGCTGGCCGGGTTCGGGCTCGTCCCCGCGAGCCAGGCCTCGTTCACGCGCGCGTGCCCCTCCCACGAGTACCCGAAATACGGCACGTGAGGCAGCGGCCCGGCGTGGCGCAGCGTGCCCTGCTGCCCTCGCCGAACGCAGCCCACCTCGCCGGGCTGCGGCCACGAGGATACGTCGCAAATGTCCTGCACCGTGCCCGAGCCCACGGAGGTGGGCGGATCGGGCACCCAGCCGATCTCGAGGCTAAGCCCCCCGATATCCATCCAAGGCTCGCCGCCGATCGACGTGATGGTCGTGGCGTCGAGCGGGAAGCGCCCGGGCGCCGACATGAGCGGGCTCTGATCGTCGGCCAGATCGATGGGCGCATTGTTCGAATACCGGGTTGGATACCGGTAAAAGATCGGCTGCACGGGATCGGCGGGATTCACGCTGTATGGAAAGCAGCCTGGCCATCCGGAGATGCAATCGAATGTACTGTTCTGTCCGTTTCGCCAGTTGATATCGCCGGGTCCGAGCAGGGTGTCCCAGGGGATGTACACGGTCGTCGTGTTCACCCTCTCCGCGTGCGTCCCCCACACTTCCTGGAAATCGGTCGCCGCCGCGAGCTCGCCGCCGTCCCACGCGCAGAACGCCATGGCGAAGAGCGGCATCACGCAGTTCATGGGCTTCTCGTCGAGCTGCTCCTGCGTGAAACGGCGCGGCGGCAGCCCATAATTGGCCAGCGTGGCGGCGTCCTGGTGGTACGTGGCGTGGCCGTAGCCGCCGGCGCCCACGTAGCACCCGTCGAGCGCGTTGATGGGATCGAGCGGGAAGGCGCCGAGGTGCACTGCGAGCGGGGGCTTGGCGTTGCTTTGGGCCGAGTCGGGCAGGACGTCGAGCACCGTGGGGTAGTGGATCGCCATGTACCCGAGCTGCGAGTCGGGGTGCTCGGCCGCGTACTCGTAGGCCCACCTCCGGATATTTGTCACTCCATACTGGGCAGTCACTCCTGCGACGAAGCGGCGTATCCGTCCCGCGGTGACCTCGTACTTGTCCAGACGCCGCCAGGGCGTCACGGGCAGCGGGAGCGACTTGCAGCAGCTCTCGTGCGCGTTGGCGCCGGTCGTCTCTCCGGCCCCGCACGTCTCGACGCCCGCGGGCGAATCCCCGGCTGCGAGCGCGCACGAGCGCCCGGACACGCACCGGCCCCGCAGGGCGCTGCACGCGCCGCTCAGGCAGTCGGCGCCCGAGGCGCAGCGCTCGCCGTCTTCGCAGAGCGGTCCCACCGCGACCCCGCACGGGTACGGGGCGCCCCCGAGCGGGACCTGACACCTGTCAAACGAGAAATACCCTTCGATCTGCGCGACGCACGCTCCGGCCTCGCAGAGCCCCGACGCGCATTCGGCGCTCCACGCGCACGCCGCCCCCTCGGCGCGCCGAGGCGCGCAGGAGAGCGAGTCGGGATCGCAGAAGTCGGCCGAGCCGCGGGCTCCACACTCGTCGCTGGAGGCGCACGCGTCGCCCGAGGCGCGCAGGGGCGCGCAGACGCCCGCGTCGCAGAAGCTGCCCGCTCGGCACTCGGGGCTGGCCGTGCAGGCCTCGCCCAACGCGAGCAGGCCCGCGAACACGCCCGCGCAGGAGGCGACGGCGGCGCTGTACGCAGGGCCGCCGAGCGCGCCGCAGCCCAGCGCCCCGATGGCCGAGAGGCAACGGGCGGCCTCCACGCCGTCGAACGCGACGTTTCCCCCTGCGAGCAGCTCGGGGGTAATGCCCCGCAGCTCGCCCTGGAAGCCCTCCGGGAACGCGAGCTTGCAGGCGTCGGGATCCAGCGTGACCGAGCTCCTCGCGCAGCAGCCGACACCCAGCCCGCAAATGGCGCCGCGCTCGAGCTCGGGAAACTCCTCGGCGGAGAGAGCGGACGAGGCCGCGCCAGGACGAGGCGCACGGAGTTGCTCGGAGGGCACCTCCCGGCACCCGGCGAGCAGGACGACAAGGAGCGGAGCGAACCGGAGCGTGGACATACGCGAAGCGTGGATCGCTCTCATCCACGCGAAAAGGACTATTTGTCGCGGATTGAGCTTGCCGGGTGGCGTGGCTTACGATGAGCGCATGCTCACTCGCTCGTCGCTCCCCTGCGCCCTGACGGCGGTCCTCTTCGGCGCGCTCTTCGCGGGTGCCTGCGGTGCCGACTCGCCAGGAGCCGGCGAGGACGGAGGTCCTGACGGTTCGCCCGACGTGGCGGGCGGAGACGACGCGGGACAAGGGGGCGGAGACGGGGGCGGGGGTGGGGACGCGGGGACGAGCGAGGGCGGCACGAAGCCTCCCCCGGCGAGCTGCCAGCCCGGAGCAGGCGGCAGCGCCACGGTGACGGCGCCCACGCTCAGGCGCTCGCTCGAGCAGCGCGACGAGAGCGGGTGGCTGGGCTCGCCCGCGGTCGCGGATTTGGACGGCGACGGAAAGCTCGAGATCGTGGCGGCGCGCGGAGCTCAGGTGGTGGTCTGGGCGCCCGACGGCGCCGTGAAGTGGCGCGCACCCGTGGCCGGCGGGCGCATCTGGGCGAGCCCCGTGGTGGCGGACCTGGCGGGCGACGGCAAGCTCGAGATCGCCGTCGCCTCGCGCGACAAAGTGTACGCGTTCGACGCGGCCGGGGCCCCTGTCCGCGGGTTCCCCGTCACCTTCACGGACGAGATCCGCGCGCTGGGCGCGGGCGATCTGGACGGCGACGGCAGGCTCGACGTGGTGGCCACCACGGGGCGCAGCGGCCCCGCCGACGTGGTCGCCGCCTGGCGGGGCGACGGCGCGCCCGTCGCCGGGTTCCCCCCGAACGCCGCGGGGGTGAGCGGGTGCACCAGGAACCAGGCGCCGAGCCCCTGCTACCTGGCCGGTGCGTACGACCAGAACCTCGCCATCGGGGACCTCGACGGCGACGGCAAGCAGGACGTCGTGATACCGCACGACAACGCCTACGCGAGCTTCCACATGGGAACGGGCGTGGCGTTCGACGCGGCCCCCTACTTCAAGGATCGCAAGAAGACGCCCGGGGTGCGTTACCTGCACGATCTGGCCGAGGCCAAGCAAGGGTACGCCAACAACGAGAGCACGGCGCTCCAGGCCCATTTCACCAACACGGCCCCGGCCATCGCCGACGTGGACGGCGACGGCAAGCCCGACATCGTCATGCTCGGGAGCGTGCAGAACGCCTCGCAGAGCCGCCGCGACATGGGGGTGGCGCTCTGGATCGTCCACCCCGACGCCTCCCGCGTCGCCGGCTGGGAGACGCCCTTCCACGTGCCCTCGTACCTCGACGGGCTGAACGATTTGGGCGGTAACCTCGTGGCGGAGACCAACCAGATCACCGTGGCCGACATCTCCCCCGCCGAGCGGGGGCCGGAGCTCGTGTTCGCAGGCTTCGACGGGAAGATCCACGCCGTATCGGCCGGCAAGAAGGAGCTCTGGGCCACGCCGTTCACCGCCGAGAAGGGCGTGCTCACCGGCGGCGTCGTGGTGGCCGATCTGTCCGGCGACGGCGCCCCCGAGCTCGTCTTTGCCACCTACGGCCCCGCGGGCAAGGGCGCCCTCTTCGTGCTCGGCCCAGGGGGCGACAAGCTCCACCAGATTCCCCTGCCAGGCCGGGGATCCATGGCCGCGCCCACCATCGCCGACGTGGACGGCGACGGTGCGCTCGAGATCTTGGTGTCCCTGAAGGATCCCAACGGGGCGGCCGCGGTGCTCGTCTTCGCCGTGCCCGGCTCGCAGAAGAACTGCCTTTTGTGGCCCACCGGGCGCGGAGGCATCGCGCGAAGCGCCTGGGTGCGCTGAGGCGAGCGGCCCGCCCCCGACGGGACGCTCGGCCTCGAGGCAAGCAGGCGCTCCGCGAGCGAAGAGAGGGAGCCTCTGGCCGTTTACCCTTCGGCCCCTGCGGCGGGCTCGTGGGGGGGGCGCTCGAACAGGTGCCCCAAGCCGAAATACACGAGCGCGTTGCCCAGCTTCATCCGGACGTTGTACACGCCGCCGGGCTTCCGTCCCCTGCGGATGTAGGTGAAGGCGAAGGTGATGCGCTCCTCGCCCGCGCCCAGAGGGGTGACGCGGTGCAGGGCGCGGGTTCCGCAGAAGAACGCGAAGGTGCCGGGCACCGTGCGGAGCGAGCGGCGGACGGGCTCACCGCCCACGCCCTGGGTCTCGATTTCGAGCCGGCTCGAGCTCTCCTCGACGAGGCCCACCACCGTGGAGAACGAGTCGCCCGGGGCGCAGCCGCACTCGTCGTGGTGCCAGGCCATCCCGTCGCCTCGCTCGGTGTATGTGTAAAGCGCGGAGGCGTGCGCCTCGCCCGGGGCGCGGTGCTCGAGCGGGATCCCCGTGACGCGCTCGAACAGGGCGAGGAGCGCGGGCGAGCGGTGGAGCGCGTGCATGGTCGGAGCGCCCGCCACGATGGCGGGGTGGCTCAGGGCCCCCGCCTTCCGCACGCCAGGCACCCACTTGCGCACGGCGCCCGGGGCGAGGTGCCTGGCCTCGACGACCATCGCAGCCACCAGCGCCTCGGGCAGCAGCCCCGGGAGCACCAGAAGCCCGCCGTCCTCGTGGTAGCGCCGGGCGAGCTCCCCATCGTCGAGCCGGGCGGCGAAGCCGCGCAGCGCCCCCTCGACGTCGAGGGGGCTCGCCGCAGGATCTGCCGCGTGGCGGAGGGTATGCACGGTCCGATTATGCCACGCGGGCCGACGGACGCCCGTGCGCGAGGAGCTCGAGGCGGCGGCTGGCGTGGGCGCTGACCAACGAGATGGCGTTCGCCGACGAATTTGCGTCGGCCGACGAGCAGCGGTCCATCGGCCCCTCCTGCGTCCCTGGTCGTGAGACACTTTGCCGATGTGCCCTGTCGATGCGCAACCCTCCGACGGACTCGACGCCGGTAGCCTCAACGAGGTTCTGCTGCGGACGGCCTTCTTCGCCGAGACCCACTCCATCAAGGGCTGGCTCGCCGCGCATCGTCTCATCCATCGCTTCCCGGCGCTGAGAACCGAGATCGCGAACCTGGGGCAGTGGTACCAGCTGCTCTCGGCGCCATCGGTCGACGGGCTGCTCTCGGCCCACGTCGCCTGGGACACCGCGAGCCTCGATGACCGACGTCTGCGCTCGATGATCCGCCGATCGGTCTTCCCCATCGCGTATGCCGCGGCCGTCGAGTGGGTCCGGCGTCACGGCCTCACGAGCCTGATCGCAGCAGACTCCGCGCTGTCGACTCGACGCCTTGGCAACCTCGGTCACTCCTTCACGATCCATCGCAGCTTCGTCGAGCTGACCTCGCTCTTGAAGACCGATGAGCAGAGGTTTCTCTGCGCCGAGCGCTACGCCGAGTTCGTCGCGTCGCAGCTCGCGGAGACGGACGCGATCGCTCCCGATGCCACGCCCCTCGACGGCCCCGCTCTCGACGAGGCGTCCGTCTTCGATGCGGTGTTCCGTTTCCCTGGGGTCCTCGGCCACACGGCGATCACGCTCGCGTACCTGCTTCGCTACCGCGCCGAGCTCGATCCGGGCGCCTGGCGCTTTGCGACCTCGCAGCTGGTGAAGATGGCCCTACCCTCGGAGGAGGACGCCACGAGCATCCGCGTCGCGCCGCCGACCGATCTCTCGGAGGCGAGCCTGGCAGCGGCTCTGCTGGATCTCGTGGAGCACGGTCCAAGAGAAGTGCACACGGTCACGCTGGCGGACGCCATGTGCAGCGTCTGGGATGCGCTGCCCGATCGAAGGGGCGACGTCGAGCAGCTGGTCCGACGCTTCGCGAGGCTCACCCTGCCGCGGACGGCCGGCGGCGAGCGCGCAAAGAGCCCGTAGCTCACGGTCCACCGCGGTTGCAGCACGGCGCGCGGGGACGCCGGCGAGCAGGACTCCAGACCCGCGGGGTTGTTGGCGACAAGCAGCGCGCCGATGATCATCGCGTGCTGCGAGCGCTTCGACGTGTCGAGGTTGCCGCGCGAACGGGACGTGTGCATCGCGCCATGGCGCCCCGTGTTGGCTCCGCGGTGCCTTGCTCTGCCGGTTCGGCATCGCCCACAAGCTTGTGGCGTGGAGCGACGTGGCCTTAGCCGCTCAGCCACCTTCGTGGAGGCGTCCTCGATGACGGTGAGGCCTGTTAGAATGGGCGTCGTGGCCATGCCTGTCCTGCTCGACTCGACCCGCCCCGCCCGACGGGGTCTGCGAGGTGCTCTCGGATCGGACCAGGCGGCTCGATCGTGGCAAGTTACCCCAGGGTCGCCGCAGCGCTCCTGGTGGCCGTGATCCCCAGGAGCCGCCCGCTCGTCGCGGCTCCCACCGGCTCGTCCGAGAGCACCCGGGCGAGGAGCCCTCTCACCTCGGCCTCGCCCCTGACCGACCCGGCCACCGAGAGGGCGATGTCCACCGCGCCCGACCGCTCCACCATCGCTCCAGGGAAGGCCGCACCGATGGCCGTCCCGGGCTTGACCCTGGGCTCCCCTCGACGGACCGGAGTCGCGAGCAGAGGCGCCCCCAGACCCAGCTCTGGAAGGGACAACGCGTCCATGGGCTCCTCGAAGCAGGCCATGGCAAAGAGGCCGCGGCGATCCACGGCGAGGACGGAGTGCACCCACCGGGCGTCAGGGCCCTCGTCGGTCGACCCGGGGAAGACGGCGCCCGAGCCCCAGGGCACGCTGAAGATCCCCCTCGCGTCCACCTTGTGTACTATGCACGCATCGGACTCGGGGAGCATGTCCTCCAGATCCTGGCGGGTGAGGATGCCCCCGGCCACCCGGTTGGCCGCCTGCAGGAGCTCCGACAGGATCGCTCCCTCGGACATGGCCACGGCTCCCCTGGCCAGGAGGCTCTGCAGCACCGCTCGCCTGGGAGAGCCCTTGGCGAGCTCGACGGCAGGGCCCATCACCTGGGCGAGGCTGGCGTCGCCCCCCGCGGCGAGGGCCGCCACCAGGCCGGCAGGGAGCCCAGGGACCGAGACCCGGGCGGCCTCGGGAATGGGATCGCCCTCCCGGAAGCCCCGAGGACGGTCCGCGCCCAGGCCAGGCTGACGGCAGCGGCCGGAGAGGGCGCGCATCCCCGCTCCCCCTCCCCCGAAGAGGAGCTGCACCGGCCCCAGGAGCACCGTGGGCTGCGTGGCGGCGGCCGCGAAGACCCCGGCGACCACGGCGTCGACCGCGTTGCCCTTGAGCAGGAGGGACTCCGCCGCGTCACGGGCGTGAGCGAGGGTCGCCGAGGCGGCGCGCTGGCGCGGCTGGCGCGGCTGGTCTCGAGGAGCGCCTGGCCCTTTCTTCGGTGTCGAGCCCATCACTCCTGCTCGTCGTCGCGCACCTGAAGAGGCAGGGAGCGAGGGCGCACGAGCCGACCCAGCCCGCCCGGCCTGACGGCCTTTCTACGCTGCACCAGGCTCCTGAGCCGCTTGCACTCGGTGAGCGCGTCGTCGGACTCGATGATCACGTAGGCCTCTCGCCTCTCCCCGATGGCCATCGCCACCCGCTCGAGCGCGGCCTCTCCAAAGGAGCGAGACTCGCCCAGGGCCCGGAGACGAGCGAAGGCGATGGCCCCGACAGGGACAGGATCTCGCGTGGGATCCACGCACAGCGCGATGTTCCACTTCTGCGCGGCGACCGCGGCGACCTCGGTCTCCCACACGCCGCGCGGCTCCCAGACCACGCTCGTCACGTCGCGGGGGAGGCGCTCGAGCAGCTTCTCCATGCGCTCGCGCCACAGGGGCGCGGGGGTGACCTCGGCGGGGGTGGGCAGCAGGATGCAGCGGGCCTGGAGGGCCGTGACCGCCTCGAGCAGGGCCTCGAGCTCGGCGTCGAGCTCGGGCGAGGGGCGCAGCCTGGAGATGCTGGCCCCGGCCACGGCCACGAACTCGAAGTGGGGAGGGACGCTCTTGCGCCACCGCTTCATGGTCGCGAGCGAGGGCCCCCCCTTGGGTTTGTCGAGCGGCGCCAGGCGGACCTCGAGCAGATCGAAGCGCTTGGCGTAGGCTTCGATCGCGCCACGCAGCTCCCGAGCACCGATGTGATAACGCGTCGCCATGGGGGGTACAGATCCCTACTCGCACGGGATTCGGCCGCACGGAAGGACAATCGCCACGGAGCCCGCCCCGGGCTCAGATCCGTATCAGATCCGGACGTTTTTCCAGCAGGAGATCGAGCCAGGCGCCGGAGAGCTTCTCCTGCACCGAGTTGGCGCGCAGGCGATCGCGCAGGTGCGCGAAATCCACGTGATCGAGCTCCTGATCCTGGTTGAAGCAGGTGATGACCACCCGCTCCTTCCCGGTGACCGGATCGACGTGCTTCTGGAGGCACTGGGCGCAGATCTCCGTCATCAT
>SXGT01322990.1_pt1 | contig 10602 bp, 12 predicted proteins | sample 3176221 | NCBI WGS metagenome assembly SXGT01 (sample SAMN11356862, study PRJNA531348) | freshwater metagenome | isolation source: freshwater sample F1-120 | place: China: Fuxian Lake, Yuxi | collected 2017-12-25
AACCATACGGAAATGCGAAACTCCCACTCACCCGGCGAAGCCGGAACTGGAGGGAAATCCGTGTCACTAGGCGTTTTTAGAAAACGTAACCCTCAACGAATGAATAACTTTCATCAGGGCACTGTAGAAGATGGGTCAGGGGGAACTCGAGCGGTGCGGTTTGATAGAGGAACTCCTCGGACTCAACTGCTCGCCAGTGGCGGTAAAGGGTACAAATCTGCGGTTGCTACGGCTGCTCAGCACTGGCCTGAAACGGCGGCTGATCCGAGTCCCAGACGCTATCGAACGCGGACTCGAGTCGGACCTACAACCGTCAACCGGTCGCGAAGATCCAATTCCAGGAGGCCACGCAGCCGTTCTCGGATGAACGCCAGCACAACCCTTCGGCCGGATCTGGCTGGGCGGAACAGTACCACGCCGGCGTGCTCCTCAATTGGATACTGCTTGAGATTGGCAATGCCCTTGTCCAGGGTGAAGAGTATTCGCTTCTCCGCCGTGACGGCCTTCATGAGGATCGGGTCCTTGGCGCCCGAGAGTTGCTCGTCGAAGACGGTCTCCGCGTCATGGCCGAGCTCGCGAAGGTCGGCCACGAGTTCATCCGGCAGATTCTCGTCAATCTTGAACTTCACGATGCCCTGAGAGGCAGCAACCGTTCTTCATGGGCCAGCTCTGCCGCGTAGCCCAAAGCAGCCTGGATATGCTCATGCTTCAGGGATGGGTAGCTCGCCAGGATCGCTTCAGCGGTGGAGCCCTCCCCGAGGCTGTCGAGAATCACCGTGACGGGAACGCGTGTTCCCTTCGCGCATAGCTCGCCTCCACAGATTTGCGGATCGCTGCTGAGGAATTCGTGCCAATCTGCCATGTCCCCATTGTACGGAGATCCGCGATGAATGAGCTAACGTGCATCACTTCCTATCTCGCTCAGTACGGGGCTGAACTTGGACTGCGCGTCGACGAGCAGTTCCTGCCGCTCCATCAGCCATCCGACCCGGCCTGGCCAGCGCTCGAGCAACTGAAACGCCGCCCGTTTTCCGCCCAAACCCTCGCCATCATGGGAATTGTCAAGCGCTGGGAAGAAGCCCGGTGCGCTGCAGCCGTCGCCGAGTGCGGCACGGGCAAGACGCTCATCTCCCTCGGCAGTGTATTCACGCACGCCCGCGGCCGGCGATTCACCGCGCTGGCCATGGTGCCCCCGCAGATCCAGGAGAAATGGGCCCGCGAATGCTTCGTCGCCCTGCCCGGCGTCCGCGTCTTCCTCATCGACGGCGTCCGCAACGGCGTTTCCTCAAACGGCTTCGCCGGCGTCAACGAAGTGAAGTACCGCGCCGGACGCATCGTGCGCGAAGGCTTGCGGACCACGCTCAGCGACCTCCGCCTCGCCAAGCACCATCGCTCCGCCCGCGCCCGCTGGGACGCCACCGTCGCCGCGCCGTCCATCTTCATCGTCTCCCGCGAACGCGCCAAGCTCGGCTACTTCTGGCGCTACGCCTACGGCTCGCCGCGCTCCGGGCCCTTCCAGGGCAGCGTTGTCAACCCGGACGCCGGCAAGCCGATCCTCACCGCCGACGACCAATTCCGCCGCGACGACTTCCGCAAGTCGAAGCACTCCGAGCATGTCCAACCGGACTCACCAAAAGGCCGCCGCCCGTTCCACAGCGCGCTCTGGCAAGCCGACAACGAGAAGATCGCCCGCATGGCGCCCATCGAGTTCATCGGCCGCCATCTCGGTCCTTTCTTCGACTACGGCATCGCCGACGAAGTCCACGAACTGAAGGGCCCCGACACAGCGCAGGGCAACGCGCTTGGCACGCTCGCCTCCGCCTGCGCCCGCACCGGGATCCTCACCGGCACCCTGCTCGGCGGCTACGCCGACGACGTCTTCAACATCCTCTACCGCGTGGACCCAAGCGCATGCGCGAAGAGGGGTTCGACTACGGCGAGGCCGGCGTGCGTCAGTTCTCCAGCATCTACGGCGTCCTGGAAAGGGTGACCACGATCGAGGCCGCCGACAACGCCTGCTCCAAGGCCAAGGTCACCACCACCGTAAAGCGCCGGCCCTGCGCGTCCTGCGCGTCGCCCCTGCTGTTCGGCAGTTTCCTGATGAACCTGGCTGCATTCGTCTCGCTCGAAGACATCTCGGACGCGCTGCCGCCGTTCGAAGAGGAAGTGATCTCCGTCCCCATGGACTCGGTGCTCCAGCAGGCGTACTCGAAACTCGAAGACGACGTGCGCAACGCGCTGCGCGAACACCACGGCAACGCGTCCGTGGTCAGCACGGCGATGAACGCGCTGCTCCTCTATCCCGACCGCCCGTTCGGCCTCGGGACGCTCTACGGATTCGACCGCGACCCGGAGACCGGCGAGCGCGAGCGATTCGTGATCTCGGAACCCGCGGGCCTCAGCCAGGAACCCGCCTACGCCAAGGAACGGCGCCTGATCGAGGAGACCAAGCGCGAACTGGCCGTGGGCCGGAACGTGCACCTGTTCGCCGTCTACACGAAGAAGCGCGACGTGACGCGCCGGCTCCAACAGTTGCTGTCGAAGGAAGGCATCCACGCCGAGATCCTCACCTCCGCCGTGCCGCCCGCCGACCGCGAGGCGTGGTACGAGCGGCAACTGCGAAACGGCATGCGCGTTTGTATTGCCCATCCGAAGCTTTGCAGCGTGGGGTTAGACCTTCTGGCGTTTCCCGTCTTGCTGTTCTACCAGACCGGGTACTCGACATACACGCTTCGCCAAGCGAGCCGGCGCAGTTGGAGGATCGGCCAGCACCAGCTGATTCGCGTGGGCTACATGACCTATGCGAACTCCGCGCAGGAGGCGTGCCTGCGGCTGATGGGGAAGAAGCTGATGGCGTCGCTGCCGAGGGACGGCAAGCTCCACGCCGATGGGCTTCAAGCGATGGACTCGGACGACGACCTGCTCACCCCGATGGCGCGGGAACTGGTCACGTGCCAGGGCGTGGGCGAGGCTGGCTCTGAAATCTGGAAAAGCCTCGCCGTGCGGTACGGCGGACCGGCTGAGCCCGAGGTGAAGGTCGAGCCGCCGGTGGCCACTTCGGACGAAGAGCCCCCAGGGATCTCGACATGGATTCGACCGTCCGGACCGCCGGTCCAACTTTCGTTGTTCTGAATTGGAGGAAGGAGGTGCGCCATGGCCGCAGTCGCGGTATTGCCGGTGGCCCAGGAATCAGCCGCCGAACTAGCCCGCCGTCTCGCCGGATTGATCGAGTGCAGCGAACAGCACTCGATGCCGGATGCCGTGCGCGATCTCGTGGCAGTGCTGCTGGACACCCTTCGCTTACGCGTGGTGCGCAAGCTGGAACGGGATCATCGATCGCTGTTCGAACTCGATGACCGATTGATCGAGTTGATGGGTCAAGTCGAGGAGGCCGCTGAGGCGGGCACAGAGATCTCGGCGGAGCTCGCCGAGGATATCGACACGTACCTTGAAGCCCACCGGCGCAAGGTTGACCGCATCGTCGGCTACTGGCGCTGCCAACAGTTGATCGCCGACATCAGCGGCAAGGAGGCCGAGCGATTGTACCCGCGGAAGCGGGCCGCCGAGGTTGCCGACTCGAAGATGCCCGAAGACGACGCCCCCAGTTGCAGCGCACTGGCTGCCCTCGAGCGACAGGAACCCTTCGTCAACGGCGTCCTCGCGCACCATGCACTCGCCCTACTGGCCCAGCTATTCCGCCACGGCCGCCTCGACCACCACGGCGCCTTTGTCGACGTCGCAGCGAACCGGGCCCAACCAATCCCAATTGACACGGCGGTGGCGCCGATTTCGGCGCTCGAGCCAAGCCCTCGGCGCGGCAACCACGCCTGCAACGCGAAAAAGTGCTTGAGCCTGGACATCCAACGTCACGCCCGCGTTTCGTGTGAGATGTCCTTGGCGAGGCCTTGACCATCGCATCTCTCGCGCGGACTCCAAGCGTTGGATAGAACGCGAACGAGCACCACGGCGTATTCGGTCGCCGCACGCTCCTCACGTATCTTGGCCATAGCGGCAAACGCGGCTAAGATCCTCGTGTACCTCGAAACAGCCCGAAGAACATCGCAAGAGGTGAATGCAATGAAAGCCGATGAGAAGCTTCTGACGCCCGAGCAGGTCGCCGGTTGGCTCGGCGTCTCTGCGGATTGGGTGCAAAGCCATGCAACCCGGCGCGAACCGCGCTTGAACGCCGTGCGACTCGGAAAGCTCCTGCGGTTCCGGGAACAGGATGTTGAAGAATTCATTCGCAGGCGGAGTTCCACAAAGGGAATGCCCGGCAACGGTCGGATCCCGAGTTGAGTCCATGGCCCGCAATCGGAATCGACATCGGGATGGCTGGGTGACACTGGAGAAACGCTGCAGCCCACACCGCTGGGTAGTCCACTGGTACCTCGACGAAACGTACACTGTTGCCGGCAAGCAGCGGTTCCGCCAAGCATCTCATGTCCTCGGTTTCAAGAATCAAGGACGACCTGCCCACCAAGAGCGCGGCCGAAACACGATGGGCTCGTCAGCGCGACGAGATCCTCGCTCAGCGGGTCGGCCTGTCGGTCGTTCCGAAGACGGACGCCGGCGAACCCACGATCCCGACATTCGCTCACTTCGTCCGCACCGGGTTCGTAGCAGCGCGCCAGTCAGGGTGGAAGCGCCGTTCGCGAGAACGCTTCGAGTACGTTTTCGCGAAGATGGAAGCTGCGTTTGGCGCGGCGCCGATCACTGGAATCTCGCGCGTCGATCTGCAGCAGTACCTCGACGCGTTGGCCGCGAAGTACAGCCACGACACGGTTCACATCTCGCTCACCTACCCTCGGGCGATCTTCGAGCAAGCCGTTGAAGAGGAGGTGATTGCCAAGAACCCAGCGCGCCAATTGGCGATTCCCAATATCACACGGGACCGCGACGAGACCATCCTCACCATCGAACAGGTTCGGATCCTGGAGGAACACTTGGAGGGACGAGACCGGATCATCTGGCGTCTCTTCTCGCGCTGCGGGCTTCGGGCTGGGGAAGTCTTCGGGCTCAAATGGGAAGATCTCGGTCCGGATGGAACGTTGAGCGTGTTGCGCAGCTTCGCGCGTGGCCAATTGGGTGATCCGAAGACGAGAAAGAGCAAAGGGCGGATCGCGATTCCTGATTCCCTATTCCAGGAGTTGTCGGACTTTCGATCCGCGGCCGGCGATCCGCCGGACAACCAGTGGATTTTCCCCTCTTCCCGGAATCGAAGCGGGGTCCTTATGCCCCAGGACTACCACAATTGGCTGAACCGTCACCTGTGCCCTGTCGCAAAGAAGCTCCAGATCAGAGTGAACCACCAGATTCTGAGGCGGACATTCGCCTCCCTTACCTTACCTATAACACCGGGGGCGACCTGAAAGACATTCTGGCGCATTTGCGGCACTCCAACGTGAACACCACGGCCAACGTGTACACGAAGCCGATTCCGCAAAGCGTCAAGGATGCCGTCGAAGCGCTGGATCGGGAGATCCGTCGGAAGCCCAGCGGCAAGCTTGGCGACCGTCGGAAGCGTTGACTCCTTAACGCAGCGAAAACGCAGCGAAAGACCAACCGCGGGAAAACCAGGAAGTCTCTTGTTTTGAGTGGTGGGCGCGACAGGACTCGAACCTGTGACCTCCTGCGTGTGAAGCAGGCGCTCTAACCAACTGAGCTACGCGCCCTTCGTGCGAATCGGGCGAAGAGATCAGTATAACACCGGCTACCCATCGCGCGGTATCATGGGCTGAATGCCTTCGCGGGAAACAATCGCGGATCCTTTGCCCCAGGAGGTTTCCGGCGCTCAGGAAAACCTGCGAAAACTCAGGCAGTTGGAACGCGCACTCGGTACGGTTGTGCGCGGAAAACCGGAGGTCGTGCGCCTATCTCTCGCGTGCCTGCTCGCGCGTGGGCACTTGCTCATCGAGGACGTCCCCGGCGTCGGCAAGACCACACTCGCTCACGCTTTAGCCCGCTCGGCCGGTTCCAGTTTTCACCGGCTGCAATTCACCAGTGACATGTTGCCGAGCGACGTTGTCGGCGTCACCATATACAACTCGCATCTGGGCGCATTTGAGTTCAAGCAGGGACCGGTCTTCACAAATTTCCTGCTGGCTGACGAAATAAATCGAACCACGCCAAAGACGCAATCGGCGCTGCTTGAAGCCATGAACGAGCAACAGGTCACGATGGACGGGCACTCTTACCCGCTCCCGAAACCGTTCATGGTTATCGCGACCCAGAATCCGGTCGACCACCATGGCACCTACCCGCTGCCTGAATCGCAGCTTGACCGCTTCCTGTTGCGACTGCGCATCGGTTATCCCGACGCGGCGAGCGAGCGGGAGATCCTGCGCCAGACGGGGCCGGCGCACGGAAGCCAGGCGGCGATCATGACCGCAGTTGAGATCGAAGAGTTGCAGGCAGCCGCGCCGCTTGTCGCGGTTGACGAAGCGCTCGCGGGGTACATGCTGGCCATCGTCGAGAAAACGCGGACGCACGAGGCGCTTTCGCTGGGGGTCAGCCCGCGCGGGGCGCAAGCGCTTTTCCGGGCGTCACAGGCGCTGGCGATGCTCGAAGAGCGCGATTACGTTGTTCCGGACGATGTCAAGCGACTGGCAGCACCGGTGTTCGGGCATCGAATCGTGGTTCGGTCGCGAACCTCGGCCGGACAGCGTCAAGGCTCCCCGGCCGTGACCGGCGACCGCATTATCGGCGAGATCCTGCAACTCGTGGAAGTACCGCTCTAGAACAGACCGGCCAGGAGGCCTGTCCCACATTTATGAAGACTGCAATTATAGGTCTGCCGATGGTCGGCAAGACCTCTTTATTTACGATCCTGACGGGAGTTCACCTGGAATCGCGTATCGGCCAGACCGCCGTGCGCGCAGGCGTCGCCAAGGTGCCGGACCCCCGGCTCCCTGAACTTGCGAAGCTGTTCGACCCCCCGAAGGTCACCTACGCGACGGTGGAGTATCTGGACGTGCCCGCCATTTCCCGGGACACTTTGCGCGACCCCGCCTACCTCGCCAGCCTTCGAGTCGTCGACGCCTTCGCTCACGTGCTCCGCCTCTTTGGCGACGAAAGCGTCCCGCATGAGCATGGCAGCGTGGATCCGATTCGAGATTTGGAGAACGTCGAAGTCGAACTGGTGTTGAGCGACCTGGTGGTGGTCGAGAAGCGCATGGAGAGACTTGACAAGGACCGCAAGAAGATCAAGAATCCGGAGTTCGACCGCGAGTTCGAACTACTCGAAAGATGCAAGGGAGTGCTCGAATCGAACAAGCCGTTGCGCGAGATGGAGCTTACGGCGGACGACGAGAAGCGCATTCGCGGCTTCCAGTTCCTTTCTCAGAAGCCGATGCTCTACGTCCTGAATCTGGGAGAGGAGGACGCGGCGCGGCTACACGAACGTGAACAGGAATACCAGACCCGGCTGACGGGACGCGCGCGCACCGGCGTCGCGGCCGTTTGCGGCAAGATCGAGGCCGAACTTGCGGAACTTAGCGCGGACGAGGCCCGCGAGTACCTCACCAGCTACGGTCTGACGGAGCCGGGTTTGAACCGGCTGATTTCCGCGTCCTATCGATTGCTGGGCCTCATGTCTTTTCTAACCGCCGGAGAAACCGAAGTGCGCGCCTGGACCGTTCCCCTGGAAAGTACAGCACCCAAGGCCGCAGGAGCGATTCACTCAGATTTCGAAAAGAAGTTCATCCGCGCGGAAGTCGTGAACTGGAAGAATCTTGTGGAACTGAAGGGCTATCCGGGCGTACGCGAAAAGGGTCTACTGCGCCTCGAAGGCAAAGAATACGTCGTCAAAGACGGCGACGTTCTGGTGATTCGGCACGGGTGATCGGCACAGGCAATCCGGCAGGGCGCGGCTGAGTGGAACTTTCAGGCGCGATTTCTCGTTACCATGAAAGAAAGGACATCTGTTTCATGAAACTTCGCACGTTCGCCTCCGTTGTCATGCTTCTGGTGCCGGCCAGTTGTATTTCCGCCGCCGACTCGCGATTGCTGGAAATGGTCATGCCTGAAGCCAAGGTGGTGGCCGGCGTGAATCTTGCGCAGGCTCGGACGTCACCCTTCGGTCAATTTCTGCTGAGCCGGGCACAACACGAGGACGAAGGGCTCACCAAATTCATGGCGATCACGGGCTTCGATCCTCGACGCGACCTCACGGAGGTCGTATTGGCGAGTTCCAGCGATTCTACACGCAAGTCGGGAATCGCGATTGCGCGAGGAAGATTCGACGTGAACCGGCTGATCGCGGCCGCGCGGGCGGACGGACGGAGCGTCGAGACTTATAACGGCGTCGAAATGACCACGGGCAAGCATGGCAACGATTCGCTGGCATTCTTCGACAGCACGCTGGCAGTGGCGGGCGTCACAAGCGAGGTCCGCTCCGCAATCGACCGGCGAAACCGCCCGACGGCGTTCCATGCCGCGATTGCGGCGAAGATAGCGCAGCTTGGCGCTTCACAGGATGCCTGGGTCGTATCGCTCGGTCCGGTCGCTGGTTTCAAGCCCGGGCTGAAAGACAAGACCGTAAACGGGGCGTTCAACGGTGACCTGGCGAAATCCATAGAGCAGGCGTCAGCCGGCGTGAAGTTTGGCGCGATGGTGCAAGTGACAGCCGAGGCCGTGGCCCGCACCGCGAAGGACGCGACTGCGCTCGCCGATGTGGCTCGATTCCTCGCAAGCATGGCACAGTTGAATGTGCAGGAAAAGGACACGGGGAAGTTCGGTGAAGTTCTGCAATCACTCGACGTCAAGACACAGGCGAATACGGTAAGGCTGAGCCTTGCGATATCCGAGGACCAGATGGAAAGGTTGATCGGAACCGGTCACGGCGTGCGCGCGTCAGCCCGGACGAATCGCAGGTAGCTCCCTGTTCTAAAGGGTTCGAGTAACCTTCGTCAGCGTGCGAGGACGATCTGGATCGAAGCCCTTCTGATCCGCGAGACAGGCGGCAAAGAGCTGAGCGGGGATGATGTAGGGAATCGGCGTAAACCGCTCGTCGAGACGCACGGGTACCTGAATTACCCTGGAGGCGAGCCTGGATACTTCCTTGCCCCGCTGGTCGGTAATAACGACGGTCTCCGCCCCGAGCGACTTGAGCTTTTCAAGCATCTCCCGCATGGAGGGCCACGTCACGCCGCGCGGGGCGAAAAGGAATAGCGGAAACGAGGGTTCCACCATCGCAATGGGCCCGTGCAGGAAATCGGCTGACGAAAATCGTTCCGCCACCACGTAACAAGTCTCCATCATCTTGAGGGCGAATTCGAAGGCGTTCGAATAGTTGAGGCTGCGGCCCACAACTACCGCGTGGTTCATGAACCGGTAACGCTCGGATAACGCCCGGATCTCCGCTTCAAGCGTCAAGGCGGCGGCGCACCACTCGGGCAGCCGGCGGAGATCGTCCAGCCGCACCTCCGCGCCTAGCGCGTAGGCAAGCAGGTACATCATCAGGACCTGTCCCGTGTAGGTCTTGGTTGCGGCCACGCTTCGCTCCTTGCCCGCGCGGACATGGAAGACGTACTCCGCCAACTTTACAAGCGTGCTGGAAGACTCGTTCGTGACGCCGAGCGTCATTGCACCCTGCTCGCGGGCGCGCGCGAGCACCAGATTCGTATCGGTGGACTCTCCAGACTGGGAAATCGCCACAACCAGAGCGTCCTTATAGTTCACTCGCGCGTTATAGAGAGAATGGATCGAAGGCGCTGCGAGCGAAACCGGAATTCCGGTCGTAATCTCGAACAGATAGCGGCCGAAGAGCGCCGCGTTGTCGGAAGTACCTCGCGCGGCCAGCACGATCATACCCGGCTTCTTCTTGAGGAGCCTTTTTCGGAACTTTTCGATTCCACCTATGGCCGACGCGAGCGTGCGTTCGAGCGCCTCCGGCTGTTGACGAATCTCGGCCAGCATTCTTGACATCCTATTGAGAATACAAGATTGAAGTAGCAGTTCGCGCTATATTTGCGGAAAGGGTTCCCGGAAATCCGTCTGAAATCATTTCCAGCAACTGCGTGCGCCTGCGGGGTGGTAGCGTGTGTGTTCGCGAATCGTCTGAACGCTCGGGACGCACCCGCCACGCCGGAGCCGCGGGGTCAAACCTGCAAACTACAACCCTCTGTAAGGCTCAGTTGTGCCTCGCGGAGTGCCGTAAGAGCCCATTTCGAACCAGGATCGATGGCGGACATACGTGGCCAACAGCCTCTTGACCCCGGTTGTAGCCGTCCGCGCGCTCATTCCCGCCGTTTTCGATCAGAAGGACAAAGGCCCGAAACGCTGGGCGTTAGGCGCGAGGGGGTTCGCCGCCGGAACCGGCCGCGAGATTCAGCACGCCATAGGAGGAGCTTTCGCGTCCGAGTTCATTGCGAATCAGTGGCTCCCTCATGCCGAACCTAAGGCGTCTGCCGCGCTTTGGGGCATCGGGCTGAAATTCGGCGTCACGCCCGCGGTGAATCTCGTCAGCGAGTTTTCGCCAGAATGGAAGCGTCTGGTCAAGCGGCGTAAATAGCGTTGAAAATCAACTCCTCCGCGCACGCTATGCTATCTTGAATTAAGCGGTTCGCTGCACATCCGGAGAGATGGCCGAGTGGTTGAAGGCGC
>SXGT01686019.1_pt1 | contig 10601 bp, 6 predicted proteins | sample 3176221 | NCBI WGS metagenome assembly SXGT01 (sample SAMN11356862, study PRJNA531348) | freshwater metagenome | isolation source: freshwater sample F1-120 | place: China: Fuxian Lake, Yuxi | collected 2017-12-25
GAGGCAGTGCACGACACCGCGGTTGCTGACGTAATAGAGCCGCTCGCCTTCAACAAGGGGAGACGACGCGACGCCCTGGAACGGCCAGTCGTTGGCGCGGCCCGCCTCGAGCTTGACGTGCGTCTGCTGCCACAGGAACTCGCCGTCCGATTCGCGGAACGCCATCAGCACGCCGCGATCGCCCGGCTGCTTCGGGTCGCGCACCAGCTCGTTGTTGGTGCCGACGAAGACCATGCCGCCCGCGACGACCGGGTTGCCGTAGCTCTGCGAGCCGAGGCCGGCGACCCACTTGATGTTCTTCTTCGTCTTGACGTCCCAGTCGCCGGGCGCGCCCTTCATCGACGACACCATGTTGCGATCGGGCGTGCCGCCCCACATCGGCCAGTCGCCGGTTCCGGGATCGGAGGCCGCGACGGGCAACGAGTAGAGCGCGAGGAGGACGAGGAGGACGAAACGAGTGTGCATGCGCATGGTTACTGGTTGGGCGTGAGGGCGAAGTTGTCGAAGTGCGCGCCGAACTGCGCGTCGATGAAGAGACCCGGCGCGCCCTGCCGGTTGCCGATCGGGTCCGTCTTGTCGATCTGCCACGCGGCGGGCTCCGGCTCGCCGGCCGGCCACGCCTTGCCGCGCGCGCGAACCTGGCCATTTGGCAGGTTCTCCACGCGCAGCTTCAAGCGGTACCACGCGTCCGGCTTCCACGCGAACGGCACCGTCACCGTCCTCGCCGTCTCCGGCTCCCACGGCTCGAGCTTCAGGCGCTGGTTGGTGCCATAGAGCACGAGCGAATAGCGCTGCGCCGTGATGCCGACGTCGCCCTGCTGCCGCCGGCGCGTCGCGGCCCGCACGTCCGCTTCGAACGTGTAGTTGGACAGCGTCGTCGGCCCGAGGAACACGCGGGAGCGCTTGAGCAGCGTGTCGAGCGGCGCCTTCTGCAGCACTTTCTGGCCGTCGAGTGTGGCGACGGTCAGCGCACTGCCCGCGACGATGGCCCAACCCGGGGGCGCCGCGCCGTCCATATAACTGTCGAACGTCTCTTTCCACGGCAGCCGCCGCGACACACGCGCGCGCGCCTCGCCTTTGATCCCTGCCACCGTCGCGACGATCGTGCCGGCCTGGTCAACAGCGTCGGGCGACACAGTCAACGCGCCGTTGGCGACCGTGCCGTTCAGGCCCGCGAGCGACCACGTGGCGCCCGTCTCGTCGCGCAGGAAGCGTCCCTTGTCGTCGAAGAGCCGCGCGCGCAGCTTGACCGTCTGGCCGGGCGACAGCCACAGCTCGGTGGGCGACACCTGCAGGTGCGCCGGCATCCCCTGGCCGGCCTGCGCCGGCTCGTCGGCAGCCACTCCGGTGACCGGCCGCGGCTGGCGCGAGCCGATCGCGTAGATGGCATCGCTCGAGACGAAGAAGATCCGGCCGCGGGAAATCGCCGCGCCGCCGAGGATCTGCTCCGGCGTGCCTTCCGATCCGCAGCAGCTGTTGGTGCTGTTGGGCAGCTCGACCTTGCTGAGGATCTCGGCGCCGTCCGCCTTCGGCCGGACGATGAAGAATTCACCGTTGTCGGTGCCGACGTAGATCTTCCCGTCGGCCAGAACCGGCGGCGCCTTCTGCAGCGTCGAGAGCGGCTGGACCCAGAGCTCTTTTCCGCTTTCTGTATCGAACGCCCTCAGCCTCGAGCTGTTATCGAGCTGGTAGAAGCGCGTGCCGTCGAGGAGCGGTGACGAGTAGCCCATCTCGAGACCCTGCACGGCCCACTTCGTCGTCTTGATGTCGCCGGTCTGCGCGCCGTCGATCGCGGCGACGAGACCCAGCTCGTTGCCGGTGAGGTTTTCGTCGCCGTGCGAGACGAACACGGTGTTGTCCTTGACGACGACGCCGGTGTTGATCGCCCGCTTGGCAGCAACGAAGCTCCACACCTTCTCGCCGGTCTGGGGTTTGATGGCGTGGATGCCGCCGTCGCCCAGGCCCGCGATGAGCAGGCGCAGCCCGTTGATGGTGGCGATGAGCGGGGACGCGTACGCCGTGTCATACGGGCGGCCGCCGGGATTGGCCACGTAGACGACGTCGCCGGAGCGCTTGTCGAGCGCGATGAAGCGGTGCCCGCGCGCCGCCGCCGTGCCCCAGTTCGAGACTGCCGCGGCGACGATCACCAGGTCGCCATCGACCACCGGCGACATCGTGCGGCCGCCGTGCGTGGTGAAGGCGGCGAACTCTTCGCCGAAGGAGCGGTCCCACAGGAGCTTGCCGTCGCGGCTGAGCGCGATCACCTGGGCGCCGCCGCTGAGCGCGTAGATGTTGCCGGTCTCGGGATCCGCCGCGGGCGAGGCCCAGCCAATGCGGTGGGGCGGCGCGTCGCTCTGAAACAGGTTGAACGTGTATTCCCAGATCAGCTTGCCCGTGTCGGTGTCGAGCGCCATCACGCGCTCCTGCAGGTTCACGCCGCGGCCGGACGGGTTCTGCACGTAGAGGCGATTGCCCATCACGATGGGCGCCGACCGGCCGCCATACGGCACGCGCCAGAGAAAGTTCTCGCCGTTGAGCGTCCACCGGTCGATCAGGCCGGTCTCGCGCGAAAGGCCGTCGCGGTTCGGGCCGCGCCCGTCGGGCCAGTCGCCGACCGAAATGCGCCGTGGCCCCTGGCCGACGAGCGGGACCGACACGGCGAGGACGAGCAGCAGCGTGAGTCTCTTCATAGTCGTGGCGACTAGAATACGCCGATAATGGCGGTCATGTTTCCAGGATCCCTGTCGCGCATCGGGCTCGCGCTCGCTGTCATTGTCGCCCCTGCCCTTGTGTCAGCTCAGGCGCCGGTCGGCACCATCCAGTTGCCCACCGTCGTGGTCACTGCCCAGAAGGAGCCGGCCGACCCGCAGCGCCTGCCGGTAAGCGTGACGGCGGTGCCGCGCGAGACGCTGACGAACGCCGGTGTGACGGTTCCGCGCGAGGCGGCGATCTATGCGCCGAACGTCTACTTCACGGACTTCACGGCGCGGAAGCTCAGTAACCCGCGCGTCCGTGGCATCGGATCGAGCCCGGCGAACCCGGCGATCACCACGTACTTCGACGGCGTGCCGCAGCTCAACTCCAATACCTCGAGCCTCGAGCTGATCGACGTGGATCAGGTCGAGTTCGTGCGCGGCCCGCAGAGCGCCCTCTTCGGCCGCAACACGCTGGGCGGCGTCATCAACATCACCAGCGCGCGGCCGTCGCTCTCGCAGTGGACCGGTGCGTTCGGCATCCCGGTGGCGAGCCATGACACCCGGCACGTCACCGGCACGTTCTCCGGTCCGCTGTCGGCCGGCCGCGTCGGCGTGAGCGGTTCGATCCTGTACGGGCGGCGCGAGGGATACACACGCAACGCCATCACCGGCAACGACGTGGACTACCGCGAAGGCCTGCTCGGCAAGACGCAGCTCTTATGGACGCCGTCGAGCGTCTGGGAGACTCGGCTGATCGTCACCGGCGAGCGGGCGCGCGACGGCGACTACGCGCTGAGCGATCTCGGCGGCCTGCGCCGCAACCCGTTCGTAGTCGCGCGCGATTTCGAGGGGCACACCGATCGCAACATCATGGGCACGACCATCCTGACGCGGCGGGCCGGCAGCCGGATCAATCTGTCCACGACCACCGGGTTCGTGAACTGGAAGACGGTGGACGCCACGGACCTCGACTACACGCCGCTGCCGCTCATCCGCCGCGAGAACGCCGAGAACAGCTTCCAGTTCACGCAGGAGGTGCGCGTGGCGTCGGCCGCGAATGCGCCGGCCGGTCCCTCCGGCATGCCGCTGCGCTGGCAGGCGGGCGCGTTCCTGTTCACGCAGAACTACGAGCAGGACGCGGTCAACACGCTCGCGCCGTTCCTGCTGTCGCCGTTCATTCCGTTCTCGGTGGCGCAGCACGCGCCGCAGTCGGCGCTGGACGACCTCGGCGTCGGCCTCTACGGGCAGGTGACGGCGACGGTGGCCGAGCGGCTGGATCTCTCCGCCGGCGCGCGGCTGGACCACGAGCAGAAGGACGCGGCGCTCAGCACCTTCTTCACGCCGGCCATCGCCCCGGTCCGTACCGTGACCGCGGACGAGAGCTTCTCGAACGTGTCGCCGCAGCTTTCGGCGGCCGTCCGCGTACACCCGGACAGGATGCTCTACGCCTCGGTCGGCAGCGGCTTCAAGGCGGGTGGCTTCAATCCCGCGTCGCCGGCGGGCTCGGAGGCGTACCGCGAGGAGCAGACGTGGAACGTCGAGGGCGGCGTGAAAACCGCCTGGGCGAACGGGCGGGTCACCGCCAACGCGGCGGTCTTCCGAATCAGGTGGGACGACCTGCAGCTGAACCTGCCGGATGCGGCGGTGCCGGGTCAGTTCTACATCGCCAACGTCGGCGCGGCCGCGAGCAACGGCGCCGAGTTCGAGCTGAACGCGCGCGCCTATCCAGGCGTTGACCTCTTCAGTGCGCTCGGCTTCACCAACGCGGAGTTCAAGGCAGGCAGCGTGTCGAGCGGCGTGAACGTGGCGGGGAACGAGATCCCGAACACCCCCGCGCATACGGCGACCTTCGGCGTGCAGGTCTCGCGCGCGCTTCGCGCCGACGCCACCGTCTATGGCCGCGCCGAGACGACGTTCTACGGCGCGTTCAAGTACGACGACCTGAACCTCGCGGAACAGGAGGCCTACTCGCTCGCCAACTTCAGGGCCGGCGTCCGCAGCCGCTACATCGTCGGCGAGGTGTGGGTGCGCAACGCGTTCGACACCAGATACATTCCGGTGGCGTTCGCATTCGATCCGAGACTGGCGCCGTCAGGGTTCCTCGGCGAGATGGGCGCGCCGCGGACGTTCGGCTTCAGCGGCGGGGTGGCGTTTTGAAGTCAAAAGTCAAAAGTCAAAAGTCAAAGGTCAAAGGCTTTCAACAGCTGCTCGCACTTGCCGTTGCGGCCGCCGCCGCGGTCGGCGTCGATGCGCAGCAAACGATCGACTGGCCGCAGTGGCGCGGTCCGGATCGCACCGGCATCTCCCGCGAGACGGGTCTCCTGAAGCAGTGGCCGGCGGCGGGACCGCCCGTCGTGTGGGACGTGCAGAGCGTTGGCGGCGGCTACGGCTCCATCTCCGTCAGCGGCGAGCGCATCTTCGTCCAGGGCATGCGCAACGGCCAGAGCATCGTCTCGGTGCTCAATCGCGCTGATGGCAAAGGGCTCTGGTCGAAGGCGCTTGGCCCGTCCGGTGACGGCGGCGGCCAGGGCGCGGGGCCGCGAGGCACGCCAACGGTGGACGGCGATCGCGTCTACGTGCTGACGGAAAACGGCGACCTCGCCGCCCTGCGCGCGCAGGACGGCATGGCGCTGTGGCAGCGCAACATCCTCCGCGACTTCGGCGGCCGCAACATCTCCTGGGATATCAGCGAGTCGCCGCTCGTGGACGGCGGGAACGTCATCGTCACGCCCGGCGGCCGCGGCTCGGGGATGGTGGCGCTCGACAAGATGACGGGACGCACCGTCTGGATCAGCAAGGAGCTGAGCGACGAGGCGGGATACTCGTCGCCGATCGTCGCCGACGTGCAGGGCGTACGGACGATCATGACGCTGACCGGCGGCGCCGGCGTCGGCGTGCGCGCCTCTGACGGCAAGCTGATGTGGCGCGACGGCGCGGCCGCCAACAACACCGCGAACATCACGACGCCGGTGTTCGGCGACAACAAGGTGTTCTACAGCTCGAGCTACGGCACCGGCGGCGCGCTGCTGACGCTGCGCGCCGAAGGCGGCGAGGTGCGCGCGCAGCAGGTCTACTTCACCCGCGAGATGCAGAACCACCATGGCGGCATCGTGCTCGTGAACGGCTACATGTACGGCTACAACAATTCCATCCTGACGGTGCTCGAGTTCGCGACCGGCAAGATGGCGTGGCGCCATCGCGCGGTGGGGAAGGGCGCGGTCAGCTACGCCGACGGCCATCTCTACATCCTGAGCGAGGACAACGTCGCCGGCCTCGTGGAGGCGACACCCACGGGCTACCGCGAGAAGGGGCGCTTCACGATTCGCGACCAGGGCCTTCCGAGCTGGGCGCATACCGACATCAGCGGCGGGCGGCTGTACCTGCGCAATCAGGGTATGCTTGCCGCCTACGACATCAGAGCGAGGTAGTTCATGGGCTTAGTTCGTCGCGCCTCGGGCATTGCTGTGGTCGTTGCGGTGCTGTCGCCGCTCGTGTACGCCCAGCGTCCCTCATCCGACTGGCTGCAGTGGCGCGGCCCCAACCGCGACGGTGTGATCCCGGGCTTCGCCGCGCCGGCCGCGTGGCCTGAGCAGCTGACGCAGCGGTGGAAGATCGAGGCCGGTCTCGGCTACGCCACCCCGTTGCTCTCCGGCAACCGCCTGTATCTGTTCTCCCGCCTCGGCGACAACGAGACGATGCGCGCGATCGATGCCGACGGCGGCAAGGTGCTGTGGACGACGGCCTATCCGGCGCCGTTTGAGATGAACTCCGCGGCGCGTCCGCACGGCGCTGGCCCGAAGTCCACGCCCGTGCTCGTGAACGGCCGCCTGTATTCGATCGGCATGACCGGCATCGTCACGGCCTTCGACGCGGCCAGCGGGAAGCAGCTGTGGCAGAAGCCCGGCACCGGCACCAACCCGATGTACACGAGCCACGCGTTCTCCCCGATCGTCGAGGGGACCCAGGTGATCTTCCACGTCGGCGGCCACGACAAGGGCGCGTTGACGTCGTATGACATGGCCACCGGCAACGTCCGCTGGACGTGGGCGGGCGACGGGCCCGGCTACGGCTCGCCGATGATCGCGACGCTCGGCGGCACGCGGCAGCTGGTGACGATCACGCAGGCCAAGCTGGTTGGCGTGGACGTGTCGAACGGGATGCTGCTGTGGGAGCGGCCGTTCGTCAGCGGCAACTTCACGAACTCCATCACCCCCATCGTCTACGGCCAGAGCGTGATTGGCTTTGGTCACGGCGGGCCGATGACGGCGATCACACCGGTGCGGAAAGGCGGCCAGTGGATCGCCGAGACCGCCTGGGAAGCCGAGATGCCGGGTCGCATGACGAACGCGGTCGTCATGCGCGACATGATGTTCGGCCTGACGTCGCGCAACGCGGGGCAGTACTTCGTCCTCGATCCGAAGACGGGCAAGACGTTGTGGACCTCCGAAGGCCGCCAGGCCGCGCAGGCCGCAATCCAGGCCGCCGGCGACTTCGCCTTCAGCCTCGAGAACGACGGCGAGCTGGTGGTGATGCGGGTGACGCCGGCCGGCGCCGAGGTGTTGCGGCGCTACAAGGTGGCCGAGGGAGAAGGCCCGCTGGGCCCGACGTGGACGCAGCCGGTGATCGCGGGCAACCGGATCTTCATCAAGGATGTGTCCACGCTGGCGTTGTGGACGCTCAACTAGATCAAGGCACAAGGCACAAGGCTCAAGGCTCAAACACGTGCGTTGGGCCTTGGGCTTTGTGCTTTGTGCCTTGGCCGCGCAGATTGTGGCGGCGGCCGAAGACTGGCCGCAGTTCCGCGGCCCCACCGGTCAGGGCCATTCCACCGAGCGCGGCCTGCCCGTCGACTGGAGCGAAACACAGAACATCGCCTGGAAGACGCCTGTGCCCGGGGTTGGCTGGTCCTCTCCCGTCGTCGCCGGCGGACGCGTCTGGCTCACGACGTCGATTGATACCGGCGCCCGCCTGCCGATCGACTCCTCTCTGCGCGTGCTCGCCTTCGACGCGGCCACCGGCAAAGAGGTCGTCAACGTCGAAGTCTTCCGCAACAGGTCGGCGGGCTACATCAATCAGAAGAACAGCCGCGCGTCGCCGACGCCGATTCTCGAGGGCGACCGCGTGTACGTGCACTTCGGCGCGGAGGGGACGGCAGCCCTCACCACCTCGGGTGAGATCGTCTGGAAGACGCAGCAGTACAAGTTCGAGTCGCAGCACGGCGCGGGTGGCTCGCCGGTCCTGCACGGCGACCTGCTGATCTTCAACTGCGACGGCTGGGCGGACGATGCGTTCGTCGTCGCGCTCGACAAGAACACCGGGAAGACGCGCTGGAAGACGAACCGGCGGGTGCCGTTTTCCCAGGCGTACACGACCCCGCTGATCATCCGGGTGGGCGAGCGCGACCAGCTCGTGTCGGTCGGCGCGTATCGGACGTCCGCGTACGACCCGACGACCGGCCGGGAGATCTGGCGCGCCGGCTACAAGGACGGGTTCTCGAACGTGCCGCGCCCGGTGTTCGGGCACGGCCTCGTCTTCATCGCCACCGGCTTCAACGACCCGACGATGATCGCCGTGCGCCCGGATGGCACCGGCGACGTGACGAAGACGCACCTCGCGTGGACCGTCGCGCGCGCAGCGCCGTTCACGCCGTCACCGATTCTCGTCGGCGACGAGCTCTACATGATGAACGACATCGGCATCCTCTCGTGCCTCGATGCGCGGACGGGGATGACGCTCTGGCAGGCGCGGCTGCCTGGCAACTATTCCGCGTCGCCAGTCTTCGCCGACGGCCGCCTCTACTTTCAGAGCGAAGAAGGCGTGACGACGATCGTCGCGCCGGGCAAGGAATTCCGCCGGCTGTCGGTCAGCCGCCTCGACGGCGCGATGCTGGCCACGATGGCGGTGTCGGACGCCTCGATGTTCATCCGCACCGACACACACCTGTACCGCATCAGCGCAAAGTAACCGCTCAATCCGGCAGTTGCTGCGGCGGCTCGGGCAGCCAGCGGCTGGCCACGATCCCGATGACGTACGCCGTGGTGCCGACGATCGCGGCGGCATACGCGAGCCGGATCGGCACCGGCCCCGGCGGCATCGACGTCACGAGCGACGTGGTGATCAGCGCGCCCAGCGTGCCGATCAGGCGGCCGCCGACATTCGCGGCGAAGCTCTCTCCCGTGCCGCGGAGATGCGTCGGGTAGACGCGCGGCAGGTAGTTACCCCAGAAACTCATCTGCGCGATCGTCGCCATGCCGGTGAAGAAGATCCCCCATTGCGCCAGCGGCAGGCCGATGACCGGCGTAAACACGAACACGAGCGGCAGCAGGATCAGCCCGGGAATCTGGAAGAGCCACAGCAGCCGGCGCCGGCTGATGATGACCGTCGCCAGGACCGCGAGCAGCATGCGTCCCGCGAGGCCGCCGAATTCCTGGAACGACTGGACGCCGCTGATGGTCTGCTCCTGGGCGGTGCGATCCATCGCCTGCACGCCGTCGAGCCCGGGCACGATGCGCGGCATCTGCTGAATGGCGCCCGAGGTCGCCGCATACACGCACGCCATCATCACGGTAGTGACAATCGTCGTGCGCCTCAGCTCGGGCGTGAAGAGCGCGAACACGCTCGGCCGCTTCAGCGTGCCCGCCAGCTTCTTCTCGCGCCACGCCGGAGACTCGGGCAGGAACGGCCGGATCACGATCAGCGGGATTGCCGGAATGACGCCGGAGATCATCGTGTAGCGCCACGCCTCGTGACCGCCGCGAATCTCCGGCAGCGCGTCGGCGTAGGTCACGATCAGGTAGTACGCGCCGGTCACCATCAGCCCGCCGATCGACGCGAACGCCTGTGTGTAGCCGATGACGCGCTCACGCTGCGTGGGATCCGTGAAGAGCTCCGCCAGCCAGGCGACCGCCGCGACAAACTCGACGCACACGCCGATGAACGTGCAGCAGCGCCAGAAGAGCAGCGCTTCGACGGTCGTGGCGAAACCGGCGGCCATCGCCGAGAACGCGTAGAGCAGGATGCTCCACACGAGGACGCGGCGCCGGCCGAAGAGATCCGTCAGGGAGCCGCCGAGCAGGCCGAACACGCCGCCTGCCGCCGCCGGCAGCGCCTGCGTGATCCCGACCCATTCGTTGACGGCGAGGCTGTTGGGCGGCACACCCAGCAGGTCGGCGAGCGCCGGCCTGACGATGAGCGGCAGCATCAGCACTTCGTAGATGTCGAAGGCGAAGCCGATCGACGCACTGGCGCAGATGAGCCATTGCACCGGAGTGAGCCGGGCGGGGGTCACACGTCTATCCGAGCATCTGCCTGGCGATCGTCTGCAGCTGGAGGTTGGAGGTCCCCTCGTAGATCTGCCCGATCTTCGCGTCGCGATAGAGCTTCTCCACCGGGTAGTCCTTCACGAAGCCGTAGCCGCCGAACAGGTTCACGGCCAGCGACGTGACGCGCTCCGCCATCTCGGAGGAGAACAGCTTGCACATCGCGGCGTCGGTGAGGAACGGCTGGCCGGCATCCCGCAGGCGCGCGGCGTTATAGACGGCCAGGCGGGCCGCGTGCAGTTCAGTGGCGGCGCGCGCGAGCTGGAACTGCACGCCCTGGAAGTCGGCGATCGCCTTGCCGAACTGTTTCCGCTCCTTCGTGTAGTGCACCGCGTGATCGAGCGCGCCCTGCGCGAGGCCGATCATCTGCGCGCCGATGCCGATGCGCCCTTCGTTCAGCGTCTCGATCGCCACCTTGTAACCCTTGCCGACTTCGCCCAGCACGGTCGCGCGCGGCACGCGGCAGTCCTCGAACAGCAGCTCGCAGGTGCTGCTGGCGCGGATGCCGAGCTTGTCGTCCGTCCGGCCGACGGAGAAGCCGCTGAAGCCGCGCTCGACCACGAACGCGGTGATCCCGCGGTAGCCC
>SXGT01067605.1_pt1 | contig 10600 bp, 8 predicted proteins | sample 3176221 | NCBI WGS metagenome assembly SXGT01 (sample SAMN11356862, study PRJNA531348) | freshwater metagenome | isolation source: freshwater sample F1-120 | place: China: Fuxian Lake, Yuxi | collected 2017-12-25
CGAGATCCAGCGAAACATCATTGCGCAACGGGCACTGGGGCTGCCGCGCGCATGAGCGGGAACGAGGGCAGCGCTCGCGCTGGCGGCGTCCGCCGCCGGGCGAGCGAGCGGAAGGGGGCACAGTGAGCGGTCAAGCCTTCACGGGCACGGGTACGCCGCCGGGGCCCCTCGCTGGCCTGCGTATTCTCGACCTCGGCACTCGCATCGGCGCACCCTTTGCCGCGACTCTGCTTGCCGATTTTGGCGCCGAGGTGGTCAAGGTCGAGCAGCCGGGTACGGGCGACTTCATGCGCGGCATCGGTCCCTTCGCCGACGGCTACTCCCTGTGGTGGGCGGTCGAGGGTCGCAACAAGAAATCGATCACACTCGACCTGCGCCAGGCCGAGGGGCAGGCGCTCCTGCGGCGACTGGCGCGGGTGGCCGACGTCGTGGTCGAGAACTTCCAGCCGGGCACGCTCGAAGGTTGGGGAATCGGCCCCGAGGTGCTGCACGCCGAGAACCCGCGACTCATCCTCTCGCGCGTCAGCGTGTACGGCCAGACCGGGCCCTACCGCGATCGGCCGGGACTCGACCGCAACGGTATCGCGATGGGGGGTATCCTATACCTGACCGGCTATCCCGAGCTCCCGCCGGTGCGGCCGGGCATCATCCTCGCCGACTACCTGACCGGTACCTTCAATGCGCTCGCGATCATGATGGCGCTCTGGCACCGCGACCGGGCGGGGGGCGAGCCGGCGCCCGCAGCGCGTCCCGGCCAGACCATAGATCTTTCGCTCTACGGATCGATCCTGCGCATTCTCGAGCACACGGTCACGGCGTATGACCGGCTCGGTCTGGTGCGCGAACGCACGGGCAACCAGCTCGCCAACTCGGCGCCGCTCGACAACTGGCAGACCGCCGACGGCCACTGGGTCAGCCTGATCGCTGCCGGCGACGGTCTCTTCCCGCGTCTGGCGAAACTGATGCAGCGCGAGGATCTGCTCGCCGAGCCGCGCTTCGCGACCCTGACGGCACGGGTCGCGCACGCCGGCGAGATCAACGGCATCGTCGCCGACTGGTGCCGAGCACATCCGGCGGCCGAGATCGAGCGTCTCGCTGTCGCGGCTGGCGTGCCCTTCGCACGGGCCTACAGCGTTGCAGATATTTGCAGCGACCCGCACATCGCGGCCCGTGATGATCTGGTCACGGTGGACGATCAAGTCCTCGGTGCGGTCCGCATGCAGGGAGTCTACCCGCGCTTCTCCGCCACCCCGGGTGCGGTCCGCAGCGGCGCGCCGCGACTCGGCGAGCACAACCACGAGGTCTATGGTGCCTGGCTCGGCTTGACGCCCGCGGAGATCGACGCGCTGGTTGGCCGGGCCCTCTAGCTCGCGCTTTGGTCCTGTCGCGCCAGCGGGGCTTCAGGCGCGTGGCGGGTCGCGTCGTTCGTCACGCACCGACTGGCGCTCGACGCGCCGGGCGATACGCCAGCCCTGCTCCGTGCGGACGAACTCGTCTTCGTAACAGCCGGCGACCACGATCGAGCGGCGCGAGCCGTCGGGCAGCGGCACGGCGTTGGGGTTGTAGAGCGCGGTCCGGCCCGTCGCGCGCTCGCGGTCGCCGTCGAAGCGCAGGAAGGGCGCACCCACCAGATGGAGCTTCTCGCGGAGAATGGGGACCACCTTCTCGAGCCAGGGGCGGACCTCGGGCCAGGCGCCCGCGATCCCGCCCGACTCGGTGTAGTCGCAGACGGCATCGGGGAGGAAGACCTCATCGAGCAGCGCCCACTCGTGGGTGTCGATTGCGGTCGCGTAGCGCAGGACGAGGTCCTGAATCTCGAGGCGATCGGCGATCTCCTCAAGTGAGAAGCGCCGCCCCGCCGCCGTCACGACCAGAACTCGTCGATCGCGATCTGATCGCGCGGCACCGCCCAGACCTCGGCGACCCGCACCCCCTCGAAGCGCAGCAGCAGGATCGAGCCGGTCTCGACCTCGCGGCCCTCGCGCCGCCCCTTGAGGCCGAGCACGATCGCGGTCAGGGCGTCACCGACCAGAACGTCCTCGAGGTCGAGGTCGAAACGTTCGGTCGCATCGCCCAGGGAGGCGAGGTAGTCGAGCACCTCGCGGCGGCCCCGGTAGTCGCCCGAGCGCGGGCCGCGGCCGGCGGCGTGCCAGACGATATTGTCGGTCGACGCGCGGGCCAGCGCGTCGACGTCGGCCTCCGAGACCGCTTGCCACGCTCGCCGCGCGACGTCCGCGCGAGTGAAGGGACCGGGAGGCGCGGTGATCACCATCGTGCCGAATTCGCTAGCCGAGGTCCGGCACGCGAGCAAACGAACGGCCACGGGAGGCCCGTGCGTTGCAGGCCCAGGAACCCGAACTCGTCACCCTGCGGCGCGATCATCCCCTCGGCTGCGCGGCAGTTCTCGCGTCGGATCCGCAGAGGAGGCCGTCCTACTCGCGCCGGCGCCCGCGTCGGAGCCGCAGGAACCCAAAGTCGTCACGCTCGGGCACGATCCTGCACCTGGCTGCGCGGCGACCTCACGTTGCAACTGCCCGGATCGGCCGGCGAGAGGCGGAGCGAACGGCCACTGGTGCAGGCGTGGGATTGCCCACCCTCTTCCGGGCTGTAACGATCGGGCGCGGATCTCCCGATGTGCAGGCCGGGAGAGGGTTGGCGAATGGGACGGACCGGGCGAATCACGGCGGCGGTACTGGTGCTCGGCGCCTTTGCGGCGGGCGCCTGGGTGCGCCAGCGTCTCGGTCTCGGGCTCGACCTGGGCGAGCTGCAAGCCCGTGTGCTGAACGCTGGCTGGCTGGCTCCGGCGGCCTTCGTCGGGCTCGTGAGTTGCCGGCAGTTCCTGCTCCTGCCCTCGGTGGTGCTGCTTTCCGTCGGCGGACTGGTCTTCGGGCCCTGGCTCGGCACGGCGCTCGGAGCTGCGGGCGTGATCCTGTCTGCGGCGATGAGCTTCGGACTCGCACGTGGCCTGGCCGGCGATGCCTTGCGCCAGCGACTGGCGCAGCGCTTTCCCGGCCTCGACCGGCGAGTCCGCGAAGGGGGTGCGGTGGTCGTGGCCTTTGGGACCGCCTGGCCCGGCGGCCCGATGACCGGGCTCTTCTGGACTGCGGGCATCGTCGGGGTTGGTTTTCTGCCCTACCTGCTCGGCGCGGGGATCGGCGGTGTCGTTCGGGCCGGGTCGTATTCCGCGCTTGGATCGACCCTGGCCGATGTCGGCTCGGCGCGTTTCTGGATTGCGATTCTCGCGGTCAGCGGCGCGGCGCTGCTGCCGCTGGCCCATCCAGGGGCGAGAGCGTGGCTGCGCGGCGCGGACCGGCCCGAGGCCGAGCCGTAGAGCCGTGCCTCGGGCTTGATCGTCATCTCATGAAGTGATCTCTTCCTCGGCGTGATGGGGTCCGGAGACAATGTCTCTCGCGACGCTGCGGATCACGACGAAGGCGCGCGCGGCGACGGCAGCGAGGGGATGCGGACGGAGGCCGGTGGGACTCCTACGGTCGCCGGAGCGGGAGCGGCCGCCGACGTTCGTCAGGTGCTCCACCGGCATGGCTACACCGTTGGGATCGAACGGCGGGGCTGGGTCGAGTGCGTCGTCCTGTGCGCGGGAGAGACCTGGCGTGGTGCCGGCGTGGACGAATCGGCCGCGCTCGCGAGCGCGCTGGCGGCCATGCTGCCGTCGGGACTCGCGCGGGCGCTCTTCGACCGCGCTACGCGGGAGGCCTCCGCCTCAACGGAGCTCTCGCCGTCGGGAAGGATCGATGCGCGCCCGTCCGGCGCAGGCGTGCACCTCTCTCCCCGAGCAGGGACAGAGCCTGATTTTGGGCACGGTGAACTCGGGGGGGCGAGTGCGCCGGAATCGGCCAGCTCGATCGCCACGGGGGATGGGGCGAACCTCTGCGCGACCGCGCCGGACATCGACCCGAGCCCGCACCCCTGTTCCGCGGGCGAGGCGCAAGGCGAGGTCCGCGGAGTCCTCGATTCCTTGTCGGCGTGCGCGGCGGACCCGGTGGCGAGACCTTCCGTGTGTCACGGGGCGGGAGCCCCTTTCGTTGACATCGAACCGGGCCGGGCCGGTGCTCGGTCCGGCCCGGCGGGCGCCACCCGGGAGGAGATCGGGCGAGCCCTGGCGGAATTGGACCGTGTAGATACCGAAATCGATGGTGCAATCGATCTGGGGCTGCTGGCCCCACGGTTGCTGCGCTGTCAGATCTCCGCCTGGATCGCCCGCGCCCGGCACTGGCAGGACAGCGTGCCGGAGCGACCTGTCGAGATCAAAGTTGCCGGGATCGCGCATCGGCTCGAGGGTTTCTCGAAGGGCTACTGGCCGGGAAGTGTTCCGCTTCTGAAGCTGGGAACCTCGCCAGCCGACGCCCGCAGCCTTTTCCCGACCGAGGGCAGCGATTGGCTCGAGGTGGCCGAGGACGCCGAGCGGGCGCTTCTCGAACGCCTGCCGAACGAGGACGAGTACGGCTGGCGCGACGCCGATGTGCTCGAACCGCAACACCCCGCGCCGGCCGCACTCCTCGGCGATGTCGAGGTCAAGCTCGAGGCAATCGAGGCAATGCTGCGGGGCTCGCGGCGCCATGCCGACCTCCAGGGCAAGGTCAAGGATCAGGTCGATCGGGACCTGCCGAAGCTCGCCTTCCAGCTGCGTTGGCTCAGGGGTGCGATCCCCGACCCCGCCCAGTGGGGGCGAGCGATGGGGCGTTTGCGCAGGCTGGCCGAGAGCGTGCTCGATCTGCCTAAGAAACACGAGCTGCGTGTCGCGCTCGACCCGGCAACCCGGCCCGAGCACGGAGGTTGGGCTGTCAAGCTTGGGTTCGATGTCGGCGCGCACGACCGGGCACGTCTTCTGCCCGAAGTGCGCGCCGCGCTGCCGGCCGAAGGGGCGCCCTCCGAGGCGTGGTCGGGCTGGTTCGAGAATGCCGTGGCGAAAGTCCATGGCGACGAACTCTTCAAGGTCGTCGTCCAGAATCGTGCCGCGCGCATCGTGCTTGCGGGGCTGAATCCGCAGCTCCTCGGCGAGCGCAATGTCAGGAGACAACTCAAGAATCTCCAGAAGCGGCTGGCCGCTGCGGCGGCTGGACCTGCCACCGGCGCCCCCGGAGTGTCGGTCCCCGAGAACCCGAAGGATGTGCCAGGTGACAGTGCCACCTGGGCACCCACCGGGCCCTCGCCGGTCGAGCAGGCCCATGCGCTGATTGCCGGTTGGCCGGCCCTGGTCGTGAGCAACCGGAATGACCCGACCAACCGCGATGCGCTTCACAGTAAACTTGGCCTTGATGTGCATTGGCTGTCGATCGAAGGCAGCGGCAGGATCGACGATGCCTGCGCGCGCATCCGCCAGGGGAACTACCGGATTGTGCTTGCCGCGACGGCGTTCATCGGGCACTCCGAAGAGGGCCGCTGTCGCGATGCTTGTCGCGCTGCCGAGATCCCCTTCGTGCGAGCGGAGAGGTGCCGGCCCGTCGGCGCGGCGATACACATCCTGCAGGCTCTCGGGTACGCCTCGCCAGCGCCCGTGGTGCGGCACGCTACGGCGGGTGGCTGATGGGCCCGGCCCCGCGGTGCGCCCCTGGCGGTGCGTCTCGGCTTCTTCCTTGTCACGCGAAGCGCGGCTCGGCCTGGGTGGGCCGGACGGCGATGCGTGTCGGCTCGTCGGTCTTGTCCGGTCCGCAGCGTCGCGGCCGAGGAGGGACTCACGCCTCTGCGTGCCCACCGGACCGCCCACCTGACTTGGCGCTCCGTTGTGGCACGCGATAGGGTCGCGCCCATGCAAGCGCTGTGGCGAAGTCTTGGGGTTCCCGTGCCGGGTCAGAACAGAGAATCCGCGAGGGCGGGGGCGTGATCGGGCGTCTCGTCGACGTCGTCACCGCGTATGGCGCGACCCTGGCGCGCGGCGCCTCCGGACTCTCGGTCGGTGCCCTCGGACGCCGGCCCGAACAGCCGCTCCAGCTCTGGGACTTCGAGGGCTGCCCTTACTGCCGCAAGGTGCGCGAGGCGGCCTCGATGCTCGATCTCGAGGTGCTCATCCAGCCCTGCCCGAAGGGTGGCACGCGCTTCCGCGCCGCGGCCATCGAGCGCGGCGGGAAGGCGCAGTTCCCCTGGCTGGTCGATCCCAACACCGGGACCGAGATGTACGAATCGGCCGACATCGTTCGTTATCTTTACGCAACCTACGGTCACGGCCGGCCTCCGCTGGCACTTGCGCCCGATCTGATCGCGACCGCGAGTTCGGTCCTGGCCTCGGCCTGGCGCTTCCGGTCGGGCATCAAGGTGCGCCCCTCGCGCGCCCCGGCGAGGCCGCTCGAGCTCTGGAGCTTCGAAGCTTCGCCCTACTGCCGACTGGTGCGAGAGGCGCTGACCGAACTCGAGCTGCCCCATCTGCTGCACAACGTCGCCAAGGGCAGTCCCTCGCGCGATGCTTTCGTCGCCCGCTCGGGGAAGATGCAGGTGCCTTTTCTGGTCGATGCCAACACCGGGCGCGAACTCTTCGAGTCGGCCGCGATCGTCAAGTATCTGAACGAGACCTACGGCGCGGCGGGCTGAGCAACCCCTTCACAGGAGAGGGGAGAGGACGCGGGCCGCGGCCTCGAGCAGGCGGGTGGTACCGGGGAGGGCGAGGCGTTCCTCGGTCGTCACGCTGCGGGCCCCGTCGAGCGAACGCAGGAAGGTTTCGGCGAGGTCGTGATTGACGCCCCGGTCATAGAAGAAGCCGGTGACCTCGTAGTTCAGGTAGAAGCTGCGCGTGTCCATGTTGGCCGAACCCAGGGAGGCCAGCGTTTCGTCCACCACCATGTATTTCGCGTGCAGCATCCCGGGGTGTTCGAGGATCTGGCAGCCGGCCGCGAGCAGCTCGTCGTAGTACGAGCGCGAGGCGAACTGGACGACGCGCACGTCGCTGCGGCCGGGCAGCACCAGGCGGACGTCGACGCCGCGCAGGGCGGCGGTGACCAGCGCCAGCCGGAGCGGCTCGTCGGGGACGAAATAGGGTGTCGCGATCCAGCAGCGCGACTGTGCCGAGGAGATCGCGGCCAGCATCTGCGCCGCGATGGCGTCGGCGACGCGCAGGTCGGGCCCGCTCGGGACGATCTGCACGAGCGGGCCCGCCGAACCGGCGCGCGGCCCGCGGCCGAGCAGTCGCGCCAGCCGTCCCGGCCCCTCGGTCGGGCGTGAGCTCGCCGGGTCGAGCCATTCGTCCGTCGCCTCGAGCCAGTCCTCGATGAAGATGCCCTCGAGTCCGAGCGCGGCATCGCCCTCGAGGCGGATCAGCAGGTCTTCCCAGAGATGGCCCGGCTCCTCGCCGCCGAGGTATTCGTCGCCGACGTTGAGTCCGCCGAAGAATCCGATCTTGCGATCGACGGTCACGATCTTGCGGTGATTGCGGAAATTGGCGTGGGCACCACGCAGGGCGGCGAGGTGGATCGGCGCGAACCGCTCGACCCGCCCGCCGGCTTCCCGGAGCGCGTCGAAATGAGACTCGGGGAGGCCGAAGCTGCCGAGGTGGTCGATCAGGACGCGCACCGCCACGCCGGCCCGCGCCCGCTCGGTCAGTGCTGCCGTCAGGCGGCGCCCCGCGGTGTCATCGCGCCAGATGTAGAACTCGAGATGCAGCGACTCCGCCGCCTGCGCGATCGCCTCGTGCAGGGCTGCGGCCGCGGGCCCACCGGCGGGCAGCATCGCCACCTGGGTCGCGCGGCGCAGCGGTGCCGCAGCGGCGTGCAGCGCGAGCCGAACGAGCCCGCGCTGCATGCCCTCGATGCCGGCCGGCAGCGTGTCGAGCCGGGCCATCTGCCGCATCGCCTCGCTGGCAGTGAGGGGCCGCCGCTCGCGCCGCCGCCGCCGTTGTCGCACCGCCTGGCGGCCGAAGAGCACGTAGGCGAAGACGCCGAAGAGCGGGATCAGCACCAGCGCCAGAATCCACGCCAGGGTGGCGGCCGGGCGGCGGCGCTCCAGCATGACGAAGACGGTCACCAGCACGGCCCAGGCGAGCGAGAGCACGCCGACGAGCCAGCGCGGGATCTGCAGGAGCTGGGCTAAGTCGAGTTCGACCATGATCGCGGCCGGAAGCCGGCGGGATCTCTCCTACCCCGCCGGCAAGGGCGGGTCGATCGGCTGGGTATAGAGCGGCCCTGAAATCGTCGCTGCGTCAAGCGCTTGCTATCCGGTGAGAGGGTGCGTGCGGCCGGTCGGTGGCGACCCGGCGCAGTTCCTCTACCGCGTGGGCGAAGCCGGTGGTGATCGCATCGAGATCGGCGACGGTTTCTCGGCAGGCGATTGCGCCGATATCGAGCCGACCCTGCTGACTCATCACCGACAAATTGAGGGGTGTCCCATCCAGGATCGGTCCGAGGGGGTGGACGGCGACCACCAGCGCGCCACCGAGATAGAGCGGCATGGTCGGGCCGGGCACGTTCGAGATGATCAGATTCGCAAAGGGCGCGACGCGGTTGGTCGCGGCCAGCCGCTCGTAGAAGCGCATGGCGCCGCGAAAGACAGGGGTTGGTGTCGCGGCCATCAATTCCTGCAGCAGGCGCGGACCCACCGCACGGTTCAGAGCCTTGGCCGCGCGGGTCTCGCCCTGCACCTGTCGCAGCCGGTCCAGGGGATCGGGCCGCTCGACCGGCAAGCGGGTGAGCATGATCGAGACCTGATTCCCGAGATCGACGGCGTGGGCCGGATCGCGCGTGGCGATCGGCACGACGGCGATCAGCGGTCGACGGGGTTCGCGCCCGGAGTGCAACAGCCACTCGCGCAAGGAGCCGGCGCAGGCGGCGAGCACGACGTCGTTGACGGTGCCTCCCTGCGCGGCACGGATCGCGCGCAGATCGTCGAGCGAAGCACTCGCGAAGGAAACCGCGCGATGCGGCGAGACGGCCCCCGAGAGAACGCCATGCGGTCCGGTGAAGGGCAGGGCGGCACTCACGGCGCCGGTCTGTTGCTCGATGAGCGTCGTGATGCCGTCGATGGCGCCGCGCACGCTGCTGGCGATCCGCCCCGGCAGGGCCAGCGCGTCCGCCTGCAGCAATCGCCCCGCGGCGGCCCGGACGCGCGAGAGCAAGTCGGGCTCGCTCTCGGCGGCGAACGTCGGCGGGCTTATCCCCATGGGCAGAGGCTCGAGATCCAGCAGATGCGCGAGCACGGCCGCGCCGGAGAGACCGTCGACGACAGTGTGGTGGATCTTCGAGATCAGCGCCCAGTATCCGTTCTCGAGGCCCTCGACCACCCACATTTCCCAGAGTGGACGGTCGCGTCCCAGGTGCCGGCTCGCGATGTCGCCGACGAGGGTCTGCAGTTCGGCCCCACCCCCCGGTGCGGGCAGGGCAATGTGACGCAGGTGCCAGTCGAGATCGAAGCGCCGGTCGGTCTGCCAGAGCGGCGAGCCCACCCCGAGCAGGGGCGAATGGACGCGCTGGCGAAAGCGTTCGAGTGGTAGCAGGCGAGTTTCGATCACACGCCGGATGGTGGCGAAGCCGAAGCCGTCGCTTGCCGTCGAGGGATCGAGCACGGTGACCCCGATCACATGCATATGAGCGCTCGGCGTCTCGAACTCGAGGAACGAGGCATCGAGCGCGCTGACGACTTCCGTCACGACACACGCCCTCGAACGACGCTGCGGCGCAAGGCGCGTGCCGGTCGGCGAGGCCCGTTCCGCGCCCGCGCGCTTTGCGTCGCTCGCGAGAACGCGATGGCGGGTGGGCGCCGTCTTCGCCGATCCGGGAACGGCGGACCGAGCCCGCACCGCGAAGGACGCGCCCGCGCCTGCGCTGGCTAGGGCAGGGGGGCCGTGCGCCGCTCGCGCGGCACGTAGAGCAGGCCCGTGCCGCGCTGCACCTGGAGAACGAGGATCGCCTCGCGCGGCGCGAGGGCGAGCGCTTGTTCGAGTTGCACCCGGTTGGTCACTGCGGTGCGGCCGATGCCGACGATGATGTCGCCGGCGAGGAGTGCGGTCTCGTCCGGCGAGCGTGGGGCCTCCGCACTCACGACGACCAGCCCGCCACCTGCGCGCAGCGGCGGCAGCAGCGCTTCAATCTCGGGGTTGATCTCGATCACGATCGCGCCCAGAGCCGGCACGGCATCGCGGCGCGGTCGCACGAAGCGCACCAGGTCAGGGGTTTCCGGGTCGTCTCGCTCGCCGATCACGACGACCTTCTTCGAGCGCCGACCGGCATGCAGGACATCGAGTTCGATCTGCTGGCCCGCCTCGCGCGGATAGAGATTCACTTCGAGTTGGCGAGCGTTCTCCATCGGTCGCCCATCGAGCGAGACGATCACGTCGCCTGCCGCGAGGCCCGCGTCGGCGGCGGGGCTTCCGGGCACGACGTCGGCGACGAGCACGCCGCTCAGGTCGCCGAGATCGAGTCCCTGGGCCAGCTCTGGCGTGAGCGTCTGGGCGACGGCGCCGATCGTGCCGCGGCGCACTCGCCCGTGCTCGCGAATCTGGCGCGCCACCGTGCGCACGATGTTCGAGGGTACGGCGAAGCCAAGACCTTGACTGCCGCCGGATTGCGTCAGGATGAAACTCGAGATGCCGACGATGATGTCGCCGGCGAGGAGTGCGGTCTCGTCCGGCGAGCGTGGGGCCTCCGCACTCACGACGACCAGC
>SXGT01232159.1_pt1 | contig 10599 bp, 8 predicted proteins | sample 3176221 | NCBI WGS metagenome assembly SXGT01 (sample SAMN11356862, study PRJNA531348) | freshwater metagenome | isolation source: freshwater sample F1-120 | place: China: Fuxian Lake, Yuxi | collected 2017-12-25
CGGCGCGTGCACGCAGATGTGTCCTGAAGTTTTTGAGATTCGTAGCGACGGGTTTCTGTATATTCTCAATGACAACCCTGGCCCCGAGTTGCACGAGTCGGTTACGGCCGCTGAGGAGATTTGCCCAACTGGTGCGATCACCATCGAACAGTGATTTCGAGCCAATGAGTTTTTATCAACGCCTCACCACGGCTTGGGATCGCAGTGGTTCAATGCTCTGCGTCGGTCTCGACCCAGATATCGCACGGTTTCCGACCGCGATGCGTGGGTCGGTTGGTTCAATTGAAGACTTTTGTAAAGCCATAATTGATGCCACTGGCGACCTAGTTTGCGCGTTTAAACCACAAATTGCATATTTCGCCGCCGTTGGTGCCGAAAAGCAACTTGAGAATGTCTGCGAATACATTCGCACCAAATTTCCTGAGGTTGTTTTAATTTTGGACGCCAAGCGAGGAGATATCGGCGACACCGCCGCGCTTTATGCACGTGAAGCATTTACACGGTATGGCGCCGATGCCGTAACCGTGAGCCCGTATCTTGGCACCGATAGCCTTGCACCGTTTTTGACGACGCCTGGCAAGGGCACGATTGTTTTGTGTCGTACTTCTAATGCTGGTTCCAGCGAGTTTCAGTCGCTGACCTCCGACGGCGAACCGTTGTATTTACGAGTTGCGCGGACTGCCGCTACGAAGTGGCGTGCGATCGGTGAGTGTGCACTAGTTGTTGGCGCGACTTACCCAGACGAATTGAGGCAAGTTCGCGCGATCGTCGGTGAGATGCCAATTCTTGTGCCTGGCATCGGCGCCCAAGGCGGCGATATCAAGGCTGTCGTCCGTGCTGGCGCGTATAAAACTTCTGCCGATACACAACGCGGCCTGATCATCAATTCTTCGCGGGCGATTCTTTACGCCGATTCTGGCACCGACTTTGCTGTTGCGGCGCGAAGTATTGCAGCCGCCACACGGGATGAAATTGCGGCCGCTGGTTAATCAGCGATGTTAATTACTTCGTCGAGTAAAACTTGATAATTAGGTTTGTTGTCCGTGCGCGAAGTCAAATACTTGCGCTTGTATGACTCACGCTTGGCGTGATCAATCACCATTGCATCGCGCAACTCTTGTTCGGTATACGTGCGATCAATATTAAAAATCGTCGACCCCGTCTCAGTTGCAAAGTTTTGAATAAATGACTTTTTACGGGGATCAACTCCAGACTCAATTAAAAAAGACCAAACCAAAATCAGCGGTTTATCGCAACAAATGGCAAAACTTATTGCCGTACTGTTAGTCGCAATCACCAAAGTCCGCTCGGAGACTAGTGATGCAGTCTGACCTCCAAGGCAAGTTCGTTGTCCAAAGAGTGGTGAGTGATCCCTTCCTAGATGTTTAGGGTGAATTGCGATGTCAACTCGAGATTCAAGAGTTGATTCGACAAATGAGAAGAACTTGCTGAGATTTGGATACCAATCATTTGCCGTAATTATCTCGGTGCGACCCGTCAAGACTTCGTCTCGTGGAAACCCAGGAAACCCTGTGTCCAAATAAACAACCGCGTTGGACGCTAAGTCAACTGACTTTTGGCCAAGCAAAAACTGCGAGTAATCAAAAGACCCCAAACGGATGAGTTTTACTTTCTTTGAAAAATCACGACGTGCTCTCTGCTCCGTCTCGGTTCCGGCGACTGCCACATAATCAGGCATTGCTGAAGCTAGAAAATTTCTGCGGAGAAAGTGATACAAATACTTAATTATTGATTTAAGACTATATTTTCTGACTTGATTAAGTTCTCCCGGCACCACAGCACCACCTAATAAGAACCCCACTGTTTTCGAGATGTTTCTCTGCAAAGTCAAACAAATCAGAATTGACTTAAAGTTGATTGGACGAATGTGAGTAAAGACAATCGAATCTTTTGCAAATTTTTTAAACTCTCGGCGCCATTCTTTCAGAGAGCTAAATCGCTTCACCTCTGGACGCTCTGATTGGTTCGCATATGCAGCCGCAAACTCTGGGGTCAGCGCATCAATCAATTCGTGTACATGAACTTCAAAATGTTGCGATAAATACTCAAGCTCAAATCTCTGCCAGTCAAAATCACGAAACCGATACGGCCAAATAACGATTAGTTTTTTCTTACCCACAGTGCTGATCGGTCATGAGTTTTCTTTGGGCTTAATTGCGCCGAGCGGTTTGCCATAAACAGGCTTTTTTAAATACTCGTCAAAGGCCTTAAACATCGTCAGCGATTCAGGTGTGTCAAGCACTTTTACCTGCTCCCACATTTTGCCCTCATGCCAAGAGCCTGCGAAATGGAGAAAATGGTTCGCAAATAACGACGCTTCAATGCACTGCTTGATCAGTCCAAAGTCTTCTTTGTAATCCTGATATAAAAATGGATACTTATTTGCCATTTCATATGTCCACATTGCTTGATATCGATACTCAAGCCACTCAACTAGTCCTTGCGATTGAACGAAATGATTTAAGAAAATCTGCTCTCCACCACCATCACGATCCATCACGCTCCGATCAAACGAGCGGAAAAAATCTGCCAGTTTCAGGCCGTGCGCAACACAATTGAAAACAAAGACGCCTGAGCAGGCTTCATCTTCCTGAGTGTCAAGTCCGATCATCTCATAAAGACCATCAATCGAGATAAAAAGACTTGAATCAAGAGGATAACTCAAGTCGTAATAACGGTTTCGCAAGAAAGCCATTCGCCTTAAAGATTCCTCATAGGGGTATGCAAGATTCTTTCGCAAGGAGACTAGGCCGACTTTTGAGTCATCCCGATTTGTAAATATATTTGGCGCAAGCGGACTAATCAAGATGTCAGTGTCAAGGCAACAAACATTGCGAACTCCCATATTCTGCTCCGACAGATAGTCACCAATCAAGAATTTCTGCCAATAGGGGTTCTTCCAATTTGGGTCGGTTTTGGCGATGAGGTGGTCGTCGAAAAGAATCAGGCCGAGGTCGTGGCGGCGGCAGTACATCTCCCAGGTGTGATAGGCGTACTTCATGAACGGCTGAAGATATTGCTCACCAATGGCTATCGTCGCGAGCACATTGCCCGACTTACCAGGTGGAATTAGAGCCTTCAGAAAAACACCTCGTTCTCAATCAACATCGCCAAAATGCGACTCATAGAAGTTTAGCGATCTAGCCCATTTAGTTGAGGAGCCGCGTTCGACGCACGGCGCTGGCAGCAAAAATGCCGATCGCGCAAGAAATCGCACCGGTAAGCAACGCATAGGAAAAACTTTGCACCATGCCCGAATTAATCGTGGCTTGATGCACCCCAACCATCACCGCAGCACCCAACACAGCCCCCATTTGATTGAGTAACTGCTGAACCGCACTTGCCACCCCAAGATCGGAAACTTCGACCGAGTTTGCGAGCAACGCAGTCAAAGCCGGCGAAGCGATGCCAAGACCGACACCTGAGAGCGATAGACCAAATGCAATAAATAGATTGGACGATCCGACGTCGATTTGCGAGAGTGCAAGCATTGAACCCAACACCGCAGTTGCACCGATAACTCCGGCGTTGCGTTCACCAATCCGCATCGCGATTCGCCCCGAAAAAGGTGCGACGAGAGAAAATACAAGGGGACGAGCGATGATCAACCAGCCGATGTGCGCCGTTGAAAAACCTAAACCGATTTCGAGCAACTGCGGCACGATCATGAAGCCGCCCATGTATGCAAAATTTGTCAGCGCTTGACTGGCGATCGGGAACGCCACATTGCGCGTGCGAAACCATTGCAACGGCAACATCGGCTCGCTCACCCGCTGCTCAACGCGCACGAACAAAACCAATGCGATGACGCCGGCTACGGCGACGCCGACAGTTCGTCCAGACAAGAAACCCCACGCTGACCCACGATTGATCGCCAGCAAGATCATCACCGAGCCGACGCCGAGAAGCAAAGCACCTTGCACGTCAAATTTCACATTCTTGCGGCGGTCAGTATCACCTAGCAACCACCATGCTGCCACGCAACCGACGAGACACAAAGGTGCCTGCATCAAGAAAATTGTCCGCCAACCAAACAACTCAACAAGCGGCACGCCAGCGACGACACCAATCACCGGTGCGCCCGCTGTAACGAAACTCCAATAACCCAGTGGCCGCACTCGTTCGCTGGGATCAAACATTCGGTTGATGTAGGCCATCGCAGCCGGACCCAATGCCGAACCACCAGCGGCGGACAATGTGCGAAAAATAATCATCGATGGTGCATTCCATGCGACCGCTGTGCACAGCGCGAACAAGCCTGCGATGAATAGTCCCCAAACAAAAACTCTTTTGTGACCCCATAGGTCACCGACTTTGCCGATCGCGGGGCCGACCACGCCGAATGCCAACATCGGTGCAGTGATTGCCCAACTGATGATGCCAATTGAACTGTTCAAGTCGTCGGCGACAGTTTTTAGCGAAACCACGAGAAGTGTGATCATGAAACTCACGGTAAAAACACAACTGAGCAGAACTATCAGTGTGGCTTTGCGTCGCGAAACACCGACTCGCTGCACCAATTTTTGGCGCAGCAACAGCGACCATGGAATAACAGAAACTTCATCGACGCCACCACTATCAAGAACTGACAAATCCGATGAGTTGTCGCGGCCTTCGATATTTTCGTCTGGACGATTTGAACCTGTTGAACTCACATTGGACTCACGGGAAGACCATGTCGATTGCCGAACCGCGCAACACTTTCTCACCGTTGATGACAGCCACGCCTTTAACCGACGCACTTTTCATCCGATACGACTTTCGCCCCGAAACCTGACCGACGACGAAACCGGCCTCTAAAAGTCGCTTCTCAGCCTCAACAAAATTAATGCCGACAATGTTCGGTAGTTCAACCAAATCGGGGCCAAGCGAGATCGAATAGACAACCGTGCTGCCCCTTGGTACTGGTTGCCCCGGCGGCGGCGATTGGGCGCTGATTAATCCGACTGCGACGTCGTTGCTAAAACTGTCGTCACTGACCCCAAGCACGAGACCCAACTCAACAACAAGCACAGTTGCCTCGTCAAGATTCATGCCGACAATCAGTGGCACCGGGCGCAGAGCCGGACCATTTGAAACAACAAGGTTGATCACAGTGCCTTGCAGAACTTGATCACCAGCCACCAGAGAGGGCTGCTTGGCAACCGACCACGCAATCACGTTGCCGATCGGCACGCTGTCACTGGCTTGATCCACGGCAGCAACAGTGAGGCCTTGATCCATGATCATCTTTGTCGCCACCTCGCGCGACTTGCCCTCGACATCGACCAAAACCCCAAGGGGTGCGCCCTCGGAAACAAAAAGAACGAGAGCGTCCCCTTGTTTTAGTGATGCACCTGCTGCTGGCTCTGTGCGGATAATGAAACCGAATTCAACATCGTTTGTTCGCTCGGCACGAATGATTAAGTTCCAATCAAAGGTAGCGATTGAATTGCGAGCCTGCGCCTCAGCCACACCCGCCAAGTTCGGCACTATGAAACTGTTCGTCGTTAGTGATTGGAATATGATCACCGCGGTGATCATCAATGCGCCAGCACCGGCGAGCGCGAAAATTCGCTTGAATCGTCGTCGTGTGCGCGGCGATTCGACGACAATTGGTTTTTCTGGTTCTACCGCCGTCAATTCTTCAACTTGCACTCCAGATTTCTGCGCACTCGGCGTAACCGGCTGAGGTCGCGTGATGACGTCTTCAAACTTTTTTGATACAACGGTGTCAATCGGCAATGGTCGCGCCATCTTGTCGGCAATCTGTGCAAGGGCCTGACCAAGTTCAAGTGCAGAAACTCGCTCATCGGCAAGCGGTCGACCAGCGCGCTCAATCGGCGCAGCGATCGGCCCCATATCGGCACTGACCGGTAACAGTTTTTCGACACGATTTGCCAAAGTAATTGCCACTGACTCACCAACGAACGGCACCTCTCCCGATATCGACTCAAGCAGAGTAAGCGCAAGTGAATAAACGTCCGTCGCAGAATTCGGCACCGACCCCAAACCAATTTCAGGTGCGGCATATTTGGCTTGCTCGATGCTCATTTGCTCGGCACTCGCCCAACGTTTGGTGCCAAGACCCGTGAGCCGCACGCGTGCATCGTCACCAAAAATTAGATTTGCGGGTCGAACATCACCGTGAGTCAAACCATTTTGATGAGCATGATGAAGCGCACGACACACGTCAATACCGACGACGACGGCCTGCGATGGAGATAATCGGCGTCCTCTGTCAAGAAATTCGCGTAGAGTTCCTTGTCCAAAAAATTGTGTGACACTAAAAGCGTGACGGACATCGTCAATCACCGTGTCACCCCAGTCGTCGATACAGACGAGGGTCGGGTGATTCATCGCATGCAACTGCTGCATCATCGCTTTGAATGACTCAAGTGCGCTTCGCTCGTCGCCGAGACCCACGTCAAGGTCGACTAACGAGGCGGTTGGCGTGACCCGAATCGAAACCTTTTTGGAGTGCCGCAGGTCTTGTGCGTCATAGACCTTTGTCACCGCCGCACGATCGCTTAAAAGGGATTCGATGCGATACCGCCCACCAAGAACCTCACCAATCAGGGCTTCTGGGTTGATCATTGCGCTTATAAAACTACTAGCCACAGTGCCGAAGCAATGTTTTCTGGACAGTTTCAGGCGAGAATATAGGTGTGCCAGCTAACTTTGAAAATTCTGCAAAGTCAAATCAACCTCGACGAAAACTTGACAAGCAACAAATGCTTACAAGCATTGGCATCGCACTTGGTCTGGTGATGATTTTTTTTGGTTTTCGTGCGTCGCAAACTGGTCGTGACGAATCGGGACTACCAGATGCAGTCGAACGAATGTCACCAGCCGATGGCGATCGGATTTTGCGTCAGTCACAAATCATTGTCGACTTTTTCGAGGGCTACGAAGCAGTTTTATTTATCGACGGGATTGAACTACCAACCACGCGGCTAGACGAACTCACATCCGGAGGCCAACAAGCCACACCTGGCGCACAAGTTGAGTTACCAGCTACTGCAGTTTTTGACCCGGGCAACTTCATCATCAGTTTTCAACCACAAATTGGCGCCATAATCGAAGAGTTCACCCAAGGCGAACACCAAGGCAAGGTTTTGTATTGGCAAATCACCGAAGGTCGCGAGAAGGCGCGTGTCTACACCTGGAAGTTTGTTACGGACTAACCCAGCAATTCGCCGGTCTCAAGAAGTTTCAAAAAACCTGCCACCTCAATAATTGGAACGCCCAGTTCTTGGGCTTTCGAAAGTTTGCTTGCACCTGGTTCGGCACCAACCACCAACGCATAAGTCTTTGCGCTCACACTGCCAGGGCTCTTGCCACCGCGACTCGTGATCGCTTCTTGCGCACCTTCACGACTGAAACCCTCGACCGTGCCCGTCACGACTATCGCTTTACCGACAAGATTTTGTGGTGCGGTGCTGATTGCAACATTGCTGAACTCGACTCCTGCTGCACGAAACTTTTTGATTATCGCCATATGTGCCTTATCGGCAAACCACTCGATGATTTTTTTGGGTATAACTTCGCCGACGCCATCAATCTCGCTCAGTTGTTCTGGCGTTGCCGCGATGATCGCATCAAGCGAACCAAATCGTCGCGCCAAAGAATCTGCTGCCGCGGGGCCGAGATTTTTGATGCCGAGACCAACCAGCAACTTCGCCAGTGGTCGCGATTTCGAACCATTGATTGCCATCAACAAGTTTTTTGCACTCAACTCGGCAAAGCCATCGAGTTGTAGCAACTTTTCAAGAGTCAACGAATACAAATCTCCGATATCGGTGACAAAGTTTTTGTCAGACAATGCGAACACGGTTTTCTCACCGAGACCTTCAATATCCATTGCGCCGCGTGACGCAAAGTGAATGATCCGTTGGTCACGCTGAAACGGGCACTCAGGCTCAACGCACCGTGTATCTGACTCGCCTTCTACCTGCACCAGTTTTGATTTCAAATCACAGACACACGTGGTCGGAAATATCCACACTTTTAAATTTTTCGGTCGCATCGCCAAAACTGGTCCGACAACTTCGGGAATCACGTCGCCTGCTTTGCGCACGACAACCGTGTCGCCTGGTCGCACATCTTTCAATTGCACCTGTTCGCGGTTGTGCAGTGTCGCCATAGAAACCGTGCTACCCGACAGCACAACGGGCTCAAGTATCGCAAAGGGTGTGGCGCGTCCCGTGCGACCGATCGACACCGAAATATCTTTGAGGAGCGTGTTGCGCTCTTCGGGCGCAAATTTTACGGCAGTCGCCCAGCGCGGCGCGCGCGATGTGAAACCCAGTTGTCCGCGTTGCGCTAGATCATCGAGTTTGACGACCACACCATCGATTTCATAGTTCAAACCGTGGCGGTTGGTCTCCCATTGCTCGCAAAACTCAACGACCTCAGTCAACGAGTTGAGCGTCTTGACCTCGGGATTAATCGGGAAGCCGAGCGAACGCAGATAATCAAGCGTCTGCGTGTGTGTCACAAAATTTGGCGCACCAACAACTTCGCCGAGTTGGTAAGCCCAAAACGAAAGTTCACGAGTTGCCGTAACCGTCGCATTTTTTTGGCGCAAACTGCCAGCACCTGCGTTACGCGGATTTGCCGGCACGCTCTCGGGTTTTTTGCCGTCTCGTGCACGCTTTTCGTTCTCACGCATCTTTGCGTCACGAAACTTCTCAAATGCCTCGAACGACATATAAACCTCGCCACGCACCTCGAGCACCCTCGGCACTGTCCCACCAGGTTTGGCGCTCAACTTTTTGGGGATAACCCCGATCGTGCGGACATTGGCTGTGACATCTTCACCGACCTTTCCGTCGCCACGCGTCGCGGCCTGCACGAGTTCGCCGTTTTCATAGCGAATGCTCAATGCAAGCCCGTCGATCTTAAGTTCACACGCAAATTGCATCGCAACATTGTTAAGACCCTTGGCTGCACGCTCGCCCCAGGCTTGCAACTCAGCAGCATCCATGGCGTTGTCAAGACTCGTCATCGGCACGCGATGAGTCACCGGGTCAAAAGTTGTCGTGCCTGCGCCGATGACTTGCGTCGGCGATGCGTCATCGACAATTTCAGGATATTTTGTTTCAAGCTCGACAAGTTTGCGCAAAATCTCGTCAAATGCCGCATCTGAAATTTCTGGGCTATCTTTGCCATGATACAAATCGTTGTGATGCGCGATAGCCGCACGCAACTCGCTGGCAGTTTGACGAATTTTCTCAGGCACAGACATTACTGAAACTTTACCGAAGTCGTGTGCGAGCCTTCGCCTCACCCTTAGCCTTACTTTGTGCTCAACAAATCGTTCATTTGGGTCTTGCGGATCTTGGTCGCAATATTGCCGTTTATCGGCGCAGGCGTGGAAAAACTTGTTTCCGAACGCTCAACAAACGTGCAAAACGTGGCAACTCTCCTCGCCTGGACAGTTTGGGCAACAACCGTTTTGTCGGTTTTCGTTCTGCATCCAACTACTTTGACTGTGTTGCGCATGGCGGTGCCTGTGATCACTACGACGCTTGTTTACAATTCTGTCACGGGTGCAACCGAGACGTCAAAAATTGTTTGTGCGGCAATCGGCGTGGCGATTTTGCTGATTAGTTTTAATGCCGATCTGGGCAATGCGTTCATCCAGGCCAGCGCTTATGGCGACGAAAAGAGATTTCTGTTGCGGCCTCCCGTTGCGCTCGTTGCGCCAGTTTTGCTGATCGCAACGTTGCTGCTGACTGCCACTGTCGCCGCCCCAATGCTGATTGCGGCAGAAAATTTGCCGCTGGGCATAATCTGCACTGCGGCTTCTGCGCTTGGTTTTTGGTTCTTCGCTCGACGCATTCATCAACTCTCGCGCCGCTGGTTCGTCTTCGTGCCAGCAGGTTTTGTCGTCCACGATGAAACTTTGCTCGGCACAAACTTGATGATCCGCAAGCAGGATCTCGCCGGGATGCAACCAGCTAGGCGTGACACGCAAGCCGCCGACCTCACAGCCATCACTTGGGGCGTGCCCCTCGAACTAAGTTTCAAACAACCACAAGATGTGTCGCTTACTTCTCTTTCGGCGCGTCACTTAAAAGCCGTCAGCGCGATTCACGCTTCATCAATCTTGATCGCACCCTCTCGCCTCGGCGCTGTACTACGCGCCGCAAAATAAAAAATTCAGTTCGTCGCCGGATCAATTGCTTCGGCGATGCCGCCACCGAGTACAAAACTGTTCGTCATGTCGTAGCAAACGATGCTTTGTCCAGGGGCGATGCGTCGTTGCGCCGCATCAAATCGCAACACCAAACCGCACAAACCATCTGTCATGCCAGCGCCATCAACACGCTCAACGATCGCGCTGACCGCGGCACCGTGGGCGCTGCTTTGCACCAGAACTTTTTCACCGACAACCGGCGCAACATTCGCCCACATCACTTTGCTCACCGCTAGACCCGTGCGCAACAGTTGATCTTCGCTGCCAATCACGACGCGGGCATTTGGTGTGTCGACGTCAATTACAAACTGTTTTGGTCCGCCACCTGGCAAACCCAAACCTTTGCGCTGACCAATCGTCACAAGTTCAAGCGCGTCGACTGCGCCAGCAGTTTC
>SXGT01819154.1_pt1 | contig 10598 bp, 10 predicted proteins | sample 3176221 | NCBI WGS metagenome assembly SXGT01 (sample SAMN11356862, study PRJNA531348) | freshwater metagenome | isolation source: freshwater sample F1-120 | place: China: Fuxian Lake, Yuxi | collected 2017-12-25
TACGTTCCGCCTCCGCGGAAGGGAGCGCGGCCTCCTCGACAAGATCGACCACCGCGTCGACGAACTCCCGACTGGTCAAGCTCGGCTCGTCGAGATTGCGCGGGCCCTCGCCACCAAACCGCGACTGCTCCTGCTCGACGAACCAGCATCAGGGCTCGACGACCGCGAGTCCGAAGAGTTGGGCTCGCTGCTGCGCCAGCTCGCGGCCGAAGGTCTCGCCGTGCTACTGGTCGAACACGACGTGCAATTGGTCATGGATGTCAGCGACCACATCTTCGTCCTCGACTTCGGGCGCATCATCGCCGAGGGCGACCCGGCGACGGTCCGCACCGACCCTGCGGTTCTTGCGGCGTACCTCGGTTCGAGCTTGGACCAGTCGTCGTGAGCCCCGAGCCGATCCTCGAACTCCGCGGAATGCGCGCCGCGTACGGACGCATCGAGGTCGTTCACGGTGTCGACCTCTCGGTCGAACCCGGCACCGTCATGGCGATCCTCGGCCCCAACGGCGCGGGCAAGAGCACCACGCTCAAGGTGTGCGCCGGCCTGATGGCCCCGAGCGGCGGTGACTACTTCCTCGCCGGACGGCGGGTGAACGGCGCGGCCCCCGACGCGCTCGCCCGAGCGGGTCTGTGTCTGATTCCCGAAGGTAAGGGCATCGTCCCGAACCTGACCGTGCGCGAGAACCTGTGGATGGCGACCCATACCGGGACCCCACTCAAAGACGTCGAATTGGTGGCCTACGAACGGTTCCCGCGCCTCGGTGAACGTCGCAAACAGCTCGCTGGCACGATGAGCGGCGGCGAACAACAGATGTTGGCGATGGCCCGCGCGCTCGCGACGAGCCCGAGGATGCTGTTGCTCGACGAACTGTCGATGGGGCTCGCGCCGATCATCGTCGAGGAGCTCTACGCGATCGTCGCGCAGGTCGCGCGCGAAGGCGTGTCGATCCTCGTCGTCGAACAGTTCGCGCAGACCGTGCTCGGCGTGGCCGACCTCGCCGCGATCATGGTGCACGGACGCATCGAAAAGGTTGGGGCACCCCAAGACCTCGCCGACGAGTTGTCGGCCGCCTACCTCGGTGGGCAATGATCTCGCACAACCCTGAATCGGAGCAGTCATGAGCAACGAGTCAACCGTCGAGCAGTTCAAGGCCTAAGTCGCGGCGATGCGCGTCAAGGAGGCCAACCTCGGTCTCGAGAAGGCGATGCGCATCATCGGCGTGCTCTTGATGATCCTCGGGTTCGTCATGGGCGTCTTCGCGATCATCACCACGTTGAACGCCGAACTCGTGAAACAAGGTCAGGCAACGGTCACCGGACCGGCCGAACAACGCGACGCGATCGTCTACGGAACCGCCGGCGTCGTCTTCGCCATCGTCGGCGCCACGTTGTTCATCCGCTACTCGTTCGGCGCCTACCTGCGTTACTGGCTCGCCCGCCTCGTCTTCGAGCAACAACGCAAGTCGTAGATCACTCGTTTCGCCTCCGACCCGAGCGCGCCTCGCATCGCGCGCGTGTTGTCCCACGAAGTGGCGGGTGTCCCACCGATCGGCGGCATACCGCCACTTCGTGTGCCACCCGCAAAGGGATGGGACAACACGCGGGCGGGTGACGGCGTGACTTCAGTTGCGGGGAAGGTCGCGGAACGGGGTGGTCTTGTCGGTGCGGATGTCGCCGGGGAGGCCGAGAACCCGTTCGCCCATCACGTTGCGCTGTACCTGCTCGGTGCCGCCGCCGATTCGGATCGACCACTGGTTGAGGAACACGTTCTGCCACATGCCGCCGCCGACCGCGTCGCCGTAGTGGAGCATGCCCCGCGCACCCTGCAGCGCGAGCACGAGATCGCCGTCGAGTTGCACCCGATTCGAGATCGCCAGCTTCATGACCGAACTCTCGGGCCCCTGCGCGCCCTTCTTCGCGTTCGCCCGCGCCCGCAATCCGAGCATCCGCAACAGTTCGAAGCGGGTGTAGCACTTCGCCAGCTCTTGGCGCATCACCGGATCGTCGGTCACGTTGCACTCCTGCGCAAGGTGCAGCATCGCCTTGAATCCGAGTCCGGTGCCGCCGCCACCGATCATCGAACGCTCGTGGGCGAGCGTGGTGTGCGCAACCGCCCAGCCGCCGTTGACCTCACCCAACACGTTCTCGGCCGGGATTCGCACGTCGGAGAGAAACGTCTCGTTGAAGTGCGCGAAACCGGTGATCTGCTTGAGGGGCCGAACCTCGATGCCCGGCGATTTCATGTCGACGAGGAAGTAGGTGATCCCCTGGTGCTTCGGAACGTCCCAGTCGGTGCGGGCCAACAAGATGCCGACGTCGGCGAAGTGCGCGGCGGAGTTCCAGACCTTCTGGCCGTTGACGACGAACTCGTCGCCGTCACGGTCGGCGCGGGTGGTCAATCCGGCGAGGTCGGAGCCCGCGCCCGGCTCGGAATAGAGCTGGCACCAGATGTCGTCGCCCCGCAGGATCCTCGGGAGGTAGTACTCCTTTTGCGCCTCGGTGCCGTGCGCCATGATCGTCGGCGCCACCATGTGGGTCGCAACCCGAAAGAACCCGACCGTGACCTGGAACTTCGACTCCTCCTGGTTCCAGATGCGCACGTGTTTGGCGCTCAGACCACGGCCGCCGTATTCGACCGGCCAGTTCAGTCCGGCCCAACCGTTGTCGGCGAGCAACCGCTGGTAATCACGACTCTCCGCGACATGGCGCGCCTCGGCCTCCTTCGAGGTATCGGTGTCGCCGAGTGTCGTGCCGTAGATCCCGACCGTGGGACGGGGCTCGAAGTGCTTGGCGAGGAACGCGTGCGCCTCGGCGCGGAACGCCGCGAATTCTGGGGTCTCTTCGTCGTCCAGGTCGGCTGCCACCGGTGCTCCTCCGCCGCGCAGTAGTAGAACAGATTCTACGTTTGTCGAACCTGCCGTCGCCGAGCCGCGCTCGTTGCCGCGCCCGATTCGGGCGCTCGCGCACCGCGACTTTCGCCTGTTCGTTGCCGGCGGGCTGGTGTCGAGCGTCGGCTCGAACCTGCAGCTCGCGGCGCTGGCCTGGGTTGTGCAGGCCCAGACAGGTTCGGCCCTGCGGACCACCGGAATCGCGTTCGTCGGCGTCGTCCCGCTGTTGGTGTTCGGCCCGCTCGCGGGGGTGCTCGCCGACCGCTTCGCTCGTCGGCGATTTCTCGTGGTGATGAACCTGCTCCAGTTCGTGCTGGCCGCGTTGTTGTGGATTGCGTGGGAAGCCGATCGGGCTGACTACAGCACGCTGTTCGTCCTGTCGCTCATCGGTGGAATCCTGACCGCGCTGCAAACGCCTGCGTGGCAGAGCCTCCCCGCCGAGTTGGTCCCCTCGACTGATCTCGCGAACGCGATCACCCTCAACAGCACGCAGTTCAACATCGCCCGAGCGCTCGGGCCGATGGCCGCGGGCGCGGCAATCGAGTGGTGGTCGGCCGGCGGCGCGTTCTTGTTGAACGCCCTCAGCTTCATCATCGTGATCGGCGCGCTGGTGCTGATGAGCCCGGCACCGCCCGTCGCAGCAATCGTCGGTGAAGGCGTGCTCGAGCGTTGGAACGCTGGGCTCCGATATGTTCGCTCGACTCCCGGCCTGGTCGTCGCGATCAGTGTTCACTCCACCTTCGCGCTCGCGGCGGCGCCGATCGTGCAGTTGATTCCGCAATTGAGCCAGGACGACCTCGCAATCGGGGCCGGGGCCTACGGCGTGTTGCTCGGCGCGCTCGGGGTCGGCGCGATCGTCGCCGCAGTCACGCTCGGCGTCAACGACCATCGCGTGCAGCCGTCGGCGTCGCTCGCGGTGGGATTGGGCCTGACGTCACTCGGACTCGTGTGTCTCGCCGCCGCCCCGACCTACTTGTTGGCGATGGCGTCCATGGGCATGTTCGGCGCCGCCTACGTGACGGTCGTGGCGATCAACCACGGAGCGATTCAGCGACTCTCCGATCACGCCCACCGCGGACGGGTCACGAGCGTCTGGCTGATGACCTTCGGTGGTTGTTTCCCGCTCGGCGTGATCACGATGGGCGCCGCGGCCGATCGGTTCGGCGCGCGTCGGGTCCTGGCCGTCGACGCCGCGATCATGGCCTGCGTTCTCGCCTACACCACTGCGCGAAATCTGCTCCCGAGGATCAACGGCACAGCACCCAACTCGTCACCAACGCGCGCCGACACCCGCGCGCCCAGGTGACAAGAACGACCAGGCGACGGCCCACCACCCAACTCGTCACCAACGCGCGCCGACACCCGCGCGCCCAGGTGACAAGAACAGTCCAGGGGCGTCAGGAGAACAGCAGGCCGTAGTTGGCACCGCGGCGAAGGTGGTGACCGCCGTCGATGTGCAAGTTGATGCCCGTGATCCAACCCGATTCCGGACCCACCAAGAACCGCACCGCCTCCGCGATGTCGTCGACGGTGCCCGCGCGATGCAGCGGCATGTTCGCGTGGTAGTCGTCCATCAACTTGCCGCCAGCGGTGATCGGCGCCATGAGTTCGTCGGCGACGATGCCGGGCTGCACGCTGTTGATCCGAATTCCCGACTCGCCCCATTCCTCGGCCGCGTACTTCGTCAACATGTCGGTGCCGGCCTTGGCCGCGCCGTACGCCGGGAGGTACCGGTGCGGGAAGTGGCCGGCGCCGCTCGACATCGTCACGATCGCGCCACCGCTCGGCGACTGGGCCGCCATCCGTTTCGCGGCGTGCTTGATCGTGAGGAACGTCCCCGTGAGATTCAGATCGACCGTGGCTCGGAACGCATCGAGCTCTGCATCCGCGAGCGGCCCCATGTGCAATGAACCACCGGCGTTCGCGAACACGGCGTCGAGTCGGCCGGTCACCGACGCGGCGGCGTCGACGGCCGCCACGATCTGCGCCTCGTCGGTGACGTCGGCCACGATGTAGCGAGCGCCGTGGCCGATCTCGTCGACCGCACCCTTCAGCTTGTCCTCGGTCCGGCCACAAATGGTGAGGGCCGCGCCCTGCGCCGCGAGCAGCGTCGCGGCGCCGAGCCCGATGCCGCTCCCGCCGCCCGTGACCAGCGCGCCGAATCCCTCGATCGAACCCATGACCGTTGTTTCTCCTTCGTGGACGAGTCGCCTCAGAGCGCGAGGCGTTTGCGAACGAACTCGGCGATGTCGCCGACCGCGGCGTCGGCCTCCGGCACGAGACCACAGAACGCGTGGAAGACGTGCACCATCTCGGGGTATTCGACGAGCGTCGAGTCGCCACCGGCGTCGACCAACGCGGCGTGCAAACGGCGAGCATCATCGAGCAACGTCTCGACTTCGCCGACGTGGATGAGCACCGGCGCGAGGTCCGTGAGGTTTGCGTAGAGCGGCGACGCCAACGGGTCGCGCTTGTCGCCTTCGCCGATGAACCAGTCGGCCATCAACCCCAGACCATCGGGTTTCACCATCGGGTCGGCCTCGGCGAGCGTTTGCATCGACGCGCCCGTCATCGCGATGTCGACCCACGGCGAGATCGCGACGGCGGCGGCGGGTTGCGCAACGCCGTCGTCGCGCAGCTTGACCAATGTCGCCAACGTGAGGCCTCCGCCGGCGCTGTCGCCGGCGATCGCGATCCGCTCAGGGGCGAATCCTTGCGAAGTCAGCCAGGCGTACGCGGCGGTCGCGTCGAGCACGGCCGCGGGGTGCGGGTTCTCGGGTGCGAGCCGGTAGTCGAGCGACAGCACGGCGAGGCCGGCCAATCGCGCGAGGGTCGCGCACAGGTTCCGGTGTGTCGAAGGCGAACCGATCACGTAGCCGCCGCCGTGCAGGTACAACAACGCTGCGTCGGTCGCGCCGCCTGGCACACGGACCCACTCGCCGGGAACCCCGTTGGCAACGACGGGCTCGATCGCCACGTCGTCGGGCAGCACCATCATCCCCGTGTTCGACGACATCGCCTCGCGCAACGCCTCGGGGGTCGCGTTCGCACCGCCCAGCAGATCGCTCGTGCGCAAGAAGCCGACGATCGCCTCGAAGGCTTCGCTCGCCATCGGTGTCAGCCCTCGAGCGCGATCGCTTGCTTCGGACAGAGGCGGACCGCTTCTTCGACCTTCGCTCGAAGCTCCTCGGGAGGCTCTTCCATCAACACGTACAAGAAGTCGTCGTCGCGAACCTCGAAGACCTCGGGCACGATTCCCATACAGACGGCGTTGCTCTCGCAACGATCGAAGTCGACGACGACCCGCACGGGCTCCTCCGTTCGTTCGTGGCGTGCCCCTTGGCCCCGCCGATCGGCGCCGACCCTACTGCGATGCGCCCTGCGTCGTCTTCCCTCGCCGGACTGCTGCACCTGCGGCCCGATCGGCCGAATGAGACACCATGGGTTCACGACGCGCGCTCGCACTCGCGGTTCCGCTCGTCGTGGTGAGCGCCCTCGGATTCGGCGCCGCATGGTTCCCCGCCGACTCCCAACCCCCGTCGCCTGGGGCTCGCCCGATCGAGGCGACACCGTTGGCCGAATCCCACGACGTTGCCGAAACGACCACGGTCGGGGCGGAAGCCGTCGACCTGAACCTCGTTCGCCGTCGGACTCGCGCCGTCGCACAACAGTTGCGTCTGACCGCGCGAGTGCTCGTGCGCGCCGGGGCGGACGGTCGGATCACCACGGACGAGGCCGACACCTTGCTCGGGGCGATCGACGATGCCGACCGCGCCATCTCCTCGGCGCTCGATCCCGCCGCCGCGATCGCGAAGAATGCCTCGACCGACTCGGGAACAATCGCCGCGTTGGCCGCCATCGTCGGTCATCTCGGAACGTGCGCAGACGCGCTCGATCGGTTCGAGTCGATGGTGCAGGTCGAAGTTCCGCCGGAGTTCGCCGACATCGGGCCGTTCGTCGTCGAACTGCGAACGTTGGCCGACGACACGGCCGCGATCCTGCGCGCCCGCGCCTAGGGCCCTTTCGCCACCGTTCGCACTCGGATTGTCACGAGGCGTGATCGTCTGCGACGATGTGACCATGGCGAGACGCGGAACACGGTCACGGGTAGCTCGATCGTCGATCGCGATCGCCGTCATGCTCTCGCTCGGCGGCTGCCAGTGGGTCGTGAGCGAACTCGCCGAGCCCGGCGGTCCGCAAGACGCGATCTGGTTCGAGAGCCCCGAGAACCACTCGCAGTTCTGGTTTCGCACCGGCAGCAACACGGTGTCGATCGGACTCGACGGGATCGACGAGGAGTCCTTACGCGTCACGCTCTACGCGCGCGGTGATCTCGCTCACGGGGTCGACGTCACCGACGAGTTCAGCGTCTCGTCGCACGGAGCCGAAGGAAATCTCGGCGAAGACCGGCTGGCCGACGGCTTCGCGTATCTCGTCGCGAGCGCCACGGTCGACGGCGCTCCGGTCGACGCCAGCGTTGCATTCTCGTGGGAAGGGGCGCTTTCGGAGCTCGAGGACCACCCCGGGTGCGAGTTCCTCGGCCAGAGTCGTTGTCTGCTCCCGTTCCCGAGCGACACGTTCACGGTGGCCGACGCGACGATGGATTCGGGTCGGCGCGTGAACTTCGTGCCGGGCAGCCTCGGATCCAACACCAGCGGCACGCCCATCGATGTCACCGAGTGGAATCGCAACGACGGTTTCAGCCCCGGCTCCCCCATCGTCGTTCACGTTCCCGGCGTCGACCTCGACGCGAGCGGCATCGTGCGCGTCACTGACATCGGCGCGTCGCTCGACCCGGATTCGGCGGTCGTCCTCCTCGACGCCGTCACCGGGGAGAAGATCCCACACTTCGTCGACCTCGACGGCTGGGGCGAACGCAACCAGTTCTTCGACGAGCAGGCCCTGATCATTCGCCCGGCGGTGAACTTCACAGAAGGGCACCGAATCATCGTGGCGCTGCGGCACCTCGTCGACACCGCGGGTGATCCGATCTCGCCGAGTCGCGAGTTCGAGATCTACCGCGATGAGATCCCGACGTACATCCCGAAGTTCGAACTGCGCCGACCGGCGATGCGTGAAATCCTGCACCGCCTCGACGCCGCGGGCGTTGCTCGCGACGACCTGTACCTCGCCTGGGACTTCACCGTCGCGTCGCAACGCAACCTGACCGAGCGGATGTTGCACATGCGCGACGACGCCTACGAACAGATCGACAACGGGACACCCGGGTTCCTGATCACCAGCGTCCAGGACAACGTGAGCACGACCGTGCAACGTCGAATTCGCGGAACCGTCGATGTGCCGCTCTATCTGACTGGAACCGGCGCTGCGGGCTCGCGCCTGGTCTACGGTCCCGACGACCTCCCCGAACGCAACGGCACGTATGCCGCCGAGTTCGTGTGCAACGTTCCCAAATCCGTGTTGAGCGCGACGGGTGAGGGCAGCCCTGGACGCGGCGTGGCGTACGGGCACGGCCTGCTCGGTAGCCGCAACGAGTCGAACAGCTTCGGGGCGCTGATCAACAACCATCAGATGGTCCTGTGCGCGATGGACTGGATCGGCATGGCTTCCGAAGACATCCCGAACGTTGCCGTCACCTTGAACGACCTCTCGAACTTCGCCACGCTCCCGGATCGTCTGCAGCAGTCGATGTTGAACTTCCAATTCCTCGCCCGGCTGATGAAGGAGCCCAGCGGGTTCGTCACCGATCCGGCCTTTCAAGACGCAGCCGGCGACCCGCTGATTCAAACCGGGGCGGTCTTCTTCAACGGCAACAGCCAAGGCGGCATCATGGGCGGCGCCGCGACCGCGATTTCGAAGGAATGGACCCGGGCCGCGCTCGGCGTTCCCGCGATGAACTACGCGAACCTGCTGACCCGCAGCGTCCACTGGGACAGCTTCTCTCCCGTGTTGTTCGCGGCGTATCCCGATCCGGTTCAGCAGGCCATTGGCTATTCACTGATCCAGATGCTGTGGGATCGTGGCGAGGCGAACGGCTACGCCGCGCACCTCACCGACGATCCGTTGCCGAATACTCCCGAGCATCAGGTGTTGCTCATCGAAGCGTTCGGCGATCACCAAGTCGCGAACGTCGCGACCGAGATCGAGGCGCGCACGATCGGAGCAAAGGTCTACGCACCCGCGCTCGCCGACGGCCGGAGTACCGATGTGAATCCGATGTGGGGGATCGATCCGGTGCCGTCGTTCCCGTTCGACGGCAGTGTGCTCGTCGTGTGGGACTTCGGCACGCCGGGGCCGCCGACGACGAACCTGCCGCCGCGACCACCGACCTACGGCAGCGACCCCCACGGCAAGGGCGGCGCCGAACCCCGTGTCGCGCAGCAAGTCAGCGACTTCCTCCGCGTCGACGGTTTCTTCGCCGACATCTGCGGCGGTCTCCCCTGTCAATCCGCGGTCTGACTCTCCGCTCCGGCACGAAACGAGTCACGCGCCCCGGGACCATGGTCCCAATCTCGTGGCCAAGGACCCGACGCGCTCAGTGCAACACGCCGCCCGCCGATCGTGCGAGTGACCCGCACGAGTCCGAGCCAATCGGGAGCCGAATCATGCGAACCACCACGACGTCGCCCACCGGCCGCGAGCGAACGTTCGGAGCCGACGAAGTCATCGTGACCAAGACCGACCTCACTGGCCGCATCACCTACGCGAACGACGTCTTCTTACGCATGTGCGCGTGCGACGAAGGAGACGTCATGGGGCGACCGCACAATTTCATCCGCCACCCGGACATGCCCCGCTGCGTGTTCAAGTTGCTGTGGGACACGATTCAATCGGGTCAGGAACTGTTCGCATACGTGATCAACCTCGCAACCGATGGCGCGCACTACTGGGTGCTTGCCCACGTGACGCCGAGTTACGACTCGAGCGGATCGATCATCGGATTCCACTCGAACCGGCGATCACCGGCTCGCTCGGCAATCGAAGCGATCCGCCCGATCTATGCCGCGCTCCTCAGTGAGGAACAGCGACACTCCGACCCAGTCGAAGCGATTCGAGCGGGCACGGCCTTGCTCCAGTCGACGCTCGCTGACGCGGGCCTGACCTACGACGAGTTCGTCTGGTCGATCACGCCGATCGAGGTGACCCGATGAAGCGACCCAACTCCGCGAACCCGATGCACGGCGACGACCGACTCGCGACTGCGCTCCTCGCCGAGGTCGCACGAGTGTGCCAGGCCGTGCGCTCGGGCGACTTCGAAGCACGCATGGGATCCGTGCCCGGCCTCGAAACGCGGCCGGAACTCGCGGCGATCCGCGCCGAACTCAACGGGATGATCGACCGGACCGACGCGTTCATCCGCGAGGCCGTCGCTTCACTGCAAGCTGCCGGCGAAGGGCGTCTGCACCGCCGCTTCTTGCCGACCGGCATGACGGGATCGTTTCGATCGGGCGCGGCCGCGATCAACGAAGCTCGCGAGGCCATGGCGCGCGCGGCCGACGAAGTCGAACGCTCGCGGGTCGCACGCCAGGAGATGGCCGACCGGCTCGAGGCAACGGTGCTCGCCGTCGCGGAGAACGTCGCAACGGCGTCGACCGAACTCGGCGCGTCGGCATCAGGGCTCGCTCATTCGGTCGACAACGCCGTGACGGAGGCCGACAGCGCGCGAGCCACCGTCGGTCAACTCGAAGCATCCGCGCTCGAGATCGAGCAGGTCGTCACGCTCATCAATCAGGTCGCGGCGCGCACGCGA
>SXGT01301405.1_pt1 | contig 10597 bp, 8 predicted proteins | sample 3176221 | NCBI WGS metagenome assembly SXGT01 (sample SAMN11356862, study PRJNA531348) | freshwater metagenome | isolation source: freshwater sample F1-120 | place: China: Fuxian Lake, Yuxi | collected 2017-12-25
CAGTCCTGCGAATCGGTCATCACCGCATCGACATCGGCGGCGAGCGCATCGACATCGAGGGACTTCACGGCCTCGCGGTAGTCGAACCCGGGATGCGGGTTGATGACCTCGGGGTCCTTCTGGAGGATCTTCAAGTTGACCGCGTTCGGCCACCAGTCGCGGTTACTGCCACCCTCGACGGGAGGCTTGATCAGCATCGGGCACTGAGCCTCGGCGGGCTCGGTCTGCGCCTCGCCTATCGGGGGACTTGTCTCGGCCATTGTGGATCCTTCCGGGGCTGTCGGAACTTGTTATTTACTGCGAAACACTCTGCAAGGTAATGCACTCGGGGCACAGGCCCCAGTAGATGACCTCGGCTTCATCGATCGCGAAACCGAGATCGTCGGAGGCGGTCAGACACGGGGCTTCCCCGACCGCGCAGTCGACATCGGCGATGACCCCACACGACCGGCACACGACGTGATGGTGGTTGTCGCCGACACGTGACTCATAGCGAGCCACCGAACCGGACGGTTGAATGCGGCGCACCAGGCCGGCGGCAGTCAGCGCGTTGAGCGAGTCATAGACGGTCTGGTGCGACACCTCGGGCAATTCCGCGCGTACCGCGCGAATCACCGAATCCGTATCGGCGTGCGGATGCCGGGAGACGGCGCCCAGCACCGCCACCCGGGGGCGCGTCACGCGCAACGAGGCTCCCCGCAGCATCTGCTGGAAGTCCGCTGCCGTGTCCACAGGGCGAGTCTGTCCCCTTTTCTGGAATTAGTCAAGATTGAAATGGGGGCGAGTTCGGGTGCCCGCCGACGCCCCCGGGCGGCGCAGAACAATCACCACGGGCCCGCCTAAGGTGTCGGGCATGGCCGGTCTGCGATGCGCTCTGCGCGCCTCCTTGATGTTCATTCTCGCGATCGCTCTCACGGTGCCCGGTGTCGCGCACGCCGCCGCACCGAACTGGTCCGGGCTGGACGCCCGCTTCTTCGCCGGCCCGATCCCGGCGCCCGGCAATCTCATCGAAACCGTCCCGCTGGCACCGGAACTGTCCATCGCCGGTGCCGGCGCCGCCTACCGAATCCTCTACTCCACCACCGACCAGCACGATGCACCGGCGGTGAGCACCGCCGCGGTGTTCGTCCCGCGCACGCCGGCGCCGCCGGGCGGCTACCCCGTGATCGCCTGGGCCCACGGCACGGTCGGTCTCGGCGACGACTGCACCCCTTCTGCAGTGCCGCGCACCCCGCGCGACGACGAATACCTGTCGCACTGGCTCAACCAGGGGTACGTCATCGTGGCCAGCGACTACGCGGGGCTGGGCACCCCGGGTCTGATGAGCTACCTGAACAGCGTCACCACCGCACACGGTGTCATCGATTCGGTGATCGCCGCGCACCGGATGGACCTGGCGCTGTCCCCGAAGTGGGCCATCGTCGGCCAGTCCCAGGGCGGTGGCGCGGCGGTCGCCAGTGCCCGGTGGGCCACCGAGTTCAGCGCGGGCAGCGGTCTCGACTACCGCGGCGTGGTCGCCACCGGCACCCCGGCGAACATCCAGAAGTTCGTCGCGCAGGCCGGGCCCGATCTGCAGCTGCCCGAGCTGGGACCGGTCGCCAACGCCTACACGGCCTACATCATCGCGGCGCTGCGGGAGGCGCGGCCCGATCTCGATGTCAACAGCGTGCTGTCCCCGGCCGGCCGGAACGCGGCCGCCCGCGCCGAGACGGTGTGTGTCCACCCGCTCACCGACGAACTCGCCCAACTCAGCCCGGCCGACATGTTCTCGGCACCGCTGATCTCGATCCCGGGGGTCGAGGACGCGCTGAACGATTTCATGGGCACGCCGGTGTCGGGCTATGACCGGCCGATGTTCCTCGGGGTGGGCTTGCTCGACCGGGACGTGCCACCGGCTTCCACGCTGGCTTTCTACGACCAGCTGGTGGCCAACAACCAGAACGTCGAACTGCGCATCTACCCGGAAGAGGATCACAGCGGCACGGTGCTGGCCTCGCTGGTCGATTCGACCCCGTTCCTGCGCAACGCGTTCGGTTAGGTCTCTCCGGCCAGGAACCGGGCGTCGACGGTCGCGGACACCTCGATGTCCTCGGGCAGCAGTTCGACGTCGCCGCCACCGGCCGGACTCGCCGCGGCCCGCAGGAAGGTGCCACCGTGGCCACCTTCCGGATGGAGTTGAGCGGCAAGCATTCCGGCGTCCGCGATGGCCATCGGCCGCACCGTGCCGAGCTCGAGCGCATCGGCGTACTGTTGCGCCCGCGCCGCCGCATCGCGCACGGCGCGGGTGCGCGCGTCGGTGACCAGTGCATCCCGCCGGGCGGCCGTGAGCGCCCAGATCACCTGGGCCACCCGGAAGCCTCCGGTTCCGGCCACGTGCTCGCCCACCCACCGCGACAGCGCGGCAAAGTCACGGAATTTCACCTCCACTCCCACGCTGGCGTGGTGCACCATCGGCAGCTGCTTGCCGTCCTTGTGCCAGGGCCGCCTCGACCAGGTCCGCAATTGTTCGGCCGACCACCACGTCACCGGGGCCGGATCGGTGCTCTGCAACCGGCTGATCGAGTCCTTCACCACGGCGAGATCGTGGGCCACCCGGTCATAAACCGTGCCCATGTCGGGTCCCTCGTAGGTGATCGCGGCCTTGACGGTCCCTCGCTCGGGCGGCTGGAAGGCGGAGAACGTCCCGCGCACCGTGATCTCGGTCGGCATCTTCGAAGCCTAGCCACCACGGCCGAACGGGCAGGTCCGAACCCAGAGGGTCGAACCTGCCCGTTCGGAAGCAGTTAGAAAGGACGCTTGGGACTCACCGGCACCGTGATGATGGCGCTGGAACTGGAGTACCCGTTGGACACCGTCACCGTGAAGACGTCGTTGAGGTTGCCGCCGGCCGCCCACGACGCCGTCCGCGCCGCCGTAGATGGCTGGAAGGTGAAGTCGCCGTTGGCACTCACCGTGTAGCTGCCCTGGATCCCGCCCACGGTCAGGGTGTACGTCAGCGGCAGGCCGTTGGGATCGGTCGATACGATCTTGCCGGTCACCAGACCACTGGTGCTGTTCACCGCCTGGTTGGTCTTGGTCGGGGTGCTCGGCGCTGCCGGGTTCGGCGCGATGGGCACGGTGATGGTCGCGATGCTGCTGCTCCCGGCGGCGTTGGTGGCCACCACCGTGAAGACGTCCGGAGTGGTGATGCCGGCCGAGGCCAGCGTCCGGGCGGCGGCCGACGGTGTGTAGGTGTAGGCACCGGTGGCTTCGTCGAAATTGAGCGTGCCCGCGATGGTCGAGGTGAGCACGTCGTAGGTGACCCCCGCACCGAGCGGATCGGTGGACGAGACGCTGCCGGTGACCACCCCGGTGGCCGCATTGGTGCTCTGCGCTCCGCCGACCGGAGTGCCGGGTTTCGCATTGGCCGCGGTGATCGGGACGGTGATGATCGCCGGGGAGCTGGTGAAGGTCCCGTTGGTGGCCACCACCGTGAACACATCCGACACACTGCCCAGACCCGCACCGGCCAGCGCCATCGCCAGCGCAGACGGCTGATAGGTGTACTCACCGGTGCTGTTGTCGAAATTCAGCGTGCCACCAAGCGTCCCGGTCAGCACCGAGTAGGTCACCGTCTGGCCGGTCGGATCGGTGGAACCCACCTGGCCGGTGACCTGACCGGTGATGGTGTTGGTGTTCTGCGACAACGACACTGGTGCGCTCGGGGTGGCATTGCCTGCGGTGATCGGCACCGTGATGATCCCGGGCAGGCTCGTCAGCGAACCGTTCTTGGCGACCACGGTGAAGACATCGGAGACCGGGCCGATGCCGAGGGCGGCCAGCGCCATCGCCAGCGCCGAGGGTTGATAGGTGTACTCGCCTGTCGCATTGTCGAAGGTCAGCTGGCCGCCCAGCGTCGACGTGAGCACCTGATAGGTCAGTGTGTGTCCGGCGGGACCGGTCGAACCGACCTGCCCCGTCACCAGTCCGGTGGTCGTGTTGGTGCTTTGCGACACGGTCGCCGGAATACCCGGGGTACCGGCGGTCGTCGCCCCGATCGGCACCGTGACCAGCGCGTAGTTGGACGCGATGCCATTGGACACGGTGACGGTGAAGATATCGCTGAGGGGCGCGATGATGGCCGCGAGTCGCGCCGCTTCCGATGGGGTGTAGCTGAAGGCCCCGTTGGCGCCCAGCGTGACCTCACCCAGCAGCGGATCGATGGCCACCGTGTAGGTCAGCGCCAGACCGGACGGGTTGTCAGCGGTGAGGAATCCGGTGACGGTCCCGGTTTCCGGGTCGGGCTCGGTCGGCGTGGCAATGACACCGGACGGCGGCGCCACGCCCCATTCGGTCTGCAGCTGGCGGAACCACGTCCAGGCGGCTGCAAGACCCACATCCAGTTGCGGCAGTGGTGAATTGGTGTTGACGCCGAACAGGTTCAGGATGCCGCCGACGAACTTCAGCACCGGGATGGCGATCGCCTTCGGAACGGGCGCGGGCTCGGCCGCCGCGGCCACATTGGACGAGACGGGGTTGGCACCGGCCAGCGATGTCGCCGCATAGGTGGTGACCGTCGGCGACGAGCTGACCTCCGGCGCGGCGGCGGTGGTGTCCGGCTCCGGAGAGCCTGCTCCCGCCTGGGTGTCGGCATCGGCCGCGATAACGACCTTGGCTGCCTCGGCGATCTCATTCGCCGCCGACGCCGCCGAAAGCCGGTTCTGCAGAACGGACTTCGCGGCGCGCACGTGGATGCCGCGGGTGTTCTTCTTGGTGGTACCGGCTTCTTCCTCGGCGCCGATACCCGCATCGATGCCGGTGCCGGCGTCGCCCTCGTCCGAGTCTGCGGACTCGTTGGTCGTCTGCGGCCCGGCGCTGGGCGCATCGTTCGACGACGGCGCCGGGTTGTCCGGCGAATTCTGGCCGGGCGACGTGGACGACTGGCTGGTGGTCGACGTCGAACCGGTCGAACCGTCATCGGCGTAGGCAACGCCGGTGCCGCTGGCCAGGGCAGCACCCAGACCCAGGGTCACCGCGCTCGCCCCCAGCCAGGCGTACGGTTCCGGTCGGCTGCTCTTGACGCGGTGGCTCCCGCGTCGTCCGTTCCCGCCGGACCGATTCGTCTTGGTGCCCTTCGGCAACCGGTGCCCACCTGCCATCGATGTTCCCCACTTCGTTTCGTTGCAGATCTGCCCTATGCCGTGACGAATGTCATAGCGAGCTGGATATTGACGGTTACGTTAGACAGGTTTCGCAATTCTGTCAGTCTTTGCCACATATGTCCGACGATCGGCTGACACGTGGTCCATCGCCAGATCTGTGTAACCACTGCCGTTGCTGAGATGCATTCGGGAAAGATTCGGTACCCCGACCTGGGACTTCATTGTTTGCTACTCCGTCGCCTCCTCGCTGCCGGCGGAACTTTGCCAGCCCCCGCCGAGCAGCACGGCCCTCGAGCACCGTTCTGCCGTCGCCTTCGCCAGGATCGGCCGGCGGTCCGTCCTGCGAAGGGTCGGTGGCGGGGCGCCGGTGACCTGACAGCCGTGGGACGGCCGTCCAGAGCCGGTGCGTTGCTCATCTCGCTCCACGATCCGGTAGGAATGTGCAGAATGGTTTGCTGATCGACGCGGGGGACGGGGTGGGGGCGTGCCGATTCTGAATACGGTGCTGCGTCGCCGGATGCTGCTGATCTATCTGACAACCGGGCTGGTGCTGTACGTCCTGGCGATCGTGACCGCATTCGGCAGACCAGATGTCTGGGGAGAGTGGATCTCGGCGGCAGTGAGCGTGGTGGGGTTGGTCGCGGCGCTGCCCCGACAACTGTGCGGCTGGCGGTACACGGTGGCTTTGATGTGCGCGTGTGTCGCGCCGCTGGCCGCGGTGCTGGGTCATCACGAACCTGCCGCGCAGGTGTGGGCCCTGATCCCGTTGATCCTGATCGCCGTGTTCATCCGGAGCTGGCACCGGCCGACGACCGCGCGGCTGGCGGGCGCGCTGCTCGCCGCGGGGGTCATGGTGGGCCTGTGGGTTGCCCCGGCACCGGTTCCGGCGCTGTGGTTCCTGCTGTTCCCGGTGTGCATTCTGGGCGCCGCAGAGCTGCTGGGGTTACTGCACGGGGCGTTGATCGAGGCCGCCCTGCGTGATCCGCTGACATCGGTGTGGAACCGCGCGGGGTTGAACCGGGAGCTCGACGCTCTGCTTCCACGTGCGCGGCGGCACGCAGAATCGCTGGCCGTCATCGTGCTCGACATCGACGATTTCAAAGCCGTGAACGACCGCGACGGTCACGCCGCCGGTGACACCGTACTCATTGCCCTGACCCGACGCTGGACCCGGCAACTGCCGGCCGCTGCCCTCATCGGCCGCCTCGGCGGCGACGAGTTCGTCGCGATCATCGCCGGATACGACGACGGCCAGGCCCGCGCACTGGCCGATACGCTCAGCGGCGACGGTCCGGTACATGTCAGCACCGGCATCGCGGTCGGACCCGCCTACCAGCCGGGTTCGTTCGCCAGGATGCTCACCGAGGCGGACCGGGATCTGTACCGGCGCAAGAACGCTCGCAAGAGCGTTACCGCCGATGACGCTGCGCCGTCTGCGGATTCGTCGACATGAGCACTGTCGCAGCACAGTTCGCGTTGCGGATCGACATGGGTGGCGCCCAGCTGGCTGCGCCGACGGATGCCCAACTCGCCGAACTCGCCCGGCACGCCGCGACTCCGGGGGCGGTACTGCCCGTCGATCAGACGCACTTCGTCAAGTGGATCGATGGCCGGACGCCATCGGAGATCGAACGCCAACGCATCGCCCGCGTGCAATCGAATCGCGACCTCACCACGAGGCCGGGCTGGACCCTCGATCTGGCGGTCCTGGTCGATGGCGCGCCGGTCGGCCTGCAGAGCGTGTCGGGATTCGAGCAGTGGCCGCAACGGCGCGCCGTCGGCACCACGTCGTGGTTGATCGCCCCGTTCCAGGGCCGGGGCTTGGGCACCCGGGCGCGGGCCGCCGTGCTGGAACTCGCGTTCCGGCATCTGGACGCCGACACGGCGAAATCCTGGGTGCTCGAGGAGAACACCAGCAGCGCGCGGGTCTCGACCGCGCTCGGCTACCAGTTGGTCGACAGCCATGTCCTGGTCGAGGACGACCGCGAGTTCACCGAGCACGTCTACGAGCTACGGCGCCGGGACTGGCTGGGCTCGGCGGCGCGCCGCCGGTACTTTCCGGTCATCACCGGCGCCGACGCTCTGGTCCGGGTGTTGAGCCACTGAACGCCTGTCACGCCGCGGGGATCGGCAGGGTGCCCATCGGCCGGGTGTACGCCGATTCCACGATGGGACGCAGACGCGCATCATCGCCGATCTTCTGGCTGTTGGGCGTCCACTGCTGGGTCACCATCGGCAGGAAATAGGTGGCCGGCGCTCCCAGAATGTAGGTGGCGTTGCCCTCGACGAAGGTCTTGTTGGCGGGATCGTCGAGGCCGATCTTGCTGTAGTCGTTGTGGACCGGTTTCAGTTCGCCCTTGCCCCCGACCAGGCTGGCGGCGCTGCGGTTCTTCTTCGCGTCGGCGTTGCTCAGGTCGTTGGGACAGTCGGCAAAGTAGTCATATTGGCGGGCAATCACTTTCACGGTGTACGGGGTGTCGTCGGGAAATCCGTTCCCACCGTAGGCGGCCACGCAGCCGCTCCCCGGGACGTTGGCGCACCCGTTGTACTTGCTCTCCAGGTCACCGGTCATCACAAAGGTCACCGTCGCCGGGTCGACATCGCTGGTCGGGCCGTAGCGGCGCAACCAGGCATCGGCAACCTGGGCGCCCTGGCTGTGCCCGGCCACGATCTTGGTACCCGGGATCGAGCGGAGCATCTCGTTGAGCTTGTCGGCGCCCTTGTTGGTGTTGGTGGCGCCGGGGAAGTTGTTGTAGGGCACCTTCACCACCTCGTTGGGGGCGGCGAACAGCTCTCCGCGCAGCCAGTTCCCATCGAGCGGGCCGAAAGCCGGAGCCAACGTGAGCACCGTGGCACCGCCCGGGCCCGGAGCGGCCGCCGCCGGGATCGGCGCCGAGATGGCCGCGCTCATGCCGAACAACAATGCCAACGCGACACGCAGCATCTTCATCCGTGTTCTCCCCCTTGCCGAAACGGCATCTCCTGGACAGCTCCCCGCAGTCGATGGTGCGGCGTGCGACCCTCGAACCCCAAGCGTCGTGTCGCGAATAGCGAAGAGTTGGTATGGATTCGAGATCTGCCATTCCGATTCCGGCCGGCACTGTGCCGAAAATTGCCGCACAGGCCACGCCGTGTCCCGCAGTAGTCTGGATCGACACGGGTTGTTGGACAGGGGGATGCTATGCCGCAGCCTTTGCACAGTGTCACCGATGGCCGGGCGGGCCCACGGGCGCGTCGATGACGACGCGGCGGTCCGGTGACGGTGCCCGCAGGTGAGCGTTTCTGTCGTAGAGATCGACCGCTGGGATTCCGGCGACGTGCGTGAGGTGTTCCACGCGACGCGCAGCCGCGCCGAGGCGGCCCGCGAAGCCGCCGACGGAATCGCCGAGCTGCCGGCCTTCGGCTCGTGGGGCGGCGAAGCCTCCGAGGCCGCCAGGGACGCCCTCGGGCGCACCCGCCTCGACCTCGACGCACACGGCAACGAGTCACTGGCCGTGGCCGCCGCGGCCGGCACGGCCGCCGACGACATCGAGCACGTCAAATCCCGGTTGTCACAGCTGCGCGACGAGGCCGACCGGTTGGGCATGATCGTCGATCCCGTCACGAACACGATCGAGCCGGGTCCGGGCGCGGCCGGCGCGGGTCCGATGGAGATCACGCTCAAGCAGATGCAGCTACAGCCGGGGCTCGATGCCGTCGTCGCCGAGGCCGCCCGGATCGATCAGGAGCTGGCGCGGGCGATCAACATGGCCATCGGCGAATCACCGATCCCGGACGCGACGCACGATGACCGACCCGCGATCCAGGAAGCGCTGGGCAAGCCACTGCCGGAGGATCCGCAGCAGTTCAACGACCTCTGGGACCAACTGACCCCCGAGCAGAAAGACTGGTTCTATGAGCGCGACCACAGCATCGGCAATCACCCGGGGATGCCGTTCGCGGACAAGGACACCTACAACCGCCGCCATCTCGACGAACTGATGCAGACCGCCCAGGGCACCATCGATCACATGCAGTCGCGTTTCGACGACCTGGCCCGGCGGGTGTACATGGGCGACCACAGCGCAGCCGCCGGCAACGAGCTGGCGGAGCTGGGTCCGCAGCTGGCGGCGGCACGTCATCACCTGGACGGGTACAAGGCCGTCAACGGTGTGTTGGAGGGCAGGGACGGCCCGCCGCGGCTGCTGGCGCTGATCGACGATCACGGCCATGCCGCGGTGTCGATCGGCAACCCGGATACCGCCAGTCACACAGCAACTTTCGTACCCGGAACCGGCCAGGATCTCGGGGCGTTCCAGGGCAGTGATCGCAAGTCCGAGGAGATGTTCGCCGCCGCCCTGCGTGCCAATCCTGCGTTGTCCTCTCACGACGTGGCCGTGACGACGTGGATGGGCTACGACCGGCCGATGCACCTCGGCGAGGCCGCCTTCCCGGGCCGCGCCGAAGCCGGCGGCGCCGGACTGGACTCCTTCATCAACGGCATGCACGCCTCGCACACGGGTGCGGTGCCGGCGGTCGACACCGTCATCGGCCACAGCTACGGATCCACATTGGTCGGCGGTGCGGCCACCGGCGGCAACCACCTGGCCGCCGACAACGTCATCGCCGTCGGCAGCCCCGGCATGCTCACCGACCACGCGAGCAATCTGAGCCTGGCCGAAGGTGCCGAGGTCTACTCGATGACCGCCCGCAACGACATCATCAGCTGGGCCACCGATACCACCCTCGGTGCCGACCCGTTCGCCACCGACTTCGGTGCGACCCGCCTGCTGTCCGATCCCGGCACCAGCTGGGACCCCACCGAGATCATCGGCAGCGTGGGCGCCCACAGCAGCTACTGGGACAGCCAGTCCAATCCCGCGCTGCAGAACATGGGCGCGATCATCGCCGGTCTGCCGCCCGCGCAGACCGTGACACCGGACGGAGGGGTCGCACCCGGATCATGACGACAACGACTGCCCTGATGCACCGCACCCTCGCGCCGCTCGCCTGCCTGGCGGCGGTCCTGGCGTTATCCGGATGTGGTGCTGCCGGAGATCTCGGGCCCCCCAGCCCCACCGGTGCGACCGACATTGGAGGACCACACATGTCCACACCTGCAGGCGAGGAGCCGCAAGAAATTTCACCTGAGAGCCAGCAGCAGGTGCAAGACACCCTGCTCGGCTACATCACAAGCACCCTGCAGGCCCTGGCGCCGGGCTACGCGCTCGATGCCACCCGCTTCGGGGGAACAGGAAGCGGGATCATCGGCTGTGACGACAACGCGACGGGCCCCGACGCCCCGGTACGGCTCACCGTCACCGGCGATCTGAAGGTCCCGCCGGGGGTCGACAACGTCGCCGTCTCCGAAGCGTTCGGGGACGTCTGGCGCAGCTGGGGCTGGCGGGTGTACACCGACGACCGGTTCCGCCAACCCAATCGGTTCGGGGTCAGCCCGGACGGCTACCGGCTCAGCA
>SXGT01393245.1_pt1 | contig 10597 bp, 6 predicted proteins | sample 3176221 | NCBI WGS metagenome assembly SXGT01 (sample SAMN11356862, study PRJNA531348) | freshwater metagenome | isolation source: freshwater sample F1-120 | place: China: Fuxian Lake, Yuxi | collected 2017-12-25
GCCCGTCGCCGGCACTCCGCGATGTGCGCGCGGATCATGTGTTCGATGTGCTTTTCGAGTTGTTCGATGGTTGTCGTTGTCATGCGGACCGAGGTCGCACGGCGCGATTACCGGCTCAAGCCCACCCCTGAACGGGTACCCCGCGGGGCATTGTCAGGACCCTGGCACGTGCGATCCGGGGACTGGGCTCTGCGTCTTTCCGCGGCAGGTCGACGGCCACGTTTGCGACGATGGGCAGGCATGCACGACCCGGGATCGTTGCGACGCCGGTGTCTGCAAGGGCGACGCCGTCGTCTGCACCGCCGCGGACGGGTGCCACGACGCGGGGAACTGCGATACGCAGTCGGGCCAATGCAAAGCAGGTGCGCAACACGCGAATGGATCGGACTGTGATGACGGTCTCGGCTGCACGACCGGGGACGCGTGCGAAGACGGAGTCTGTAAGGGGACCGCGAAGCCGTGCGTGGCCATCGACGATTGTCACCTCGCGGGGATCTGCCAGGAGCCCAGCGGCGCCTGCACCACGCTCGGCAAGCCCGACGACGCCAACTGCGACGACGGCAACGGCTGCACCGACGGCGACGCCTGCCGCGCGGGCGTGTGCCAGGGAGTGAACGTGACGTGCACACCCATCGACACGTGCCATACGCCGGGCCTTTGTAATCCGGTCGACGGGGTATGTATCGACGGCAATGCGAAACCGGATCATGCGGCGTGCGACGACGGGTCGAAATGCACGAGCCAGGACCAATGCACGGATGGCGCGTGCGCTGGCCGCCCGATCGAGTGTGACGAGGGCGACGCCTGTCACTTTGCGAGCACGTGTAACGCCGCGACCGGCGCCTGCACTGAGGCGATCGCAAGAGCAGAGGGCACGGAGTGCGATGATGGCAATCCCTGCACCGAACGTGACGCATGTGCGGGAAGTGGCATGTGCCTGGGGACGCCCAAAGTCTGTCAGTCGGCTGGGGTGTGTTATCGAGTCGGAACCTGCGATTTGGCGACTGGGCAATGCTCGACACCGTACGCCGACATGGCCACGGTCTGCGACGACCGCGACGTCTGCACACCCTCGGACTACTGCAGCAGGGGTGCGTGTGTCGGAATGGGGACACCGAATGATGCCAGCGACGACTGGCTCCAGAAGTTCGAGCCCATCCCGCAGCACGTGGCGGGCGACGAATACGAAGAGAGCATTGCGCTTCGCGGGATGGACGCTGGCCCAGACGGGTCGACGTTCGTCCTCTTCGATGCCAATGATCGCTTGAAGTTTCCGACGATGATCGAAGTGTCGCCATCCCAAGGCTCACGCGGATTTCTGGGGATCGCGCGCTTCGACAAGCATGGCGATGGTGCCGCCTTCATCCGCATCGCGACGTTTGATGATCCGTCGCCCGCCCGCCCGCAGGGCCAGGGCCTGCGGCGCATGCAAGATGGGGGGTTCTTGGTCGCGCTGGCGCATAGCGGCAAGGTCTCGTTCCGAATGCTCGACGGCCACGTTGCGACCAGCAATGGGGGCGCCTCGATGGTCTTTGCGACGGACCCGTTCGGCTCGGTCCGATGGTTTGCGACTCTACCCGGTGAGGAGGTCAACCTGGCGGCGAGCGGCGCGGTTGGGTCGGTGTACGACGTGTACGACGGAGCCCATCTGATCGATGCCATGGGGAGCGTCCACGTGCCCGAGTTCGGGGGCAATCCGGTCCCGGTTGGGAGTCAGGTATCCGTTTGGTTCGACGCGAGTGGAAACTTGGCCGGCTACGTCGCCGCAAGCTCGGGGTCGCGCATTCTCGGACACGCGGTCCCGTTCGCGGGAGGCGCCCTGTTTGCGGGGACGCTGGACGGCGATGCCGGGACGCTGACGTTCGCCGCTGGGACCCGTGAGTTTGCGCGCCAGGCGGATGCAGGCGTCGTTGGCCTGGTGAATTCGGACGGCGCTCTCGGTTGGGTGCGGACGATCGCCGGCGCGCGGATCGATCGCCTTTTGGCTGGCCCAGGGGCGACCTCGTTGCTGGTGGTCACCCCGCTCTCGGGTGCCGCGGTCGACGTCGTCAGTGACACGGGCACGAGCCGGTGGCTCAGCGGCGCGCTCGCTCGGTCCCACGTCGGTCTCATTTCCCTGGATGCGACCGGCGACGCGCAATGGGCGCTCGAGCTGCCCGGTCTCTCCACGATGTCTCCGGACGGATGGGCGCCGGTTTCCGTGAACGACTCGAACATCGCGGTGGTAGGTCAGTGCGCGGGGATGGTCGATCTGGAAGCAACCTCGAGTGCGCCGTTCAATTGCGGCACGGGCTCGGTGTTCACCGCGAAGATTGGCGCCAACGGAGCCGTCGCGTGGGCGTACCCGGCGCTTGCGCGCACGAGTTCAGGCCCGGACTCGGTTCTCATCGCCGCATCCGACGCTGTCACGATCGCCACCTATCCTGAGCCGTTCAGCACCGGCACGATCGGCCCCTGGGGCGATCTCTCGTACGGACCGCTGCAGCGCCTCACCGTCATCATCGCGCACTTCAACTCGGCCCACGGTGTCGACTGCGGAATCGCTTCACCTGCGCCCTGATCCGCTGGTTGCCCAAAGCCGCGCCGAAAATCCGGGGCCACCCAGCGGTCGTCCCGTGTGTGACGGCGCGTTAGCTCGGAGGCCTGGCGGCCAATTCGTCGAGCGCACCCGCTGAGTCGCGCCGCACGGACTCCGGCGCGGACGCGTGGGTCGTGCTGTATCCCACGCCACGGATCGCGTATAGGGATGCCCTCACATGGAGGCTGTCTCATGCTGCGTTCCGTCCTCGTTCTCTCGTTCACCGTCGTATCCTCGCTGGCGCCTCTGGCGGCCTCGGCCGGCGCGCCGACCCCGCCCGCCAAGGGCGAGGAAGTCTACCCCACGATGGCGTGGCCCGAGATCGAGGCCGCCGTGAAAGCCGGCGCGACGCTCGTCGACGCGCGCAGCGCCGAGCAGTACGCAGCCGGTCACATCCCTGGCGCCATCAACGTCCCGACCGACGACGACGCGGCCATGACGCGCCTGCCGGCCGACAAGACCGCGCTGCTCGTCTTCTACTGCGGCGGCCCGGCCTGCAACGCGCGCACGAAGTGCGCCACCAAGGTCCAGGCGCTCGGCCATACGAAGCTCGCGCAGTACAAAGGTGGCTACCCCGAGTGGCGCGCCGCGCACCCGAACTGAGGACGCGGCCATGCTACGCTCGCTCGCTTGTCTGACGGGCCTCGCCGTCGGCGCCGCCGGGTGCGTGAGCGCCGACGGCGCGCGCGACGCGGACCCGACCGACGCGGCCGCCGCCGAAACCACGATGACGGCCGAGACCGCCGCCGAAATCACGACGACGGCCGAGACCGTCGCCGCGTGCCCGCTCGCCGCCAACACCACCGCGACCACCACGCAGAGCGCCGCTGGCTGCGCGCTGCTCGAGCGCGACACCAGCGCCTGTCGTGCCACGCGCGAGGGCGCAGGCCTCTCCGGCCATTGGCTCCAGTTCTCGTGCCGAGTCACGCTGACGGTCGCGACCGACGCGGGCCGCGAGGTCGTGCGCGCGACCGCCGACGGCCAGCCCGACTACCCGAGCTTCTACTTCGCCAGCGACCACGCCTGCTACGCGCCCTACCCAGACGGTCAACGCAACCCGAACACGATCGTCGCCAAGGCCTACACCTTCGGGTTCCCTCGCGTGCCCGACACGACCCAGACGGCGATGGGCGGCGGCATCGTGGGGCTCGCGCTCAATGGCGTTCCGATCTTCGGCAACTTCGCGGCGCCCGGCGACGACATCTTCGCCGAGGCGCTCACGTTCGACCGCTGTGGCGCGCACCCGCAACAAGCCGGCGGCTATCACTACCACGGCGAGCCGGCCGCCATCTCGAACGACGACGCGCGCTTCATCGGCGTCTTGCGCGACGGCTATCCGGTCTACGGGCGGCGTGACGCGGACGGGACCATGCCGACGCTCGACGCACTCGGCGGCCACACCGGCACGACCCCCGACAGCGCCGCCGCCGTCTATCACTATCACCTGAGCGAACAGGTCAGCACCGCCGCCGGCACCCTCGGCGAGCACCAGTGGTTCCTGACGCGCGGCACCTACCGCGGAACGGCGGCGACGTGCACCGGCTGCAACTGAGTGCGCGCGGCCAACGGCCGCAATCGACGAAAACCTAATTGTATCTTTTGGTTAGGTCGTGGCATTTCTGCCAGTCCTGACGTTCCGCGACGTCGCGCTCAGCGCATCTGCTCGAGGTGGGTACACGCATCCGCCAGCCCGAGCCGGCACGCCCGACCGACCAGCTCGCGGGCGCGCGCCGGATCCTTCGCCGTGCCCTCGCCGTTCCACAGCATGATGCCGAGGTTGTCGCAGGCTTGGGGCACCTCGGCCGCGCAGGCCTGGCCGTAGAGATCGCGCGCGTCCTCGAGGTCGAGCGTGACGCCGCGCCCGTCGTGGACGAGGTTGCCGAGCGACAGGCAGCCGAAGCCGGTGCCGAGATCGCAGGCGCGCCGATAGAACGTCGCGGCGATGGCCAGCGCGAGGTCGCGACCCTTGACCGTCTTCACGATGACGGTGCGCTTGCAGCCGTTCTCGGCGTTCGGCGGGCACGGTCCGGCGTCGATCATCGGGGCGCTCATACCGGGGTCGATCGCGACCAGATCCCGCTCATAGAGTAGCGCGAGGTTGTTGCAGGCCATCCCGGCGCCGAGACGGCAGCCCCTCTCGAGGAGATCCTTGGCACGCACGGGGTCTGCCGGCACGCCGTCACCCGATCCGAGCAGCGTGCCCGCGATGTCGCACGCGTCGGCCGCTTCGGCCTTGCAGGCGGTCGCGAGCTGATCGATGAGCGCCGCCGTGTGTGCGCCGAGCTCGCCGTCGCGGACCATCGTATAGACGCGCGTGCAGGCCTTGGCCATGCCGAGCGCGCAGCCACGCGTGAGCGGCGGCACGGCCGCGGCGAGGTCCTTGCGGTCGAGCCGGAGCGACGACGCGTTGTAACAACCGGCCGGCTCGCCGAGCTCGCAGGCCTTGACGAAGAGCGCCTCACCGGCCGCGCGATCGGCGCGGATCCCACCAGTGCCATTCAGCGTCGCCCCGCCGAGATTCACGCACGACATCGCGTGGCCGGTCTGGCAGCCGGCGCGGTAAAGCGCGACAGCGCGCTCGGGGTCGGCCTTGCCGCCACGCCCGGCGGCGAGGAGCACCGCGAAGTTGTAGCAGCTCTGAGGGCTACCGTTCTTGCAGGCGCGCTCCCAGATCCCTGCCGCCTGGGCGTCGTCGGGCGGAACCCCCAGGCCGCGCGAATAGATGTTGCCGAGGTCGCCGCACGCATCGAGCTGGCCCCCGTCGCACCCGCGTTGCCAGAGCGCTCGCGCCCGCGCCGGGTCCTGCGAGCCCTTGAGGAAGAGCTTGCCGGCGGTGTCGCACGCCGCGAGCGTGCCGCCTTCACAGCACGCAACCCACGCGGCGCGGGAGGCAGCGAGGTCGCGACGCTCGAGCGCCTGGGCGCCGGCCGGACAGAGCACGGCCTCGGGCACGGGCTGAGCGCCAAGGAACGGGAGCAGGAGGGCCAGGAAGGGGTGCAGCATAGCGATGACCTCCGCGGTCGGTTCACGCGAGAGACGAACGAGGGGCACGCGCATGAAGATAGCGCGAAAACGCTGCGCACGTCCGCACGCCGCGGCGGCAAACGTCGACGCGCCGACTGCTGGCGCCTACCATCGTGGACGCAGGCAGGATCGCGCCAGCGGAGGCCGCAACGTGCGCGGCGATGCTCGAGGACGCCGCAGGCCATGTCCTCGGCAGCGCAATCGTCGTGCTCGACGGACGGCGGCTCGTCGAGCGCCCCCGCGAGGTGCGCATCTTCGGCTTGATGCTAGGGCGGGCGAGGCGAGCTCGCGCCCGCGTCTGAAGGGCAAGCGCGGCGTGTCGTCACCCGAGACGCGCCATGAATTTCTTGGCGAGCAGATACGCGTCGCCCGGCCAGCGCGCCGACAGGTAGTGCCCGCCGGCGCCGCCGTCCTCGCACACGAAGGCGCCACGGTCGTCGGCGTCGGTGCCGTAGCGCGTGAGCGTCGTCGGGCCGCGCACGAAGTCGGCCGGCGAGGCCAGCGCCGCGCGCACCTCGTCCTCGACGTAGGCGGGGTACGTTCGGTAGTAGCGCCCGCGGCGCCACGCGGTCAGGTAGAAGGCGGTGCGCTCCATGTACTTCGGCAGGCACGTCGTCCTCTTGCCGAAGAGCGGCGAATGCCCGTCAGAGGCGCGCGCGCGGGCGGCGACCAGGACGCCGTGGCAGATGGCGGCGACGGGGCGGCCGAGCGCGAAGAAGGACGCGACCTTCGACTGAAGGAGCTCCGAGCCGAGGTACTGCTTCATCCCCTGGGCGTGCCCGCCGGCGAGCCAGAGCCCGTCGAACGCAGCCGGGTCGATGGCGTCCCAGCGGAGCGGCGCCTGGAACTCGGGGGACGCGGCCATCTCGGCGTAGAACGCCCTGGGCTCGGGCTTGGCGCCGAGCTGGCCGAAGACCACCCCGCGCATGAGCACCGGGTCGCAGGCCGGCGCCGCGCCGTGCTCGGTCGCGAAGACGACCGTGTGCGCGGCGCGCGTGAGAAGCTTCCCCGGAACGGCGACCTCGGTGATGTCGAAGTCGTGATCAGGCAATGGGACGAGCACGCGCATGGGGTGCACGGTAGGCGAATCGAGCCTCGCTGTCATGGTGTTCGAGCGCGGGCGGCGCGCGCCGACCCTCCGGTTGGGTCGGATTGACGCGGAGGCGCCTGTCGGTGACACTGTGCGACCCCGCCCACCCAGGTGGCGGGCGCGCTGCTACTTGGTCACGCGTCACACGACGCCCCTCATTAGGTGAGAGTCATGCGATTCATCTCCCTCGCGGCGACCGCTGCGCTGACCTTCGTTTCGGCGGTCGCCTCCGCGTCCAATTCGGGCGTGGTTCGACTGCTCGACCCCGCCGGCATCGCGGACGTCCGCTACTACGACGCGCTCGCGGGCGACACGCAGCTCGTGCTCGAGGTGACGGACGCGGACCTCAGCGGCACGATTGAGGTCCTGGTTTCGACGGCGCTGAGCGGCGACGTCGAGCTCCTGACGCTCACCGAGACAGGCGTCGGCACGGGCGTCTTCCGCGTGACGGTGCCCCTCGACGTCGGCGTGCTCATGGTCGACGACAACGGCCGCCTCGAGGTCGAGCACGGCGACCTGATCGAGGTCGAGTACGACGACGCGTCGGACGCCTTCGGCAACCCGAAGGTGTTCCTCGATCAAGCCTATTTCGTGACCGGCGCGACCTCGGGCGAGCTCACCGCCGACACGACCTGGACGGCCGGCGCGAGCCCGTACCTGGTCACGGGCGACGTGCGCGTGCCGCTCGGCATGAAGCTCACGATCGCCGCCGGCACCGAGGTCCTCGTGATGCCGAGTGACAGGCACGACCTCGGCGGCGACACGACCCGCGTCGAGTTCTTCGTCAAGGGCACCCTCGAGACCCAGGGCACCAACGCCGACCCGGTCATCCTCCGCAGCGCGTCGCTGATTCCCAACCGCGGCGATTGGTATGGCTTCCGCCCGGGCGGCCGCACCGCGACCGTCACCCTCGCCGGCACCATGGTCTCGGACGCCAACATCATCTTCAACGCCGACGGAGGCATCGGCTAGATCACCATCACCGACTCGGTCTTCGCGAACGCGAACTCGGTCATGCAGGAACACAGCCGTGCCGACGTGACCGTCGACGGCCTGACGCTCCAGGACGTCTCCGAAGGCTTCGAGGTGCGTTGTTACGAGGCCAACGACTACTGCCACTTCGCGTTCCGCCACCTCAAGGTCGACGGCCTCGGCAAGAACCTCGGCACCCTCATCGGCATCGCAAACGCCGCCTTCACGCGCATGGCCATCGACATCGACGACGTCGTCATCGAAAACACCCCCTACACCGGCGTCGCGATCCGCATCCACAGCCTGGACCGCCCTCCAGAAGGCGCCACCGATCCCGGCCACCTGAACATCTCCCGCCTGCACTTCCCCAGCGGCGGCAACGGCGTCCACATCAGCAATAATGGCGGCATCAACGTCCCCATCACGTTCCGCGACTCGGTCCTCGGAACGCCCGACACCGCTGGCTACAGCCAGGGCTTCATCCTCGAGACCTCGCTCGGCGGCAATACCGCAGAGCCGGTTCCGGCCGACATCCGCGGCAACGTCTTCTACGCCCCTTCGGCGCGCGCCATCTTCCTCGGCGGCGTCCCCGCCCGCGCCGTCGTCCAACGCAATGACTTCGACTTCGCCAGCGGCGCCAACTTCGACAGCCAGCCCTATGCGGTTCGCCTCGAGACCACCGCCTACGACGTCGACGCCCGCTTCAATTTCTGGGGCGCCGACACGACCGTCGACGAGATCGACACCGGCGCTAACCCGCAGAATCTCAAGAAGATCTGGGACGATTACGACAACGCCGATCTCGGCACCGTCGTCTACGGCAGCTGGCTCACCGCGTCGACCTGCACCGACTTCAACCCGTGCACCATCGATGCTCGCGACGGCAGCGGCGCCTGCACGCACGCCAATGCCGCGGCGCTCACCGTCTGCAACGACTACGACCCCTCGACCAAGCTCGACGTGTGCGACGCCTTCGGCAGCTGCGATGGCACGCCGTTCAGCTGCACCACCGCCTCGCAGTGCGAGCACACCTGGGGCAACCACGTGGACTGCACCCTCTTCCAGCTCCCCGGCGGATTCGATTGCAACGACGGCGACCTGAACACGAGCAGCGACACGTGTAGCGAGGCGGGCGTCTGCACCGGCAACAGCTTCACCTGCACACTCGGCACCTGCGAAACCGCCTCGGTTCCCAACGGCACGAACTGCGCGATCACCTACGCCGCGGACGGCGCCGCCTGCGACGACGGCAATCCCCAGACCGGCGCCGACCAGTGCGACGGCGCGGGCCATTGCGCCGGCGAGGTTGGCGCGTGCGCGCCCAAGACCTGCGAGGAGACGTCGGTTTCGGACGGCAACGGCGGCTGCACGACCACCCCGAAGGCCAGCGGCGCCGCCTGCGACGACGGCCAGACGGGCACGCGCACCGACATCTGCGACGGCGCCGGCGCCTGCGCGGGCACCGGCTACAGCTGCGCCGCCACCGGCTGCGAAGAGAGCTCGGTCCCCAACGGCACCGACTGCTCCGTGACGCTCAAGGCGGTCGGCAGCGGCTGCGACGACGGCGTGGCGGGCACCAAAAACGACGCGTGCGACGCCGCGGGCGCGTGTGCCGGTACGTCCTACACCTGCACGCCGGGCGCCTGCGAAGCGACCTCGACGCCGAACGGCACCGCCTGCGACGTGACGTTCAAGGCCGCCGCGACCGCGTGTAATGACGGTCAGACGGGCACCAAGGACGACGCGTGCGACGCAGTCGGACACTGCGCCGGGACCGCCTACACCTGCACGCCCTCGCAATGCGAGAGCGCCTCGGCGCCCAACGGCCTCGGGTGCACCGGGACCCCGAAGGCGAACGGAACCCTCTGCAACGACCTTCAGACGGGCACGCGCGCCGATCACTGCGATGGCGCTGGGGCCTGCGTCGGGACCGCTTACACGTGCACGCCTGCGGCATGCGACCTCACGTCCGTCCCCGACGGCACCGGCTGCGTGGTGACGCCGAAGCCGGTCGGAGGTGCCTGTGACGACGGTCTGGTGGGCACGCGCGGCGATCGGTGCAATTCCCAAGGCGTCTGCGCCGGCAGCACCTACACCTGCACCCCCGGCCCCTGCGAGGCGACATCGGCCCCCGACGGAGCCGGCTGCACCGCGACCCCGGCCCCTGCGGGCGGCGCCTGCGACGACGACAGCCAGACGACGCGCGACGACCAATGCAACGGCGCGGGCGCCTGCGTCGGCACCGCGTACACCTGCACGCCGGCGCAGTGCGAAGCGACCTCGACGGCCGACGGCAAGGGCTGCGACGTCACGCTCAAGGCGCCCGGCGCGGGGTGCGACGACGGCCAGAGCGGCACGCGCTTCGACGTCTGCAAGGCGTCGGGGGCCTGCCAGGGCATGGCCTACGGCTGCGAGCCCAAGGGCTGCGAGGCGACCTCGGTGCCCGACGGCGCCGGCTGCAAGGTGACGTTCAAAGCCGCCGGGACCGCATGCGACGACCGCAGCGCCTGCAGCGTCGACGACGCGTGCGACGCCGCCGGCGTCTGCGCCGGCACGGGCGGATGCGAGGCCGGCGAGCTCTGCCACCAGAACCACTGCACCCCGACGCATTGCCAGGCCTGCGACGGCGATGCCGCCTGTGGCGCGGGCGCGGCGTGTGTCACGCTGCCCCTCGGCGATCGCTGCCTCGTCGGCTGCACGAACGACGACTGCGGTGATGGACGGACTTGTGCAGCGCTCGACGGCGGCGACACCGACAAGCGCTGCCTCGACGCGACCGGCCCGTGCGCCAACCCGTATCCGGCGGTCGAGCCCGGCCCCGAGGCCGAGCCCGGTCCCGAGGCGAGCGACGTCGACACGGCGCCCGACACGACCGCCGACACCGCCGCAAGCGAGCCGGAGCGCGCCCTGACCGCGAGCGGCGACGGTTGCAC
>SXGT01364200.1_pt1 | contig 10596 bp, 5 predicted proteins | sample 3176221 | NCBI WGS metagenome assembly SXGT01 (sample SAMN11356862, study PRJNA531348) | freshwater metagenome | isolation source: freshwater sample F1-120 | place: China: Fuxian Lake, Yuxi | collected 2017-12-25
CGAGGCCTTTGCCGTCGAAGCCGACGCGGCCGAAATGCAGATGGTACGGATCCTGTCCCGGATGCGCGCCGCGCGCTCGAAACGTCACCGTGCGCCGGGCGACGTCGACGCTCTCCACGCGTTCGACGAACCAGTCGCCGGTGAGCCGCGCCTTCATGGCGCCGGTTCGGAGATCGAAGCGATACAACGCGCGATGGCCGTCGCGTTCCGACATCCACAGCGCTTCATCGGTTTCGTAGAGGCGCAGAAGGAAGTATCCGACATCGGCATCGACGCAGGTCTTCGGTGCATCGACGACGACCTCGCGCGTCGCGCCGGTGCGGACGTCGATGCCGATGAGCTTCCGAAAACTTCGGTCGCGCCCGGTGACGACGAAACTGTAGAACGAACCGTCCTTCGACCACTCCGCGTCGCGCTTGAAGTACGGAGCGGGGAACAGCGCTTCGTCGATCCCGATCTCGCGCCCCCACGTCGTCTCCATCAAATGCAGCGTGCTTTGTTCGAGCGCGGCTCCCGGGCGAGGGACGACGGACCAGTCTATTCGGCCGTTTCGAAGGCGTGAAGAATCCGGCCGCGACGAAAGCGAACGGTCCGGTTTCGTCGGCCGCCAGACGATCTTCCGATCGCCCCGAATCGACGCACGGGGTCCGCTGAAGGGGTCGCTTTCGGAGGCTCCCCAGTCTTCGTTCGGGACCGGCCTTTCGCCAGGGCGTTCGCCGCCTCCGCCCCCGCCCGACCGCGGGTAGGAGGGTCCTCGGAGAATCCGCGCGACCCGGTCCTTGTTCGATTGCGCGACGATCACGAGAGCAGGTTCGTCCTCGGCGAAAAGCGTCGTGCGTAGGCCGAGTCGTTCGGAAAGCGTCCAGCAGCTCTCCGACGACGTCTCCAGCCGCAGTACACGTCCCGGCTCGACGACCCTGATCCGGTCCGAGCCGACGTCGCCCGCTATCGGTTCAAGATCGACCGGTCGATCCGTGCGATTGACGATCCAAAGCGCCGTCGGTCGCGGCGCTCGGCCGCGGAGCGAGCGCGGAATCCTGCCCCGACGAAAGTCGTCCGCTCCGATGCGTAGCGCGGGTGCGTCTTCGAGGGCCGTCAGCTGCGGCGGTCCGCCGTCTGCTGGGACGACGACCGCCGCATCGAGGCCGTCGACGAGCAGATGGAGACCGTGCTCATCGCTTGTCGCCCGCACGATCGGGAGTCGCTCCGGTCGGAGCCGCGTTCCGAGTTTCGTCGCCGCGAGGTCCGCGACGGTCGCGGTATCCACTAGCGGCGTTCGCACTCCGCTCCTCGGGTCGATGACGAACCATGAACGTAGTCCGTCGCTCTCGGTCTTGCCGACCCACAGGCGCCCGTCGTGAGTCCAGCCGTACGCGGGCTCGTTCGCTACGAAATACGCCGCAGACGTTCCCTCAAGCGACGGTATCGTCCGAGACTCTGCCGCAGCGCCCGGCAGTCCTTCCTGTCCGTAAGCGATCGACGCCCAAAGCAGCGAGATGCAGACGGGGGCCGTTCGCATGCCGGGAGCATACCGAACCGTCCCTCCGCCGGCCGACTCCATGACGGCACAGGTGCGCTTCTTCGGACGACGCGGTGGAAAGAACCGGCCGTTCCAAGACCTAAGGGGCTGCGCACGGCGCGGCTGCACACAAGGCTTCTATCCGGTGCGACGGAGTCAGCGCGCGAGGAAGGCGGCGAGTTGGCGGAGCGTCGTCGCCCAACCGACCTCGCAACCGCGATAGTAGGCGTCGGCGGAGGAATCGACGGGGAAGCCGCTTTGGGTGACGGTCAGGCGCGACCCGCCGTCGACAGGTGTGATCGCAAAAGTCGTGCGAAAGTCGGCTTGGAAGGGGAGCGGGCCGGACTTGTTGCGGTAGCGATAGTCGGCGAGGACGAGCCGCACCGGGGGCTCGTAGGCGACGATGCGCGCGACGGTGGTGTATTCGGGGTCGTCCTCATCCGCGCCCCAGACCGCAGCCCATGTTCCGCCGGCTTCGGCGAGCACGATCGCCCGACCGACGCCCCACCACACGCGAATCGCGGACGGTGTGATGAGCGCGGAGAAGACGCTCTCGGGCGGCGCGGCTAAGAGGACTTCGGCGACGTGTTCGCGGGTGCGCGGGTCGGGCATCGGTGGACTCGCCTTTCTTGAGCCCCGCGGCGGGGCAGGACTTTCAAGGTTTGAGCGCGACCCGCTCGCCGGAAGCGAGGAGGCGGAACCAGCCGTCGCCGTCGCGGAGGGCGGCATGGCTCGTACCGTGGGCGTGACGAACGTCGACCGCGAGGACGCGGCCGCCGTGATGCAGGCCGATCTCGTTGACGACGGTGTGTCCGATCACGACGCGCTGGACGGAGAACGCGGCAAGGACGGCGTCGATCTCCGCGACGGGGAGGACCGGAGCGTTCAAGTAACCGCGGTACCAAATGAGGCCGTCCGGATAGCCTGCGGCAAGCGGAAGCAGCGGATCGAGCGGCGGTGCGCCGAAGACCTCGGCGGCGAGCGCTTTGCGTAGAGCGTCGTTCAGCGCCGCCGGTGTGGTCTTCGCCGCGGCGACGGCGGGAGCGACGCCGCCGTGCACGAAGAGTTCGTCGCCGATCTTCAGTATCGCGTTGCGCGTCCGCAGCCATTGGCCGAGGACCGTGCGGCGGTCGTGCAGACCGGCGAGCGATTCGCCGAGCAACGACGCGGTCGCCGGATACTTGGGGACGACGTAGCGGAAGTCGCCGACGAAGTTCATGACCTCGTGGTTGCCGAGGATGAAATGCACCGCGCCGCCCGCCGCCCGCGCCTTCGCTTCGAGCTCGTACAGGAGCCACAGACACTCGACGACGTGCGCTCCGCGATCGAAGAGATCGCCGAGAAAGACGAGGTGCCCCTTGCCGAAGGTCCAAGCGAACGTGTCGTCGATGACCTTGCCTGCGACCAGTAACTTGACCAGCGCGGCCCACTCGCCCTCGATGTCGGACACGACGAAGATCTTCTCGACGGCAGGCAGGACGGCATCGGGCGCCGTCGCCGGTCCGCGAAGCTGTACGTGAAACGTCGCGGGCGTCGCTGCCGTCCTCGTTGTCGCCGTCGTTGCGGCCGTCCCCGGGATCGGCACGGAAAGCGCGGGCTTGTCTGCCGAAAACCTCTCGACGAGCGGCTGCAGTTCCGCATCGACCTTGACGACGCGCTTGACCGTCCAGCCGCCGCTCGGCTCGACGTACACGTAGGGTCCGTCGACGGCGAGGTCGGCTGCCGTGAAAGGCGGAGCCTGCGGGTCGTCACATCCGGCGATCCCGACCGTCGCGACGGCGATGCGCGCGCTCCCGACGATCCATCCCATGCAACAAACGACGGCGCGAATCGAGTGCAGAGCGGAGGGCATGGATCGAGTATAGGCGGCAGGGCTGGGGGCTCGACCCGACCTCAAGCCGCTGAGGATGCGAAGACCGCCCGGCCGATGCAGAGACGGCGTCCCGGGCCGCAGATCCTGCGCGTTTCTTTCGCGCACGCTCGCACTGCGCGAATGATTGCGGAGGGCTCAAGTGCTTTGCTCCCCTCAAGCTTCGGCGCAACGCCGCTCGTTCGCAGGTAAGCGGACTCCGATTTGCGAAGAGGTATCCGCCGCCCCCAGGTCGGCGAATCAGGAGATCGCTATGTCGCTCATTGGTCGTTCAACCCGACGCTTCGCCATCGGCTGCTCGTTCGTCCTTGGGATCGGCGTCTGTGCCGCCGCGCAGAACGTCCTCGTCTACGCGGGCGGTCCCGGGCTTTGCGCGGAAGCCAACAGCATCTCTCCGCTCTTCCCGTTTCCGGGTCCTCTTCAAAACATCTTCCCGACGATTCCGGCGATCGGACCGCCGGTGCCCGGCCCGTTCACAAACGGAGCCGTCGCCGTCGAAGCGACGAACGGTCGCGTCTTCTACTCGAACGGCGCGTTGATCGCGGCGATGCCGAATCCGGGCTTCGTCACGCCCGGTGTGCCCGCCGCCGTGGCTTTCCCGCCCGCCCCCGTGCCCGCGTTCCCGCCGGGAACGCCGCCGTTCGTTACGGGCATGGCCGTGGACGCCGTAGCGGGCATCCTCTGGACGACGAACGGGCTCTTCCTGCAGGCGACGGGCCTGCTGCCGCCTTTCCTTCCGCTCGGCCCGCCGATTCCGGTGCCGGGCTTCATGCCGATTCCGGTCACCGGATTGGAATGGGACTCGATCACGGGCGCGCTGTGGGCCGTGTCGGGGCCGGGCGTCGTCTTCGCCTTCACGCCGGCGGGCGCCTTCGTCGCCGGTCCGTTTCCTCCTCCGCTCGGCATCCCGGGTCCCGCCACGGGCGTCACGATCGATAAGACCGGACTCGCGGCGCCGGGATTTGCTGCGCGGTCCCTTTACGTTCTCGCCGGCGGGGTGGTGTTCGACTACACGACGCTGATCGCGCTGCCCGTCTTCGGCCTTGGAGAAGGTCTCGCATTCAATGCGCGCCCGCAAATCTGGCTGCCGCCGGGGTGCGCCTGCGGGCCGCTGTTCACGCCGACGTTGGCGCCGTTGGCGCCCACGACGACCGGCGTTCCGTTCACGGGCGTCGACTGGAACGGTCTACCCCCGTTCTCGCCGGTCGTGGTCGTGGTGGACATCGTTTTCAATCCCGCGATGCCGCTCATCAACGGCGTAGGGTGTCCGCTCGGCATGGTCCTCGGCTCGCCTACGCTCTTCCTCTTCGTCGGGGGAGCGAACGCCGCGGGGACGTTCTCGCTGCCATTCGGGTTGGTCGGACTGCCGCCGGGCCTGACTTTGTTCGCACAGTACGCGGCGCCGTGCGCGGCCGACCCGGTCGGTCTCGTTCTTTCGCCGGTCATGCAAACGATCGTCGCAGCGCCGTAGCCGGCTTTGCCCGGCGTCGCGGCGGGCCGCGTCGTTAACGGACCCTCTCGGACTATGGGCGCCGCGGCCTTTGGCTGCGGCGTAATGCTCGGCGTGCGACCTCTATTCGGACTCCCTATGGGTCCTGATATGAAGTCGATTTCCTGTGCCGCTGCGTTACTTGTCGGATTGATTTCGGCGGTGCCTCTCCGTGCGCAGACGACGTCGCTGACGCTCGATCCTCAGGCCACGTTCCTGCACGTCTCGGCCGACCCGTCCGCCTTTCCCGCAGCGGCGTTCTCGGTGGCCGCGCTCGGGCTCACTCCCGGCGGCTGGTGTTCGTTCGAACAACTCGGCGATTGGAGGGCGGGGGGCGGCTTCGCGGACATTCAGCGCGAGTTGGCCGGCGTGTTCAGCTCGACCGCCGTGCTCTTGTCCGGCTCTGCGACGAACCGTGTTCCGGACGCCACGCCGGCCGGAACGCCTTTGAACACGGGCACCACGCTATACAACGCCGAACCGACGAACATCGACGCCGATTTCTGGATCTCCCGCGGCTCGAACGGCCCGTACGGGACGATCGTTCGCGTGCCGCTCGGCGCGCAATTCGTCTTCTTCGCCGCGCTCGATTCCTACTACGGCGACAACTTCGATCCGGACGGCGACTTCAAGGTGGCGGTGACGCCGTTGCCCGCGCCGCCCGCGCCCGGCACCGCTGACGGCCTCGTCATCTTGAGCGGCGTCAACGCGGCGCCGCTTACGGGGTTCGGGTCGGAATTGAAATCCGCCGGGGGAGGCGATCTGCTGACTCTGCGGCTCGACGCGCCCTTCTTCAGCTACACCGGCGGATTGGCGTTCTTCGGCGTCCAGATCGTCGGGGCCGCAGATCCGTTCGTCAATCCGCTTTCGTTTCCGGAGCTCTGGATCGATCCGTTCGCACCGTCGTACCTCGCGCTCTTTCCGTCGCTGGATCCGCTGCCTTCCGGTGGAACGATGTTCGCGGCGACCTTGCCGCCCGGCCTCGCCGGACTCGCGATCGTCGTGCAGGGTGTGGTGATCAGTCCGGCGACGCGCAACGGCGCCTATTCGATGCCCGACGCGCATCGCGTCACCTTCCTCTAAGTCGAAAGACGACGACCGGACGTCTGAGCGCGCCGAAAAGAAGACCGTCGCTAGCGCGAAATCTGCGCAAAAGCGGATTCGGCTGTTGAGGAGCGTGGGGCCCCTCATGCGCGGAGCGTCGTCGTCGCGTCGTCGGAAAGTGCGCCGGCCGAGGTGCTTCCGCGGTCGTCGTGTCGGTCGGATCGCGTCGGCCGACACGGTCGGGCTTGCGGCCCTCGATTTGCTGTCCGAGCCATGTTCGGTCGCCGCGGCTTTTCCGAGGTGTTCCGAGGAGGCGAACATGTTGGCTCGAACGCTTTCCGCGGTCTTTGCTGTGTGGCTCACTGTCGCGGCGGCGCCGCGTTCTTTCGCTCAGATCTGGGAAGCGGCTGCGGACTATTCGTCGGTCGCGAACCCGAACGGCGCATGGAGCTACGGTTGGACTCCGCTCGCCGGCGGCCCGTTGACGTTGTTTACGAACTACGGGCCCTTTTGCGGCGGGGTGAGCGGTTGGCGGCTCACCGGCCCCGGCGTCTTCAATCTTCCCTTGGTCGGTAAGAACCATTCGGCTTCCACCCTCTGCTGCACCACGGTTCGCATGCCGCCCGGTCGCATCATCATGCACCCGGGGATCTCCGGGCAGAAGGCGATCCTGCGTTGGACCGCCCCCGCATCGGGGTCCTACTATGTCTCGGCCGCCGTCGGGGGACTCGACTTCTCCTTTCCGACGAACAGCGATTTCGCGCTGCGTCTGAACGGCGTCGATCTGCTCGCGACGCCTGTTTCGACCTTCGACGGCCCGTCCGATTGTGCGACCGCGACGGCCTATTCGACGCCGCACGTTTACGCCGCGCTGCTGACGCTGGTCGCAGGCGACGTCGTCGATGCCGTCGTCGGATATGGGACGAACCTCGCCTTCAACGGGGATTCGACGCTGGTCGATCTTTCGATCGTGGCCGCAGGCGTCACCGCCGTCCTCGGAACGTCTTGCAACGATCCCTCGGCGCTCAACGCGAACACGCCGGTGCTCGGGCAGCCGTTGACGATGGCGCTCTCCGGCGCTCCGCCCGCCGTCTCCGGCGTCGTCTTCATGAGCGTTCCGGGCGCGGTTCCGCTGGTGCTTGCTCCGGGCTGCCTCGTGTACTTGGATCTCCCGACCATCTATCCGCTGCTCGACGTCTTCACCGACGCCGCCGGGAACTGGTCGTACGTCTTCCCATTGCCACTGAATCCGACTTTGAGCGGGTTCCGCGCCGTCTTCCAAGGACTCCTGGCCCCGACGCCGACGCCGGCCGGATACGTCGTCACGAACGGACTCGATATCACGCTCTGATCGCAAGTGCGGCGACCGTCGTTCGGCTTCTGCGTGTCGCCGTCCGCCGTGCGCCGCTCGCTGATCTACGCCCGCCGCCCCGGCGTAGACTGTCGTGCGCATGTCTGACGTGAAATCTGACGGCGGAACCTGCTGCGGCGGGGCGCCTTGCGGCTCGGGGGCTCCGGTCGGGATGGATCGGCGCGAGTTTCTGGCGGTGTCCTCCTCGTTGGCGGCGGCGCTCGCCGCACGGCCGGGCATGGCTTCCGAGTCGGGTTCGCGACAGGACGGATTGGATCCCGGGCATCCGGTTCCGGTCGACAAGAGATTGCCGAAGACATGGTTGAAGGCGCTTGCCGAGCGAGGCGAAGCGACGGTCTGGCGGGGAGCGCAAGAACTCAAATTCATAGGAATGCCGGTCGGCGGCATCGGCTGCGGCACCGTCTATTTGGGCGGCGACGGACGGCTCTGGTGCTGGGACGTCTTCAACGAACACCATGAGGGTTGCGTGCCGAACGTCGTCGACGACCAAGCAAAGGTCTACGGCGGCGGCGCGGCGATCCGAGAACGGGACGGAGCGAACTACGTGCGGCCGAGCGAGCAGCGCTCGCCTTGGGAGTTCGAATGCGGGTTCGCGGTGCGCATCGCGGGAGCAGCCGGCGAGGAACGTCGTGCGCTCGACCGACGCGGCTTCGCCGACATCGCCTTCACGAACCGTTACCCCGTAGGCGAAGTGCGCTACCGGGATTCAGGGACGTCGCTCACGGTCCTGCTTCGCGCCGCGTCTCCGTTCGTTCCGCTCGACGTTGCGCGTTCGAGCTATCCGGCGACGACTCTTCGCTATGCGTTCACGAACGAAGGAAGCTCGCCGCTTCGCGTCGCGCTCGAAGGACGCATGGCGAACCCCGTCGTTCGCGGACTCAAGGAGCGGCACGACGTGCGGCGGCGGAACTCGACCTTTCGCGGCGACGGATTCGCCGGCGTCCATGGCGACGCGTTTCGGACGACGACGACGACGGCGCGGCCCGACATGATCTTCGATGACTTCGAGCGGGAGGAATGGGCGCCGTGGACTGCGGAGGGAGCGGCCGTCGAGGGCGGCCCCTATCCGCTCGATCGCCTCGCCCCTTACCAGCGCGTCGAGGGCGTCGCGGGTCGGAGGTGGATCAATACGCACAACGCGCGCGTCCGACCGAACGACGTCGGCGGCGCCGACGCGCTCACGGGTGAACTCCTGAGCCCGACGTTCGTCGTCTCGCGGCGCTTCGTGAATCTACTCATCGGCGGAGGACGTCGACCGGACGACGCGTTCGTCGAAATCGTCGTCGAGGGCGTCTCCGTCGCGAAGGCGACCGGTACGGATCGAAACGCCGTCGCAGCCGTCGCGATCGACGTCGCTGCGTACGAAGGCAAGACCGCGCGGATCCGCGTCGTCGACCGGGCCGCCGGCGCTTGGGGGCATGTCCAACTCGATCGCATCACGTTCTCCGACGTCCCCGCCGAAACCACGCCGCTCGAACGTCGCGGCGATTACGGATCCGTTGCGATGGTCCTCTGCACTCCCGACGCGCGTGCGGAAGCCGATGCCGATGCGGTCGGTGCAGGCGACGAATCGGCGTCCGGACCGACGAACGCCGAACTCCGCGCCGGAGTCGCGACGTCGTTCGATCTTGCGCCCGGCGCCACGATCGAAATCACGGCGGTCGTCGCATGGCATTTCGCGAACTTGACATTGCCGGGAATCCCGCCCGATCGCGCTCGACGTGCTTACGCGGCCCGCTTTTCCGATGCCCGGGCCGTCGCCGTCGAAGTCGCCCGCGAGCGTCTCGGCCTCCTAAGCACGACCGACGCGTTCGTTGCGTCCTACTACGGAGGCTCGCTGCCCCAGTGGTTTTTGGAGCGCGCATTGATCTCCTTGGGCGCCTTGCAATCGAACACCTTCCACCGCTTGGCCGACGGAACGGTTTGGGCTTGGGAGGGCGTCGGCTGCTGCGAAGGCACGTGCACGCATGTCTGGCATTACGCGCAATCGCCCGGGCGGCTCTTTCCTGAACTCGAACGAACGCTGCGCGAGAAGACCGACTTCGGCGCGGCGTTCCGGGACGACGGATTCATCGACTTCCGCGGCGGTCTTGCGGGTCGCGATGCGACGGACGGACAGGCGGGCGTGGTTCTTCGCACCTACCGCGAACACCTGACGTCTGCAGACAATGCGTTTCTTCGCCGCGTCTGGCTGCGCGTCCGGAAGGCGCTCGAATACCTGATCGCCCAAGACGCCCGCGACGGCGAGCCCGACGGGGTGCCCGTCGGCGAACAACACAACACGCTCGACGCCGAGTGGTTCGGGAAAGTCCCGGTGCTTACGTCGCTGTATCTCGCGGCGCTGCGTGCGGGCGAGGAAATGGCGCGCATCGTCGACGACGCCGAGTTCTCGGCGCGCTGCAAGACGATCCACGCGCGCGGCGTCGCTTCCGTCGACCGGCTCTTCGACGCGACGAAGGGCTACTACGTGCAGGAAGAGGATCCGGCGAAGAAGGACGCGATCGGCGTCGGCGTCGGCTGCTACGTCGATCAGGTCATAGGGCAGTGGTGGGCGCACCAGCTCGGGCTCGGGAGGCTCTACGACGAACGACGGATCCGTGCAGCGCTCGACGCGCTATGGCGGTTCAACTTCGCGCCGAACGTCGGCCCCGTGCGGGCGAGCGTCACGCGCCCGGATCGCCGGGGCCGTCCCTACGCGCTCCCCGGCGAGGCGGGACTCGTCATGTGTACGTGGCCCTACGGCGGCCGCCGCGCCGACTGGGAGCGCCATTGGCAGTACTTCTATTTCCAAGAATGCATGACCGGCTTCGAGCATCAGGTCGCGGGGCACTTCCTATTCGAGGGATCGCCGGACGAGGTGGAGCGCGGACTCGCAATCGAGCGGGCGATCCACGAGCGCTACGCCGCGCGGAAGCGGAATCCGTTCAACGAGATCGAGTGCTCGGACCACTACGCGCGGGCGATGTCGTCGTACGGCGCGTATCTCGCGGCCTGCGGATTCTCGTATGACGGCCCGCGCGGTCGGCTCGGCTTCGCGCCGCGCATCCGGCCCGAGGATTTTTCGGCGTTCTTCAGCGCTGCGGAAGGGTTCGGGGACTACCGGCAGCGCGTCAATGGAGCGGCGTTCGAGGCCGAGATCGCCTTGCGCCGCGGCACGCTGCGTCTGACCTCCTTGACGGTCGAGCTGCCCGCAACGGTCCGAACCGCGGCGCTGTCGAACGCGACGGCGGACGGCGAACCGGCTTCGATTCGCCGGGACGGCGCGCGCGTCGAGTTCGTTTTCGATCCGCCGCGAGCCGTCA
>SXGT01115627.1_pt1 | contig 10594 bp, 12 predicted proteins | sample 3176221 | NCBI WGS metagenome assembly SXGT01 (sample SAMN11356862, study PRJNA531348) | freshwater metagenome | isolation source: freshwater sample F1-120 | place: China: Fuxian Lake, Yuxi | collected 2017-12-25
CAACTACCTTATAACTGAAAAAACACTAAATAAAATACACATGACTACGTTATTTCAAAACTTTTTTAAGAAAAAACAATTGAATAGAGTTACCAAAGATTTTCCTGAGATGCCAAGTATTGATGGTCTAGAGATTTCAACAGCAAGCGCAGGTTTGTATAATACCAATAGAGACGATGTAAGTTTATTTTATTTTCCAGATGGTGCAATATTTTCAGCAGTTTATACAAAATCTTCAATAAGATCTGTCTGTATTGATTGGAATATTAAGGCAAATAAAAAAGATATTAGAGCCTTACTAGTCAATACTAGAAATGCAAACGCATACACAGGTAGACAAGGCTTAAATAGTATAATTGAGTTAGCAAAATTTTTTTTAAATAAAAAAAAAATTTCGAACAAGCAAATTTTATTTGCTTCTACAGGAGTCATCGGTCAACCATTTCCCCTTGCAAAAGTTAAGGGGGTTTTACCTAATTTAATTGAAAAATTAAAAAGACCTATAAAACTTACTTGGATTAAGCAGGCCTTATCTATTATGACCACAGATACTTTTGGAAAAATGAGCTGTGCAGTTGTGCAAACTAATAAAGATTTTATAAATATAGCAGGAATTGCGAAAGGTTCAGGAATGATAGCGCCCAATATGGCTACAATGTTTGGTTTTATTTTCACTGATGCAAATATTTCTCAAGAACTCCTAAATAAAATATTGAAAAGAAATACTGAAAATACTTTTAATGCAATCACTGTTGATGGCGATACCTCAACGAATGATATGGTGTTAGTTTTTTCAACTAGAAAAGCTAAAAATAGAATTATTAATGATATCAATTCCAAAGTTGCAAAAGATTTTGAAAAAGCCCTCTATGAAGTGATGCTCGATCTTTCAAAGCAAGTTGTTTTAGATGGTGAGGGTGCTAAAAAATTTCTTACAATAAAGGTTATAGGAGCTTCCAATGATAAATTTGCAAAAAAAGTTGCAATGTCTATTGCTAATTCTCCCCTTGTAAAAACTGCTCTTGCGGGAAGTGATCCTAATTGGGGAAGAATACTCATGGCTATTGGAAAGACTAATGAAAGAGTTAAACAGGATAAAATTGAAATTAAAATCGGCGACTTTTTGATTACAAAATATGGAATGCAGGTACCTAGTTATGATGAACACAAAGTTAAAAATTATATGCTTGGCGAGGATATTGTTTTTGATGTGAATTTAAATTTAGGAAAAGGAAAATTTACTGCTTATACCTGTGATTTTAATGCGGAATATATTTCTATTAACGCAGATTATAGATCTTAAATTAGCCCGTACCAATCAAAATTCCAGCAGCTAAAACTAATCCACCGCCCACAACGATTTGTAAAGTTGCTCTAAGAAAAGGTGCTTCCATATATTTATTTTGAATCCAAACAATTGCCCATAATTCAAAAAATACAATAATCATTGCAAGGATAGTTGCAGTCCAAAAATGTGGAATCAAATAGGGAAGTGCGTGACCTAAACCGCCAACTGCAGTCATTATTCCACATGCAAGCCCTCGTTTTACAGGGGAGCCTCTTCCTGAAATTATCCCATCATCAGATACAGCTTCAGTTAATCCCATTGATATTCCAGCACCAACGGATGCTGCTAGACCAACAACAAAAGTTGTCCATGTATTTTGTGTTGCAAAGGCTGTTGCAAAAATTGGAGCAAGTGTAGAAACAGAGCCATCCATTAATCCAGCTAAACCAGGCTGAGCCCATGTTAAAACAAATTGTCTTTTTGCAGTTCTATCTTCAATTTCTTTTTTATCCCCAGGTACATGCTTCTCAATTAGACTGTCAGCAGCAACTGTATGACCAGCTTCAGCAGCCGCTAAATCACCAAGCAATTTTCTTGTTGATGCGTCAGTACTCATTTGAGCAGCCCTCATATAAAAGTTATATGCATCACGTTCCATCATTTCAGATTCAAGTCTAATTTTATCAATACTTAGATTTTTCATTAACCAAACAGGTTTTCGATTATAAAAACCAGATACATGGTCTCTTCTTATTAAAGGAATATTATCTCCAAATCTTTTTTTAAACGTATCCAGCAGTAATTTTCTGTGAGAGTCCTCAACTCTTGCCATATCATGGAATATTTTAGATGTATCAGGATAATTATTTTTTAAATGCTCAGCGTAGTTTCTGTAAATAGAAGCATCGTCTTCTTCGGAAGATATTGCTAAAGCTAATATTTCTTTCTCACTAAGATCTGAAAATTTTTTTCTAAAACCAAAACCAGGTATCATTGATATAAACTTTTTTCTAAATTATTAACTTCAAATTAATTAATAATTAGATTACCTTAAGCTCACGAAGGCCCGCATATAATTCTTTAGTACCCTCATAACCAAAATAAATTGAAAGCATTAGTAGTAAAATACTACAAACCCTAAAAAAAACTCCAATGGGTAGAATTTTTGTGATTTTTTTAAGCCCTATATAGACAAAAATTAATGCGAAAGTACCAGTTGCCGCCCCAGCAATTACTGGAACCGTACTATAAATAGTTGATGTAAATAATGCAGCGTAAAATAAAACTATCTCAAAACCTTCTCTGACAATTGCAAAAAAAACGGTCAAAGATAAAAATATTGGATTTCCTGTAGCAACAGCTTTATCTACTTCTCCTTCAACATGTTTTTTTGCGTTGTGACTAAAGTAAGCAACGTAAGCTAGCATACCAGAAGCAATTAGCATTACTGAGCCCTCAAATATTTCTTCATGCGCATGTGTGATGGCAGCAATTTGTTTTACTACTAATGCAAGAATTAATGATGCAACAACACCCGCAACTAAGCCCCACATTACTGCTGGACGCTGATGTCTTGCATTTACTTTATCTAGATATGTGAAGACTAATATTGCAATTAATAAAGCCTCAAAGCCCTCACGAAAAAGGATAAAAAAAGAACTAAGGTAAGGAGCTAAAGATTCGTACATATTTAAAGTTTAATATGATTATTTAATAGCAAATTGAAAGTCAATTGTGAAAAAAAATATTATCAGTTAATTCTTAGTAAATTAGTAGGAATAGTAATTGATTTTAAAGAAAAAAAATTACTCCAAACTCAATTTGTCGCATTAAAAATTATTTATCCAATTTTTTCCAAACAAAATAAGTATTTAAAAAAAATAAGTTCATTAATAAAAAGTAATTCCATTGAATTATATTTTTAATATACCAGGAAGTAGTTAAAGAAAAAATATCTATCAATAAAATTAGTATAATTCCGCATATAATTAATAAAAAAATAAAATAAAAATTAATATTTATAATTTTACTTGAAATTATGACTTTATAATCATTTTTTATTTTAAGGTAAGTTAAAACTATTAAAAATTGCGAAATGATTAGAGAAATAATATAAATAAAAATTCCACCTTTTCGCATAAATCTCCATATTTCTGATCCTTCAATGCCTAAAAAAATTATGTAAATAAATAAGGCAAAGCTTGAAATTAAACCTGATAATAATATTAAATTTAAATATATTTTATTAACTAAAAATTTTTTAAAAATTCTATAGTGCTCGAAAAAGTAAACGATCATTAAAATAATTGTAATAACCATCATTGGCTTAAATATTAAAACTGCAGGGTATGATCTGCCAACTCGACTTACAGAGTAACATCCGCTTATGAATGGATTGCAGATCTCTAAGATATTCAAGTAAGTTGCCATCCCAAGGCAAAGAAATATTGTTGCACTTGGAATAATGAACAATCCAAGACTAATCCTCTGCAATAACATTAAAAAATATTATCTTCTTTATCTTTTAAATCAGTTAAATGATATTCCAGTGCTCTAGCAGACATTTGAACTTCTATTATAAAAAGAATTATTGCAACGCCAAATAGCCCAACGGCTATACCAAAACAATTTAACGAAATATTTGGTTTCTCAATATATCCAAAAAAAATAGTTAATAAATTTGTAAAAAGGGCTAACCCAGATAAAGTTTGAATAAGTTTAATGAGTTTAATTCTATAAGTAAGAGTTTTAATCTGGGCTATATAACGTCTACCCATTACATCTTTTGTATCTATTTTTTTTTCAATAATTTCAGCATGAATCTTTCTAACTAATGCTGCGCAACTATTGTAACGATGAGTAAAATTAGTCATCATTAATGGTATGGCTGGAAATAATAATGCTGGGTAGATTATGAAATTATCTATCAATTTTTAAAAATTTGGATTTAAATATCTGTAAAAGTTCCAGTGCGGGGATCTTTTCTCAATTCTCTCATTTTATTTTTTTTAACCCTTAGATAAAAAAAGAAGAATATTACAGTTATAGTAAGAACTACTAAAATAATTGAATATTTAGTCATATATATTAATAAGTTGTAATTATGCTTATTCGTAGACAATCGCTAGGGTAATATTATGCAAGTAAAATCAATAATTTTTACCTTTCTCTTATATATAAGCAGTTTCTATTTCTCCAATGCGTCTGAGAAAAATTTTATTAATGAATTAAGAGATGGCGGCAAGTTAATTCTAATTCGTCACTCTATTGCACCTGGCACGGGTGATCCTTTAAATTTTGATATAAATGACTGCAAAACTCAACGTAATTTATCAATTGAAGGTATTGAACAGGCAAAAAAAATAGGGGAGTTTTTTAGAATAAATAATATACCCTTCGAGAAAGTTTACACTTCGGAATATTGTAGATGCAAAGATACAGCTAAAAATGCATTTAATAATTTCGAAACGTTTTCTGGTTTAAATTCAACTTTTGCTGATCAAAGTAAAACACCTTTATATATAAAGAGAACCAAAGATCTAATTAATAGACTAGATAAAAACAAAAATTATATTTTTGTTGCTCACCACACCACTATCCAAGTATTAGTAAATTATGCTGCATCATCGGGTGAGATAGTAATAGTAGATAGATCTTACAAAGTAATTCAAGCCATTCAAGTCAATTAGCATAGCTCATTTTCCAACATTGCATTAGCTAGTTATGCGTTTTGTAAATAAAGTTTATTTAATGAACTGGGAAAAGCTAAAAGTATTTAAAAAAGTAGCTAAAGCTGGGAGTTTTTTAACAGCATCAAAGCAAGATAATAAATCTCAATCAACTTTTTCACGTGCTGTGATGGATCTCGAAAAAGAAATAAATCAAAAACTTTTTAACCGAACAAGCAAAGGAGTTATACCAACTTTGCATGGCAATACACTTTTAGATTTAGTTGATGATTTTTCTAATAAACTAAATAAATTCAGGAATAATATTACAAAAAATTAATTTTTTTGGTTATGCATTCTGATCATATCTGAATCATTGAATGGTCATTTCATTTTAAAAAAAATCTTTGTTATTCCTGTTATTAATTTAAATAAACAAAACAGGGAGTATTATGAAACTAATTACTGCAATCATAAAACCTGAACAAGCTGATAATGTTAAGAAAGCTCTTAACAAAGTTGGTGTTGAGGGTTTGACGATGTCAGATGTAAAGGGATATGGAAGACAAAAAGGCCATACAGAATTTTATCGAGGCTCTGAGTATGAAGTCACTTTTCTTCCAAAAACAAAACTTGAAATAGCAGTTTCGGCAAAAAGATATGCCAAGGCTCTGGACGCCATACTCAAGACAGCTAAAACTGGAAAAATTGGAGATGGTAAAATTTTTGTAACTAACTTAACGCAAGTAATTCGTGTTCGAACAGGAGAGAAAGGAGAGAAAGCAATATGATTAAAATAATATCTAAGATTTCATTATTTTTCATAATTTTACTTCAATCAACCACGGCTTTTGCACAAGCTAAGCCAGTTTTAAATTCTGGTGATGCCTCATGGATGTTAACAAGTACAGCACTTGTATTATTGATGACTATTCCAGGACTTGCACTGTTTTATGGAGGATTGGTTGGTAAAAAAAATGTTGTTTCAACGATAAGCCAATCATTTATGATCACATGCATTGTCACACTTATGTGGTTTGTTTGTGGGTATTCACTCACTTTTGGTGAGGGAAATTTATTTATAGGTGATTTTTCAAAAACTTTCCTCAAGGGTATTGAGGTTGCTAGTTTGTCGATGACGATTCCAGAGTCAGTATTCGTTGTCTATCAATTAACTTTTGCAATTATTACTGTTGCACTGATTTGTGGATCAGTAGTTGAAAGAATAAATTTTGCTGCATTGTTTATATTCGTAATTTTGTGGGTAATTTTAGTTTACGCACCAATAGGTCATATGGTTTGGGGAGGTGGTTATCTTTCTAAAATGGGCGTGCTAGATTTTGCAGGCGGAACTGTTGTGCATATAAATTCAGGTATCGCAGGTTTAGTAGCAGCAATTGTTATTGGAAAAAGAAAAACAAAAGCTCGACCACACAACGTTGCATTAACTATGATTGGCGCATCTATGCTCTGGGTTGGTTGGTTTGGTTTTAACGCCGGTTCAGCAGTTGCTGCAAATGGTAATGCTGGGATGGCCATGCTTGTAACTCAAATTGCTGCAGCGAGTGCTGGTATTGCTTGGATGTTAGCAGAATGGTTTACAGGAGAGAAAAAACCAAGTCTTCTTGGATTATGTTCAGGTGCAGTTGCGGGTTTAGTTGCAATTACTCCTGCAGCGGGTTTTGTTGACCCAGTTGGTGCATTTTTCATCGGATTAATTGCTGGTGTTTTATGTTTCCTTGCTTGTACAAAGTTAAAGAGTGCACTTGGCTACGATGATGCCTTAGACGTTTTTGGTATACATGCTTTTGGTGGCGCAATAGGTGCAGTGCTTACAGGCGTGTTTGCATCAAAAGCAATTGGTGGAGCAGAAGGCGGTTTTGCTCAAGTTAAATTACAATTATTAGGAGTTGGAGTAACAGTTCTTTATGTAGCTGTTGCAACCTTTATAATTTTAAAAATAGTTAATTTAATTACACCATTAAGAGCTCCAGAGTCGCAAGAGCGAGATGGTTTAGACCTTTCTCAACATGGAGAGCAAATAAGTTAAATTATAACCCCCTTATAATTTTTTATTTATAATTAGGGCCCAGGTTAAAAACTGGGCCCTCTTTATTTATATTTCTATAACTCCACCGATTTCAATAGTCCTAACTTTAGGAATTTTATAATAATCTGTTGCACCAAGCATTGTGCGGTGCATTATTATAAACAATCTTGAAAAAATATTTGTGTTTTTGCTTATCACTTTTACTTTTCCGATAAAAAATGAAGTATCCAACATACTAAATTTAAATTCTGTAGCTCGTATAAGGGCTAGAACTCTTGGAATATCTGGCTCTTCCTGAAAACCATATCTCACAACAATATTATAAAAATTATTTTGATAACGTTTAACAATTACCCTCTCATTATCCTGGAGTTTTGGAAAGTTTGTGAAACTCAAGTGCATAAATACGATACGTTTATGAAGTATTTGATTATGTTTTAAATTGTTAATTAATGCCATAGGAACTACTTCAGTATTAGGTACAAAAAATATTGCCGTTCCAGGAACTCTCTTAGGGGGATTTTTTTTAATTTGAGATAAAAATTTTTTTATTTTTATCGACCCATCCCAACGTGCTTTAAGCATTCGCTCTCTACCACTAATCCAGCTCAACATCATTAAAATGACAGCTAAAGCTATAACAATTGTAACCCATCCCCCTTCAAAAAATTTAAATAAAGTAGAAGAGAAAAACACAACATCCAGAATTAATAAAATTGCAAAAATTGGTATAAAAATAAATTTATTCCAACCCCTAACAAAAATAAGTAAGAATGTTGCAAGAATAGTATCAATCAACATCGATCCAGTAACGGCCATTCCATATGCTGCAGCTAAATTTGAAGAACTTTTAAAACTTAATATGAGTAAAACAACTCCAATAAATAAAAATATATTAATTTTAGATAAATACACTTCTCTATATTCATCTGTTGAGGTGTATTTAATTAAAAGCCTTGGAATATAACCTAACTGAACTGCTTGATTGGCTATTGAAAAAACTCCTGAAATCACAGCTTGTGATGCAATAATAGTTGCACATGTAGCTAAAATAATAAGAGGAATTAATACCCATTCTGGTCCTAACCTGAAGAATGGATTATCGATTGTACTTGGATCAGAAATTAACAGAGCTCCTTGTCCAAAGTAATTTAATAGAAGTGCAGGAAAAACTATTATTAACCAAGCGGTTTGAATGGGTCTTCTTCCAAAATAACCTATATCTGTATAAAGAGCTTCAGCTCCAGTAATTGCAAGCACTACAAAACCTAAAATCGTAATTGCAATTCCTTTATGATTTAACAAAAAATTAAAACCATAAAAAGGATCTAAAGCTTTAAGAATGTTCGGTTTATTTATAATTTCTAATAATCCTAAACCACCAATTGTTATAAACCAAACCAACATTATAGGTCCAAAAACTGCCCCGACTTTTCCAGTTCCAAATTTTTCAATTCCAAATAAAATAGAGACCAACGCTAACGAAATATAAATAATATAAGGCTCTAATTTAGGTGATAAAATTTTTAATCCCTCAACGGCGCTCAAAACAGAGATAGCTGGGGTGATAATACTATTTCCAAAAAATAAAGCTGCGCCGATACACCCAAGTATAGTTATTATCCATTTAGTATTTGGTTTTTTTCCAATTTTTCTAATCAGTAGTGCCGTTAGTGCAAACACACCTCCTTCACCGTGATTGTGGGCGCGCATAATAATAAAGACGTATTTTATGCTAACAACAGTAATTAAAGACCAGGTGATTAATGATAATACTCCGTAAACTGAATTCACTATTCCTGCTCCACTTCCTTTAGTAGCTTCCACTGATAATTTAAGAACGTAAAGTGGGGATGTGCCTATATCTCCAAAGACAACACCAAGAGCCGCAACAATCAAAAGAGGTAAGCTTTTACCATTTTTATGATTCATGAAGGGTCTATTTATATATAAATTCTGTAAATCTCTATTGAATTGTATTTATGATTATAAAACCATTAAATATTGCATATAAAATGACTATTAAATACCTTGTACCCCAAAGTTAAAAAATAATAAAACAGCGCCAATACAAATAAAAAAAGTTTTGAAGTTCCGTTTTAAATATGTCAGTAAAAATTAAATCAAGAATTTTCTTTTTAGGGTGTAAAGATGTTGTGCCTTTACTAATTCCAGTAGTTCCTTTTGGAATTATTTTTGGTGTTATTGGAGTCGAAGCTGGACTTGGAGCTTTGATAACTTTTTTAATGTCTATTATTATTTTTGCAGGCTCATCTCAGCTTGCTTTTGTCCAATTATTTACAAGCGGCGCAACAACTCCAGTTATCCTAAGTTCAGTTGCAATTATAAATTCCAGGCACTTCTTATATAGTGCAGTAATTGCGCAATATTTAACTAAGTTAACGTTATTCTGGAAAATTATTCTTTCGTACTTTTTAACAGATCAGGCTTTTGCTGTTTCTCAAAAATATTTTAAAAAACAACCCAACAATCAACAAAGACATTATTATTTATTAGGATCAGGTTTTACACTTTGGTTTGTTTGGCAACTTTCGACGATTACCGGGATTTTTTTAGGAGAGGTTATTCCAAAAGAATTAAATCTTGGCTTTGCAGTGCCCCTTACTTTTATTTCTTTAATTATCATAGATATTAAAAAAATAGATCACTTGATTGTTGCATTAAGTTCAGGAATTTTTTCAATCATATTTTTTGATCTGCCTCTAAGAATATATATTATAGTATCTGCAATTCTTGCTATTTTAGTTGCTTACAAATTATCTCAAACAAAACTTCATAGAAAATAAAATGATTTGGACGACATTAATTCTTGCTGGAGTTGTTACTTTTTTTACTCGATTCTCAATGATTATATTGCTTAAAAAAGATTATTTTAGTCCAAGAGCAAAGATAGTTTTAAGTTATGTGCCCAGTGCTGTATTTCCAGCTATTATTTTCCCAGCAGTATTTTTTGATAATAGTGGGCAGTTAGGATTTTTAGATAATCCAAAAGTAATTGCAGCATCTATAGCTTTATTAATTGGATATTTGACAGAAAGTGTAATTGCTACAATCTTTTCTGGTCTTGCAGTTTTGTGGTTTATAATTTTCTTGGTTTAAAATTTGTTAAATATTGCTTACTATTTTAAGATAGCTTAAAAACTTTAGTAATGCTTCGCTCAATATTTGTTATTTTCTTTTTCCAGCTCTTGGGAGAGTTTTTAAAAAAATTTTTTGAAATGCGTATTCCCAGTCCAGTGATAGGACTTATTCTTCTTTTAGTTACATTAATTTTTTTAAAAAAATTTAAAAAAACTGCAATTGTTAATTTAAAAGCTGACGTAATAAATGCCTCAAATTATATTTTAAGTTATCTATCATTGTTGTTTGTCCCCATAGGAGTTGGAGTTGTTATGCATCTTTCTTACTTAGAGAATAATTTATTTAGGGTTTTAATTATTGTATTTATCTCAACGATATTAACGATTGCTGGAACAGCGTTTTTAATGGAAAAAATAAATCGTAAATTAATTAAAAATGATAGAAAAAGATAAGCTTTATAGCATCTGGGTTTATTTACAGGCAGAA
>SXGT01346875.1_pt1 | contig 10593 bp, 11 predicted proteins | sample 3176221 | NCBI WGS metagenome assembly SXGT01 (sample SAMN11356862, study PRJNA531348) | freshwater metagenome | isolation source: freshwater sample F1-120 | place: China: Fuxian Lake, Yuxi | collected 2017-12-25
GGAAGCCTCGGACGAACCAGTGGCGCTCGAAGTCGATGCCATCGTCGCCTCCGCGTAGCATCTTGAGGCCCGTCACGACGAGGAAAGCTCCGAAGATGTAGAGCACCCAATCGAACCGCGTCACGAGCGCCGCGCCGATTCCGATCATGGCTCCGCGCATCACCAGGGCACCCAGGATTCCCCAGAAGAGCACGCGATGCTGATACACGGCCGGCACGCGGCAGAAGGTGAAGATCATCGCGATGACGAAGATGTTGTCGACGGCCAGCGACTTCTCCATCACGTAGCCGGTCAGGTATTTGATCGCGGCCGAGGAACCGTCGTTGTAGACGGGGGATCCGTCGGCGCCGGTCGCCGGCGTGGCCATTGTGTCTCGGCCCGTGCCGAGGCCGAGCCACTGGTGCTCGTATCCGAGATAGATGATGCCCGCGAAGGAAACGCCGAGCGCCACCCACAACGCCGACCAACCCAGCGCCTCTCTGACGCGGATCACGTGCGCCTTCCGATGGAAGACCCCGAGGTCGAGCGCCAAGAGCGCGACCACGAGCGCGATGAAGGCGACGTAGACGTAGAGCATGACGCCTATGGGTACGGACGGCCGACACCCTCGTCGATGTCGAAAACCCGGAGCGAGCCTTCGAAAAAGCGGACGTGTGCTCGGACCGCGACTCGCCGGGGCTATCCTTCAGAACGCGGTGCCTGTCCCAGCCAAGATCCTACTGGCCACCGATCTCACGGCGAAGAGTGACCGTGCGACCGAGCGCGCACTGTTCCTCATGACGCAATGGAACGCCGACCTCGTTGCAGTCCACGGCGTTGCGCCGAGCAACCTCCCGACGGCGGATGTCGAGCGCGCTGCGAGAGCGCGTGGCGAGCTGCGCGATCAGCTTCGAGCCGTCCGGGAACGCGCATCCATCCGCGTGGAGCACACTGACGCTGCAGATCTCCTCCGTCGAACCGCCGCCGACGAGGGGTGCTCCACCATCGTCATGGGCATCGCGCGACGCGAAACGCTGGGCGGAGTCGAGCTTGGAGACACGATCGACAACCTGCTGCGCGATCTGGCCGTCCCGATGCTCGCTGTCGTGAAGAGAGCTCGAGCGCCGTATGCGCGGATCTGCGTCGCGGTCGACTTTTCGGATGCGTCGCGCAATGCGCTCGTGACGACGTGCAGCCTGTTTCCTGGTCAACCCCTTACTTTGCTTCACGCGTACGACGCGCCCGGGGATCTGCGCGCGCCGGATCCGGAGGCGTATCGGCAGTCGTTTCGCCCGGTCGCTTGCAAGCAGGTCGACGAGTTCCTCGCCGGAGTCGCTTTTCCGGCAGGCGCGCGCCCGCTGCTCGGCATCCAGGTCGAACCCGGCGAGCCAGCGCGACAGATCGAGCGGTGGGTTCGGGCCCTCGATGCCGACCTCGTCGTCGTGGGCACGAGAGGCCGTGGCCGGATCGCCGAGCTGTTTCTCGGCAGCGTTGCCAGGCGCGTTCTCGAGTTGGCGCCATGCGATGTCCTGGTCATCCCGCCCTCGGTACGTTTCGACATTTCCTAACTTTCGTGGCCTTGGAGCGTACCTACGGTGCCGGCCATGGACGCACCTACACTCAGTCCTTCGCGATGGCACGCGCACGCCGCGACGGCCCTCGCCTCGCCCTGGTTCACCCGCGCCGTCGTCGGCTCGATCGCGCTCAACAGTTTCGTCGTGGCGCTGGAGACCGATGTGGCCATCGCAGAACGTCATGCGGGGGCCTTGCAGGTCTTCCATGCGGCGATCGTCGCGGTGTTCGCCGCCGAGATGGCGGTGCGCTTCCTGGCCACAGGCGCCGGGTGGCGGCGCTTCATCGCCGACCCATGGACGCGCTTCGACCTGCTCGTGCTAGGAGCGTCCATCCTTCCGGCGGTGGGCCCCCTGGCAGCGGTCGCTCGCCTCGCGCGCATCCTCCGCGTGGCTCGCATCGTGTCGGTATCGCCGAAGCTGCGGCTGATCATCGCGACCATGGCCAGGTCCATTCCTTCGCTCGGGCACGTCGGGCTCCTCCTGGGCCTCCTGCTCTTCGTGTACGGCGTCCTCGGTGTCCATCTGTTCCGGGACGCCGATCCTGCGCACTGGGGCAACCTCGGCGTCGCGATGCTCACGCTCTTCCAGATCCTGACGCTCGAGGGATGGGTCGAGCTCCAGCGCACCAGCATGGCGGCCGAGCCGTGGGCGTGGGTGTTCTACGCAAGCTTCGTCTTGCTCGCCGTCTTCGTCGTGGTGAACCTCTTCGTGGCGGTCGTCCTGTCGAATCTCGATCAGGCTCGACGAGACCTCTCCGACGAGTCCGCGGAGCCTACCGCGGCTGACGTGCTCGCCGAGGTCGCTCGCCTCAGGGCGGAGCTGCGCGACCTGCGAATCGTTCGTGCGGCCGATCCTTCGGATCGCCCGCACGAACATGTCCAAACTTCCTGATTGTCGTCCGAGCGTGCGCGCCACACGGTGGGGACATCAAAGGAGGCTCACCATGCAATCGACAGCATTCCCTCGCGCGATGCGCAGCGCCTCGGCCACGATCGGCGTGAGTGACCGGCTCGCGTTCCTGCGAAAGACCTATCTTCTCCTCGGCGCCGCCCTCGTTGCGCTGGCCGCCTTCACGGGCGGCATGATGAGCCTGGCTCCCGAGACCAGCCTGGCCATGTCACGCTGGGCGTTCGGCGGGTCTTGGCACTGGCTCCTCGTGCTGGCCGCTTTCATGCTGGTCGGCTACGCGGCCGAACGTCTCGCATGGTCGCCGACCTCCCGAGGCCTCCAGTATGCCGGTCTCGCCGTCGGCGTCGCGGCGCAGGGCTTGCTCCTCCAGCCGCTGCTCTGGATGGTCATCGCGACGCTCGGCGTCGCAAGCGCCGGCACCGTGATCGCGCAGGCGACGCTCATCACGCTGACCATCTTCCTGGGCCTCACCCTGACCGTCCTCGTCACGAAGAAGGATTTCTCCTTCCTGCGCGGCGCGCTCATGGTCGCGGGGTTCGCGGCGCTCGGCGTCATCGTCGCGTCCGTGCTGTTCGGATTCCAGCTCGGTGCGCTGTTCGCCGGCGTGATGGTGCTCGTGCTCGCGGGCTACATCCTCTACCAGACGAGCATGGTCTTGTCGCTGTTCCCTCCCACAGCGCACGTCGCTGCGGCCCTCATGCTTTTCTCGACCGTTGCGACGCTGTTCTGGTACGTGCTCCAGCTTCTGCTCGCGATGCGACGGGAATGAGCCGTAGGCTATGTGCGCGCCTACGCGCACGCGACCATTGGCTGGCAGAGGTCGCGTTCCGCGATCGCGGCAGGGACGCCCTTCGCCTCGCAGCCGGCGCGGCCCCTGAACAGATCCGGATCATCGGGAACGACCGCGCTCTTTCGAGCGACGGCCTGCGGTATGCTCTCGCACGGCTCCGGTGGGGTTCCGGAGCGGGAGGGTACCGATGACTTCGCGGTCACTTCGCCGCATGTGCATCTTGGCAGTTGTGGCAATCAGCTTGGTCGCGCACGAGAAAGCGAGCTTTGCGGACTGCAAGCGAGACGGCGACTGCAAGGCAGGGCGCTCGTGCGTCTCGGGGACATGTCAGCGCGTGAAGAAGTGCCGTGCGGACGCCGACTGTCCGGGCGCGTTGGTCTGCGAGAAGCGGCGTTGCGTGACGGAGGATCCCCCGGCAATTGACCCGGAGCCCGTCGGAGTCGATTCGTCCGACTCTGGGTCGGCGACGGATGCGGCTCAGCCGCACGGAGACACGTCCACCTTCGATGCCGAATGGGCGGGTGCGAAGCCCGCACGCCCGGCTGGCCAACGGCGCAGTACGTGCGCGAGTTGCGCAACCGGCGATTACAGGTCGGCGTGGGCGGTCGCCTTCGCGGCGCTCTTGCTCCTCGCTCGCCGACGAAGGATCCGCCCGTGACGATCCTTCGGCCCGTATGCTGCCTTCTCGTGATCGCGGCGTTTCTCGCGGCCTGCGTCCGCAAACCGACAACGTATCGCCTCGAGCTTCCCGGAGCGGACGTCGGGGCGACCGGGAACTTGCGCGTCAGCTTCTCGCCGCCGGCCTTCAAGGCGACGCTCTACATCGACCAGGCGCCCGTCGCCGAGCTCGACGAGGCGGGCGGGGTGAAAACGATCCTCGTCCGAGGTGTCGCGCCCGGCGTCCGAACCGTGGAGGTGCGCTCGTTCAATCACGCGGCCGAGGACGTGAAGACGGCGGTCGTGGCGGAGGGTGGTGTCACCGACCTCGTGCTGCGCGGGCCCGAGGCGCAAAGCAAGGGCCAGCGGAACGCCGGGCTCATCGTCGCCGGCATTGTCTTGACCGCGGGCTTCGTCCTTCTCTTCATCGTTCTCGCGAACAGTACATGATGGAGATCTCCGAGCCATGACGCGGTCCGCGTCCGACGATCTCGGCCTCGAAGCGACGGGGGCGCCGGATGGAGGCCCCGGGACGAAGGGCAACGCTGTGGCGGCGAGCCGCGACCGAGCGCTCGCCGCGACCGCTGCGTCGGACGCGAGCGATGCCTTGGCGGCGACGGGCGCTGCGGCGCCCGGGCTCGACGCGACGATGGACTCAGGTGGTCGACGGCAAGAAACCGACGGGAGCGCCGATGCCGGGACGCTGCCGACCGCGAGCGTGACCCGGTACGCGATCGAACGCGAGATCGGCCGCGGTGGGCTCGGTCGCGTTATGCGTGCCCGCGATCGCGTGCTCGATCGGACCGTAGCCGTGAAGGAGATCCTCGAAGGCGACGAGGACTCGCATCGGCGTTTCGTCCGCGAGGCGCTCATCACGGCGCGCTTGCAGCATCCGGCGATCGTCCCTCTGTACGAGGCTGGGCGGTGGAAGGACGGCACGCCCTTCTACGCCATGCGGCTCATTCGAGGTCGTCCCCTCTCGGAACTCTTGGAGGGCGCGGCACTGGAGAGGCGCCTTGCGCTCCTCCCAGCGGTCCAGTCGGCGTCTGACGCCGTGGCGTATGCGCATTCCGAGCGCATCATCCACCGCGACCTGAAGCCGGGGAACGTCATGGTCGGCGACTACGGCGAGACGGTCGTGATCGACTGGGGCCTCGCCAAGGATCTGTCGATCGATGACCGAGACGCGCTCGAGGCCGGCCCGTACCGCGCGGTCTCCGGCGATCAGACCATCGCTGGGGCGGTCATGGGCACGCCGGCGTACATGGCGCCAGAGCAGGCGCGCGGAGAAACCGTCGACGAGCGTTCCGACGTGTACGCGCTCGGCGCGATGCTGTACCACGTCCTCTCTGGCGAGAATCCACACGAGCAGGATCCTCGGGACGAGCTCCTCGCCAGGATCCGCGCGGGCCGAGTCGCTCCGCTTCGCGAACGCGCAGCGGAACTGCCCGCCGACCTCGTCGCGATCGTCGAGAAGTCCATGGCGGCCGACGCGGTCGACCGATACCCGACGGGGAAGGAGTTTGCGGAGGATCTTCGGCGTTTCCAGGCGGGCCAACTCGTCGGGGCGCACCGCTACTCGCTCGGAGAGCTCCTGCGCCGCTGGCTGCGCAGGCACCGGACGGCGGTTACCGTCGCCGCGCTGCTCGTCACCCTCCTGATCGGGGTCGTAGTGGTCGCTGCCGGCCGCGTGCTCGACGAACGCCGCGCCGCCCGCGAGGAACGCGCTGCGGCCGAGCGGCTCGTCGATCACATGCTTACCGATCTTCACGATCGTCTGGAGGCGGTCGGGCGTCTGGATGCGATGGAAGGCAGCATGTCCGCCGTCGACGCGTACTACGAGTCCTTCGGCACGCGCCGTCGGGGCCCCCTCGACCTCGCGCGGCGGGCACGCGAGCTCGAAATCCTGGGCGGCGTGCGACGGGCCGCTGGCGATCTTGACGGAGCGCTCGCGGCGCTACTTCGCGCGCGCGACGTGCGCGATGAGCTTGTCAGAAGGGAACCTCGAAACACCGCGTTCCGGCAGGCCTCGGCGGGTGCGAGAGGACGCGTCTCGAAGCTTCTGGCCGATCGCGGCGACCTCGCAGGCGCCGAGTCCGAGGCGCGCGCTGCTGTCGCCGCCCTTTCTCCGGAGGGCCCAGTGGGGACCGAAGGGCTCGATCTCGTCGCTCGGGCTACGGCGCTTCGCGACCTCGCAGCGGTACTCAACCGTCGTGGCTCAGCAAAGGAGGCGCTCGATGTACAGCGCGAAGCCGTGGCGCTCCTCGAACGGGCCGAGCCCGGCACCGGGGCGCTGACGAACGCAAAGATCGAACTCGGCGAGCTCCTCCTGGTGCAAGGAGACTCCGTCGCTGCCGCTGCCGCGTTCGACGGCGCCGTCGTGGCTCGGCGAGCAGCCTCCCATGCCTCGCCACGCGACGCTTCGCTCGGCTTCCTGGTCGCCGAGGCGACGCGACTTCGCGGCCAGGCGCGGCGCGATCTCGGACGACTCGATGCCGCTGAGGAGGACTTCGCCGCGGCCATCACGCGGTTGCGCGCGCTCCTGGAACTCGAACCGAAGAACGAACACTGGCGCGCGGAGCTGGTCCTTTCGCTCTCGCATCTCGGGAACCTTCGCCCGGATCGCGGCGACGTCGTGGGCGCCCTGAAGGCGTTCGAGGACGCCGCCGTCGAACAGCGCGCCCTGCTTGCGGGGAACCCTGCGCACTTCGAGTGGCGTCGGAACGCCTCAAATCTTCTCTGCAAGATCGCGCATTGGAGAGGAGTGATCGGGACCGGCACGGAAGACGATCTCGAGCGGTGCATTTCGTCGAGCACTGTGCTCGCCGATGAATATCCGGCGAACGCTCGACTTCGCGACGATGTCGCTCAGGCGCATGAGGAGCACGGGCTTTGGAGACTTAGCCGCGGCGACGCGGCAGTTGCCGAGGCCGCCATCCGTCAGGCCGTCGCGATTCGCGAGCCGGCCCTCGCCGCCGGGCGGATTCCCGACGCCGTGAGGCACCTCGCGATCAACTACCAGCAGCTTAGCGATGCGCTCGCCGCCAAAGGCGACGCGAGCGGCGCGCGGGCGGAGGCCGAACGCGCCCTTGGGCTGTTCCGCGAGCTCGCCGCGCTGCGACCGGACCATCCGCCCTTCCAGCGTGACCTCTATACCCAGCTCGTCGGCATCGGGTTCCTCGACGAGGAACGCGGCGACCTGGCCCCCGCACTCGCGTCGTACAAGGAAGCGCTTTCGATCTCGGAGCGACTGGCCGCCGCGTCGCAGGATTCCGTCCAGGCGTTGTCCGATCATGCGTATGCCCTTTACTCCGTCGCGCTGATCGAAGTTCAAGATGCGACGACGCGTGCGGCAGGGATCGCGCACGCGGACGATGCGATCCGCATCTTCGCATCTCTCGAACGCGATGGGCGCATCGGACCGCAGCAGCTTGCTTGGCTCAAGGAGGTGCGCGACCTCCGCGCTCGCGCGGCGAGATTGTCTCCAACGGTACGTTGAGCGGTGACGGTGCGTTGTCGCGCGCGTGGAGTGCCAGCCACCATGTTTCTCTGCCCCAGCCCGTTTCTCGGGAGGGACCCATGCAGAGCACACAACGGGCTGACCGCCGGCTGACCGGACTTCTCGCAGAGTCTGACGTTTCGTTGATTTCCTTGCCCTTTCGCTGAATGCCGCTTCTTGGCTAGCTTCAGCGAACCAGAGGCGAATCTTGGCTAAGGTTAGCGGAGTTGCGAATCCCTTCGATTCCCCTTGGGGCTACCACCTCAGAGCACTCCGTTCGTCGCGGAGTGCTTTGCGTTTCTGTGCGAACCTTCGCGGAGACGCGCGCAGGTCGATGTCGAATCGTTGGCGGACCAGCGCGCACTGTTCGCTTCTTGTTCGCCTTGGGCTGACCGCCGGCTGACCACGGTCATCGCCTTATCTTCCAACGCATCGACTGACGTCTGCATGTGCTGCGACGAGACGTGCGCGTAGCGCATCGTCATCTCGAGCGTCGAATGTCCCAAGAGCGCTTGAATCATGGCGACGTTCACCCCCGCCCCGACGAGTTGGGACGCAAACGTGTGGCGCAAGGTATGCCATCCGACAGGGCGGAGGCCGGCACGGATGCACGCGCGCTGAAGCGCTTCGATCGCGCTCCAGCGGTTCGGCGTCCTGCCATTCGCGAGCACGAACACGCGCTCGGCAATGCGAGGAGTAGCCATGAGCTCGCTGCGCAGCGTGTGTGTGAGAGGAATCGTTCGGAAGCGGTTGTTCTTGGGTGCACCTTCATTACCGTCAACGACGTTTCGTCGGACCACGAGTAGGTTGCGCTCGAAGTCCACGTCCTGCCATCGGAGGCCGAGGAGTTCTCCAAAGCGCATGCCGGTACGCAGAGCGCAGCGCACCATGAGTCGCCACGGCTCCCTCGTCGTTGCTTCCATCAGCCGTTCGCTCTCCCAAGGATGAAGGAAGTCAAAGGTTGGCGGCGGCGTCTTCATGAACTTGAACCGTGGGAGTCGCTCTAGGCGCCCCCACTCCATCGCCTCCGTGAGAGCCCGACGAAGGACCGAAAGGGCGTTGTTGATCGTCTTCGGCGAGCAGCGAGCCCGCTCGTGGTGGGCCTTGAAGTCTTCGACGAGGTGGGTCGTGATGGCCTCGAGCTCGTACGAGCCGAAGAATGGCAGCACATAGCGCTTCAGCGCGCCGGCGTATCCGGCCTGCGTCGACGGCTTCAGGTTCGTTCGGACGTATGTCTCGAACCACTCCGGGACGAACGCGCCCAAGGTTTGACGCGTTAGTGGAAGTTCCCTTGATCGAGGATCCCTCGCGAGATAGACGCGCTGGCCTTGAGCTATGCGCGACCTGAGCGTGTGCTCGAAGGCGACGGCGCCTTCGCGTCGATTGTCAGGGGAGCGGAGCCGATGCCTCTCGCCGCGCACAGTGAAGTCGACCCACCAGCTACCCTTGTCCTTACGAACGGCCATAGCCGTGAGTCGGCCGCGCTTCGACGCGGCGACGCATGAGGTAGGTGTCCACGTCTTCAGTCCTGAAGCGAATACCGGCCGGCAGTCGGTAGAATGGAACTTGTTGCTTCGACACGAGCCTGTAGATTGCCGAGCTTGAGACAGCTAAGCGTTCGGCGGCAGTTCGGACATCGATCAGATCGGTCGGAGTCTGAATCGTCGGCTTGTAGTCCAGCATAGTCACTCGGATAGGTTGTAAGGACCGAGACGCTGGGCCCGGATCGGCACCTCGAGTGCCCTCCTCGGGATGGGTCGGTTCCACCGTACGTCGCTCCTTCGGATCCCGAAAGGGGACATCTTTCGGAGACTCCGTCAGAGGGTTCTCCGGCTTCGGCACCACTGGCAGGTTCGCGGGCGGTTCGGGGTGTTTCTTCATATGCCGCCACGATGCCAGCGCGCGAACCGAGTCCCGAGTCCAACAATTCCTCGATCGACCGGACTCCTTGGTCGGTCTGCCACGCGCCCATATTGGGAGTTGTCCACAGCAAACGTCCAACAACACACGCGGTGAACGGACTCGTGGGACGTCCCTTCCCCAACGAGCCTTGCTATTGTCGCCACCGACGAGACGCGTGGAGCCCGAAGCATCCACAGCGTCGAAGTCGATCCATCCGGTATGCTGTTGGCTTACTTACTCTGAAGGGAGGTGTCAGTTATTCCGAAGAACAAGAACGTTCGAGTTCCGAAAACGTATCCTCTCGCCTTCCACATCCGCGGCCGCCGCCAGTGGTACGGCGAAGAGGGCCTGAAACAGGGAGAGCTCGCGAAGCTTGCCGGGGTGTCGACCACCTTCGTCGAACAGTACGAGCGGGCGAGGCGCATCCCCGCCTCCGTGCACAAGCTCCTCCGGCTCGCACTCGCGCTCCACGTCCCTTTCGAGAGACTCTTCGCGCCACAGCTCGTCGACCGGCTCGTCGACGAGATCGAAGCGCGACGCCGCACCTGGGTGACCGAGAAGAACGGCAACGCATGAACGCGCCACGCATCCTTGCGGCGGCGGTTCGCTCGCAGCACCTCGTCATCACCGTCCTATCGAAGGGCGAGATCCTCGAAGTCCGCCGCCACGTACTTCCGTCCGGCGCCCGCACCTGTCCCGCACTCCTCCGCCATATCCGCGAAGCCGCCGAGGACTTCGACGCCACCATGCTTGTCGTCGAACCCGGCACTCCGTGCTGCAGCGCCGCGACCGACTCCGGCCTCGACACCCTCCGCCTGCGGATGATCGAGGTCAAGAACCTGTTCCTTCCGTCAGGCACACCACGCACGCACGAAGCCCTCTTCGAGGAGATCCTCAAGGCGCATCCGCGCGTGTCGCGTCTCGTCCGCTTGGTGCCCGGGACCTTCAGGGTCTCGCTGACCGAGCGGAAGAAGACGGTCTCGCTCCTTTCGTTAGCACTTGGCTTCGCGGCGCACCGAACCAACGAGTCGCGCCCCTCGATCGCGATGGCATAGCGCCGGCGACCGCACAACGTGTGCGGTCCCCTTCGCTGCGCCTTCGCAGCACCCCTTCGCCCTCCCTTCGCCGCCTACGACATTGGCTCGAAGACCCGGCGAAGGACCTGAACGAACGAACGGACCAACAGAAACGGGCCAAACCAACGCGCGCCCGTCGGGGACTTCGTCCCCGACCTCTCTCCGATCATCGTGGTGGGTCCCTGCGGTCCGACGCTTCGCGCGGAC
>SXGT01491588.1_pt1 | contig 10593 bp, 2 predicted proteins | sample 3176221 | NCBI WGS metagenome assembly SXGT01 (sample SAMN11356862, study PRJNA531348) | freshwater metagenome | isolation source: freshwater sample F1-120 | place: China: Fuxian Lake, Yuxi | collected 2017-12-25
ATCCATCGCCACCGCCAAGCGATAACTCACGCCTGCCTCGAGCCCATCAATAATCTGCGTTCGGATCTGCTTTCCGGAAGCACTAGCTAAAACAACCTCCGCACCGGGGACATTGACCGGTGCTCCAAACTCATCCCTCACCTTCCCATAGAAAAGGTGATGCGGCGCAGGAGGGAATGCCCACAAAGCCACGGGCATCAATAAAAAACCACACCCAATCAACTTTCCCAAGGAGCTTTTGAAATAGTTCATAACGTGCGACATTTGAGGTTTAGTTTCCTGAGTAGGAGTAAGTCACAAAATGCAATTTCACATCCTTCACCGTCCGGACGAATCGTTCGAGACCTTGTTTAGGATCGTTCAGCAAGGTTTCACCGGGAATGACGATTTTCCACTGACTGTTCCAAACGCTCCGTCCGATCAATCGCCGGTTGGTGAATTGCGACAGTTGGAGAGATCCGCCACCGCCGTAAATATGAGGGCTGAAGGCCAGTGCGGTGGGAACAGGTCGGAAGGGTTGATGTTTGCGGAGCGCAAAGAGCGGTTCGGTCAACGAATCACTCGATTGATAGAGCTTCTCTGTCGAGAAATCTGACGCACTGATATTGAACGGCAACGGGATAGCCAAATCGTCCACAGACCAAGAGCGAATCGTGCTGGTGTCGCCAAGCGGTGGGCTCCGCATTGAGTCGACTCCCACGGGGATTAGGTAAACCGATGGGGTTGCCGCCATTGCATTTGGATCTGCAAACGTGGTTGGATCTGATGGCGAGTTTCCTCCAGCGTTTCCGACTGCCCCGAGGTTTGCGGGAGGGTTGTCCATCCCAAGGTAACCTTCGAGGGCGACGCCGACCGAGAAGATTTTGGTCGCGAACAACGCACTGCTGAAGTTGTGGTCGCCGGCCGCCAAACTTCTGCCGAAAAGATTTTGGCCCGGAGCGATAGTTGTGCTGAACGTCAGGACGATGCCGGGCACGGGTAATCCGTTGCCACGATCGATCTGAAGGCAATTCCTTCGGACATCAGCATCGTCTAAGAGATTGTCCAAGCGACTCGTGCTGAGCAGATCTTGCCAGGTCGAATCTCCTTCTGAACCCGGCAAAATGCGACTGTTCTCTCCACGCAACGAAACGGTCGTGCCGTAAGCATCCGGATTGTTGAATCCTAAGCGGCCTTTGAGCACATCCCAATCCGCCTTCATCTCGGCGAGGGCACTGGATAGTCCTGGATCACCTGCGTTGCTGCCCGCGTATTGGGGTTCGCCCAACTTGACCACGCCTAACGCCCTAGAATTCACAATCCGATTGATGAATGATTTGCCCTGATCCGTTTTGAGAAGACCGGTCTCATAATCATACGCGTTCGCAGCCAAATAAGCGTAGCGAGCAGCGAGATCGAACAAAGTTTTGTAACGTTCCAATTTTTCGTTTCGGAAGATACGGAACGCCGCGTCTCTTGTTCGAAAGCCCTGAACAAGAGCCGCCGAACGTTGACGATACACCTGCCGCTCCAACTGCAATCGCTCACCCTCTGCTACCAAACTGAGGTAAGCACGGCGTTTATCATCCAATTCACGAAGCCTTTGATTGATCGCTACGAAATGTCCCTGCACCTCGCCGAAAGTTCCGCCCAACTCAAGCAAAGCCTCCTTCAACTCCTGAGCCCGTTCCAATTCGGGGATGTTTTTGAAGTCGATGGTGGCCTCGGTGGTTTCAGTTCCAAACTGCAAGGAACGCACTGCAGCAAAACGCGCTAAGGCCAGCACATCCAAAGAACCTTTGGCAATGGCTCCTGCAGCCTCAATGGCCGACCGTGCGGCGGAAGTGACATCCCCACCAGCTGCTAAACCTGCTATGAACGATTCTGGTAAAGCAGCCGCTACATTTTCCGACTGTTCCTCCACAGTCTCTGCGAGCAAATCCTGAACCTGTTGGAAAACTTCATCCGCAAATTGCGCCGAACGCAGTGTGGTATTCAGTATGAACTTCACTTTTTCTAAGGCGGCAACGTCCTTGTGGAGGTTGTTCTGCAGTTGGAATAATTTCAGAGCGTCATCAAAGTCGCCCTTCGCACCTTCTGCATCCCCGAGTTCCTGAGCCAACAAAGTATGAGCTTTGATGTAATCCGAAATAGCTTGTTGAATTTTACCCGGTGACCGCCTTTGGCTCACCCAATTCTCAGGTTTTGCGAGGTAACCATGCGAATCCAGATTGTATTCAAAATAATGGTTTCCCGCTTGATAAGCCGGAGAATCTGCACGCACCACCGCGTTAAACGCATCCTGATTCGCAGACCACCAATCCATCGAAACGTCTTGGGTATCGATTTTGAAAGTAGCCGCTGCTCCCGGTGTGAGGTGATCGTTGAAACTTAATTCGGGATTTGTCACATAAACATAGTGAATCAAATCCGGTCCTTCATAGCCCTGCTTATAAGTCCTACCCGGGCCAATGTCTTCGGGATAGGGTGACCCATACAAAGCGATTAGCGCGTTCGTAAACGCCATCTCTTGACGTGCGACCGCTACTTGCAACTCCGTGAGTGAATCTTGTTCGGTCCGCATGAGCCTTGTGACATCCTTCGCATCGTCGAAGGATGAAACCGCGTTGTTCAACGTGGCTTTGGCCCTTGAATACACTTGGTCAAAGTGCGTCTGGGGATCATTCCCGAGAACCTGATTTGGATTGATATCAAACGCAATACTCCCTTCGGCCAATCCGAGCGGAGTCAACCTTCCCTCGGCGTTGTCCATGGCAGTTTGAAGATCGGAACCGGCAGTCGCCAACTCCCCAAGTTCCGGCACCGTGAATCGGTCGATTTTCTGAATGCCTTCGTGAGTTGGATCAAGGTCCATCTCCGGCAGAATCGCATTCCCAACCACCCAGTTGAACAAGGATCCCTGCCCAGTCCTCGCTGCCCATTGATCCAGTCCCCATTCTCGTGTCCGATCTGCACTGACTCGTGTTGCACCAAAATGTTCCCAGCTAGAGCTCGCACCGGGTTGATAATCCTTGCGCCATGTCAGGTCAAAAACCTGCCGACCCGTTCGGGCGACCGCTGAAGCCGCTGCGGCAAACTTCCGCTCATCCATATAATCCACTTGCACCGGCTTACCGAGAACGGTCACGGACTCAGTCCTTGGGACCCAATCAAATTTTGCATTCATCAACAGCGAGTAATAACCTTTTACCGCTGTCAAATAATGGCCGTAAGCGTCCCCATGTCCTTGGGGATACAGGACAGCCGAATCCGAGGCATCCACGGTTCCATCCTCGTTTTGATCGACGATGTTGTAATTCAGAGCGTAAATCACTTCTCCCGAGTTGATGCCTCGGGTGTAATTCCATACAAGTCGGTTGTAAACTGGGCTCGTGGTAACTCCCGGTTGAAGGCTGTTGTCCCGACCTCGGAGCAAAGCCAATTCTTCCTCAAGCAATGTGGGTAACTGCCCTTTGAACGAGAATAACGCAGTGGCAATATCGCCGTAGGTCGGATCCTTCGTGCCAATTCCGATGGTTGGATTTGCCGAGTCCGCATAAGCCTCGTTCCCCACCATCATGTAAAGGTCATTCAGATAACCTGCGGCTAGGAGCAACGCATCATTGGCCGGTCCGTAATTGATGCCGGGCTCCGAATCGATGCTTAAACCCCGTCCGCGTCGAAGGACGGTTTCATAAATCTCGATCAACCCATAGTTGTCGATATTCTCCAGACTCAATGGAATATCACCCTCCCAACGTTTCCCTGCCGAGGTCATCATGTTGGCGTCGGTGTTGACTCCGTTGTTATTCAGATCGGTCACCCGTTGGTTGAATGGATTGATCCCCGCCAAAACGCGCTTGATCCAACCCTCAACCAGTTGAGGTGTCGTCCACGCCGACCAATTGGTTGCATCCGCCGCCGTGCTCGCTTCATAGAGCGGGTGGGCCTTGTTGAGAGGTCGATATCGCATGACGATATAATTATCCACCAATGCTTGGATTCCCGCGCCACCGAGAGTGTACCTCGGAATCCCTGTCCCGCTGGTCAACCCTTGGTAGTTGCTCATGGTGCTGTTCGTCACGGGCGGCATTCCGTCCACGGGTGGGGCGATCTTCCATTGGTATTCATACTCCCCATATTTCCCTGCTAGATCTGGAGAGTGTTGGAAAGAGGTCAATTCGCTCAACGGATTCGCTGCGGGAACGATCTTCATTTCTCCCGGATAAAGTCCGTTGCCCACCTTCAACACGTAAACAGTAACCGGTTCCGCAGGGGGGGTGAATGCTCCGCCGTCCCCGACGATCATTGTCACATACCCTTGACCGGGGCCACTCGCACTCAGCGCATAACTGTCCACCGCCATGTCCCGGCTCGTCACTTCTGCTAAATCCTCCACTCCCTTGGTTACGGTCAGCGCAGTGTTTACGATAAACTTACCCGGCACTTGTGGGTTCTCGTGAAACGTCTCGATTCTGCTCGAGAGCCTCCCCACCGCTGTATCCCAAAGTCCCTTGTCATTGTCTGAAGAAGGACACAGGGCCTTAACCACCGCCAAATCATCTGACGTTTGATCCCCTCTCAATACGTTGAGTAACAGATAATCATCCCCCAGCACCTCATCGACGAACTCCCCTCGCAAAACTAGTTCACCTTTCACTCCTCGAACGGGATCAAAGAACACCCGTTTAGCCAAATGAGGCGGCAAGTTTGGGAAATAGGTCTTACCTTGGTAATCCTCCGTGCGCACGCCGTCCGGAATTTTGGTTAAGCCGTCGTTAGTGTTGGTTTTAAGCGCGAACGTTTTCTCCCGAGTCGGATCATGCAATGTCACCGCTGGTTTCGGGCTTGTAATCGTTTTGGCAATGGCTTGTTGATACAACAACTCCACGCTGGTTTGTCCTCGCACTGCTGGCAGACCATTCTTCGGCGATGTCAAGGTCTGACCGAATTGCATCTCCGGCGGTTTTCCCGGCCACACCGGGCGATACACGATTTGCAGCGATGCTGCGGTCTTCTGATCGGCTGCACCCACAAATTCTCCAGCCCCATTGACCGGACGTAGGTAAGGAACAATGCTCCCTTTGGCTGGTGCTGTCCCCCAGCCCGGCCACGCAAATCCTTCCAACGTTTTATAGTAAAACCGCATCGTGAACGAGTTCGTCGGCACTGCGGGTTCCGCTAAAAACGGGGGACGCCCGACATAAGTTGCGTCGTTCAAGGCATATTGGTTCGCACTCTTGACGGTAAGCGGTGCCTGTGCCACAACCGACCCGCTGGCGACCACGTTCAAAACTAACGTGTTCGTTACCTTCGAACCATCTCCGGTATCGGTGATGACTAGATTGAGGTTATGCGATCCTGCCGTTGTCGGTGTTCCGGTGATCACTAGGCCATTGGTGCTTCCAAACCTCAGGCCCGTTGGCAACGCCGAACCATCCGCAGTGTTGATAATGAGCGTGTCGGCCTGACGCGAAAGATGGATCGTGTAATGAAACGGCTGATTCCTGACGGCGGTGGCTGTTGGAAGCGATGTCGAAAATGTTTTGGTGCTAGAATTGTAGGTTCCCGCGTTGAGTGAGGGCAGACCCGCGTGCAATCCGCGTAACACCCAAAAATTCTGCTTCCGATCTCGATAGGTGAATTTCGAGTAATTCGGATACGCGTTTGCTGTCGCGGTATTCCAACCGATGGGTAAATCACCTGCAGCAGCTGAGGGTTCAGCGTTGTAATTGACCAGTGTATAATTTGTTCCCGTGGGAGTGACTTCGGAGACGAATTCCGTCGGGGCTTCTAGCAAGGGTAGCGGCATAGGAGCCTGCAAGACTCGACCCGCGCCCGAGCGATCCACGTTTCCTCCCGCCGTCACTACGTAATCAAAGACCAATCCGGCCGAGGGTTTTTCCCGCAACACGTTGAAGGTCTTTATCGAAGGCCGTCCGTCAGCTCCCGTGTAATTCAACAACACATAAGGGGCTGAGGAATAATTGATCCCTACTACCAGATTCAGATCATCCCGAAGAGCGTAGGCTCGCCCACCCGACATCAACGCGTGTTCCTCGTTGGGATTGTATCCCACCTGTGTCGGATCATTTTGAACATAAATGGAACCTTTCGCCTCCAGACTGCTCAACGCTCCGCTGCCATCGTTGCTTGCCAACACGATCTCACTCCGTCCCGAAGGCCATGCCAAGGTGTAACGGCCAATGACCGCAGGCCAGTAAATCGGTTTGAAACCGTTGGAGGGATTTTTGACACTGTTCGTTACGTTCTGGCGATACCACCAGACATCGAGCTTATTCCTGCCGGGGATAGCGTTCACCGGAATGATGGCTCCTTGGTTTGCCTCTTCAAATCCGCTCACGAACGGATCGATATAGGCACCCGGGTGGAATGAATTCCCAGCGGACTGTAAAATGTAACCGGCAAGGTAGGAACCGGAAGCCCCTAACTCGTTTAACGGTGCCAACAATCGATCCCCCACATTAACCGTTGCAGAAACAATACGAGGGGCTATTGGAGTGAGGGGGGAGTTCGCCTCATTCCAACTAAAGTTGCGATTCGTGGAGTCCCAACCGGTCAAATTTGTTGCCAATGTCCCAACAAAACTTGCCGGTTGTTTCAGTGTTACATCCAACCACGAGAAAACCCGCTCGAACGTCACGTCATCTCCCGATGAAAACCGTAACAAGCTACGGTGCACCGGGTTTTGTTGATTGAGGAATGTATAAAAACTGAACGTCTCGGTGAGGTGAGCTCGAGGCTGATCCAGAGGGTCTTGATATTGGATGGTGGGAATATTCTCATTTGGCAGGTGCACAGCTGTGAGCTTGGCTTCCGACTCTGTCTCCACGTCAGGACGCACGTAATGACTGTATTTAGCAACATCCGTCGGCCAGACTAGCTTGTAACGCGAATACAGAAGTGGCCAACGAAGTCCTTGCCCCCCGGTTTCTAACCAATGCACCAGCACATCGTTTTGATTGATCGATTCGCGGGTTGCAAAATACTCCATTTGATCCGTTCCCACGATATTGTGTTGGAACGTAAAGGGTTGGACTCCTCCTACGACCACGGGTTCTGGCGTTAGTGCGGATCCTTCGTTGGGGTCGGTTGTAGGAGTTAACACCTCCCCGAGTTCCGCGGTGGTGTCCCTAGGAATGGCTTGTTGAATCACGTCCACGATTTCATAACCCAGATGCTTCCGGATTCCACCGCCGAGGGATTCTCCCAACAACTCGATAAAAACCCGCCCTTCGAGGTTGTAGGCCAAGATTTGCCCTTGGTCGTGGTCAAACCACAGTGTTCGGAGTTCATACAGGCGATTGGTGGTCACCATCTCAGATTGGCCGGGTGCCAAAAATTCAGTAGTCACCCTCTCCGGGAATGCTGTGTTGTAAGCCACCTTGACCGCACTCACTCTCGCTGCGGGGACCTGTACGGGCTTGCCCGTTGAACGGAACGAGGATTCGGTCCAATAAATCTTACGAGGTGTCTTATCGGCACTCCCGGTGACAATATAATCGACCGAGTAAATTGTGTAATAGAGCCCCGACAACAACGCATACCTTGTCGGATTCGAGTCGAAGTCGGCAGGCTTGGTCGTCGAGGGTTGTGCTTTCCTCCATTTGATCTGCATCATCCCCGGTTGGATGGCAAATACACTCCTGGCGTGAGGGCTCCAGTAATAGGCGGCCCCCGCATGGGCCGTTGTCGAATAAGGCTCCGCCACCCAATAATCTTTTGGGGAAACATTCGTCAGCGGCAGGCCGTCAGTTCCCACCAACGGTGGAGTGATGAGTGAACCAAAACTGAAACTGACCTGACGACTCAAATAAGTTGCACCGGTTTGCACCGAGCGCAGCACAAGCGTCCTCCCCGAAGCCGTAGAGCGGGGTAAATTCAGAGGCTCTGCGTTTCTTACGAAGCTCAAATTGCCATTGAGACTGGATCGACCCGAGATCGCGGGAACCGCCATTCCTCCAAAAACCATCATTCCGCGAAATTGATTCGGCGTCCCCGCAGGTTGAGCAGGTTGTCTTCCGTCAGAACCCGTCGTCTTTGTATCAGCAGTCGCGGAAATCGGAACCCCACGGCTCGATCGAAAGTTGATCCCTCGCTTGTAGGTCGTGGAGTAAAGCACCGCTTCCTGATCAAACTGGAAGGAAACCGCTCCCGCAGAGAACGTCCAAAGTGGGAACAACAAACTCAAGAAACGCACAAAAAGTTTCATCAATAAAGAAGAGCCAAAGTTAATCCTAGATTGAGGTAGAACTCCTTGGGTAGAATCCAACCCCAAAAATTTGTTACAGCAACTTATCATGAAAACATTGGATCCAAAATTGACTGGTTATTGGGTGCCCTCCGAGAGGTGTAAGTTCAAATTCCCACGTTGCACAACCCAATAGGTTAAAAATTGTAGAGAACCACTACTGCGGTTACATTCGGATGCGTGAGCAGCTCGAGCTTATAATCAGTATACGCAGCACCTGCTACCTTCGGATCGGTGTTTTCGTGATGGTAATTATGACACCAAATATAATTCCAAGGAGGATGGAATAGGGACCATTTACTTCCATTATTCATAATGGCCCATGTGTTCCCATCTGTTGGAGAAAGGGCGCCAATCGCCCGGCCTGCGACTTTATTTCCACTCCACGAATCGTGCTCGATTGTTATCAAATATTCAGCATTCCGGACCTCATCGTCACTCGCTCTGTGTAACTTAATGACCATTCTGCCACCGCGATCCCCCCCCAAATAACTCTTCACGATCTCAGAAGGTATAACTGCAGAGTGCCAATTGATTGTGTTATTCACGTCACCAACCTTCACAACATAAGGGGGAAGGATATTGTTCACTCCCTCTCTGACGTCCATCGCCCGAGCAGTCACTACATCAGCTGAGACCTTTCCAGTAACCGACACCTCTTTACCCGAAAGAGTCCCGACCGACACCGTGCCATCCGCGCTTCGACGCACGATCTGGTTAGCTGTGTTGGCAGAAGTAGCTCCATTAGCCAAAGTAACTGCACCAGTGACGTTTGCGCTCAATCGAGCATCGGCCACTGTCCCTGATGCTAGATTGTTTGCATTGAGAGCTGTTAGATTCGCGCCGTTCCCAGCCAAGGTGTTGCCTGTGTTGTTGAGGGTAACGGCACTTCCATAGGTTCCTGAAAGCCTACCATCGGGAAGGATACCCGTGATCAGTTGGGAGGCATTTAACCCTGTCAGCCCGGCCCCACCACCATTAAAGCTCGCGCTCGTAAACGCGCCAGAGACCGTCGCTGCTCCGTTGATGGTGAGGCCGGTTCCAGTGATCGTCCCACCCACATCCAGAGTCGATGCAGGAGTTCCCGATTTGTTGATCCCAACGGCACCGGCAGCTGTTGATAGGATCGTAGCTCCATTCGGATCCACTAATGCACGGGCGTTCATCGCGAGCATGGCAAAGGGAGCAGGGAAATATTGGATCCTCGGTAGAATGGTGTTTGCTCCGATACTAATTTGCATGAAACGATCTGAGGCGTCCGCCCCAGCAAAAACAGCAGTGAGATCTGATGCGGTCGGCTCGCTATTTAAACGACTCCCCTCTCCCAATAACACGGAAAAATGCCCATTGTCGATCGTCACTGTTTGCTGCTCGGTCCATTTCAAGGTGCCACCCGTTGCGGCGGTGTAGATCCTAAAAACCACCGTTTCGTTGACGGGGCTACTCGCCCCCAATGGCGCGCCGTTTTGATCCGTCAGAAAGCCTTGGTAAGTCACTTTACCGGGCGGGTTGGCGTTGGCCGCTTGCACTCGTGGCGATCCGATGGACAGTGCTAGTGCCGCACACAGGCTCCCGATTATTTTCGTTAGGTAGCGCATTTTTTTCATGTTTCCTTCAATTCTCTTTGGCTCGTTCAACTTAAAATTCAAATTCTGTCTCGGTTCGTTGGGCAATCAATCCACTCAATTATCTTGTGGTCAACGTGGAAATCTCGCTCATTCGGTTCAGGCTAAAGACCCCACTCAACGTGAATTCTCGGGCATTGCTTCCCCTCCCGTAAAAAGTCATCACCTCCGTGTAAACCCCTCCTAGATTCCCGGTGGCTGCGGTCAGACTCCCAAAATCCTCTGCTGGGTTCGTAAAACTAAGTTTCATAACCCGCGTCACCGTATAGGACTCTGCTCCCTGCACCTCCGGCTGTGAGAAATTGACGTTCAAATTATCGTGGTCAGGATGAAAAGTGTGCAAAAATGGGTTCGAAGCCTGATCTTTATAATCCTCTGTTACATTAAAAACCATGTTGGTTCCCAATCCAAATTCGCCGCTATTTTTCGACCAGAAAGCATTTGCCTGCGAGTAGGGTAGGTGTGTTGCGCTGATCCTTCGGGCGGAGTCTAATTTCTTCGAATCCAACAAAGATTCTCGGGTTGCCACCAGCGTATTCGTTCCAGCTCCCGGTCCAAAATACACCCGCTGCAACAACATCGAGTTCGTCGAGTCTTTGAACCCAGAAACAACGGCTGTCGAAATGTTAGTCAAAGTGGTTACTGGATTCACCGTCGTGTTGGTGGAAATTGTAACCACCTTGTTAGTTACCAAAATAGATTCCGAACACCGCGCTC
>SXGT01737828.1_pt1 | contig 10593 bp, 7 predicted proteins | sample 3176221 | NCBI WGS metagenome assembly SXGT01 (sample SAMN11356862, study PRJNA531348) | freshwater metagenome | isolation source: freshwater sample F1-120 | place: China: Fuxian Lake, Yuxi | collected 2017-12-25
CGAACCCGACCAGAGTCCCGACGCCGACCTCGCCGATCGGCTGCACGACTTCCCGCAGCGCGTCGTGCCGTGCCCCGGCGCAAGCGTGCCGTTGTCCGCACGCACCGGCGGCCCCGCGGTCGACGATCCGGCAGCCAGCGAAGCCGCGGACCGCGCGGCGGCGACGCGAGTGCTCGAGGCGAGCGCCGTGCAGCAGCCGGCGGCGCGCACGCTGCTCCAGTGGGCTTCGAACGTCGCGCAGCGGCTCGAGCGCGAGGGCGCGGCGCTGGATGCGGGCGCTGCCAACCTGCTGAAGCGCCTGGTGGACGCTGAAACCGCGCCGTCGGCCGGCGAGCTGGCGCAGCTCTTCGCCGACCGCGCGCCCTACGACGCGTTCAAGTCGCTCGGCGAGAGCCTCGAGCGGCGCGTGCCCAGGCACATGCTGCCGGGCGACTACGAGATCGCGAAGCTGATGCACGAGTGCTTCACCAGCGTCGGCCTGGACGCCCCGATCGGCTCGTTGTCGAGCATCGCGGCGCTCTACGAACGCGGCGACAACCGCGCGAAGCTGCTCGAAAACCTGAACAGCGTGCTCGCCAGCAAGACCAAGCCGACGCTGACGCACCGCTTGTTCGCGCACGTCGCTGCGCGCTACGTCGCGAGTGCGCCGGCCGGCGATCCGACCGGCGACTACCACCTCGGCCACCCGACCGAGCCCCCACGCTCCGCGCCCGTGCGCTCACGCGAACAGTTCGACTTCGCCTGAACCCGCGCCCTCCACCACGTCGAGCACGCTCCTCGCCCGCAACCCGCGCCCGCCAGCAGGCCCGCTCGTATCCAACGCGCCCGCACCACCGCCCCAGCGCGCCTCGCGAGGCTCGCAAGCCCGGCCTACCGCACCCCGTCCTGGCCTCGGGAGGCCACTTGCCGGATCGCTCAGCCGCGACGAAGCTCCCTTCCGCGATCGCCGACCGTCGCCTCCAGCGGAAGTCATCCGCTTGGAGTTCCTGTCCGCTAGCGGCCGGCCGCCGAGTGAGGCCGTATGGACGACGATCCCGCGCAGCTCATCCCACTTGCGCAGGCTGGCCAAGATCTGCTCGGGAGTCGAGGTGGTGGGCTCGCCGTCAGACAAGAGGACGATCGTCTCGACGTCCGGATCGGCGTAGGCGGCGCTCCCCGCGGGCGCCGACGAGTTCCGCGAGCACCTCGGCGGCCGGCTCACGGTCACGATGCTGCGCCGGCGTCGGCGTGGGCTTCGAGGTCCACGAGCTCGACCACGCGCTCGTCGCACGCGCCGCCGCCGAACTGGCGTGACGCGCGTCAGCCGGCGGGTGGAGGGGGCGGTGGGGGCGGCGCGGCGCCGAGCAGCACGCGGATCTCCGGAATCGACTCGACGGGCCTCCAACCGTCGAATCCCTCGGCCCACACCCAGTGCTTCGATCCCGGACGAGCCTTTACTTTGGACACGACCGCGTCGGCGCTCAGTCCTGACTCAGGCGGTCCTCCATCGCAGGAGTGGCTGAACAGAGCCGAGCGGCCGGGCTCTGGGGCGGGCTTTACCTCGATCGTGCAGCCGATCGCCCGTGCCCGCGATTCAATCACGCCTCGGGCCTCCGCTTCGGTCGTCGCGAGCCCGGCAGCCCGCGCCAGCGGAACAAGCATCGCGATCTCGTCGGGCGAAATCACCTTGTCTCGCGCCGCAGCCTCGAGGACCGACTCGAAGACCGCCACATCGCTCCGCTTGGCGTCGGTAGTGGGTCGACTCGTGCGCCGGTCGAGCTCCGTCCGAATCGCCGGCTCGTCAAGCGCGCAGATGCTGACTTCCGCCGGCTCGCCTTCGGGCCGAATCCGGATCGACGACGGCGACTTTCCGCTCGATAGGATCAGTAGCACGATCCGCTTCGCGTCGAAGGGACCTTCCGGTCCCCGCTCGCCGACCATGAAGTACCGCGGCGGCTGGCTGATGCCGGGACTTGCGGGACCTGTCGCCGCCACACGACGAGGCTGCGCTCCGGGACCGATTGCTCCCGGCGCACCAATCATGCCCGGCATTCCAAATCCGAGACCGAAGATCGGACCAGAGGCTCCCTTCGAGAGACCGGCTCCGAGACCATCCATCGCGTTCTTCTGACCCTGCACGAGATTGAAGGTCGTGAAGCCGGGATCCTGGGCGATCTGGGCGCCTTGGGCCTGGATCGTGAGGTCGGCAACCCTCGACTGGTACTCCTGGAGAATCGCAGAACTGCTCTCATCAAGATCGAGATGCAGCTCGAGGAACCTTGCGAACTCGATCCCCTGATTGCGGAACTCCGGAGCGATCATCTCGCGCACCTGCTGCCCGAACTCCTCCGAGTGCGAGTTGCTCACCACATCGAGGACCGGCTGCGACTGGACGCTTCGGCTTACGACCGTGCGCAACGCGCTGCGGACCCTGCCATCGACGATTTCCAACCCGAAAGACTCGGAAGACGCGCCCTGTCCGCCGAGCTGCGTGATAAACGCGATCGGATCCGAGATCCTGAAGCTGAACGCGGCGGAGAACGTCACGCGCACCATGTGCTGCGACGCGCGGTCCCGGTACGTGCCGAGATCGCTTCCAGCGCAATCCCGGCGGGTCTCCGCCATCCTGACGAAGAAAAGCTCGGTGACGTAATGATTTGCACCGGTGAAGGGCGAGATCAGCCGTCCAAGGAACGGGATGTTCGCGCTGTCGAGCCGGTAGTTCCCAGCCTCGAGCACGCCCGCGACGGCACCCTGTCGGAAGAACACCGCCCGCTCATCCGACCGCACCACCAGCTGGGCGTTGCGGGGGATGTTCTGATCGGGGTGCTTCCAGACCAGCGCCGCGTCGGCGGCCTGCGGCCGCGCGATGTAGAGCGACTGCGTTTCCTTGCTGAACCAGTTCACTGCACTACTCCTTTGCGTCCGCGTCGCGTGCCGACGCCTCGAATTCGGCCATGCTACGCGCCGGCTGCGCAGCACTACGCATTGCTCTGCGCGGGTCGACGATCGCCTTTTCGCCCCTCGCGCCGAGCGTCCTGCGCGCGAAGAGGGCGGGTGCGAGCAGCAGGACCATCGCAACAAACAGCACGATCCCGCCCACCACGCTGCTCGAAAGGATCCCGCGGATGTTCTCGCCCCCGAAATGCCCCAGCCCAAAGAGCGCCAGCGCGATCACCGCGGCCAACAGATTGAAACCATCCAGGATCCATGGAACGACATTGTCGTAGATGTCCATGTCCACACCCACGAGCCGGAGGAACGCCCCCTGGAACACCCTCATGGACCAGAAGAGCGCGAAAGCGAGCGCTGCGACCCACACTGAACTGATTTCGGAGGCTGATGGCATTCCGAACACGAGCCATGCGACGAACGGAACTCCGACATAGGCGATGGTTCGAACCGGAATACTCACGAGACATCTCCTTGCTGGGCGGGATGCACGAGGAACTCGCGCATCAGCCACTGCTCGTCCGTCGTGCAGTGGCGCTCGATCCAGAAGAGCGCGGCGGTCTTCGCCTCCGGAAGGTAATGGTCGAACTCGAATGCGAGCTGGAGCATCCGGATGAGCACCTGCAGGTCGAGGGTCAGCACGCCGAAGTTCATCGCCCTCCCGGCGATGCTGAGCACCCAGCGCTCGCCCTTCCGAGCCTTCGGCTCCTCCGGGCGCTTGCGGAGGATCGCAGCCACATCAGGAGTCTCGACTTCGAGTCGCACCCAATCGGTCGATGGGAACAGACGCCCGCTCGCGGCTCCGGCGGGTCGCTCGAGCCACGTCCTGTTCGAGAGCGCGGAGTCGGAGCGTCGCCGGACCATGGGATAGTAGGCCACTTCCGAACCGAGGATCAGTCCGTCATGGTCTTCGAGCGGTGCGAATGTCGGCCGCTCGATCGACTCGCCCATCGCGTGCAACGCCATGCAGGGTCCCTCAAAGGAGACTGCATTCGAATAGTAGTAGAGGAAGGTCGAGGACCGCAGGACCATGCTCTCGGTCGCGATCAGCGCGCCGAAGACGATGCAGTTCTCGAGCACGATGCGCCGGGCCTGCACGTTTCCGAACACGATCGTGTTGCGGAGCACGACGCGTTCTCCGACGACATCGCCGCGGACGAGCAACTGTGCCTGCTTCAGATCCCCGACGAGCGACTGGCGCACACCGACCGGATCCCGCAGAACCTCGATGTTCCCGCTCGACGTGATTCCCCCGCGATAGCGCTGCCTGCCGCCGTTTCGGAGGTCGATCACCACGTCGCCGCGTCCGACGAGCATCCCCTGCACGTGACCATTGCCGTGGGCGCGCACCTGCCTTCCGTACACGCTTCCAAGAATCCGAAAGCCGTCGCCTACCGTGCCGTCGCACTCGAGCGCGAAGGGCACCTCCGCCTCGACCGTTGGAAAGACGCTGCCCCCGATCCGATCCGACACGACGAGCCGGTCGCCTTCGACGCGCTTGCTCATGCCGTCACCTCCTGATCCGCGAGGATCTGCAGGGGAACCTTCGCGAGATATGCCTCAAGTCCGGGGAGAAGCGCCCTCGGCACCAGACCTCGGGAGGCGAGTCGGCCGATCGCGTTGCGGAACTCAGCCGCTTCGGCATCCGTCATCGCCCGCCTGCTCGCAACCTTGCCGATCCGCTCGGCGTGGTCGCCGTTCCGCGCGCGCTCGGAGAACGCCCCGAGATTACCGGCTGGCTGGATCTGTACCTCGATCTTTGCATCGTCCGCGGGCAGCGCGACCATGTCGCAAACGAACTGCTTACTACCTCGCGCGCCCGCGAGGTAAACGGCCGCGGCGGAAGCACGCAGGCCGGGCTCGGCTGGGGTGGATGCGCTGTAGGTCGAACTGAGCGCGCGCTCGAACGCACGATCGAGGTCCAGTCGAGGACCAAGAGCGGCGTCGTACACGACGTCAAGATCCTGATCGAGCTGCGCGGAGCGGCGAGCGAGTCGCTCGAGATCCACCTCGACCGCGAGCTCCTGATACGAGGAATGAGGAACCTTCGCGGCATCCTCGGCCGGCCGGAGATCGTTCTCCCAGATCGCGAAGATGTGCTCTCCGATCGTACGAATCTTGGTGTCGTACTCGTCGTAGATCGCCTGAAAGTGCTTGTCGTAGAGCAGCCTGTTGATGAAGAGGCCCTCGATCGCCTTCAGGAAGCGCTCGTCGACCTCATCGGTGAACGCACCCACCTTGCTCTTGAGCGCACGCGCCTCGTTGAAGGCGCGGAGGACCTCCATCTGAACCACGGCGCTGGTCTGCTTGGCGATCAGCTCATGCGCCCGCTCGATGTTCCGGACCGTCGCCATCCGGTGCTCGACTACTGCGGCGGTTGTTGCCGCCACGCCCACGATCGCGAGGTTCATCCGCTCGTTCGTCGTGTCGACGCGATCCGTCACCTGTTTGCCGCCCTCGACGACCGAGCTTCGCACCTCGTCGAGCTTGCCCCCGAGGAATCGCGCCGCTTCGTACACCGCTTGTGCCGTTGCTGCCACGTCGCGCTCCAACTTCCCGATTCTCTGTCCCAGTTCGTTCAGTTGACGGGAAAGTCCGTCGACGCGTGAATCCGTGTTCGATTCCGCCATGTCAGCCGTCCTCGCCTGGGAGGCCGATCGCCTGCACCGGTGCGGGCGCATGCAGTCGCGAGGCGAGCGTGCGTTGCAGCGCTTCGGGCGCCGACTCCGCGAACAGGAGCGATGGAGAACGAGAGACGTCGATCGGATCCACCGCGCTGCCGCGGCGATCCGCCTGCACGGCCGGCTCGAGCGACAGGATCGTCTCCTTCGCGGATGCGTGCTCGAGCGTCCCGTCCGTCCCGCTCGCCATCTCGTCGAGAACCTCGTCGGAAAGACGCTCCATGTCCTCTACGGTCAGCAGTCCGAGCGCCGCGAGACCGTCACGGGTCGAGCGGATCTGGTCGATCTTCGCATTCAGATCGTTGACGAGCGTCTTGAGCTGCTCGCGCACCGATCGCATGTCCGCGCGGAACTGGTTGCCGATCTCGATCAGCTTCTCCGACTCTTTCTCCTTCATGCGAAGCAGCTGCTCATTCGTCCGGAACATCTCGCTACGCCGGAAGTCGGCCTTCTCGGTCCAGAGGTGATTCCAGATCGGGAACAGGACGTCCTCGTGCAGGCGGAGTAGGCGGCCCATGTCCGCGTGATGCTGCTCGGCGTACTCGGTGCCCGTCACATCGGACGACCAGGTGCCTCTTTCCGGATCGAAGTACAGGCGCGACTGCGTCGAGATCTCGAGCACGGGCCGCGGCGATCCGGTCACGGCATGGATGACGATCTGGCGCATCGAGCCGATCGACTGCTCGAGCTGCGACTTGAACTGAGAGGCGATCGAGGATGCCGCGGGGCCGGCTCTCACCTGCATCATGCCCATCGGGCTCGCCGCCCCGCCTGGGACCATCGTCGATGCGACCGAAGCGACGGCGAACTCGAGCTCGTCCACGGAGCGCTTGCAGTCAGCGATCTTGTTTCGCAGGTCCTCGTTCTGAGACAGCCGAAGTGCGATCTCCTCGTTCTGCAGCAACGCTCCCATCAGGACGTCGAGGCCGTACTCATGGACGCGGTCGATATCGATTCCCGTGGTCTCGTACAGATACCGGGGCACCTGCATCGCCTTCGGGCAATAGTAGCGGACCCGGCACCACGACGAACGCTCCATCGCTCGGCGGAGATGCTCGTGCAGGCCCGCCATGGAGTTGGACCGAAGGGTCTGGTATTCGGCGAGAAGCGCCCGGATTCCCTCGTATGCTCCGGTGAGCTCGATACGCGCCTGTGCGGCGCGGGATCGAGCGTCGCTGGCCTCCGCCGAGATCGTCTCGATCTGCGCGAGCCGTTCGGGAAGATCGGCCGCCCTTACGGTCGTCAGCGGGAAGCTCTCCGCCGCGAGAGGCCGCATCGCCGGGAGATTGCCCGCACCGCAGGCCCTGGGAACGAGGGCGGCTCGCCGGGAAACAGTGGGTATTCCGCCGACGAACTCGGCGAAGTCATCGACACAGCCCCGCAGTTCGAGCTCCTCGCCATGAAGGGCATCGATCTCGCCGGCGCGCGCCTCATGTGGCTCAAGAAGGACGGGAGGATGACTCAGACGGTCGATGCGCTCGGCGATCCGATCGAGCGACGAGCGGTCATAGACGAAGTTCGGCAGTTCGAAGACGTAGTCCTCGACGAGTCCGGTCTCATCCAGAACGGCCGGGTAGCCTGCGAGGGAAATCGATCGCACCGGAAGCGCAACGCGGCCCACGGTGCTAACCGCGGCGACGACCTGCATGGAGTCGAGCTCCGCCCGCGCCTCGTCGACACGCCGCCGGACCAGATCAAGTTCGTCTAGGCGCTTCCCGAGCCTCGCTTCCGCGGCGGAACGCGTCTTCTCGGCTGACGAGATCCGCTTCGAGCGGTTGCTCGCGAGGACAACTCCGGTCGCGATCGCAGGTACACTGAGACCGAGCGCGATCAGTGTGGCCGCTCCCCCGTCGAACAAGATCAGGATGAGGACGAACAGCACCGTTCCGATCCCGATGAGGACCCTCGCCGGCACGGCGGAAACGGCTCGGGACTGCGCCTCTTCCGAGAACCTCGCATCGTAGGCGCGGGTCGCCTCATCGACGGCCGCGCTCGCAGCCTCGCTATCGGCGTTTCCTCCACGGATCGCTTCCCGAAGCTCCGACGCCCGGATGAGCTTCTTCGCCTCCGGCGCGACCGCCGCGCAAAACGCGAGGGCGACTTCTTCCCATGCATCCTGGCAGCCATCGATCGCTCGCAGTACCACCGTCATCAGACTCTCCTTGCGGCCGGCCGAACGCGCCACGAGTGAAATGGTAACGGGTCGACGATGATTCGAGAACATTGCATGGGAAAATAGATTCAACTCGGACCCCGGCCGAGAACGCGGCCGACGATGTTCGCAGGCCGACCTCCACCATGCGCCCATGCCCGGCACGCCTCCCCGCTGTCCAAGCGCGCGGTCGTCGACCGCTACTTCCTCGAGCACAGCGCGAAGGTGCTCGACATCGCGGCCTTCCTCGACCGCATCGACCGCGCCGAAGGCGAGGGCGCCGACAACTACCGCGCGGATGCGCTCCGGGCGTGCTGCGCGATACTGCTCGACGGCAAGCCCGACCGCGCGCGGCGGGTGCTCGAGCTCCTGAGCGACCATTCGTCGGAACCGATCGCGAAAACGCCGATAAGGGGCGCGACCGGAGCGATCGACCTGCACGCGGAGGGCGGCCGCTGATGTACATCGACCCGTCATTCTCGCGCTCCAATCGGCCTTCGGCCGATCGTCGAGCTGGTGCTGAAGCGTCAAGCGCGGCAACGACCTAAGGACGGAGTGCGCTGACGTACATCGGCCCCCAAGTCCACATGGTCTCGCGCACGACCGACGACTACCAGCGCATGGCGCTCGCGGGCTGCGTCGCGATCACCGAGCCGGCCTTCTGGGCGGGCTTCGACCGCTCGAGCCCGCAGGGACTCTACGACTGCTTCCGCCAGCTCACCGACTTCGAGCCGAAGCGCGCCGCGCAGTTCGGCATCCACCACCACACCTGGCTCTGCATCAACCCGAAGGAAGCCGAGGACCCGGTGTTCGCGCGCGAGGTGATCGCGCTGATCCCGCAGTTCCTGAAGTGCGAGAGCGTGCTCGGGATCGGCGAGATCGGCCTCGAGAAGAACTCGCGCAACGAGCTCGAGATCCTCGACGCGCATATCGCGCTCGCCGCCGAGCATGACCTCATGGTGCTCGTGCGCACGCCGCATCTCGAGGACAAGCTGAAGCTCATCATGGACGCGATCCGCAACCACGCGCGGCTCGACCCCGGGCGCGTGCTCATCGACCATGTCGAGGAGCACACGGTTCGGCATGTCCTCGACCGCGGCTTCTGGGCCTGCATGACGCTCTATCCCGACACGAAGTGCACGCCGCAGCGCGCGGTCGACATCTTCGAGATGCACGGCACCGAGCGGCTCTGGATCAACTCGGCCGGCGACTGGGGCAACAGCGACCCGCTCGCGGTGCCGAAGGCGCAGATCGACATGAAGGCGCGCGGCCACACGCTCAAGAGCGTAAGAGAAGGTCAGCTTCGACGACCCGCTGAAGTTCCTCTCGCAATCGGGAAGGTTCGGGATCGCATGAGCACGAAGCGCCGCCCCCTCATCGGAATCACCGCGGATCTCGCCGGCGACTACGCGCGCAACCGCCGCACCTACCTCGACATGGTCGCGGCCGCGGGCGGCGTTCCCCTCATCCTTCCGCCGAACGCGGCGCTGCGTGAAGAGATGCTCGACCGCGTCGACGGCATCATCATCACCGGCGGAGACGACATCGATGTCTCGAGGTTCGGCTTCCCGCTCCATCCGAAGGCCGAGTGCATGCCGGCCGAGCGCCAGGACGCCGAGTTCGCGCTGCTGAAGGCGCTCGACGCGCGCCCCGAGAAGGCGGTGCTCGGCATCTGCCTCGGCCTGCAAATGATGGGCGTCCATCGCGGCTGCACGCTGATCCAGCATCTTGGGGATGGGATCGCCGACGGCGAGCGCCACCGCAACGACGCGGTCCATCCGGTCGAGGCGGCGAAGGGCTCGCCCCTCGCGTCCGGTCTCGTGCGCTCGTGGCACCACCAGGCGCTCGCCAACGCGGAGGGCTTCGAGATCATCGCCCGCTCGGACGACGGCGTCCTCGATGGCATCGTCGATCCGAAGCGCCGCTTCTATCTCGGCGTCCAGTGGCATCCGAAGCGGACCGAGGCGCCGGAAACCGGCCTCGGCGTCATGCGCAGCCTCGTCGAGCATGCGGGCTGAATCCACTCAGTCGCCGGAGTTCGAGTGTCCGCGCTGCGGGTACTCGGTCGCGGCGACCTCGCAGGCCGAGCACGAAGGCAGCGAGGGAAGCGTGGTCTGCCCTGAATGCGGTCTGGCCTCGAGCCCGGGCGAGCTCGCGCGAGACGCCGCCTGCCCTCCGTGGTTCATCGAGTCGGTCGCGGGGCGGCATGGCGTCGTCGTGCGCTACCTGCGTACGGTCGTTCGGCCGTTCGCGCCGCATCGGTTCTGGAGCGCTGTGCGCGTCTCGGCGCCGATCTCGTGGCGCGGTCTCGCCGCATTCCTCTTCGGAAGCGCGATCTCGCTCCATCTCCTCGCGGTCGCGGCGATGGTGCCCGTCGTGCTCTTGAAGCGCAACGCCGCGCCGTCGACCGGCTCGCACATTCCCGATCCCGCGCTCGTCGCAGTCCTGCCGCTATGCCCGATGCGGGCGGACGGCATCCTCAACTTCACGGCGCAAGGCAACCCGAGCCAGTCGGTCGATGAAGCCGTGCTCTGGCGCTCCGCAACCAGCGCGGTCCGGCTGACCTTCATGCGTGACAAGCTCTGGTACGTGACGGTTCCGCAGGATGTGGACGCGACCGGATCCTTCGTGACCAGGCACCGGGCATTCTCGCGCTTCGGCCAGGGCGTCTTCGTGGCGGATTCGGATCCCGCGCCCGCCGCCCCTGCCCGGCTCGCTGTGCGCCGACCGCGACGGCTTCTCCTTGCACGCCAAGGTGCTCGTGCCCGCCGGCGAGCTCGAGCGGCTCGAGCATCTGTGCCGCTACGTGACTCGCCCGCCGATCGCTAC
>SXGT01431465.1_pt1 | contig 10592 bp, 11 predicted proteins | sample 3176221 | NCBI WGS metagenome assembly SXGT01 (sample SAMN11356862, study PRJNA531348) | freshwater metagenome | isolation source: freshwater sample F1-120 | place: China: Fuxian Lake, Yuxi | collected 2017-12-25
GGTCGTGCTGCCCGCGACCGCCCCCGCGGGCACCGACCGCGACGTCCGGTACGCGGGCTTCCTGCGGGCCCGCGGCACGCTGCCGGTCGACGTCGAGCCGCCGCGCTCCTCCAGCGTCGCGCACCACCGCGACGCCGGCCAGACCCTCGCACTGCGCGGCATGACGTGCCACGCCTGCGGCGAGGTGCAGTACCCCGTGACCCCGCGCTGCGCCTACTGCGCGTCGACGGACGTCGCGTCCGTCCGCCTCGCGCACGCGGGCACCGTCCAGACCTTCACCGCCGACCACATCGTGGCCGGCATCAACCCCGGCAACGGCGAGGGCGTCGTGACCATGGCGGTCGTCGACCTCGACCGCGGCGGCCGCGTCTTCGTGCAGTGCACCTCCGAGCTCACCGAGCTCGAGGTCGGCCAGCGCGTCGACCTCGTGGTGCGCCACCTGCACGACGGGTCCGGGTTCCGGAACTACTACTGGAAGGCCGCGCCACCGCGGACGGCCGAGCGAGCGGCGAGGAGCTGACGGCATGGGATCGATCACGGACAAGGTCGTCGTCCTCGGCGTCGGCTGCACCCGCTTCGGCGAGCGCCACGACGCCTCCGCGGCCGACCTCATGGAGGAGGCGGTGGCCGAGGCCGTCGCCGACGCCGGCATCGAGCGCGACGCGATCGAGGCGGCCTGGGTCGGCACGTACTTCCCCGCCACCGGCACCGCCGGCGTGGCGCTGAGCGACGGCCTGCGGCTGTACGACAAGCCCGTCACCCGGGTCGAGAACTACTGCGCCTCCGGCATGGACGCGTTCCGGAACGCGTGCTTCGGCGTCGCGTCCGGCATGTATGAGATCGCCCTCGTCACCGGCGTCGAGAAGCTCAAGGACTTCGGCGACCGCGGCATCCCCGACCAGGGCGACCACCCCATCCTCGGCCGCGGCCGGTCGGCCCCCGGCGGCTTCGCGCTGGCCGCGACCCGCTACCTGCACGAGCACGGCCTCGGTCGCGACGTGCTCGCCGACGTCGCCGTCAAGAACCACGCCAACGGCGCGCTGCACGCGAAGGCGCACCTGCGGCGCGAGATCACCGCCGAGCAGGCGCTCGCCGCGCCCATGATCGCCTCGCCGCTCGGCCTCTACGACTGCGCGCCGACCTCGGACGGCGCCGCCGCGATCGTCGTCGCCTCCCCCGAGGCCGCCCGCGCGCTGGGTCGCGACGACGCCGTCAAGGTCAAGGCCGTGGCGCTCGACGTCTGGACCGGCCGGCCGTACCACTGGAACGACTTCGACTACACCCACTGGCCCACGACCCGTCGCGCCACGGCCGACGCGTTCCGCCAGGCGGGCATCGCCGCGGGCGACGTCGACGTGGTCGAGTCGCACGACTGCTTCACGATCACCGAGCTGCTCAACATCGAGGACATGGGCCTCGCCGAGCCCGGGCAGGCCTGGAAGCTGGTCCGCGACGGCGAGTGCGGACCGGACGGCCGCATCCCCGTGAACCCCTCGGGCGGGCTCAAGGCGTTCGGCCACCCGATCGGCGCCACCGGCGCCCGGATGGTCTACGAGGTGACCCGCCAGCTCCAGGGCCGCAGCGAGGGCGCCCAGGTGCCGGGCTCGCCCGAGATCGGCGTCTGCCAGAACATCGGCGGCGCCGGCGGCAACCTGACGGCCGTGACGGTCCTCGGCCGATGACGATCGGGGAGACGAGCCGCACGGGGCGGCGCGCCGCGGCCATCGCGACCCGCGGCCGCATGCTCGACGCCGCGCGCGCGCTCGCCGACGAGGGCGGCTACGAGCGCGTCACGGTGGCGCAGGTGACGCAGCGGGCCGGCACCTCGCGAGCCACGTTCTACCTGTACTTCGAGAACATCCGCGAGATCTACCTGCTGCTCGCCGAGCGGGCCACCGACGCCGTGTTCGAGGGCGCGGTCTCGGGCTGGACCTCCGTCGACCTCGTCGCGAGCCTCGACGCCTGGGTGCGCGGCTACGTGACGGTCTTCCGCGAGCACGCCGGCGTGCTGCGGGTCGGGTACGGCCACCGCTTCGACGACGCCGACTTCAGCACGCTCATCGACCGCTCACGCGCCCGCCTGGCGCGCCAGCTCGCGATCAACCTCGACGGCGCGGTCGCGATCGGCCTCGCCCGCGAGGTCGACACGACGCTGGTCGCGGAGGCGCTCAACTCGACCCTGGAGTCGATGTGCGTGTTCGAGATCGACGCCGAGCGTCGGCGCGACCTCGACACGCTGTGCTCGACCCTGGTCGACCTCTGGGTTCACGCCGTCGTGGTCGACGGCGCCCCCACCGGCACGACGTAGGACGTGTCGAGGTCGGCGAGCCGCGGGCAGCCGACGAGGGCGAGCGTCCGCGCGATCTCGTGCTCGAAGATCTCGACGACCCGGTCGACGCCGGCCTCGCCCTGGGCCCCGAGCCCGTACAGGTAGGGCCGGCCCACGAAGCAGGCGCGCGCCCCGAGGGCGAAGGCCTTGACGACGTCGGAGCCGCGCCGCACGCCGCCGTCGAGGTAGACCTCCATCGACCCGGCAGCGGCCACGACCTCCGGCAGCGCCTGCAGCGCCGACACCTCGCCGTCGAGCGGGCGGCCGCCGGGGGGGGAGACGACGACCGCGTCGACGCCGACCTCGCGCGCCCGCGTCGCGTCCTCGGCGGTCGTGAGGCCCTTGAGCACGAGCGGACCCTCCCAGGAGTCCCGCAGGCGCGCGATCGCGTCCCAGCCGACGGCCGGGTTGGTGAGCTCGTCGTTGACGTACTTCGCGATGGTGTCGACGCGGCCGGGCCGCGCCGACGCGACGTTGCCGAAGTTCATGCCGCCCGCCGCGCGCAGGGTCTGGTACATCCAGCGCGGGTGCCGGGCGAGGTCGACGGCGGTGTGCGCCTTGACCCGCGGCGGGATGGTCAGGCCGTTGCGGACGTCGCGCTCGCGCGTGCCCACCGCGGGCACGTCGATGCCGACGACGAGGGCGCGGTAGTCGGCGCGGCGCGCGCGCTCGACGAGCTGGTCGACGAGCGCGGTGTCGCGCCACAGGTACAGCTGGAACCACAGCTCGCCGTCGCTGACCTCGCGGATCTGCTCCAGCGAGGCGTTCGACATCGTGCTCACGCAGTACAGCGAGCCCGAGCGTGCCGCGGCGCGGGCGACCGCCCGCTCCCCCGAGCCGTGCGTGAGCTGGGTCAGGCCGGTCGGCCCGAGCACGACCGGACGCACCGGGTCGCCGCCCAGCAGCGAGACGCGCTGGTCCAGCGTCGAGACGTCGACCATGCGGCGCGGTCGCAGCGCCAGGCGGGAGAAGGCGGCGCGGTTGTCGCGGACCGACTGCTCGTCCTCCGCCCCGCCGTCGACGAAGTCGAAGACCATCCGCGGGAGGCGACGGCGGGCGCGCCGCCGCATCTCGTCGACGTTGACCACGGTCCGAGCCATCTCAGCCTCCCAGCACCAGCACGCCGCAGGCGTTGCCGTCGATCCCTGCGACCCCGCCACCCAGGGTCTCCACCACCGCCACGCGGGCGTCCTCGACCTGCCGTCCGTCGGCCCGGCCGGTGAGCTGCCAGACGACCTCGGCCAGCTGCGCGACACCGGTGGCGCCGAGCGGGTGGCCGCGCGACAGGAGCCCGCCGGACGGGTTGACCGGCTGCGCGCCGCCGAGGGTCGTGCGACCGCTCGCGACGAGCTCGCCGCCGCCCCCGCGCTGGGCCAGGCCGAGCGCCTCGGTCGTGACGACCTCGCCGATCGTGAACGCGTCGTGCACCTCGAAGAGGTCGACGTCCTCGGGGCCGATCCCGGCCTGCTCGTAGGCCTGCGCCGCCGTGGCGGCGGCGAGGTCGAAGCCCCAGGCGTTCTCGGAGCGCTCGTCCCACAGCGACCCGGAGCGCAGCGCGTGCCCGCGGACCGGCACGTCCGTGCCGTTCCCGCGGTCGGTGCCGATGACCGCCGCGGCGGCCCCGTCGCCGACCGGGCAGCACTGCAGGAGCGTGAGCGGGTCGGCGATCATGCGCGACGCGAGCACCTGCTCGACCGTGTACTCCCCGCTGAAGTGCGCCCGCGGGTTGCCCGTGGCGTGCCGGCGGTTCTTCACCGCGACCTGCGCGAGCTGCTCGGGCGTCACCCAGCCGAGGCCGAGGTAGCGCGACGCGGCCATCGCGTACAGGCCCGGGAGCGCGAGGCCCTGACGGCCCTCGGGGTCGGACTGCTCGGGGTGGATCGCGCCGTCGAAGGCCGACGACATCGTCTCGACGCCGAGCGCGAGCACGCGCTCGTAGCGGCCGAGCTCGACCGCGACGCAGGCCTCGTGGACGGCGGTCGTGCCGCTCGCGCAGGCGTTCTCGATCGTGACCACGGGGACGTCCGTGACGCCGAGGCGGTGCAGCGAGCGCTGCGCGACACCGGGGGCGCCGAACACCGTGCCGACGTAGACCGCGTCGACGGAGTCGACCTCGGCGTCGGCGAACGCCTCCAGCACGGCCTGCTCGACCAGGTTGGCGGCCGACAGCGGCTGGACGCCGAACGCGGACGTCCCGACGCCCAGGACCGCCGCGCTCACCGGACCACCTCGACGAGCGGGTCGCCCTCGGGCGACGTCGTCGTCAGGCGCACGGCGGTTCCGGGCGGCAGCACCTCGTCGACGTCGCTGACGTGGGCCAGGAGCCGCGGCCCGTCGACGAGGTCGACGTAGGCCAGCGCCCGCGGAGCGGGTCGTCCCGGCACGCCGATGCGGATGACGGTCGAGGACCACACGACGCCGTCCGGGCCGAACGCCGCGTCCTCGACCGCGGAGCGGCAGCGCGCGCAGCGCGGCACGGGTCGGGCCGACGTCTGGCCGCACGCGGTGCAGCGGCTGCCGTGGATGCGTCCGTCGACGACGTCCGGGCGCGGGTCGGGGACCTGCGTGACGGTGCGGCTCATGCGCGCCGCACCGGGAGCGAGGCCATGCCGCGGCTCAGCAGCGTGGGGTTCCAGGCGACCTCGGCGTCGGGGACCGCCGGCACCAGCTCGGGCAGGTCGCGCAGGATGCGCGTCATCGCGACGGTCACCTCCATGCGGGCGAGGAAGTTGCCAAGGCAGTGGTGCAGCCCGAAGCCGAACCCGACGTGCCGGTTCGGCCTGCGGCCGACGTCGAGCGTGTCGGGGTCGGTGAAGACGCGGGGGTCGCGGTTCGCCGCGGCCTGCACGAGGAAGACGTTCTGGCCGGCGAGCAGCCGCTCGCCGCGGATCTCCAGGTCCTCGCGCACGAGCCGCGGCTCGAGCTTGGACGGACCGTCGAAGCGCAGGAACTCCTCGCCCGCCGACGGCACGAGCGCGGGGTCGTCGACGAGGCGGCGGCGCTGGTCCGGGTGGTGGGCCAGCGCCCGGACGCCGTTGCCGATGAGGTTGGTCGGGGTCTCGTGGCCGCCGAAGACGAGCAGCGCGCCGGTCGCCACGATCTCGTCCTCGCTGAGCCGGGCGCCGTCGACCTCGGCCTCCAGCAGCCGGCACACGACGTTGTCCTCAGGGTGGCGGCGCAGCCGGGCGATGACCTCGCGCAGGTAGGCCGTGAGCGACTCGAGCCCGGCCTGCGCGCGCTCGCGGCGGTCCGGCGTGGAGTGCCCGCCGAAGACGAGCACGAGGATGTCGTCGGACCACTGCTTGAACAGGTCGCGGTCGGTGGGCGGGATGCCCATGAGGTCGGCGATGACGACGGCGGGCACGGGGTAGGCGAGGTCGCGGACGAGGTCGAAGGTCTCGCGGTCGCGGACCGCGGCGATCGCCTCGTCGACGGCCTGCTCGACGACGGGACGCATCGCGGCGACCGCCTTCGGCGCGAAGGCCGGCATGACGAGCCGCCGGATGCGGGTGTGCGCGGGCGGGTCCAGGAAGACCATCCAGTGCTTGAGGACGTCGAAGGTCGTCCCCCGCTCCTGCTGCTGCTCCGGCGTCTGGCGGGCCAGGGCCGGGCTGATCCGGTCGGAGGAGAAGCGGTCGTCGAGCAGTGCCGCCATGACGTCCTCGTGCCGGTGCACGAACCAGCCCCGGTAGCGCTCGCTCCAGAAGACCGGGTGCTCCTCGCGCATGTGGCTGTAGTGCGTGTACGGGTCACGCAGGCGCTCGTCGGCCAGCAGGTCGACGTCCACGCCGGACACCTCGATGGTCGTCACGACGACTCCTTTCTACCAAACGGTAGATTGAAGTAGCCGTTCGCCGATGTCAAGCCTCGGCCGGCGCCTCCTGCGTCGTGCGTCGCAGCGCCTCGACACCACCGGCGGCCTCGACGGCGGCGTCGGAGGCGAGACCGGCGAGCACGAGCGCCTCCAGGTGGTCCGAGACCTGGTCGGCCGTGAGCCGGCCGTCCGGGTGGTACCACTGCGTGATCGAGTTCAGGAGCCCGACGATCGTCGTGCCGAGCAGGTGGACGTCGAAGGACGGGTCCACGACCCCCTCCTCGACAGCCTCGCTCAGCAGCGTGCGGAACGAGGCGTAGTACGAGTCGCCCACGGCGCTGATCTCGGCACGACGCTGCTCCGAGAGCTTCTCGAAGTCGCGCATCCACACCGTGAACGAGGTGAGGTTGTCCATGACGAACGCGCAGTGCGCCCGGACGAACATCCGGATCCGCTCCGTCCCGTCGGCCGGCGCGGCCAGCACCTCGGCGATGGCGGCCATCGCCGCGTGGTACCCGGGCTCGATGATGCGCAGCAGCAGCTCGTCCTTGGACGAGACGTAGTAGTAGAGGCTGCCCTTGAGCAGCCCGACGGCGTCGGCGACGTCCTGCATGCTCGTCGCGTCGAAGCCGCGGGTCGCGACGAGCTCGGCCGCGGCCGCGAGCACCTCCTCGGCCCGCTTCGCCGACGCGCCTCCGCGCGCCGGGCGACCACCCTCGGCCATCGGGTCTCCCCTCCCGCGCCACCACCTGCGGCGCTGGCGGCGAGCCTAACGCAGCGCGACCGCTTGACCCGGGACCGACGGCTCCCTCGGATTCTACCAACCGTTTGATTGAAGTCAGCGGTTCGAGAGAGGCCGCTCCCGTCCGGAGCGGTCCCGAGCACCCGCCGAGGAGAGGCATGCGCGTCGAGGTCGACATGGATCTGTGCCAGAGCTACGGGCAGTGCGTCTTCGAGGCGCCGACCCTGTTCGAGCTCACGCCCGACGGGACGCTGGAGCACGCGGCCGAGGTCGAGGAGGCCGCGCTCGCCGAGCTCGAGGCCGCCGCCGACGCCTGCCCGGTGCAGGCGATCCTGCTGCGGCAGGCCTGAGCCGTGCGCACCATCGTCGTCGCCGGGGCCTCCATGAGCGGCCTGCGCACCGTCGAGGCGCTGCGCGCCGGCGGCTGGGACGAGCGGATCGTCGTCGTCGGCGACGAGCCGCGGATGCCCTACTCGCGACCGCCGCTCTCCAAGGGGCTGTGGAGCCAGCGCGAGGACCTCGCCCAGCTGGAGCTGCGGCGGCGCCCTGAGGCCGACACCGCCTGCTGGCTGCTCGGCACCCCCGTCACCCGGTGCGACCTGGCCGCCGGGACCCTGGTCGTCGGCGACGCCCGCGAGCTCGCCTTCGACGGGCTCGTCGTCGCGACCGGCGTCCGCCCCCGACGGCTCGTCGCCCCGGGGCCCACGGCCGGCCGGATCACGCTGCGCACGGTCGAGGACTTCCTGGCCGCGCGCGCGAGCCTGGAGGCCGGCGCCCGCCTCATGGTCGTCGGCTCCGGGTTCATCGGCTGCGAGATCGCCGCGAGCGCGGCCGGCATCGGCTGCGAGGTCGACGTCGTCTCCCTCGACGAGGAGCCGATGCAGCGTCCGCTCGGCACCACGACCGGGCACGCGGTGCGCCGCCGGCTCGAGCAGCACGGCGTCCGCTTCCACCGCGGGCGCACCGTCCGCGCGTTCGAGGGACATGACCGCGTGGAGCGGGTCGTGCTGGACGACGGCACCACGCTCCCCGGCGACCTGGTCGTCGAGTGCGTCGGCTCGGTGCCGAACGTCGAGTGGCTGGCGGGCAACGGGCTCGACCTCGCCGACGGCGTCCGCTGCGACGAGCACCTGCGCGCCGCCGGCGCCGAGCGCGTCGTCGTGGTCGGCGACGTCGCTCGCTTCGCCGAGCCGATGTTCGGCACCGCACCGCGCCGCGTCGAGCACTGGGGCCTGGCCGCCCCGAGCGGCAAGCACGCCGCCGCCACCCTGCTCGCGGACCTGGGCGGCACCGCGCCCACCGACCGGGCACCGTTCAGCACCATGCCGTCGTTCTGGTCCGACCAGGGACCGGTCCGCCTGCAGGGCTTCGGCGAGCTCGCCGAAGCCGACGGATCGACGGTCGTCGAGGGCTCGCTCGACGGCGACTGCGCCGTCGCCTACACGCACGGTGGACGGCTCGTGGGCCTCGTGCTCGTCGGCCTCGTGGCCCGGCTCGCCGCCTGGCGCGGGTGGTTCCTGCAGCACCACGGCGAGGACCTGTCGGGGCTCGTCCCACCCCCGGTCGCGGACCGGGTCCGCACCGCCGGCTGACCACCCCGACCTCATCCAGATTAATCATGTACATCGTTGTCAGAGAACGGCTAGATTGCCCTCAGAGCGAGTGACCGGAGTCACACCGGCCCCCGCTTCCGTCCGGGACGCACGTCCCACGAAGGAGGAGCAATGAAGGTTCGTCGCAACGCAGCCGCCGTCGCCGTCGCCGGCGCCCTGGCGGTCACCGCGGCGTGCGGGTCGGATTCGTCCGGCGGGGGGTCCGCCGACGGGAACGAGTCGTTCACCGTCGGGTTCGTCGAGATCACGGAGGCGGCGCCCGTCGTCCTCGAGGTCCAGGAGGAGCTCAAGCGCGGCGCCGAGCTGCTGGGCTGGGAGGTCAAGGTCGCCAACGCGAACGGCGACCCCGCCCAGATGGCGTCCGGCGTCTCGACCATGGTCAACCAGGGCGTCGACGCGATCATCATGCTCGCGATCCAGCCGGCCCAGGCCGCGCAGGGTCTCAAGGCCGCCAAGGCCAAGGGCATCCCGACGATCATCCTGGGCGCGCCCGCCGTGGACCCGGAGGGCCTCTACGACGCCGAGTACGCGCCCGACGACGCGAAGCTGGCGACGATGGTCGCCGAGCAGATGGTCGAGGACATGGGCGGCGAGGGCGAGATCCTGCAGTTCGACGCCTCCGGCCAGCCCGCGATCGAGAAGCGGACCGAGGCCCTGGAGAAGGTGCTCGCCGGCACCGACGTCACGGCCGCCGTGAAGCACGAGACCGACCTCGCCAACGGCGTCCAGGACACGCAGTCGACGATCTCGAGCGCGCTGCGCGCCAACACCGGCATCTCCGCCGTGTGGGCCTCGCAGGACTTCGCCTACGCCCCCGCGGTGAAGACGATCCTGTCGCAGGGCCTGCGCGACGCCGGCGTCTACTCCATCTACCTGACCGCCGAGGCGTTCCCGATCCTGCGCGAGGGCGCCGTCCCGACCGCGATCGCGGACTCACCCCTGCGCTACGTCGCCTGGTACGCGATGGACTCCCTCGTCAACAAGCTCGTCCTCGACGAGGAGGACTGGGTGACCGAGACCAGCGTCTACGAGCTGCCGTACGTGCTCGTGACGCCGGAGAACGTGCCCGACGAGGACGCCTACCCGTACGAGCCGTTCGAGCCGTTCTTCGCGGACCGCTGGGAGAAGGCGGGCGTCGAGCTCACCGAGTAGCCGCCACCACGCGAGAGGGGCCCCGGGTCGTCGACCCGGGGCCCCTCTCGTGCGCGGCGCACGCCGGGCCGCTCAGTCCTCGAGGTACTCCGGCGGCAGGTAGTGCGCGTCCAGGTAGAGGTCGCGGCGCGCGATCCGCCACGCGCCGTCCTGGCGCACGAACCGGTCGCGGTACACGCCCGTGGCCTGCAGCCGCGTCTCGTGCCCCTCGATCACGAACAGGGTCAGGTAGGACGTCACCGCCGCCTCGTCCTCGCCGCGCGGCTCGACCACGGCGTTCGTGACGACGTGCCGCGTCTGGTACTTCTCCAGCTCGTGGTGGTCGGTCATGTCCTGGATGACGGCGTCACGGCCCACGAACGGGCCCTTCGTCTCGACGCCGGCGATGTCGATCTCCATCGAGGCGTCCTCGGTGAAGCAGTCGACCATCCGCTGGACCTCGCGCTCGTCGTAGCCGAGCGCCCACGACGCCAGCACGTCCTCGATCTCCTCGCGCATGCCTGTTCCTTCCGTCCGTCCGTTCCGTGCCGCCCGACCTCAGGCGAGGGCGGGCTCCCCGCACCAGCGGGCGAGGTCCTCGACCGAGGAGTCCCCGTCGACCTCGTGCACCACGCGCCCCTCGCGCATGACGTAGATGCGGTCGCAGTAGCCGCTCAGCTCGTCGAGCTCGGAGCTCACGACGACCGCCGAGCCGCCCGCGTCGACGGCGTCGCGCACGAGCGCCATGAGCTCGGCCTTGGCCACGACGTCGATGCCCGCGGTCGGCTCGTCGAGCAGCAGGGTCCGGGCTCCGGCCATGAGCCAGCGCGCCAGGATGACCTTCTGCTGGTTGCCGCCGGACAACTGTCGGATCGGCTTTTCCCGGTCCGTGGTGCGGATATCGAGCGCCGTGATGTAGCGGTCTGCAAGTTCGCTCTGATCCTTCAGACTCAACGGGCGCCA
>SXGT01168117.1_pt1 | contig 10591 bp, 6 predicted proteins | sample 3176221 | NCBI WGS metagenome assembly SXGT01 (sample SAMN11356862, study PRJNA531348) | freshwater metagenome | isolation source: freshwater sample F1-120 | place: China: Fuxian Lake, Yuxi | collected 2017-12-25
ACGCCTGATCGCGCAATGGCCGGCTCCGGGCAATAGTGGGAAGGGTCCATAGCCAAAGAAATCGGTATTTATTTCAGGGCAGGTAAATCAAACCCGAAACTGACCGATTCAACCTTGAAGCGGCAGTTGAACCCGTCTGAAGGCGGGTGGAGAAGCGGTAGCAGGGTCGTGCGCGACAACATGGCATGGCGGGGCGGTCTAACGCCGGCCGGACAAGCCATGGAGTGGCGCTTGAATCTGTTGGAAACGGCCTTCGATTAGTGGTGGTGCCGGGTTTACTACCGAACTACTCGCTCTTGGGGCCAGTGAGTAAATCTGCGGCTTCCTGCGGCTGTTCTCCGATTCTGTAGCCCATCGCTCGATACCCGCGCTCCCGCTTGTCCCACATCCGCAGCAGCGCGGGGTGGCCGGTATCCATGAAATCGATGATCCGCACATCTGTCTTGGTCGCATGCTCTCGATGCAATCGGCCGGCGTATTGCTGCAAGGTGCCCTTCCAAGAGATGGGCATGGCCAGAATCAAGGTATCAAGGGGTGGGTGGTCGAATCCCTCTCCCACGAGTTTTCCGGTGGCGAGCAGGACGCGCGGCGCGTCGGGTGGCAAGGCATTGAGGTCCACAATCATGGAGGCGCGCTGCTTTTTCGACATCCTGCCGTGCAGCACGAAAAACGTAGCCACCTGCTGGGCAATGGCAGCATGGATGGCGTCCAGATGTTCAGTGCGCTCGGTAAGGACCAGCACCTTACGGCCTTGCCCATAAGCGTTGACGATGTCGGCGGCGATGGCGGCCGTGCGCTCCGGTTCGTTCGCGAGGTGACGGAACACATCCTGAATGCCGGCCCCTTCCGGCAAATCAATTCGTTTGTGCAGCGGGCGCGGCATCACTTCCAGGTCATGAGGCGCGGTCTCCGGCTTCGTCGCCGTGTACCGGATCGGCCCACACTGCATGAATATTATCGGCTGCTGGCCATCCCGGCGGATCGGCGTGGCGGTCAGGCCAAGCACGAATTTTGCCTTGGCGCGTTTCAGGATGTTGTCGAATGACACAGCGCCGACGTGATGGCATTCATCCACGATGACGTGGCCGTAGTTCTCGACCAGCGGATTGACCTCGCCCTGCCGTGAGAGTGACTGCATCACGGCGATATCGATTTTGCCGGTGGGCTTGGCTTTGCCGCCGCCGATGCTACCGACCACACCCTTGCCGACACCCAGGAAAGACTGGAGCCGTTCCTGCCATTGCTTCAGGAGTTCGGTGCGATGAACCAGTACCAGAGTGTTGACGCCCCGGCGGGCAATCATGGCGGCGGCGGTGACGGTCTTGCCAAAAGCGGTGGGGGCGCACAGCACGCCGGCGTCGTGGTGCAGCATCGCCGACACCGCCATTTCCTGGTCAAACCGTAGTTCACCAGCAAAATGCACATCGAGCGGCTCACCGGCATATCGTTCGTCCCGGAGATCGCAGCGGATGCCGGCATCGCGTAGCAGGGCCTGCGCAGGTTCCAGGCAACCGCGCGGCAAGCCAATGTGTTGCGGGTAGTTTTCCGCGCAGCCAATCACACGGGGTGTGTCCCATACCGACATCCGCATCGCCTGCGCCTTGTAGAACTCCGGGTTCTGGAAGGCGGCAAGGCGAATCAAGCGATTGGCCAGGGGTTGAGGCAACTGCGCCTTCTCGAAATAGATCAGGTTGGCCAGCGTCACGGTCAGGGCCTCCGGCAGCGGCCGGGGTAGCTTTCTGGTGGATGGCGCAGACCTTTTCCACGGTGTCGCCAGGTCTTCCTCGTCGATAAAGGTCACATCCAGCGGATGCACGCCACCCGTGGCCCGGAGGATGGTCGGCTCGATATCATGCACCGCCATTGGCTGGATGGATGCCAGGAAAGCCCACTGGTCGGCATACGGGCGTAGGCCTGCATCGACGAACACGCTGTGGCCCTGTTCGCGCGGCGCTTTCTGCAAGGGCAGCGCGATCAGGTTGCCGAACCCACCCTTGGGCATCGTGTCCTGATTCGGGAACAGGCGGTCGTAGGATTCCAGTTTCAGTTGCCGGGTGCGTGAACAGGTGTGGCTGATGATGGCGGTGCCAAGGCGCCTGGCGTCACGGGCAAAAACCTTGCTGGTGAAGAAAATCCAGGCATGGGCGCCGTTGCCCGACCGCGAAATTTCCAGGGCGGCGGGCACACCCAACTCTCGACAGGACTGGACGAAGGCTTGCGCATCTTCACGCCATTCGGCCTCATCGAAATCCACCGCCAAGAAATGGCAGGTTTCGTCGGGCAGAAGCGGATAGACGCCGATGGTGCGCTTGCCGGCAAGATGCTCGTAGATCACCGTATCCGTCAGCGGCAGGAACACCCGATTACCGCAGTCCGCGCATTTCATGCGGGGTTTGCCGCAAACCCCTGCCACCCACTCGTTGGCGCAGGCTGGCGCGTACCCGGTTTTCCCGGATGTCTTGCCTTCCCACCGCACCGGGTAGACATCCGTTCGGCCTTGAAACAGGCGCCGAAAAAGGGCCAATTTCTCTGGCGTGGAAAGCTTGGAGGGTTCCGGTTCTGGGGGCGGCGGCTCCGGTTCGGGCGGCAAGCGCCATTCGATCCCGTGGAATTCCAGCAGAGCGATCAGCCGGGCGTTTTCGACGTGAAGCGCCGCCAGCAAATTCTGTTCAGAACACTCTGGCATTAAGGATCACAGCAGGAAATCTGTTCCACGTTGCGCCCAAGTCGGTACCGCCTTCCAAGTGTCACGCATCCGACCGTGCAGAGAATCCGCAGAAGGTTCGAAATGGCGCAAGTGCATCCAGAATCGTTCCGAGTGATTGGTTTCCAGCAGATGGCAGAGCTCGTGCAGCATCACGTAGCGCACCAGCTCGCGCGGCAGGAACAGCAGTTTGCAGTTGAGGCTGATGCATCCATGCGCTGAGCAACTACCCCAGCGCGTACGCTGGGTTTTTATCGCCAGATCGACATAACGCAGACCGGTTTGTTCGGCCAGATTCGCCAGCCACGGAGAAAGTGCGGTTGTGGTGTGACGCGCCAGCCAGCGCCGCAGCGCGGCATGGCAAGCGACCACATCTTCTACAGCACCCGCCACCACGATGCGCCCAGGCTGGTCGACGCGGGCGCCGACGGTGCGGCTGCGTGTAGCCATGTATTCCACGCGCCAGGATTCAGCCAATGCAGGCAGATCGAATGCCTGTGGGCGCGCAACAGGTTCCGCGACTATCAGATGGCGAACCTCATCGAACTCTGCCAGGCGCCCGGTAATCCACTCGGCCTTGCCAGCCACCAATGCCAACAGGCGATCTCGGTCCAGTCCCTGTGGTGCGGTGACCACCAGCCCCTCTCGTGCGCTGAGTTTCAGGCGCAGCGAGCGCGTCTTGGTCGAGGCGCGTATCTCGAACTTCAAGGCCCTGCCATCAGGCAGAGCCAGCTTGTCGTGGGTCACGACGTCAATCACCGCCGACATCCGCAGTTCCCGTCATGCCAGGTTTGTAATGCCTGCGTTTGAGCGTTTGCACCAAGGTTCCAATAAAGCCCATCGCATCATCGGCGAGCAAGCCCGAGGCGGCAAAGCGGCTGGCGATCATGAACAACAAAGCACGTGACAGTTCCGGGTCCACGGCGCTGCTGGTCCACCACCCGGGGAAGCAATGCTTGTCAGCCTCTGCCAGTGTGGCGGCGGCGATCTCAGCAGCCACAGCGTCGGCGATAGCCGCATTCCGGCCTTTGATCTTGAGCGCCAATTGCTGGGCAATGGGGCGATTTGCCTCCTCAACCGCCGCCCGCACGGCGTCAGTGAGCTTCTCGAATTCTTCGATCAGGGCAATGCCTGCCAATGTGCCCGCCCGTTTCTCATCGATCAGGCGCTGCAATTTTTCCGATAACGGCCGGAAGGCATCATCCTGATCCAACCGGATGCGTAGTTCCGCCGACAGCATCGCCTCGATATCCAAGGCCTTGGCGTCGGGTTTTTTGTCCTTCAGCTTGGTCAGGAAGTGTTCGTCGAGCACATAGGTCGGGAACTCGGTTTCCAGTTCATCAACGTCGATGTGTTCGCGGATCAATTCCCGCGTCCGCGCGGCATCTTCCTCGGTGGCCTCGACGCTCTTGCTGGCATCCGGGTAGAACTTCTTGCGGTAAAGCATGTACAGCTTGGTCAGCCAGGCGTAGGGCCGCACGTAATCGCGCAATTGCTCGTCGGGTTGCAGGGCCTCATACAGAACCCGCAAGTTGCGATAGCCGGTATCGAACTGTTTTTCGGCACTGTCCACATCGCGCAGGATTTTCATCGCTGTCACGAAGGCATCGTGGGAGCCGTCGCGCGGTACAGTGTCTTCGGGGAACAAATCCCAGACCTGCTGGAAGGTCTTGCGGAAGTGCTCGCGGATGGTGTCGAACGGAAATGCCACATCGCCCAGCTCGTCGGGCTTGTAGTTCAGGGCCTCATTCAGGTGGTCGAAGATGCCGTAGTAATCCAGCACCAGGCCGTGGCCCTTGAGTTCGTTGTAAGGCCGGTTCACCCGTGCGATGGTTTGCAGCAGCGAGTGGTTCAGCAATTTCTTGTCGAGATATAGCGCCTGCAGGATGGGCGCATCGAAGCCGGTCAGCAGCATGTCGCAGACCACCAGCACCTCGACCTTCCGATAAGGCTTGTCCTGATGCTCTTCCAGTTCCGACTGTGCCGGAATCAGGAATTCGTTGAGCAGTTTCTTGCGCTTCGCCTCGCCCAGGTACAACGCCTGGATGTTTTCCGGGTCATTCTGCGGCGCTTCCGAGATCACGGGCATGACCGCTTCCGTGCCCAGCCGTTTCCGCAGGGCTGCCGCGTAAAACTTCACCGCCTGCTTGTCCTTGCATACCAGCATGCCCTTGAAGCCATTTGGGCGAACGTGCTCGCGGAAGTGTGTGACCACATCATCGGCAATCTGGGCGATACGGGTCGGGTGGAACAACAGCGCATCCAGTTTTGCACTGTCGGTGGTCAGCCTGTTCTGCTCGGCTTCTGGCAGATGGCCGAATTCCCGCTTGAACGCCAAATCCAGCTTGGTGCCATGCAGTTGCCAGTCGGTCACGCGGGGTTGCCAGTGGATGGGCTTCACCACGCCGTCGCGCAGGGCATCGGTCACCGTGTAGGGGCGGCCCATGTAGCGCTCAATCTTGCCGTCGTCCTTCACATAGCCCCAAGCAAGAGGCGTGTTGTGATCCTTGTTCTCGATGGGCGAGCCGGTGAAGCCGAACAGGGAAGCCCCCTCCACTGCCGCTCGCATGAAGGTGCCGAGCCCCTTTTCTTGAGTGCGATGCGCCTCGTCGGCCATAACAATCACGTTGGATCGCTGCTTGGTCACATGCCTGGGCATGCCCTCGAACAGGTGCACCGTCGTCAGAATCACGCCCCGGAATCCATCCCCCTCGCTGAGCTTGGCTTCCAGGTCTTTCTTGGTTTCTGCAACATGTACGTTGCAGGTGCCAGTGGAATTTAGCTCACGCTCCATCTGGTCGCCCAACTGCTCGCGGTCCACCAGCAGGATGACGGTGGGCTGTTGCAACTTGGGGTCTTCCCACAGACTGCGGGCAGCATAGATCATGGTCAGGGTCTTGCCGGAACCCTGGGTATGCCAGATCAGGCCACGCCGCTTCTCGGGCGGCAGGCTCAGGTCCGTCGCCCGGTTCAGGATGTCGTGGACCGCCAGGTATTGCTGGTAGCGCACCACCACCTTCTCGGTCTTGCCATCCTTGGTGACGAAAACGATGAAATGGCGGATGAAGTCGAGCAGATTGCTGCGGTCGAACAGGCCGTAGAGCGAGACCTTCATCTCGTCGTACTCGTCGATCTCGTGCGGCCACGGGTCGCGCCATTGCAGCCAGAACTGCAAGCGCCGGCCAGGCACGCCGTACATCATGCGGGTCTCGTTGACGCCGACGCCGTAGGCATTGGTGTAAAAGAGCTGGTCGATCTCCTCGGCATACATCCCAAGCTGCTTGGCCCCTTCGCGCCAATCGGGTTTGCTGCGGCTGGCGGTCTTGGCCTCGATGACGATGATGGGGATGCCGTTGATCAGCAGCACGATGTCGGGCCGGCGCGTCGACTTGCCATCGATTGAGAACTGGTTGGTCACCCACCAGTCATTGGCGTCGATGTCCTCATAGTCGATCAGGCGCACGTCCTGTGCGTTTTCGGCCGCGTCGAACTTGTAATTGACGCCGTTCTTCAGCCACGCCAGCCATTGCTGGTTATCCCGGCAGCCGCGCAACTTGGTGATGATGGCATCGACGCGCGCCTCGTCGGTCAGCACGGCAGGATTCAGCGCCTTCAGTTTTACGCGCAGCAAGGGCAGCAACAATACCTCGCGCTCGTCGGGCCGGTAGGCCTGCAATTGCGCACGCGAGCGCCAGGTCCAGCCCAGTTTGGTCGCCTTGAGGTGCTCGATGATTTCCCGCTCGACCGTGGTTTCCTCGTTGAACAGGGTACGCACGGCATAGGATGCCGGCGATTCCATCATTTCAGGCATGAATGACTCCCTCTGGAATTCTGATTTTTCCGGTAAGCAGGTTTTGCAGGAGGGCGCGTTTCACCTCCAAACAAGCCTGTAGCTTGCCGGCTGACTGTTCCTCTGAATCCTTGGCACCCGTGATGGCATCGACTATCTCCTTGCGCTCATCCTTTCCAGGCAAAGCAACCAGAAACTTGCCGACATCGCGCTGGTTGATACTGAGCTGCGCCACCGCCGGCCGCCCCATCGCCCAGATTCGTTTCTTGATCGCAGGAACAGACAGGTACAAGGCCAGGTATTGCGCAAGCTCCGCGGTCGGGAACCTTAGTCGCATCATGTTGGATTCGAACACGGTGAACTCGTCCAATCTGTCCACAAAGACGACTTTTCCGAGGAATGGAATGCTGTTCACTCGATTGACCAGCATGTCTCCCACGTTCAGAGAATAAGCCTGGACATCCTCAGGGTTGACGCGAATACGCTTGAAGTCGTGTGTTTCGAAAAAGCCATCGTTGAAGGCATCAATACGGACGATGGGGACACCACTACCGTATTGTTCCTCGGGTACATAGAGGCCGTTGGTCGCGCTTTCCCAGAGAGAGCGGAGTTCCACCACGCTCCAGTCAACAGGAACCAACCCCAGCTTGGTTTCTTGTTGTGCCCGAGTTCCAGGGCGCATTCCATTCGCGAACAACTCAGACATCAGTGAGCGCTTTAGCTCTTTCGTCGCATCCAGTTCCTCACACGCCTTGGCAATGGCGCCGTCGGCTAGCTTGAGCGCGGCAGCAATACGGCGCTGCTCGTCCGGGCTCGGCCATGGCAACCGCAATCGCTGGTAATCACGCCAGTTGAGGTTACGCATCTGGGTGGATTGCTGTTGCACCCGCTCGATGATGCCGGTGCGCTGCAACTCGTACAGCGCCCAGCCAAGAAACTCGGCATCCACTTTTTCCGGATCGGGCCGGAGCACCTGAACGAAATTCGAGACCATGGCACCGGGCATGTCGTCAGGAATGAAGCCGATGCGTCCCACGGGTTGCTCCGGACCGCCGCCGGAGCGCTCGACGAGTAAATCGCCACGTTTCAACCCGAACTTGTCGGCCTTTCCCTTGGGAAAATAGCGCGTCGCGACGTCGCTCAGGTCGAGCTGGCCGTTGTTGGTGAAGTTGGTCGAGCGCATTACCGACACCGCGACTTCGCCATCGTCATCGCCCCAGTCCCCCGCGAACTGCTCGGCAGTCAGGTCTCGGACTGGTTTGGCTTGCCAATCATCGGGAATATCTCCGAGGATGGTTTTGAATCGGTGGGTCAGCATCAGGCTTCTCCGGCCGGTTCCGATGCCTTGCTGATACTGGCAAGCAGAGATTGCAGTGCATCCTGGGTCGTCTTGGCTGCTGCCACAGCGGTCGCCAGTTGTTCCGTAGCTTTTGTCAGCGTCAGCACTTTCTCGGGCTCAAAGGTATCCACATAACGCGGCAGGTTGAGGTTGAACTCGTTCTCCTCGATCTCGGCCTTGTCCACCACGGCGAAGTAGCGGCGCGCCTCGTCTTCGTTTCCGCAGATGCGTTGTAGGTCCGCGGCGGCTTCCCGCAGGTGGGTCATTTCCCGCTCGGCAGCGAGCTTCACTTCCTGCTCGCGGGTGTCGCGTTCTTCCTTGAGTTTGCCAAGTTCCTTGACCGCTTTGGCCACTTGCTTGTGCCGCGCCTTGATGGCGTCGATCAACTTCTTGCGGGCCACTTCGAACTTGGCTTTCGGCACAACCAGTCTAGCTTTGAGCGCGGCTTTGTCGCCCCGCGCCGCAGCGGCGATCTCGGCTTCGATGCTATCGACTTCCGCTTGCAGCGGCGCGAGTGGGTGGAAATAGGGATGCTCCGGCGAGATGGCAACCTTTACCGCCTGCACCTTCAGGTCGAGTACATTGAGGGTGGCCAGCTCGACTTCAAGGCTGGGAAGCGGCGCCAGCACTGGGCCGAAGGCATCCTCGATATCGCTCAGCCGGTTGTCGCGTTGCGCTTCGACTTCGCGGATCAGTTGCGTTTCATGCTCGCCGATCAGGCGACGGGCCATTGCCAGATCGCCGAAGGCGCGCCAGGGCACCAGGGTGCGCATCAGGTCCGAGGGGCGCAGCAGGTTTTGCGGATTGCCCTTCTGGAAATGGCGCGAGGCCCAGATCATCAGAATCTTGTTCTTCCGCGCTGCCGGCTTGGCCTTGTTGAGCAGCACCAGGCAGCCGGGCACACCGTTGCCATAGAACAGCTTGCCGGGCAGCACGACGATGGCTTCGATCAGATCGGCCTCGATGAAGCCGCGCCGGATGACGTATTCGGCATCGGCTTTCTGGTTCTGGCCATCTTCCGCTTCGGTCTGCTCAGGCTGGCCACGAAACAGCACGCCCTGGGACATGACATGCCCTGGCCGCCGATGCCGCCGGTGTTATCACTGCTCGGATTTGCTTCCTTCAAGGATTTGGCGATCTGTTGCAGCCAGGCCCAGTCGCCATTGCTGGCGGGCGGCATGCCGTAGGACAGGCGACCGAATTTGTCGCCGGCGGCCACGGTGTCGTGGCCCCAGTCCTCCAGTGAGAACGGCGGATTCATGATGATGCGGTCGAACTGTTTGAGGCGGCTTTCGGCGGTCAGGTGGCGTGGATCGCGCAGGCTGTCACCCTGCTTGTGCTCCCACACCGGGATGCCGTGCAGGATCATGTTGATGCGCGAGATGTTGTAGGTCGTGCCGTTGGATTCCTGGCCGTGCAGTTGCAACTGGCGCACGTCGCCACCGTGCTTTTTGACGTGGCGGATGCACTGCAACAACAGCCCGCCGGAGCCGCTGGCCCAGTCGCAGATGGACATGCCTGCCTTGGGTTGCAACACCTCCGCCATCAGGAAGCCAACCTCGGCGGGGGTGTAGAACTCGCCGCTGGATTTGCCCGCCTTGCTTGCGAAGTTGCGGATCAGGTACTCGTAGGCGTTGCCGAACAGGTCGTCGGAAACGTGGGCACGGTCGAAGGTCTGGCTGCCGAAGTGGTTGATGAGGTTGACCAGCTTGTCGCGAGGCAGCTCGTCCTGCTTGTTGAAGTCGATCTTGCCGGTAAGGATGCCGTCGAAATTGTTCTGTCGGTGGGCGTTGGCGCGCTCGACTGCGGGCATGGCGTCGTTCAGCGCCTGACCAAGGTAGGCTTTGGCTCTGCGCGCCACGGTGTTCCAGGCGGCGGCTTCGGGTACGACGAAGTGGTGATTCTGCGGATCGAGGGCCAGGGTCAGCGCTTGGTCTTTCGGCACGCCGGCCTTGATGAGGGCGGCCACCTGGGTGCGGACTTCCTCGTCAAAACAATCGCTGATGCGCTTGTAGAACAGCAGGGCGAAGACATAGCCGCGAAATTCGGAATGGTCGGCGTTACCGCGCAGAATATTGGCCGCCGTGTCGAGATAGCTTTCCAGTTCGCCCTGGGTCATCCGGCGCGTGGGGCGGATGACGATGGGGGATTCCAGGGTGCTGAGGAGTTCTTCGAGGTTCATTGTGGGTGTGGTTCCCGCTCAAGGTGTTCTGCTTGGCGCAGGGAGCGAGCTAGCTCCAAAGGACAAATTTCCTTGTGACAGCCATGCGCTGGCCCGCCAGGGCAGACGTGCCCCGATGGCATCATGATAGGGCCAACATAAAGCCGGTTGCATTGCAGCTCTGGTACACGCTTGGCCCTGCAGGGGGTGCGGCGCGTTTTCGGGGTGGTGGGTGATGGCATTTTCCGATCCTGTTCTTTATTGGCTACCTGGCTTCCGGCTCCCAATAGGTTTTCCTATCTCCCTTGTCCTGCAGGCTCGGTTGCCGTGCAGAAGAACCCAGCAATCCCAATAGGTTTTCCTATCTCCCTTGTCCTGCAGGAGTAGGCGATAGAAGTCTTTGATTCTTCTAGCACGAAGCGCTCTATCGCCCTGGCCTATCGCCCGCATCGTGCAGATATCACCTCGAATGTCCGATAGCGCCCTCATCGTGCCAAGCGGTAGCGCCGCCAGCGGTTTTCGCCCTCGAATTGCACTTCGCATTTCTCGACCAGGGTGTCCAGCGTCCGCTTGACGAGCTTCGGATGAATCTCGCCG
>SXGT01173309.1_pt1 | contig 10591 bp, 7 predicted proteins | sample 3176221 | NCBI WGS metagenome assembly SXGT01 (sample SAMN11356862, study PRJNA531348) | freshwater metagenome | isolation source: freshwater sample F1-120 | place: China: Fuxian Lake, Yuxi | collected 2017-12-25
CCGGGGCGCACTGGCAGACACTGTCATCGGTCGCGGCGTAAAGCTCGACAATCTGGTGCCCATTGCCCACAACTGGCCCACGCGCCCGCTCTCGGCGCCGCCGCCCGCGAACGCGCCTGCGGCGCCGGGCGCCCCGCCCTCGGGCGGGAGCTGACCGCCGGCGCCATCGCGAAGAAGGAGACGAGACACCTCTGCGCAAACCACGTGATCGCGCGCACCATGACGGTGCTCGCCGTGACCGGCGACACGATCCGCGCGCGACGAGGTTCGCCACGTGGGCAGCACGGCGGGCTGCCGCCACCCGAACCTGCCGAGCGACTGCACGACCGAAGCCATCACCACCTGGAGGCTCGCTCGCAAGGCCTGCGACGCGAGCTGCGACGCGTCGCCTCTCGGACGCGGGCCGACGTTCATCGAGGGCGAGCCCGCTCCTCGGCTGAACGTGACGTGCGTATGTCCTTGACGGAAGCTCATATCCAAACGAGCGCACGAAGGAGAGCAGGCAGGGGCGACCTGTGGCCTTCCGGCCTGCGTCCGGATGGGGACGTGCATCAGCCGCTGCAACCTCGATCGTTGCACCTAGCGCACTGGTCGCATTTTGGGTGGATATTTTGAGCTGCCCGAGGTGGGCTTTCTGGTTGCGTCTGGTGGCTGTGGTGACGGAGCCCGCGAACGTGGCGCGGCACTTGGGGGGGGACAGGCGAGCGAGGCTGAGGGTTCGAAGGCCACGGCCGCGAGGTCTTGACTGAAAAAGACGCTTGATGCTCACGGTCGGAGTGGGCGAACCTCGCAAGGCGAACCGAGGCGTTGATGGATATCGAGAGCATCCTGGATTTGCTGAGCCGCCCCGAGGACCAACCCTTCGTCCTCAAGATCCTCACAAAGAGGCTCGAAGACGACGAGCGCCTCGCCTACGCGGACGCGCTCGCCTCGTGCGAGCCCCTGCGCGCCGAGTGGCTCCGCCTCGAGGTCGAGCTCCACCGCGAGGTGTCCCCCACGCCGGCGCAGCGCGCCCGCTTCGTCGAGCTCCAGGGGCAGCTCTCCCGCGACTTCGTGAATCTCTTCCGGCGCGACATCACCCTCAACTGCGGCCAGAAGAGGGACGAGCCTCGCCGCGTCCGGTTCCGCTTCTCGTGCGACCAGCGCTGGGAGACCCTCGAGCCGACCGAGCACGGAGACATCCGGTTTTGCTCCCGTTGCAGCGAGCGGGTCTACCACTGCGAGCGCGCCAAAGAAGCCCAGGCCCACGCGCTCGCAGGCCACTGCATCTCGGTGCCCAAAGATCTCGCCGACGGCTCGGTCTCTCTCGACGTGCGCCACTACTTGGGAATGCCAGATCCCATAGGCGACTGGATGGCTCAGTTCATGCCCGAAGATCCGTGAACCTCTGCCGCACAGGCAGGATCCCCCGGGGGTAGCCTCACCGGCGCTCCGCGGTCCCTTCACCCTGAAAGCAGGCTACAGGTTCGTCCCAGGAGGCCCCATGAAGAGATACCGCTGCACCATCTGCGAGCACGTCTACGATCCCGCCGACGGGGATCCTGCCTCGGGCATCGCTCCCGGAACGCCCTTCGAGTCGCTGCCCGAGGACTGGATTTGCCCCGACTGCGGGTCGACCAAGGCCGATTTCGAGCCCTTGGCAAACTGAGGTTACCCCTCTTCGGCTCTGCGCCCCGCACAACGCTTGCCACGCGGGCCCATTTCAATGAAATGGCAGAACACGAGTCTGACCTATCGATATCACCCTCCCACGGCGAAGAGGCCTCTCGGATGCGAGGAGAGAACGGCCTCGCAGACGCAGAGCGAGTTAGCACTACTGCGCGAGGTCGCTCGCGACATTCACGCAGACCTCACCCCCCGACCCCCTCTCCCACGCAACCACTGTGGAAATCGTGGCGAGGGAGAGGGGGAGCGCAGGAGATAGCCGGAGTTGAAAGACTCCTTGTGAACCGCCCCTCTCCAGCGCCACGAAGTTTACAAAGCCAGCGCGGGAGAGGGGCACGCGAAGGGATGTGGAGCGATGTGAGGGGGTGAGGTCTGGGCGCGACGCGGCGTGAACCTCTCGCAGGAGTGTTAGCGGGTCACCTCCGGCGTCTCCTCGTCGTGAGGGGTGTATTCACGGGGAGCAGGCCACGAGGGCACCGTCTCCCTCGTCCCATCCCTGCCGGGGTTCGGCGCGACGTTCGGTCTGGAGGCGCGGGGCGTCGAGGGTACGCTATAGATCCGGATCCATGCCCTCCCCCAACGAACAGCAGATTCTCTACTGGAACGAACAAGCCGGCCCCCGCTGGGTCGCGTTGGCCGAGCCGCTCGATCGCGAGCTCGCACCGCTCGGCGAGGCCGCGATGGATCGCGTTGGGATCCGCGAAGGCCACCGCGTCCTCGACGTCGGCTGCGGCGGAGGAGCGGCGACGCTCGCGATCGCGCGCCGTACAGGGCCCACGGGGAGCGTGCTCGGCGTCGACGTCTCGCGCCCGCTGCTCGCCCACGCCGAAGCTCGGCGCGACGCTCGAGGGCTCGCAAACGTCCGATTCGAGCTCGCCGACGCGCAGGTCACCCCGTTTGCGCCCGGCTCCGCCGATATCGTGTTCTCGCGGTTCGGCATCATGTTCTTCTCCGATCCGCAGGCCGCCTTTGCCAACCTCCGCCGCGCGCTCGCGCCCGGCGGCCGGATAGGCTTCGTTTGCTGGCAGCCGGCCGACAAGAACCCCGTCATGGCCCTCGCGGCGCGCGCGGCGTCCGCGCGCGTCGCCCTCCCGACGCCGGGCGATCCCCACGCCCCCGGGCCCTTCGCGTTCGCGGACGGCGATCGCACGCGGCGCATCCTGGAGGGCGCGGGCTTCGCGTCGGTCCTGGTCGAGCCCGTGGAGATCGCAGTGAGCATCGCGGGCGATCTCGACGAAGCCGCCGGATTCCTTATGCAACTCGGCCCCGCCGCGGCCGCGCTGCGGGACGCGTCCCCCGATATCGCCCTCGCGGTGCGGGGTGAGCTCCGCGCGGCGATCGAGCCGTATGCGACGAACGGGGGCATCGTCATGCCGGCGGCCGTTTGGATCGCGACGGGCGTCGAGGGCTGAACTTGGGTATCCACCCGTCACGTCGAAGCCAGGGACGCACGGAAAGCTCACGGGCATGATCATGCGGAGCTTCCCGCTGGCTATCTTCCAATCCACGGGGTTCACGCTGGAGGCCAGCACCCGGAGCAGGATCTCGCCGCGGCCCGGGGAGGGGCGCGGCCTCGAAACGCTCGCGAGAACGTCGGGAGAGCCGTAGGCGGAGTAAGACATGGCGCGCATGGAAGCCCTTGTGTGCCAGGGGCCCGCGGACGTCAACGGACCGATGACGCAAGACGCGAGCGCGGCGTCGAGGCCGCGCCCGGCGTATCGTGGTGGCGCGCCGGCCCACGCGCCGGTTGACCGAAATGGTCCCTTGATTCGCGCACGGTCTCCTACGCTAACCTGGAAAGCGGGATGTACGCAGGACACTTCGACTTCACCAAGCCACGGCTCTGGACCGTCGACGACGTCCTCACACCCGACGAGTGCGCGGCGCTCATCCTGCACATCGAAGGAGCATGTGCAAGAGGTTTTTTCCCAGAGCGTCGATCCACTTCCCTACTGGCAGGCCCCCGCCACGCAGGTCATCTCGGACTCGCTGCAGTCGACGCGAGCCAGCGAAGGTTGGCCCTCCTCGTCCGTGACACACGAGAACGAGACGCTCCCCTGACAGAGCCCCTCGGCCCCCAGGCCCCGGCACCGATCCGAGAGCGACGCGTCCACCAGCTCCCGGGCCCCGGGCCCGAGCACGGCGTAGGCTCCCCCCAGGTGGCAAGGCTCCGTGGGCCCTGTAAAGCCCCAGGAGGTCACGCCGAACACCACGCGCTGCCCGCCGTCGTCACCCAGGAGCGGACCTCCCGAATCGCCGTTGCAGCTCTGGGCGTCCCCCGGTTGGTGTCCCATCCATACCTCGTACTCGGAGAGGAGCTCGAGATCGTAATAGCGTTGCAGCGTCGCCTCGCTCAGCCTTCCTGCCCCGTAGACCTCGATCATGTACTCCCTGAACTCCTCGAAGGTGGCGAAGAGCCCGTGAAAAGGCTGGCCGCTCGTGGCCCTCAGGGTCTCCGTTCCCATCTGGCGCAAGCCCGAGCGGCGAGCGTTGTCCCGGATTCCATAGCCAGCGGCCGTGAACACCGAGCCCACGTCCTCCTCGCCAAGGACCCGCGACGGGAGCGCTACGGGCTCGATGTCCGTGATGTCCTCAGCGAGCTGAAGGATGCCCACGTCGCTGCCAAGCTCCATCTCTCCGCCGGCCTCAGGCAACGCGGTCGCCATGGTGAGAACGCGCACGGTCCTGGCCGGTGCGGTGGAGTCCTCCCCCAGCATGAAGTGGACCTCCCTGCCCCGTCCATCGTCCACGCAGTGCTTGGCGGTGAGCACCGTATGAGAGCCGATCAGGGTGCCGCTGCAGAAGTAGGCGAGCCTCCCGCCCATCGGTGTCCCCAGGGCTCCCACCGCCGCGAATTCGGAGTCCGGCGCGTCGGTCCCCCGGAGGATGGGCGCGCTGCTCTGGCCCGTCCCCGTCGCCTCAAGGCCGCCGTCGCCACCGCTGCACGCCATGACCGTCACCGCGATCATGACCGACCCCAGCGAGCTCCACATCTTCTTCATGACGTACATCTCCAATCTTTCTCAAGACTTGACATTACGGATGTTGCAAAACACGACCCGTGGCTCTGCCAACCGGGCAGAGGTTCGAAGGGTCACCAGGGCACGGAGCCTTGTCGGGTGACCCGGCACTCGAGCGCCTTCAGCCGAACCCCGCCTCCCGGTGGCGGCCGGCGCTCGTCCCGGAAGCCTGCTCACGACACTCGGGGCTCTCTGGAGGTCGCGAGCTGGCTTCTGGGCGGTAGTGCCGGCCGGCCATGGATGTGGTCTTGGCCGTCAGTCTGGGCCTGTAACATGGCGAACCACGAGTCAGAGGAGCGAGAGATCCTTGACGTCGATGGAGAGCTGGTCGAGGCGATTTACCTTGATGCGCGAGTCCGATATGCTGAATACGAAGTCGTCCATGAAGATGCTCCGGCGCACCTCGCTCGACGCGTTGGACCACCAGTTGGAGCACCCGCCGCCGTAGCCCTGCTGCGATGAGGCGGCCGGGTGGGCGACCTTGCCGCGGAGGGAGAAGCCGCTCGCCGAGGTGACGTCGTACACCATGAGGCCGCTGAAGGTCATGGTGGTGCCATAGCCGCCGTTGGTATTTCCGCCCTCGCAGACGGTCATGGGGAGAGCGAGCATGTTCTTTGGGGCGAAGTAGTTGAACGCGAGGTGATCGGCGAGCGCCTCCGAGCTCGAGCCCCTGGTGCCGATGATCTCCTTGTGGACCAGCCTGGGATCTTTGGGGTCGCGCACGTCGAAGATCTGGAGGAGCACACCGGTGAAGTACGCGAAATCTCCCTTGTCGTCGGCGTCGTAGCCGATGGTGAGCAGGTGGTTCTCGTCCATCATGTGCATGTACGTGGAAAACCCGGGGATCTTGAGCTCGCCCAGGATCCTGGGCGCGCGGGCGTCCTTGAGATCGAAGACGTAGAGCGGGTCGGTCTTCTTGAAGGTCACCATGTAGCCGCGGTCGCCGTCGAAGCGGACCGAGCGGATGTCCTCGGTCGGCGCGATCCTGTCGACCTGACCTATGACATCGAGCTTGCCGCCCTGCGACTCCATGACGCTGAGCGTGTTGTGCGCCTCGGGCGAGGGGAGGCGCCCGGTGGTCGTGGCGATGCGGAGCTTGTGGTCCTTCTCGTCCATCGCAAACTGGTTCAGGACGCGCCCCTTGACGGCGCCGCTGCCCACGTAGGCCGTGGCGAGCGGCGAGGCGCCCAGGGAGAATTTGTGCACCGTGGACAGCTCGTCCTCGGAGCGCCCCTCGTACCAGTCCATGCCGTTCGTTCGCTGGTGCGGTACGGCCATGTAGAGCGCGTCCTCCGACGCGTAGACCGCGCCCGAGCGGCTGATGACGGTGGTCATGTTCAGCGAGGGATCGGCGCCAAGATCGAGCGAGAGGACGGTGGTGAACGCGGCGCCGTCCGGCAGGCTCGAACGGTAGAAGGAAGCCTGCGGCGAGAGGGCCGCGCTGTCCTGGAAGGTGGGGATCACGCTGCCGATGGGCAGCTCGGCGATGGTCTTGTCGCTGGCCCTGAGGGCGGCGGCGTAGGCCTCCTCGAGCGCCTCCTCGCTCTTCGCGCCCGCGATCTGGGCATATCCATGGTGCGAGGCGCCGAGCTGGGGCTCCTCCGCCAGCACCGTGTGCACGGCGTTCCCGATACGGCGGGCCGACATGAGCGAGCTCGAGGCCTTGATGGTGCGGACGACCGAAGGGGCCGCCCGGTTGGTGACGTCGAACACCGAGATCACCGTGGACGTGCCGTCGGGCGACGGGATGCAGTTGTACCCGTACGAGTTGCACCCAAAGCTCTCTCCAGGACCTCCGTAGCCGCCGGGCTTCGAGCTCGCCACCGACGAATAGACGACCGCGCGGTCCCCGTGGACAAAGAGCTTCCTGGCCTTGCCAGGCACCGACACCTTGGCGATCTCGCGGGCCTGGGGGGCCGGCCAGGCCTCCACGATACGGAAGGTCGAGCCGCTGGCCAGGTAGATGTACTTGTTGTCGTTCTTGACGAAATCAGCCTCGTCCACGCCGGCCACCTGATTGTTCGTCCCGGAGGCTTGCTTGGCCCCTTCAGCTCCCGAGGTAGGCGAGCCACTGGACGGGCTTGAGTCAAACGAGAGCATCTCGTCGTCGGTGGAGGGTCTGAGGTCGTCGCAGCGCATATGGGCGAGCATGTCGGCCCGCAGCTGCGCGAGCTCCCGCTGGCTGTCGGCCTTCAGCTTCTCGCGAAGGGCGCTGACGATGCTCGTCTGGTCGGCGCGCGAGAGGGCCGCGGAGACCGAGGAGACCCCGGGGAGGGCCGCCGAGCTGGACGCCGCCGCCCTCTCGCGCTGGAGGCAGGCCTCGTACTTCTTCTCCTGGTCCTCGCGCGAGGTGCACGCGATCGTGGAGAGGAGAGAGGCGAGGAGAGGGAGGCCCAGAGGCAAGAGGATACGCTTCATGCCATGTGTCATCGCAAGGGCGGTGCCAGCGGCGAGCTTGTCGGGCAGCCCATATTTTATCGAAAATTATGCTATTTCGGCATGTGCCAGCATGTGCCGTGTGGGCGCGGGGGCTCCCCGACACCTCGCGACAGGCCCGGTGAAGCGAGCGCGACAGGACACGGACCGTAAGCGAATGCGCCCAGGCTATCCGAGCTCCTTTGACCTGGCCCCCGGAATTCACGGGGCCATGCCTACACGGGTCTTCTGTGACCTGGCCCCTGGAATTCACAGGGCCATGGCTACACGGGTCTTCTGTGACCTGGCCCCTGGATTTCACAGGGCCATGGCTATACGGGTCTTCTGTGACCTGGCCCCTGGATTTCACAGGGTGAAAGCGAGCGTTGGAGACCCCTTCTCTGTAGCTTACCAGGCTCCTGGAATTTACAGAGCGAAAGCAAGAGAAAGAGACCCGTCTCTGTACCTTACCAGGTCGAAGCGAGCCAAAGAGACAGGTCTCTGTGCTTTACCACGAGCGCTCAGACTCGACTTTCGCTGTTTTTGTCGTGAGTCGGGGTCCATGCCTCGGCGCTCGCGACGCCGCCTGTTCGCCCCTGGTATCCCCACAAGAGTGGGCTCTGCTTCACCGACGTCCTGCGGGCGGCTCGTCGCGCCCTGGATGGCGTGGACGTTTTGGTTCCATTGAAGGATATCAAGAACTTACAGAAACCCTCGCCCCCCTCACGCGTTCCGAAAAATCGCCCTCTCGACACCGCTGCATAACGGCGAAAGTCGAGTCAGAAGAACGAGGCGCCGAAGCCAGGAGGCAAGCCCGCCGGCGACTTGGCGTCGAAGCGGACCACCACCCTGTTGGCCACGGGGACCATGTACAGGTGCCTGCCGTCGAAGACACCTCCCAGAAAGCTCTTGGCGTTCACGTCGAGGGCCGTCACGTCGTATTGCTTCCACGAGCTGGCTGTGTCGAATGGCAAGGTCGTATCATAGACGGCGACCAGCCCGCTCGGGCTATCTCCCTGGGGGATAACATGGATATTCCGGCCGTCGAACACCGCTCCAGCGAACGAGCGAAGATTCCCGTTGATGCTCTGGAGATCGTAGACAAGATAGGAGGTCCTGGCCGTGAAGGCCGCCCGGGTGTCGTACCGCAGCATCTTTCCGTTGAACCCGGAGGGGCCATAGTGTGGAACGAAGTAGCTATACCGCCCATCGAATGCGCTGCCTCGCATCCCGCAGGCGCCCAGCACCGAGGTGTCGAACGAGGACCAGGACGAGGGCTGCCTGAAGGGCTTGGCGACCTCGTAGCGAAGGAGCGGGCAAGGGGCGCTGGACTTGTAGATCGTGAGGTAAAGGTAGGTCCCGTCGAAGGTCCCTCCGTCGAAGGCATAGGCGTTGCTATTCACGTCGACGGTCTGGAAGGACTCGACGCTCCCGGCGGTGAACGCCCCCGTGGTGTCTATCCTGGCGACACGGAAGCCGCTGGCCGCTCCGGGGAGCAAATATACGTATTTTCCGTCGAAGACGGCGGAGCTGAAGTTGGTCCCGTGCGCGCTCGAGATATCCAGGAAGCTCCAGTTGGACGCGGTAGTGAAACCTCCCGCCGCCCTGGTGTCCAGCCGTGCCACCAGGCCGTGACCCGAGGGTACCAGATAGAGATATCTGCCATCGAACGCGGAGCCGTAATAGCCCCTGGCGCTGGCGCCTCCCGCCGCGGTGGTCAGGTCGAATGTGGCCCACCCGCCCCCCGTGAAGGCGCCCTGGGTATCGTATCTGTAGACCGTCGAGAACCTGGTCGTGCCGTCGGTGGACGGAACCATGTAGATGTGGCGCCCATCGAACGCGCCCCCGGCGAAGGGCGGAGCGCCCGGAAGGGAATGGGCCTCCCAGCGGGCGGCGACCGTGGGGTCCGAGTAGGTGTAGGTCACGTCGGCAGCGGCGTCCTTGACGTCAGGAAGGGCGTCGTTCGAGGCATCCTGGGCGGCGGCGTCACCCGCGTCCGGCGCTGTGGCAGAGTCCGGTGTCGTGGCTCCGTCGGGCTGCGGGGCCCCCGTATCGTTGCCAGTTACCGTGCTGGAATCGACCGGCGACGCGTCTGCTCCAGGCGAGCCTCCCTTCGGATCGTCGCCGACGCAGGCGGCGAAGGCCGCCCCGAGAATGCACAGAACGGTCGCCCCACCCCAAAGCTCGCGTGTCCTCATGGCGGCATGCTAGCATCGAAGGAGTCTGTGCCTCGCAATCCGCGGCGCCGCGTGGCCACGGCCGCGGTGGCGAGTGCCGTCGGGCTCGGTGAGGGCCGCGCCGAGCGACGCCCTCAGGTCTCCGGATCGTCGACGACGAGGTCATGGTCGAGCATGACGTCGCCGTCGAACACGAAGCGCCCGCGGAAAGGGCGGCCCGCGAGCATGAGCGGGAGCCAGAGTCGATCGTCGGCCCACATCTCGGCGAAGGGCAGCGCGTCGAGCGGGGTCCAGAGCGGGATGGCCTCGTCGGTCTCCCGCACCTCGCCGGAGCATCCGTCGGACGAGAGCACGTAGCACTCGAGGCCGTAACCATCGGTGAACTGGAAGCGGAGGTGGCCGCGCCGCCGGGGAGGCTCGGCGGTCACGCCAACCTCCTCGTGCGCCTCGCGGACGGCGGCCTCCTCGGGCGACTCGCCGGGCTCGATGCGCCCGCCCGGCGCGTTGATCTTCCCTGCGCCGAGGCCGCGCTTCTTGCGTATCAGCAGCGCCTCGCCGCCGCGGATGACGAAGAGCAGCACCGCGACGTCCCGCGGGGTCCAGGTGCTCCAGTCGATGTCGGTGAGGGCGCGCACGGCAGGGTCTGTGGGTAAGCTAGCATCTCCTAATACCCATGATCCCATCCGGCGCCCCCATGATCGCGTTCCGACGCGTCGGCTACCGACCTCCCGGGGCCTCCGCTCCGGTGCTCGACGATTTCTCGCTGGAGGTTCACGCTGGAGAGACCATCGTCCTCCTCGGGCTCTCGGGGAGCGGCAAGACGACCGCCCTTCGGCTGGTCAACAAACTCCTGGAGCCCACCGAGGGCGAGGTCGTGGTCGAGGGTCGAGCCACCGCGGCCTGGGATCCTATCGTCTTGCGGCGGCGCATCGGCTACGTCATCCAGGAGGGCGGGCTCTTCCCCCACTTCACCGTCGCGCGCAACGTGGGCGTCGTGCCAACGCTCAAGGGGGAGCGACCGGACGCCGTACGAGGGCGGGTCGAATCCCTCCTCGAGATGGTGGGTCTTCCGCCGGAGAGCTTCGGGGACCGCTTCCCTCACGAGCTCTCGGGCGGGCAGCGCCAACGTGTGGGCGTCGCGCGCGCCCTGGCCGGCGATCCACCGATCCTCCTGCTCGACGAGCAGCAGCCTCTGCCGCGGGGTCATGCCCATCGCGAGGGCGGCGTCGCGTACGGCAGGATCCACCCCCGCTATCCCCGTTACGGTGGCGCGGACGATCGGCAGAAGCGCGTAGAGCAGGAGCGCGACGATCG
>SXGT01633784.1_pt1 | contig 10591 bp, 12 predicted proteins | sample 3176221 | NCBI WGS metagenome assembly SXGT01 (sample SAMN11356862, study PRJNA531348) | freshwater metagenome | isolation source: freshwater sample F1-120 | place: China: Fuxian Lake, Yuxi | collected 2017-12-25
AGCGCGGCGGCGACGTCGGCGGGCGCGTCGCCGTCGACGATCCCCGCGATCGCGGCGGCGAGGTCGGGATCGGCGATGACGCTGCGGTCGAGCGCGACGACCCCCAGCTTCTGCGCGATCCGCCCCTGCGCGGCGAGCTGCAGCAGCAGCGGCTCGGGATCGAAGCGCGGCCGGGCAAGCGTGCCCAGCGCCGCCAGCGCGCGCGCGAGGTCGCGCGCCGGCGTACGCAACACGGTCGCCGCCACCGTGCCCCCCAGCACGATGGCGAGCGCCGCGGGATCGAGGAAGGTGCCCGGCGTCATGCGGGGGAGTGTTGCAGGGGCCGTGCCAAGTGGGAGGACGCTTCTCCCTCTCCCCACCGGGGAGAGGGTCGGGGTGAGGGGCAGGGGCCTCGCAGAGGGCAGCGCCCGTGGCGGCCCCTCACCCAACCCTCTCCCTAAGGGGAGAGAGGGCTAGACGGTCCCGCGCCCGGCAGCCCCGGCAACGCCCTTGCCGGCAACCGGCAATCCCTTGCCGCCCGCCTCCTTGCCGGGCTTGCCGGTCGCCTCCCCGGGCAACTGGCACGCGGCTTGCTGATAATCCCCGCGCACAACGGAAAGGATCGGCACATGGCCGAGGGATTGTTCGGGGTACACGGGCTCGCGCTGGAACTGCGCGGACAGCGCATGGGCGTGCTCGCGTCGAACATCGCCAACGCGTCCACTCCCGGGTTCAAGGCGCGCGACATCGACTTCAAGGCCGCGCTCAGCGCCGCCGAGGGGCAGGGCGATCCCGACGCGGCGACGCTCTACCGCGTGCCGACGCAGCCGAGCATGGATGGCAACACCGTCGAGCTCGCAACCGAGCAGACCGCCTTCGCCGAGAATGCGGTCCAATATCAGACCACGCTGTCGTTCCTGAACGGGCGCATCGGGCAGATCACCCGCGCGCTGAAGGGGGAGTAAGCCATGACCACCACCACGGGGGCGCCCTTCTCGATCTTCCAGGTCGCCGGCCGAGCCATGTCGGCGCAGCTCACGCGCATGAACACGACCGCGTCGAACCTTGCCAACGTCGGCGGCGTCGCCGGCTCGGCGGAGGCGGCGTACAAGACGCTGAAGCCGGTGTTCCGGACCAGCTTCGACGCCGCGAGCGGGCTCTCCACCGTCGACGTGCAGCAGATCGTGACCGCGGGCGAGGCGCCGACCAAGCGCTACGACCCGGCCAATCCGCTCGCCGACAAGGACGGCAACGTCTTCGAGGCCGCGGTCGACGAGACCCGCGAGCTGGTCGACATGATGGAGACCGCCCGCACCTACCAGAACAACGTCGAGGTGATGCAGACCGCCAAGTCGCTCATCATGGACACCCTCAAGCTGGGACGCTGACGATCATGGCGACTTCCTTCGACTCCACGCTCTCGAACCTGGGCATCAACCGCACCGCCGCTACCGGCGGGGTCACCGTCACCAGCAAGGCGGCGGCCGAGACGCTGGGCCAGGGCGACTTCCTGAAGCTGATGACGGCGCAGATGCAGAATCAGGACCCGTTCAACCCGGTCGACAACACGCAGATGGTCGCGCAGATGGCGCAATTCTCGCAGCTCGCCGGCATCAGCGAGATGTCGACGACGCTGAAGGCGATCAGCGACAAGCTGGGCGCCAGCACCACCAACGACGCCGTCAGCTACATCGGGCGCACCGTCCTCACCGAAGGCACCACCGCCTACGGCCGCACCGGCGGGGGCCTCGCCGGCGCGGTCGAGCTGTCGGGCGACGCCGGCCAGGTGCGCGTGACGATCGCCGACGCCAACGGCGCGACGCTCAAGACGCTCGCGCTGGGCGAGCAGAAGCAGGGCACCGTCACCTACGATTGGGACGGCAAGACCGAGGCGGGCGCGGACGCCGGCACCGGGCCCTTCACCGTCACCGTCACCGCGCAGAAGGACGGCAAGACGATCCCCTCCACCGGGCTCGTATGGGCGCCGGTGCAATCGGTGTCGACCGCCGACGGCACGACCAAGCTGATCCTGCCGGGAATTGGCACGGTTCCTGCTTCTTCCGTCCGCGAGATCGGTTGATCCGGCTTTCCAGGAGTAAGACGAAATGTCCTTCTACACCTCGCTCTCGGGCCTGCAGGCCGCGCAGACCGACATGTCGACGATCAGCCACAACCTGGCGAACGTCTCGACCAACGGCTTCAAGAAGTCGCGCACGGAGTTCGCCGACGTGATGGCGACCTCGGTCACCATCTCGCCGACCTCGCAGGTCGGCTCGGGCACCGTGGTGCGCGCCAACCGCCAGCAGTTCGAACAGGGCAACATGGTCCAGTCGAAGAGCGCGCTCGACCTCGCGGTCTCGGGCGACTGCTTCTTCGCGGTGAAGCCCAACGTCGACATCAACAAGGTGAACTACACCCGCAACGGCGGCTTCAGCGTCAACGACGACCATTACGTCGTCGACGCGAACGGCAGCCACCTGCAGGTCTACCCGGTCGACGGGTCGGGCGCGGTGGTCGCGAGCGGCCTCGACAGCGCGGTGTCGCTGAAGCTGCCGGAATATAGCGGCGTGGCGAAGGCGACCGGCACGGTCCGCTACACCGCCAACCTGTCGTCGAACGCGGCGATCCCGACGACGACCACCTTCGACCGCTTCGATCCGAAGACCTACAACCAGTCGACCTCGTCGACGATCTACGACACCAGCGGCAACGCGCTGACGATGACGAGCTACTTCGTGCGCGCCTCGGTCGGCGACGGCACCAACACCACCGCCGGCAACAGCGACTGGAAGGTCTATTCCTTCGTCGGCGACAAGCAGCTGACCGCCTCGGCCGGCACCGTCGACCACCAGACGCTGACCTTCGACAATGCGGGTCAGCTCGCCTCGGGCAGCACCATCACCTTCGACGAGTTCACGCCCGCCGGCGCCACCACGCCGCAGACGATCGCGCTCGACTTCGGCAACGCCACGACGATGGTCGCGGCGCCGTTCAACGTCACCAGCAAGGGCCAGGACGGCAAGTCGGTCGGCCTGCTCGAGGGCGTGACGGTCGACAGCGAGGGTATGGTGAAGGCCAGCTTCTCGAACGGCGACGTGTCGAACCTCGGCAAGGTGGTGCTGGTCAACTTCTCCAACCCCGCCGGCCTGCGCCAGATGGGCAACAGCTACTGGGCCTCGACCGGCCTCTCGGGCGAGGCGAAGGCGGGGGCCGCGGGCGGCGCCGGCTTCGGCACGATCATGTCGGGCATGGTCGAGCGCTCCAACGTCGACATCACCGAGGAACTCGTCGGCCTGATCGCGGCGCAGCGGAACTTCCAGGCCAATTCCAAGGCGCTGGATACCGCGAGCCAGATCTCGCAGACCATTTTCAACATCCGTTCGTAACGGCGAAGCGGGAGCCGGGGGGCCTAAGTGGACAAGCTGGTCTACACCGCGGCGACGGGCCTGCGCGCGCACATGTCCGCGCAGGCCGCGATCGCCAACAACATGGCGAACGCCTCCACCACCGGCTTCCGCGCCGACCGCGTCGTGTTCGACCGCATCATGCTGTCGGACGGGACGCAGGCGATCTCCGCCCGCCAGCCCACCAGCGAGGAAGTGCGCGACGCCGACCGCTCGCCGGGCGCGATGCAGGCCACCGGCCGCGCGCTCGACGTCGCGGTCGAGGGCCGCGACGCCTGGCTGACGGTGCAGGCGTCCGACGGCAGCGAGGCGTACACCCGCCGCGGCGACCTCAGCGTCTCGCCCTCGGGCACGCTCCAGACCGGCGACGGCTTCCTCGTCATGGGGCAGTCGGGCCCGATCACGCTCCCGCCCTACCAGTCGGTCACGATCGGGGCGGACGGTTCGATCTCGATCGTCGCGCAGGGCGACGCCACCGGCACGCCGCAGGTGATCGACCGGCTGAAGCTCGCCTCGGCCAAGGGCTCCGACACCGTGAAGGGGCTCGACAACCTGATGCGCGTGCGCGGCGGCGGCGCGCTCCCCGAGGACCTCGACGCCAAGGTCGCGTCGGGTCAGCTCGAGGGATCGAACGTCAACATGACCCAGGCGCTGGTCGACATGATCGAGAACCAGCGCAGTTACGAGGTGCAGGCGAACCTCCTCAAGGAGGCCCGCACCATGGACGAATCGAGCGCGTCGCTGATGCGCGTGCAGAGCTGAGGAGTAGCTCATGACCACCGCCGCCATGCACATCGCGCGTACCGGGCTCGACGCCCAGGACACGCGCATGCGGGTCATCTCGAACAACCTCGCCAACGTGACCACGACCGCGTTCAAGCGCGATCGCGCCGCGTTCGAGACCTTGTCCTACCAGGTCGTCACCGCCGCCGGCGCGCAGTCGACCGCGGAGACGAAATACGCGACCGGCCTCAACCTCGGCACCGGCGTGCGCGTGCAGGGCACGGCCCGCATCGACACCCAGGGGTCGATGAACCAGACCGGCACCAGCCTCGACCTCGCGATCGACGGCGACGGCTATTTCCAGGTCAACATGCCCGGCGGCGGCCTCGGCTACACCCGCGCGGGCAATTTCTCGCGCTCGCCCGAGGGCACGCTGATCACCAGCGAAGGCTATCAGGTGAACCCCGGCATCACCGTGCCGGAAGGAGCGACGCAGATCACCATCGGCATGGACGGCACCGTCAGCGCGACGGTCGGCGGGCAGACCCAGTCGCTGGGGCAGATCCAGGTCGCGAGCTTCCCCAACGCCTCGGGGCTCGAATCCTCGGGCGACAACTATCTGCGCGAGACCGCCGCCAGCGGCGCCGCCAACCTCGGCGTCGCCGGGCAGGACGGCCGCGGCAGCGTGCGCCAGGGGATGCTCGAGGCGTCGAACGTCAACGTGGTCGAGGAGCTGGTCGACATGATCGAGACCCAGCGCGCCTACGAGGTCAATTCCAAGATGATCTCCGCCACCGACGACATGCTCAAGTACGTGAACCAGAACCTGTGACGACCCCGCGCCTCTTCCCGGGCCTCATGGTCCTCGCCGCCACCGTGCTGGTGCCCGCGCCGTCGAGCGCCAAGCTGTTCGGGCTGGTCAAGACCAAGCCGGCGGAGGATTTCACCGCCCGCCGCGCGCCCGCGGTGCCGGTGGCGCCGCCGCCCGCCGACGGCGCGATCTTCCACGTCGCGGACGGCTATGCCGCGCTGCACGAGGGGTGGCGCGCGCGCCGCGTCGGCGACCCGCTGACGATCGTCCTCGTCGAGCGCACCGCGGCGAGCAAGTCGGCCTCGTCCAAGCTCGATTCGAACGGCAGCTTCGGCATCACCCCGCCCTCGGTCGGGCCGCTCAACCTGTTCGATCCCGCCGCCGCCAGCGCGAGCGGCCGCCGCGGCTTCACCGGGCAGGGCGCGACCGACCAGTCGAACTCGCTCTCGGGCGAGGTCTCCGTCACGGTCGCGGAGGTCTACCCCAACGGCACCATGCTGGTGCAGGGGCAGAAGCGCGTGACGCTGAACCGCGGCGACGAGTTCGTCCGCATCAAGGGCATCGTGCGCACCGCCGACGTCGACCGCGAGAACCGCGTGCCCTCGACCCGCGTCGCCGACGCGCAGATCGCCTACACCGGCAAGGGCGACGTCGCCCGCGCCAGCCGCCAGGGCTGGCTGTCCCGCTTCTTCCAGGTCGTGAGCCCGTTCTGATGACCCATGCATCCCCTTCCCGGGCCGCCGCGCGGCTGCGCGAGGCGTTCTTCGGCCTCGCCGCGCTCGCGACGTTGCTGTTCTTCGTCCAGCCAGCCTATGCCGACCGGATCAAGGACCTGGGCGGCTTCCAGGGCGTCCGGTCGAACCAGCTGACCGGCTATGGCGTGGTCGTCGGCCTGCCCGGCACGGGCGACGACAACCTCGAATATACCGTGCAGTCGGTGAAGGCCGTGGCCAGCCGCTTCGGGCTCCAGCTCCCGCCGCAGGCCAATCCGGGGCTGAAGAACGCCGCGGTGGTGATGATTACCGCGGAACTCCCCGCCTTCGCCAAGCCCGGCCAGCGCATCGACATCACCGTCGCCAGCATGGGCAAGGCCAAGTCGCTGCGCGGCGGCAGCCTCGTGCTCGCGCCGCTGCTCGGCGCCGACGGACAGGTCTATGCGATGGCGCAGGGCAACCTCGCGGTCGGCGGCCTCGGCGCCGAGGGCGCGGACGGGTCGAAGATCGTCGTCAACGTGCCCTCGACGGGCCGCATCCCGGAAGGCGCGACGGTCGAGCGCACCGTCGCGACCGGCTTCGCCGACACGCCGTTCCTGACCTACAACCTCCAGCGCGCCGATTTCACCACGGCGCAGAACGTCGCCGCCGCGATCAACAAGCGCCTCGGCTTCGGCACCGCGCAGGCGGTCGACGCCGTCTCCGTCGCGGTGCGCGCACCGGTCGGCGCGGACCTGCGCTCGGCGCTGATGAGCCAGATCGAGAACCTCTCGGTCGAATCGGCCGAGCCGCCCGCCAAGGTGATCGTCAACGCGCGCACCGGCACGGTCGTCATCAACTCCGCCGTCCGCGTCGGCGCCGCCGCGGTCACCCACGGCAAGCTCACCGTCCGCATCGACGAGAATCAGCGCGTCAGCCAGCCCGCGCCCTTCAGCCAGGGCCAGACCGCGCTCGAGCAGAAGTCGCGGGTCGGGATCGAGGAGGAGAAGAAGCCGATGTTCCTGATCGCGCCCGGGCCCAAGCTCGCCGATGTGGTGAAGGCGGTGAACGCGATCGGCGCGTCGCCGGCGGACCTCGTCGCGATCCTCGAGGCGCTGAAGGAAGCCGGCGCGTTGAAGGCGGAGCTCGTGGTCCTGTGACGAGCCCCGTCCAGATCACCGGCCAGACCGGCATCGCCTCCGGCCTCGACCGCGCCGCCAGCAAGGAGAACCTCAAGAAGGCGGGGCAGCAGTTCGAGGCGGTGTTCACCGGCATGATGCTGAAGTCGATGCGTGCAGCCAAGCTCGCCGACCCGCTGTTCGACAGCCAGGCGCTCGACACCTTCCGCGACATGTCGGACCAGAAGGTCGTGCAGCAGATGGCCGAGCACACCCCGCTCGGCATCGGCAAGGCGATGACCGACTTCCTCGCCCGCTCTCAACCCGATCTTAACCAGACCGGCGTACCGCGAGTCGAATGAGCGACCTGCTCACCATCGGCGCCTCGGGCGCGCGCGCGGCGCAGACCTCGCTGACGACGGTGTCCGAGAACATCGCCAACAGCGGGGTGTCGGGCTATGTGCGCCGAACCGCGGTCAACGCCGAGGTGTCGACCAGCGGCCTCATCGGCACCAACGGCTACGGCGTCCGCATCAGCGGCATCCAGCGCGCCGGCGACATCTTCAAGACGCAGGCGGTCCGCACCGCGGGCGCCGACCTCGCGCGCACCACCTCGGCCGCGACCTGGCTCACCTCGATCCAGTCGGCGCTGAACAGCGGCGATACCGGCGCGCGCGTCACCGACTTCTTCAACCAGGCGACGAAGCTCGCCGCCGATCCCTCCTCGACCGCGCAACGCACCGCGATGCTGGAAAGCGCGCGCTCCGCCGCGGACGCCTTCACCCGCACCGGCAACGCGCTGGCGCAGGTCACCGCCGACCTCGACACCGCCGCCGACGCCGACACCGCGAAGCTGACCACGCTGGCGGAAGGGCTCGCCAAGGTGAACGCCGGCCTCGGCCGCGCGGTGCAGGGCAGCGCCGGCGCCGCCGGCCTCCTCGACGAGCGCGACCGCCTGCTCGAGGAGATGAGCGGTCTGGCCGACATTTCCGCGACGTACGACAAGTTCGGCCGCGTCACCGCGCGCGTCGGCGGCACCACCGGCCCGGTGCTGGTGGAGGGCAACGACGCCGGTTCGGTCGGCTATGCCCGCAATGCGCAGGGCGCGGTGCAGTTCGTGGTCACGCGCGACTTCGTCCCCGCCGCCTTCTCGCCCGTGGGCGGCAGCCTCGCCGGCATCGCCGATGCCGCGACCAAGGTCGCCGGCGCGCGCGAATCGCTCGACACCCTCGCGCGCGACTTCGCCGACGGCGTGAACCAGGCGCAGGCCGCCGGGCGCGATCCCGCCAACGCCACGACCGGCAGCGCCGACCTCCCCGGCGAGCCGATCTTCACCTACAACGCGCTGGCGCCGTCGCAGATGGCGCTGTCGAGCACCATCACCCCTGCGGGCATCGCCGCCGCCTCCGCCGGCACCGGCCCGCGCGACGGCGGCAATTTGCCCGCCTTCGCGTCGCTGCGCACCAGCGGCAAGTTCGAGACCAAGCTCACCGGCCTCGTCGCCGACACCGCCGCCGCGATCGAGAACCGCAGCACCGTCGCCGCGGCGCAGAGCGCGATCCTCGACGGCGCGGTCACCGCGCGCGACACCGCGACCGGCGTCAACATCGACAACGAGGCGGTCGACCTCCTACGCTTCCAGCAGGCCTATCAGGCCTCCAGCCGCGTGATCGCGGTGGCGAAGGAGATCTTCCAGTCGCTGATGGAGATCCGCTGATGACCTTCGGCGTCTCGACCCGCAACTACTTCGACCGCTCGAACAGCGCGATGGCCGGGCTCACGCAAGCGGCCGAGCGGCTCCAGACGCAGATTTCGACCGGCAGGAAGCTGCAGGCGCCGTCGGACGATTCGGTCGGCTACCAGCGGCTGCAGGTGCTGAAGCGCACCGGCGCCGACGAGGTCGCCTATGGCGACAACATCAAGATCGCGCAGGCGACGCTGCAGCAGGCCGATACCCAGCTCGACACGATCGCGACCCAGATCCAGCAGGCGACCGAACGCGCGCTGCGCGGCGCCAACGACACGCTGTCGGCGAACGACCGCAAGAGCCTCGCGACCGAGCTCAAGAGCATCCTCGAAACGATCGTGTCGGCGACCAACGTCAAGGACGCGCGCGGCCAGTCGCTGTTCGGCGGCCAGGCGGAGGAAGCGGCGGCGACGCTGCAGCCGGACGGCAGCCTCGTCTTCGCCACCGGCCGCCAGACCGCGATCCCGATCGGCGACGGCCAGACCGTCGACCCGAGCGTGGCGGCGGGCGAGGTGCTGAAGATCGACCAGGGCCGCGACATCGGCCAGGTGCTGACCGCGCTGATCGCCAGCCTCGACACCGGCGCCTCGCCGACCGGCACCGACCGCGACGACCTCGCCAAGATCGCCGAGCAGGTGACCCAGGCGCAGACCAGCGTCGGCGCCCGCGCGGTGCGCGTCGACCTCCAGGCGGCCTATTACACCGAAGCCGCGACCCAGCGCGAGGACACCCGCTCCGCGATCGAGGACGTCGACGCGACCAAGGCGATCACCGAGCTGCAGAAGACGATGACGATCCTGCAGGCGACCCAGGCAAGCTTCAGCAAGCTCTCGCAGCTCTCGCTCTTCGACTATCTGCGCTGATTCCTACGAAGGGGCGCAGGGTCGATCCGACCGCCCAGCAGCTTCCGTCACCCCGGACTTGATCCGTGGTCCCTCTCTCCGCGAGAACAACGGCCGAGGCGCTTGCGGAACGGTGGATGCCGGATCAAGCCTGTCCTGAGCTTGTCGAAGGGTCCGGCATGACGAAGGGAATGTCCTTCTCGCAGGGACGACCAAGGTCGCACCCGGACGATCGAAAATCTTGCCCGGGGTAACCCTTTCCCAACCCTCCCGCGGTTAACCACATCGCGAACCACATCGGGATTCGCGCATGTTTCCGGCCATCGGCCTCGTCGTCCTCCTCGCCATGGTGTTCGGTGGTTTCGCGATCACCGGCGGCGCCCTCGGGCCCGTCATGCATGCGATCCCGCACGAGATGCTCATCATCGGCGGCGCCGCCGCGGGGGCGCTTATCATCGGCAATTCGGGCAAGGAGCTGAAGGCGATGGGCGGCGGCCTCGCCAAGGTGTTCAAGGGCCCGAAGTACAAGAAGCAGGACTATCTCGACACCATCTTCCTCGTCAGCAAGCTCATGAAGATGCTGCGGATGGAGGGGCCGATCGCGCTCGAGCCGCACGTCGAGGACCCCAAGTCGTCGGCGATCTTCGCCGAATATCCGCGCCTCCTCGCCGACCACACGCTGGTGAACCTCATCGCCGACACCCTGCGCCTCGTCGTCGTGTCGTCGGGGACGCTCGACGTCCATGCGGTGGAGGAGGTGATGGACAACGCCATCAAGACCCACCACCACGAGGTCGAGGGGCCCGAGCACACGCTGACCAGCCTCGCCGATTCGCTCCCCGCGCTCGGCCTCGTCGCCGCGGTGCTCGGGATCGTGAAGACCATGGGCTCGATCGACAAGCCGCCGTCGGTGCTCGGCGGCATGATCGGCTCGGCGCTGGTCGGCACCTTCATGGGCGTGCTGCTCGCCTATGGCATCGTCAACCCGCTCGCCAACCGGCTGAAGCAGGTGATCCACGCCGACGCCGCGATCTACGACGTGGTGAAGCAGATCATCATCGCCTCGCTCCACGGCCATCCGCAGCCGCTGGTGATCGAGGCCGCCCGCTCGGGCATCGCCCACAAGAACCAGCCCGGCTTCGCCGAGGTCTTCGACGGCCTGCGCGGTAAGTAAGCGCGATGGCCAAGGCTCCCCACGGCAAGAACGAGCCGCCCAAGGTCGTGATCGTCAAGAAGATCACGGTCGTCGCGGGCGGGCACCACGGCGGCGCGTGG
>SXGT01078720.1_pt1 | contig 10590 bp, 6 predicted proteins | sample 3176221 | NCBI WGS metagenome assembly SXGT01 (sample SAMN11356862, study PRJNA531348) | freshwater metagenome | isolation source: freshwater sample F1-120 | place: China: Fuxian Lake, Yuxi | collected 2017-12-25
ACGTCGGCGTCGGTCATCACGATGACCTTGCCGTAGCGAAGCTTGTCGGATTCGAACTCGTCGGTGAGGAAGCCGGTGCCGATCGCGCTGACGATCGTCTGGATCTCTTCGTGGTCGAGGATGCTGTCGACCGCCGCCTTCTCGACGTTCAGGATCTTGCCGCGCAACGGCAGGATCGCCTGGTGGGCCATGCGGCCTTGCTTGGCAGTGCCACCTGCCGAGTCACCTTCGACCAGGAACAGTTCGGCCTCGTCGCGCGGCGTCCCCTTCTGGCAGTCGGCCAGCTTGGCCGGCAGACCGCCGCCTTCGAGCGCCGACTTGCGCCGCACGAGGTCGCGCGCCTTGCGGGCCGCTTCGCGCGCGCGCAGCGCATCGAGCGCCTTGCCGTAGACGGCCCTGGCAGCGCCTGGGTTCTCCTCGAAGTGCGTGCGGATACCGTCGCCGACGACAGTCTCCACCACCGACTGTACTTCGCGATTGCCGAGCTTGATCTTCGTCTGCGACTCGAACTGCGGATCCGGCACCTTCACCGAGATGACGGCCGCGAGCCCTTCCTTGAAGTCCTCGCCCGTCGGCACCGGGTCCTTCTCCTTCAGCACCTTCTCCTGCCGCGCCCAGTTGTTGAGCGCGCGCGTCAGGGCGGTGCGGAAGCCGACCATGTGCGTGCCGCCCTCGATCGTGTTGATGTTGTTGACGAACGAGAAGACCGACTCGTTGTAGCCGTCGTTGTACTGCAGCGCGATTTCGACGCCGTAGACCTTGCTCGGGTCCTCGGCCGAAGGCACGTCGCGCTGGAAGTAGATGACGTCCTTGTGCAGCGGCGACTTGCCGATGGTGAGGTCCTTGATGAACTCGACCAGGCCGTCGGGAAACAGGAACTCTTCGCTCTTGTCGGTGCGCTCGTCGTGCAGCGTGATGTGCAGCTTCGCCGCGCCCATCAGGTAGGCCAGTTCGCGCAGGCGCTTGCGCAGGATCTCGTACGAGAACTCGGTGACCTCCATGATGGTCGGGTCAGCCTTGAAGCGCAGCATCGAGCCGGTGTGGTCGGCCTTGCCGATCACCGCGAGCTCGCTCGCCTTCTCGCCCTTCATGTAGGTCTGGCGATACAGCTTGCCGCCGCGGGCGACCTCGACGTCGAGAACCGCCGCCAATGCGCACACGCAGCTGATGCCGACGCCGTGCAGGCCGCCTGACACTTTGTAGCTGCCCTTGTCGAACGTGCCGCCCGAGTGCAGCTTGGTCAGGATCACCTCGAGGGCGGGCTTGCCGCTCTCGTGCATGTCGACCGGGATGCCGCGCCCGTCGTCCTTGACCGAGATCGATCCGTCCTTGTGCACGCGCACGTCGATCCGGGTGGCGTGGCCGGCGAGCGCTTCGTCGACCGAGTTGTCGACTACTTCCCACACCAGGTGGTGCAGCCCTCGAATCGTGGTGTCGCCGATGTACATCGCCGGGCGCTGGCGCACTGCCTCCAGACCTTCGAGGACCTTGATCGAACTGGCGTCGTAACGCGGCTCGGCGAGCTTCGGATTCGGATCAGACATGTCCTGTGCCTCCCAGTCGGAACGTCAACTGGGCGATGGGTTGTGCGGGAACGAGTTGGTTGATGCGAAGGCGGATCTCTTCGCGGCGGAAACTGAGCAGTTCCGCGTAGAGCGGCGCCGAATCGACTTCGATGACGAGCTTGCCGGCGCGGCAGCCGACGACCTGGCAGTGCGGGCGATGGGTCGAACTCAAGATCTGGTCGAGGGCATCGTTGTAGGCGCTGCGCGACTTGCTGCGTCCCGCTTGCTGCAGGATGCCTCGCAGGAAATCACCAGCTCGTTGGGGTTCGGCCAAGGTCAGGCGCCGCTGATCGGCATCACGACGTAGGTGTAAGATTCGCCCAGGGTGAACTTTGCCGGCATCGAATCGTCCGACATGTCGAGCCGGACCTGGTCGAGCTGGCAGACGCGGAGTGCTTCGAGGATGTAGTCCGGGTTGAAGTTGATGCTGCCGCCCGAACCCTTGACCACGCAGTCGATCGAGACGTCGGCGCGGCCGCGAGCCGAGCTCTCGGCGGTCATGCGCAGCGACTGTTCGCCGACTTCGAAGCGGACCATGCGCAGCTCGGCCGAGCACAGGATCGCCGCGCGCCGCAGCGCCCCTTCGAGCACCGAACGCTGGATCTCGACCGTGGTGTCGGCGGACTTGGGCAACACGCCTTCGTAGTCCGGGAAACGGGTCTCGAGCAGTTGGCTGACCAGCTGGGTCTTGCCGGTCGTGAACACGATCTGCTTGTCGCCAGCCTCGATGCGCAGCATCTCCTTGCTGCCCTCGCTCAACGCCCGGCTCAGCGTGTTGAGTGCGCGCAGCGGCACCACCACCTTGAACTCGGACTTGGTGTCGACGTTCTCGTAGCTGATCGCGAGGCGGCGACCGTCCGTGGCCACCATGCGCACGCAACCGGCGGCGGCGTCGAGCAGCACGCCGTTGATGGCGTACCGGGTCTCCTCCTTGGCGGCGGCGAACACCGTCTCCTGGATCATGCGCAGCATGCGCCCGCACGAGATCTCCAGGCGCTTGCCCGACTTGACCGCGACTTCGTCAGGGAACTGTTCGGGGTCTTCGCCGAGCAGCACGAACGAACCGCCGCCGCTCTCGATGCGGCACCGGTTGTCCGAGCTCTCCAGCGTCACGGTGGGGTCGGTGATCTCGCGCAGCAGCGCAGCACTCTCGCGCGCCGGCAGCAGCACCGTGCCCTTGCGGCCGACCTTCACCGCGTCGAGGGTGACCTTCGCTGCCATCTCGAGGTCGGTGGCGAACAGCGTGATGCCGTCGGCTTCGGCGCGCACGCGGAAGTTGTAGAGGATCGGCTTCGTGGTCTTCGCGGGCACGACAGACGACACCACGTTGACTGCTTCCTGAAGAGCGGTGCGGTCACAGAGGATCTTCATCGTTCGCGGATGGTCTCGGTTGTGGTGTCTCTACCGTGCCAAGGGTCGGTCCACGGGTGGTTGCTGGTCGCGCAACACGATGAGTGGAGGTCAGAGAGAAATTCTCTCTCTTCAAACGTCATCCGTCGCGTCACGAGTGTGGGAACGATACCGGTCGAACCGCCTCAGATCGAAGCATTTGGCGGGTTCCGAGGCCATCCACGGAGTCTGGAAAAGCCTCGGGAAAACCCCGAACGCCGTGCACTTGTTCACCCGCAAAACCGCGGCTCGGCGTCGCCGAGAATCGCTGGGCAGAGTCGTCCACGAGTTTCCGCGAACCCTCCAAGGAGCTTCCCTGGCTTCTGCACAGGTTTCGCGACACGGCTCGGGGCTGGCCGTGCTACAGCGAGTAGCGCGCGACTCCAACGCGTCAAAAGAAGGCGGCACCAACCAGCAACCCGATCGTCGATCGGGTTCGGGGCCTCGTCAGCAGCGGCTAGGTGCGGAACGAACGCGTCAGCAGCCGGTTGCTCAAGCCGTCGAGCAGTTCCTTGAACATGCGGTCCTTGCCGGCCCGCTCGCGGATCTTGTTCACCGCGTAGAGCACCGTCGTGTGGTCGCGATTGCCGAAGATGCGGCCGATGTCTTCGAGCGAGCACTCGGTGTGTTCGCGCAGCAGGAACATCGCGATCTGGCGCGGCAGGCTGACCGTCTGGGTCCGGCTCTTGCCGGTGAGTTCGCGCGCCGTGATCGCAAACTCGGTGGTGATGGTCATCATCACGTCGTCGACCGAGACCTGGGCATGGCGCGCCGGCATGCCGCGGACACAACTTTCCGCCAGGCCGAGAGTTATCGGCTGGTCGGTGATCGCCGAGATGCCGACGACCTTGATCACGGCACCTTCGAGCTCACGGATGTTGGCGGTGACACGTTCCGCCAGGAAGCGAGCCACGTCGTCGGGCAGGTCGATGCCGCGGCCGGCCGCCTTGCGCTTCACGATCGCGGTGCGGGTGTCGAAACAAGGTGCTTCGACTTCGGCGACGAGACCCCACTTGAAGCGCGACACCAGGCGCTCTTCGACGGTCGGGATCTCCACCGGCGGCCGGTCCGACGACAGCACGATCTGCTTCTGGCCGTCGTAGAGGGCGTTGAACGTGTGGAAGAACTCGTCCTGCGTCTTCTCCTTGTTGGCGAGGAACTGGACGTCGTCGATCACGAGCACGTCCGCACTGCGGTAGTGCTCACGGAACGTGTCGAGCGTCTGGCTCTGGATCGCCTGGATGAACGCGTTGGTGAAGTCCTCGCAGCTCATGTAGAGCACGCGGGCGTTGCTGTCGCGGCGCTGGACCGTGTGGCAGATGGCCTGCAGCAGGTGCGACTTGCCGAGACCGACGTTGCCGTGCACGAACAGCGGGTTGTAGGCACAGCCCGGGTTCTCGCCGATCGCCAACGCGGACGCGTGCGCCAGGCGGTTGCACGGGCCGACCACGAAGCGATCGAACGTGTAGTGCGGGTTGAGCTGGCCACCGTGACGGCGGGCGGTTGGCACGCCGTTGGCTGCTGGCGCGCTGCCGACCGAGCCCGGGGCCGGCGGTGCCTGCCGCACGTCGCGTGTGCGCATCAACTTCTCGACCTCATCCGCCGCCGACATCGGCGTCGGGTGCGAGGCGACCGGCTGGGCGAAGGCGAGGCTGTCAAAGCCGTCCTCTTCGCGCTGCGACAGCAGGATCTTGCGCCGTTGGCCACCGATGGCGGCCAGGGCTTCCTGCAGCACGGCGAGGTAGTTCTTCTGCAGCCAGTCGCGCACGAACTGGCTGGTGACGGAAAGTTCGACTTCCTGGTCGTCAGCCCGCCGGACATCCAGCGAGCGGAACCACGTGGCCAACTGCTCGCGCTTCACGCGCGACGACAGCTGGTGGATGAGCGACCGCAGCAGGTCCCGCTGTCCGTGGGCAGTCTGTGTTGGCGGTTCGGCCATGGGCTGCACGGAGTCGGGAACTTGGGCGTCCACCATGGGGATCAAGGGAGGTTGAGTGGCTTTGGGTGGGGTGGGGTGTACAGACCGGTAGCGCACAACAACTCACAGACTTCCTGGCGGACTGGGAGTCCAGACTCCTGGGGGTCTGGGTCCCAACGAGAGGGTTGGCTGCGCTGCGAAGAGCTGGACCGTTCGTCGGTTAGGCGACCGCGAGCGGCTGACGACTGACCGTCGCCGTCTTAGCGGTCCCAGGGACTCTTGCAAGAGTGCGCGCACAACTTTGCTCGTCGTTTCCTCACACGTCTTCACAGGCTTCTCGCAAGCTCTGCACGCTCGCCCACAAACGGCAACCACTTGGGGCGCGTCGTCGCATCGAAGCGGTGTCGAAGTTCACCTCAGATTTTTTTCTGTCGCATGCGCACGACGGCGCCGGTTCGCGCACCGACCGCTCGCGTCGCTTCGACATCGTTGCGCCAGCCGAAGCTGAACCGCACGCATCGACGCGCGTCGTCATCGTCGAGTCCGATCGCGGTGAGGATGCGCGGCGGACTCACGGCCCCCGACGAGCAGGCCGAACCATGCGATGCGTGGATGCCCGCCAGATCCAGCGTTGGCACGAGGTTGCGGCCATCAACGCGCGCGAAGAGGACCATCGCCGTGTTCGGCACACTGTTCGCAAGCGGAGTCAGCACGCGATGCTCGACGCCGCTCGCAGCAAGGCCGGCGAGGAACGCATCGCGGGCGCGCGCCATGTCGGCAGCACGCGCCGGCTGCTCGTGCAGTGCGTGCAGGATCGCAAGCGCATTGGCGCTGGCGAGTGCTGGACTCTGCGTGCCTGGTCGAAGCCCGAGCTCCTGGGCACCACCGCGCAGCAACGGACGCAAGCGACGATGCAAGTCGTGGCCGAGCAGCACACCGTGACCGCGCAGGCCACCACACTTGTGCGGCGACAGCGCGACGACCGCGCCGGCGGCGACGATCGGAAGAAGTGGCAGGCGACCGAGCGACTGCGCCGCATCGACGAACAGCGGCACACCGCGCGCGACTGCCAGTCGGGCAGCTTCCTCTACCGGTTGCACCGTGCCGAGTTCACTCTGGGCATGCACGAGGCAGAGGAGTCCGAACGGCGCCTCGGGATCGCGCACGACCACGCGTCCGTCGCGATCGATACCTAACGGGCGTTCGCCTCGCAGCTTCGCCGGCTCGTGCACGGCCGGATGCTCTACCACTGCGCACAGCACCGGCAGCTCGGCATCGCCGAGTCCCAGCACGGCCAGGTTGGCGGCTTCGGTGCCACCGCTGGTGAACACGACGTCGGCTGCCGCCACGTGGAACGCGTCGCCGATGCGCTGCCGGCTGTCCTCGAGCACTGCGCGCGCACGGCGACCCGACCCATGCGGGCTCGCCGGGTTGCCAGAACAGCGACGCTCGGTCGCGAGGAACTCGGCAAGCACGTCGTCGCTGGCGGGTGCCCCGGCGTTCCAGTCGCAGAAGGCGATGTCGTCCGGCTGACCCACCGCACTCATCCCAGCACGCGCTTGTAGATCTTCTCGTAGGCCTCGACGACACGATCGGTGGCGAAATGCTCGACCGCGCGCCGTCGCGCCAGGTTCGCGAGATGTTCGTGCTGCCCGTCGTCGTGCAGGATCGTGAGTGCGGCTTTGGCCATCGCCTCGGGTTGTCCGAACGGGACCAGGCGTCCGGTGTCGCCGATCACCTCGGCCACGCCGCCGACTGCGGTGCTGACGCATGGCACGCCACAACTCATCGCCTCGAGGATCGACAGGCCGAAGCTCTCGGTCTCCGATGCCGACAGGAACAGGTCCGCCTGCGGCAGCAACTGTTCGAGGTTGTCCTGCATGCCGAGGTGCTCGACCTTGTGCTGGCAACCGAGGTCGGTGGCGACCGCCATGGCGTGTTCGCGGTCGGGACCGTCGCCGATCAGTACCAGCCTGGCCGGCAGTTCCTTCCGGATCGCCGCGAACGCCCGCACGATGTCGGCGACGCGCTTCACCGGCCGGAAGTTCGACGCGTGCACGAGCACGCGTTCCTGGTCGGGACGCTCGCGCCACGGGCGGCGGCCGTTGGGCTTGAAGCGATCGACGTCGACGAAGTTGTGCACGACCTCGACGTCCTTCTTCACGCCGAACACGAGATGGGTCTCGTCGGCGAGGAACTTGCTCACCGCAGTCACCGCGTCGGATTGTTCGAGCGCGAACCGCGTCGGCCGCATGTAGGCGCGGTCGCTGCCGACGACGGTGATGTCGGTGCCGTGCAGCGTGGTCACGAACTTGAGGCAGCCGCCGCAGATGCTGCGCGCCAGGAACGCGCTGACCGCGTGTGGGATCGCGTAGTGCACATGGAACAGGTCGACGCGCGCTTCCTCGCGCACTTCGACCATGCGGGTCGCGAGGGCCAGGTCGTACGGCGGGTAGCGGAACAGCGGGTAGGCCGTCACCGCGACCTGGTGGAAGCGCAGCCCTGGCACGCCACGGCGCAGCCGGCCCGGGCGGTCGTAGCTGAGCAGGTGGACTTCATGGCCACGTTGGGCGAGGGCGTGGGCCATTTCGGTGGCGACCACGCCACTGCCGCCAACGGTCGGGTAGCAGACGATGCCGATGCGCATTGGCGCAGGATCCTAGCGCGCGCGCGGCCGTGACCTGCGGAGCAACCGGCGTTCGATCTGTGCCAGTTCTTCCTCGTGGTCGGGATGGACGCCGCTTCGCCGGCAGCGTCGGACGTAGGGCAACAGCCCGGGTGCGCCCAGCAAGTTCATTGCGGTGGCTCAGCAAGGCGCGCAGCGCGAGCCAATTCTCGTTCGCGAACGCGGCGACGCGACCTGCTTCCGTCGCCATGTCGGGCCGGCCGCGGCAGTTGTCGAACCACGCCAGCGTGGCGCGATCGGCGCGACCAATGCGCCGACGCAGCGCGCCGTGCAGTAGCTGTAGGATCGCTGCTTCCGCTGCAAGGGGAGTGGGAGTCGCGTCCGTCGTCTGGTTGCGCACGCCGCCAGTTCACGCCGGGCGCCGCGTGGTGTCCAGCGCCGCCGTTCAGCGGTCTTCGATCACCAGCGTCTGCGGCAGCTCGATCGCGATCAGGAGGTTGTCCTGGCCATCGAGGTCGACCTGGCAGTTGCCGCGGAAGCCGGCGACGAACTCGCACAAGGTCTCGGCGCGCTGGCGCAGGTGGCGATCGCGGTTGCCGCCGCGGCTCTCGAGTTCGAGCACGACACCATCGTCGTCGCAGCGGGTGGTGATGATCAGTTCCCCACCGGCGTCGAGTCGGCCGGCGGCAATCACCAGGGCGCGTTGCACGGCGTAGGCGAGTTGGCCCGGCGTGCAGGCGATGCCCGGCAGTTCCTGCGCGAGGCGTTGGCGCACGACGATGGGCGTGCCGAGTTCTTGCAGGCAGGAAGTCACCGCGTTGGCGACGACGCGATTGAGGTCGCAGTGTTCGGGCGCGTTGCAGCGTTCGACCAGCGAGCCGACCAGTTCTTGCAGCGTGGCCGCTTCGTTCTCGAGAACGTCGGCGAGGTCGTCGTCCTGCTGGTCGTCGCCGAGCTGCTGGATCTGGAAGGCGCGTTCGTCAATCCGTCCGAGGCACTGGCCGAGCAGCGTCGTCAGGTGATCGAGATTCGGCTCGCGCTTCATGTCGGCGCTATCGGCTGTTCACCGATGCGGCATGAGGCGTGAAACGACAGTCTCAGGCCGAGGCTTCGGCATCATGGGGGCGCTTGCGACCCCGCCTACCGGACTGCGTCCATGAGAAGTAGAGTTGCACCGATGAGCAGTCTCCGCGCGCGCGTCCACAATGGTCGCCTGATCGTCGATGAGCCAACTTCTCTTCCCGAGGGGACCATCCTGGACTTGGTGCTGGATGACGAAGGCGACGACTTGGATGACGAGGAGAAACAGGCTCGAGATGCAGCGTTGCGCCTAGCTTGGCAACAAGCCCAACGCGGCGAGTGTCGTCCAGCACACCTGGTGATCGAGGCTCTTCGTCGTCGATGACCCAACTGCTCGTATCAGCCGAGGCCGAACAGCAGATGCGCACCATCGACGCGTGATGGCGCGAGAACCGAACTGCTGCACCGAATCTGTTCTCGGAAGAACTCGCCGCGGGGTTTGCGTTGATCTCATCTTCGCCGCGGATCGGACGGAGTTGTCCGGTCCGTGGGTTACTTGGGCTGCGGCGAGTGTTGCTGCGTTCCTGTCGATACCACGTGTACTACGTGCTGCACGGCGACGGTGACCAGCTCTTGGTCTTGGCGGTATGGAGTGCCGTGCGAGGCCACGGGCCTCGATTCACCCCGAAAACCACCTAGGAGTCAGCGTCAGGCCGAGGCTTCGGCGGCTGGCGGCGGTGCGTCGCCTTCGCGCGCAGTCGGCGCACTCGGTGTCGCTGCCGACTTGGGTGCAGGCGCCCCCACCATCGCCAACAGCTCGGTCGCGAACGCTTCGTAGTCGCGGGCGCCGTTGCTGTCGGGAGCGTGCTCGAAGATGGTGCGGCCAAAGCTCGGCGCCTCGGCGAGCTTGACGTTGTTGCGGATGCGGCTCTTCGCCAGCAGGTTGCCGAAGTGCGCCTCGATCTCGCGCAGGACCTCGGTGCTGAGGTTGGTGCGGGCGTCGAGCATGCACGGCAGCACGCACGCGACCTTCAACTGCGGGTTGAGGCGCTTCTGGACGAGCTGGATGACTTCCATCAGCTTGGCCATGCCCTGCAGCGAGAGGTACTCGGCCTGCATGGGAATGACGACGTGGTCGGCGGCGACGAGTGCGTTGGCGCTGAGCACGCCGAGCGACGGCGGGCAGTCGAACAGGACGAAGTCGAAGTCCTTGGCGCCGGGGAACGCTTCGAGGGCTTCGCGGAGGATAGTCTCGCGACCGATGCGGTTGGCGAGCACCTGTTCGACGCCAGCGAGGGAGGTGTCGGCCGGAACGACGGCGAGGTTTGGCAACGTCGTCGGTTGGACCAGGTCCTGCAGGGGCGCGTCTTCGAGCAAGAGGCTCGTGAGGGTGTTGCTCTCGAGGTCAGGGCGCTTGTCGACGTGGACGGTCAGGTTGGCCTGCGGGTCCATGTCGAGCAGGAGAACGCGGTAGCCCTTCATGGCCAGACCGGCGCCGAGGTTGGTCGTGGTAGTCGTCTTGCCGACGCCGCCCTTCTGGTTGATGACCGCGATGCGCTTCATGGGTTGCTCCGGTGGGATCGGACCGCGGCGGCGGGCTGGTTGCCAGAGGCAAGTGGGCATGGGCGAGGCTGCGCAATCCGCAGTCCGTCCAAGCAGCCGCTTCGACAGCGGACGTGTTGCCGGATCACGAACGCACCCCGCGCCGGCCATACGAGTCGAGCGCCCACCGACAGCGAGCCGCGATCAGCTCCACCACCCGTTCGAGCATCGCATTGCCTGATAGCCGCCGATCGCGCTCCACGATCCTGCGCGCCCGCTCCGGCAGCACTTCCGCCAGCTCGCACAGCCGTCGTCGCACGGCCGGCGGCGCCAACCCCACCGTCGCCGCGAACCGCGTCCAGTGTTCTGCCGACACCTCGTCGAAGCGCTCGCAGCCATCGATCCGCATCGCCAGCGGCGTCGCCCGTTCGGTTTGCACCAGCGTGCACTTCATCGCGAAGGCCGGCGCCAACCGCACCGATGCCGCCGTCCGCACCAGCGCCGCGTTTTGCGCATGGGCATTGCCATCA